>Ga0007827_10000190_pt1 | contig 20859 bp, 18 predicted proteins | sample CryBogCBE16Jul07_FD_60332 | JGI IMG/M metagenome (GOLD analysis project Ga0007827, IMG submission 60332) | Freshwater microbial communities from Crystal Bog, Wisconsin, USA - CBE16Jul07 | ecosystem: Environmental > Aquatic > Freshwater > Lake | place: Crystal Bog, Wisconsin, USA | collected...
GAACCAGATCCGGGTGCGGGTGCTGATCCCTCAATGATGCTGACCACCGCAGTGCGCGATGGCGATGAGTATGTGATTAACGGCACTAAATGGTTTATCACTGGTGCGGACGGTGCGAGCTACGTCATCATCATGGCAAAAATGGAAGATGGCTCGGCCACAATGTTTCTGAGCGATATGGATCGCGAGGGCATCAAGGTCGTGCGTCAGATGGATGCGATGGATAGTTGTTTTACCGGTGGACATTGCGTGATGGAGTTCACCAACGTCCGCATTCCCGCAACAGATGTACTGGGTGAAATCGGCCGTGGCTTCAAGTATGCACAGGTCAGACTCGCTCCGGCACGACTGACACACTGCATGCGCTGGCTTGGTCAGGCACGACGCGCACATGACATCGCCACAGCCTATGCGAGCAAGCGCGAGGCTTTCAAGCGCGTACTGGCTAAACACGAGGGCGTTGGGTTTATGCTCGCTGATAACGACATGGATCTCACCACAGCACGCTTGCATATCTGGCATACAGCCTGGATTCTTGACCAGGGACACGCAGGCAATTTCGAATCGAGTCGGGCTAAGGTCACCTGCTCCGAAGCTGAATGGCGCATCGTCGATCGCTGCGTGCAGATCCTTGGTGGTCAAGGTGTAACAGGCGAAACTATTGTCATGCGCATATTCCTGGATATGCGTGCTTTCAGAATCTATGATGGTCCAAGCGAAGTCCATCGCTGGAGCATGGCGCGCAAGATCGTTACCGCAGCGGAGAACGTGCAATGAGCGGAACAACCCAAACATCGGTGACACAGCAATTTTCAATGTTCAGTCTCGCTGGTCATGTCGCACTGATGACGGGAGCTTCAAGTGGCATCGGCCGGCACATGGCTAAAACGCTTGCCAGTGCGGGCGCTCATGTGATTGTCGCTGCGCGTCGCGCCGATAAACTCGAGTCACTCGTCAGCGAAATCAAACAAGCTGGCGGACAGTCCCATGCTGTTTCACTTGATGTCACACGCAGCGAGAGCATACGCGCCTGTTTTGATGAGATCGAGGCTATTGCAGGTGTCGCTGACATCGTAATCAGCAATGCGGGAACGACCGTGGCCAAACCTGCCATCGAGCAGACAGAAGCGGATTGGGATGAGGTCATCGATACCAACCTGAAAGGTTGTTTCATGATCGACACGGAAGCCGCCAGGCGCCTGATCAAACAAAAAAAACCAGGCAGCATTATCAATATCGCCTCCATCCTCGGAGATCGTGTGGCGGGTGCTGTCGCGCCCTACTCCGCATCCAAAGCAGGTGTGATCCATTCGACAAAATCTCTAGCCCTGGAACTCGCGCGCTATGGAATTCGTGTGAATGCAATTTTGCCTGGCTACGTGATTACAGATCTGAATAGTGAATTTCTGCTGAGTGAAGCCGGTAAACGACTAGAGGCGAGAGTGCCCTTCCGTCGTTTCTGCAAAATGGAAGATCTCGATGGGCCCTTGCTGTTACTCGCCTCTGATGCGGGTCGAGCAATGACCGGCACCGCCACCGCCGTCGACTGGGGTCATCTGGTGAGCTCGCTATGAGTGCTGTGAATCATGCAACGGGTCAGTTTGACTTTGCAGTTTTAGCTGACTGGATGAAAAGTCAGGGCATCATCGATCAGTCAGAGTTGAGCGCAAAGCCACTGACTGGCGGTCAATCAAACCCTACTTTTTTATTGACCAGTGGCAAGCAAAAGCTTGTGCTACGCAAAAAACCCCCAGGCCCCTTGCTACCTTCCGCCCATGCTGTGGATCGCGAGTTCCGGGTGATGAAAGCTTTGCAAGGCAGTGAGGTGCCTGTGCCCAAGCTTTTTGCCTATAGCGATGATGTATCCATCGTCGGTACGCCTTTTTATCTGATGGAGTTTCTCGAAGGACGCGTCATCGTTGATCAGTCTCTTACGGGTATGACACGCAGCGAGCGTACAGCGATTTATATGGATATGAACCGGATCATAGCTGCACTGCATCAGGTCGATCCTGAGGCTGTCGGTCTGGCTGATTTTGGTCGTGCAGGAAATTATTTCGGCCGGCAAATCGCACGCTGGAGTCGTCAGTATCAGGAGTCCCGCACCGAAGATATCGAAGCACTCAATTCGCTGATTGAATGGCTGCCACAGAATATCCCGGCAGGTGATCAGACAACCATTGTTCATGGCGACTATCGTCTCGACAATCTGGTGTTACACCCCACCGAACCACGCGCAATTGGTTTGCTGGACTGGGAACTGGCGACTCTGGGACATCCACTCGCTGATTTTGCCTATCACTGCATGAGCTGGCATATCCCGGCCAAACTTTGGCGCGGAATCGGTGGACTGGATCTGGCTGAGCTTGGCATCCCAGCCGAGGCAGACTACGTCAAACGCTATTCAGACATCACGGGCTTCAGTGGTATGGAGCACTGGGATTTCTATATTGCATACAATTTGTTCCGGATGGCGGCCATTTTGCAGGGTATTGCTCGACGGGCTGTGGATGGAACCGCAGCCTCTGCCGATGCGATTGAAACCGGTAGTAAAGCGCGTCCACTGGCCGAAATCGGCTGGAAATACGCCCAGCGCTACCAAGCCTCAAAACGCTAAACAAACCCGTTGACTAGAGAGTCACGGCGGTTTACCTTGTGAGTGAAGAGTAAGTTTGAACTGCTCACACTCACAAGGATCCAAGAATGAAAGCAATTAAAACTGCCGGCCTGCTGATTGCCGCAGCGTTACTGGCCCAACCTGCTCTGAGCCAGGAGTTGACGGGTACCCTCAAAAAAATCAAAGACAGTGGGACAATCACCCTCGGTGCGCGCGAATCCTCGGCGCCCTTTAGCTACAGTCTAGGCGGCACGCAATTTGTTGGTTTTTCGGTTGATTTGATGATGAAAGTGGTTGACCGTCTCAAAACCGAACTAAAAATGCCTGATCTGAAATACACGATCATTCCTTTTACCGCACAAAATCGTATTCCCCTGATCCAGAATGGCACCCTTGATTTTGAGTGTTCCTCAACGACCAACACGCTCGAACGCCAGCAGCAAGTCGCCTTCTCGACAAGTTTTTTTGTGATTGGTACCAAGCTGCTGACGGCTAAAGACTCAGGCGTGAAAGATTTCCCAGACCTCAAAGGTAAAAACCTGTCTACAACGGCTGGTACGACCTCAGAACGACTGATTAACAAATACAACGAAACACAAAACGCTGGCATCAATGTCATGGCTGCACGCGAAAACACACAATCTTTCCTTGCTGTGGACAGTGGTCGCGCGGTGGCATTCATGATGGACGATGCAATTCTTTATGGTGAACGCGCCAAGTCGAAAAATCCCGACAAATGGGTGGTTGTCGGCACACCGATGTCGCGTGAAGCGTACGGCTGCATGATGCGTCGTGATGATACGCCCTTCAAAAAGCTGGTGGATGAGGTCCTGACCCAGGAGATGAAATCTGGCGCAATTAACGCAAACTATAAAAAATGGTTCGAGAGCCCAATCCCTCCTCGCAATACCAGCCTTGATTTCCCCCAATCCGAGGATCTCAAAGCGCTCTATGCCAACCCAAATGACAAAGCGATTGAGTAAAGAAAACAAAGCGTAATCAATAATGGGCTATCAATGGACCTGGTCGGTTTTTTTACAACCGGCCAATGGTCGCGAGACTTATCTGGACTGGCTCTTGGCCGGTATGTGGACGACAGTCCAGATGGGTACGCTTGGCTGGGTGATTGCTTTTATTCTGGGCTCCGCGCTCGGTGTGATGCGCACCGTGCCAAACCGGTTTTTGTCAGGAGTCGCGGTCACCTACGTTGAGATCGTACGCAACGTGCCGCTGATTGTGCAGTTATTTCTCTGGTATTACGTCGTACCTAAATTGTTGCCGGACACCTGGCGTGGCTCGTTATTCGCCCAGCCACCAGCTACTACGGCTTTTTTGACAGCAACGATCGGACTGGGAGTATTTACGGCGGCCCGTTTTTGCGAACAAGTTCGTGCCGGGATTGAGTCCTTGCCGACTGGTTTACGCAATGCAGCACTGTCGATGGGATTTACACTGCCTCAAGCCTATCGATATGTATTGCTGCCGGTATCCTACAGATTAATCGTACCTCCCATGACCTCCGAGATACTGAGTATTTTTAAAAACTCGTCGATCGCAGCGACAGTGGGCGTACTCGAACTGTTCGCCCGTGCGCGACAGCTCAATGACTACACGGCCAGGGGCTATGAGTCATTCATCGCAGTGATCCTGTGCTATTTTGCAATTAATGCGGTTGTCATGATTATCATGTCTGTAGTCGAGCGCAAAACTAGATTACCCGGTTTCATGGGATCACGTTCATGACTGAGTGCACCACATGCTAGATTTTGATTTCAGCTTCCTTACCCCTGAGACGTTCGAAGCTATGGGTCGAGGTATGCTTGTGTCGCTTCAAGTCGCGAGTACGGCGCTGGTGGTTGGCTTGATTTGGGGCACGATACTCGCCATGATGCGTCTTTCCTCTATACGCGTTGTTTCGCTCCTCGCCGCCGCGTACGTTAATTTTTTCCGCTCCATCCCTCTGGCGATGGTGCTTCTTACTTTTTATCTGGTGGTACCTCAGGTATTGAAAAGTCTGCTGCCTAGCGGCACGACCATGGATACTCGACTGATGTCGGCTCTGGTTGGCTTCGCACTATTTGAATCTGCCTATTATGCTGAGATCATGCGTGCAGGGATTCAAAGTGTTCCTAAAGGTCAGATGTCAGCGGCCTGTGCGCTTGGCATGCGGCCACTGCAGGCATTGCGCCTGATCATTTTGCCTCAGGCTTTTAAAAACATGATGCCGCTGCTCCTGACACAATTGATCGTATTATTCCAGGACACCTCGCTGGTCTATGTGATTTCGCTAGCTGATTTTTTTACAAGCGCCGAAGGCATAGGTGAGCGCGATGGTCGCATTGAAGAGATGATGATCATTGCTGGTCTAGTCTATTTTGTCATTTGCTTCGCTGCCTCGCGTGCTGTCAAACATATCAGTCATAAACAAGGACATCAATCATGAGTCATCATCCTTCTATTTCCGAGTCCGGCTTAGGTAACTGGCATGACGCCCCTGCGACGCTAGGTGCGGCTGTTTCTGCGATTGACACGCCAGCCCTGATCATCGATCTGGAAGCGATGGAAAAGAATATGGCCGAGGTGCATGCCGTCATCCAGACAGCAGGCATCAGAGTCAGATCGCATGCCAAAGCACATAAATGCCCCGATATCGCCTTGAGACAAATTAAAGCAGGCGCAGTGGGCATATGCGTTCAGAAAGCCAGTGAAGCTGAACCTTTCATTGAAGTAGGCGTAAAAAATATCCTAATCACCAACGAAGTAATTGGTGTGCGTAAGGTTGAACGTGTTGCCAGGCTCGCTGCGCATGCCCATATGGGGTTATGTGTCGACAATATCGTGGGGGTTCATCAGATCGGTGCTGCGGCAAGACGACACAATGTTGCTGTCGATGTCTATATTGAAATGGATGTCGGTCATGGACGTTGTGGTGTCGCATCGCCTGCCGCAGCGATAGAACTGGCGCAAGCGATAGCAACTTATTCACCATCGCTTGTTTTCGCAGGATTGCAGGCCTATCACGGTACGGCCCAGCACATGCGAAAACCTGAGGAACGCAAACAGACGATCAAAGCCGCCTGCGCACGTGTGCAAGAAATGATCCAGGCCTTGAAGACCGCTGGTTTTGAAGTGAACGCAGTCACAGGCGGTGGCACGGGCACCTACGAACTTGAAGCCGAATCAGGTCTCTACACAGAAGTACAGCCTGGCTCTTATGTGCTCATGGATAATGATTACCGGAAAAACACTCCGGATGTCGATACACCACCGCTTAAACATACCTTGCACGTTTTATCCACAGTGATGAGTATTAACGCAACTCATGCCGTTCTGGATGGCGGATTAAAGACATTTGCGGTGGACTCGGGGCTACCGCGCATTACAACGCCGGGCTGGTCGGTTAAATCCTGTTCAGATGAACATACGGAGATTGTGCCAGAGGCAGGTGCAGCACCGCTAAAAGTTGGTGACAAGGTAATGCTGGTTCCTGGACATTGCGATCCGACAGTTAATTTGCATGACTGGATCATTGCAATCCGCAACGACAAGGTTGAAGAACTCTGGCCTGTATCGGCTCGTGGCGCTTTGTTTTAAAAAATACTAGCTCATATCATTCGAGACAAAAGCGATTCATATCAAACTACACTCTTACGTCATTCCATGAGCGAGTATCGTCACACGATTGATCAACACACTTATCTCTTTCAGGATTTGAGAGAAGTGATGGCCAAAGCCACGCCTGCGCGCTCAGGAGATTATCTTGCCGCCGTTGCAGCAAGTACAAGGCAAGAGCGGGTAGCTGCTCAGATGGTGCTTGCTGCCCTACCCCTGAAAAGATTTTTAAACGAGGTCGTGGTCCCATACGAAACTGATGAGGTGACACGTCTCATTATTGATGAGCACGATGCAAAAGCATTTGAACCTATCTCTCATCTGACCGTAGGAGATTTTCGTGACTGGCTGTTGAGCGATCTAGCCGATACGCAGACCCTGCAATCCATCTCAACGGGGATCACACCTGAAATGGCAGCCGCGGTATCGAAAATTATGCGTGTGCAGGATCTCATCACCGTTAGTCAAAAATGCAGTGTGGTCAGTCAATTCAGAAACACAATTGGCTTAGCTGGCAGGCTAGCAACCCGACTTCAGCCGAATCATCCGACCGATGACACCAGTGGTATTGCTGCGAGTATATTGGACGGATTGTTGTATGGCGCTGGCGATGCAGTCATCGGCATTAACCCCGCGACAGACAATATTCAGCAAGTCACGCGTCTACTGGGTATGCTTGATGAAGTAATTCAACAATACAAGATCCCGACACAATCATGCGTGCTCACACACGTGACAAACACCATTCTTGCGATTGAGCAAGGCGCGCCAGTCGATCTGGTCTTTCAGTCGATTGCGGGTACGGAAGCTGCGAATCGCAGCTTTGGTATTAATTTACAGTTACTGGACGAAGCCCGACAAGCGGCACTCTCGCTCCAACGTGGGACAGTCGGTCAGAACGTGATGTATTTTGAAACGGGTCAAGGCAGCGCACTTTCTGCCCGCGCCAATCATCAGGTTGACCAGCAAACATGCGAGGCCCGCGCCTATGCTGTGGCACGTAAATTCAAACCACTGTTAATCAATACTGTGGTCGGATTTATCGGGCCGGAATATCTTTTTGACGGCAAACAGATCATACGTGCGGGCTTGGAGGATCATTTCTGCGGAAAGCTGATGGGACTTCCCATGGGCTGTGATGTTTGCTACACCAATCACGCCGAGGCTGATCAGGACGATATGGATGTGTTGCTAAGCTTGCTTGGTTGCGCAGGATGCAATTTCATCATGGGTGTGCCGGGGTCCGATGACATCATGTTGAATTACCAGACGACTTCATTTCACGACGCGCTCTATGCGCGTCGGGTATTGGGGCTGCGTCCTGCACCGGAATTTGAGGCATGGTTGAAAAGCATGTCGATTTTCACAAATGAAGAGCGCATCGCTCTGAGTAACGAAATCCCCGCTAGTTTTTCTGACGTTATTCAGAGACTGAAATGAACGAGGATAAACAATCATCTTCTACTGTCGTGGCGAATCCCTGGGGGAAACTTAGACAGTTCACGACCGCACGCATTGCTCTTGGCCGTACCGGGTTGAGTATGCCAACAGCGCCACAACTCGCCTTTCAACTCGCGCATGCGCAAGCCAGAGATGCTGTCTATCACGCATTGGATATTGAAAAATTTAAAAACCAATTACAGGAAAATTTAAAACTCACTGAGACTCAGTGCTTGAGTTTGCACAGCGCAGCGAGGGATCGTGATACTTATTTAAAACGACCAGATCTTGGACGCAAACTAGACAGTGTCTCGCAAGAGAAATTGACTCAGTTCATGCAACAGCCGAGTAAACAGACAAATCCCCGTCCTTATGATGTCGCTTTTGTTCTGGTAGATGGTTTGTCGGCGCTGGCCATTGAAATGAATGCGATCCCCTTACTGAATTCAGCCTGCTCGCAGTTAACAAGACAGGGGTATTGCATCGCACCCTTTACGCTTGTTGAACAAGGGCGCGTTGCTATCGGTGACGAGGTGGGAGAAATATTAGGTGCGAAGTTGGTCGTCGTCCTGATTGGAGAGCGCCCTGGACTTAGCTCTCCTGACAGTCTGGGTCTATACATCACCTGGTCGCCTAAAGTCGGTCTGACCGATGAAAGTCGAAACTGCATTTCAAATATCCGGAGGGAAGGACTGAGTTTTGCAGAGGCAGAAAAAAAATTAAATTACCTCATCACTCAAGCGCATGCGCGCGGCCTGACTGGTGTGCAATTAAAGGATGAGACCCTCAGTACAGAGGGTCTTCTCAGTCAGCAAAAGCGTAGTTTCCTGCTCGATCAGCAGTGAATTTAAGCAGGCTTATTTTTATTGGATCTGGTGAGCAACAGACTTAAGTTTTTAGAATCATTAGCCGGGCTGCTCATCGTCGCCAACAAGGCTCGAAGATCCCTCGCCTAATTGACGCTGCATCATTGCTGTGTCGCGCCAGGCACCAAATTTAAATCCAAAGGCTTTAAATGTGCCGGCCAACTCAAAACCCAGAGACCGATGCAGTGCGACCGAAGGTGGACTCGCGTCACCACAAACGGCGAGCATCTGTCGATAACCTTGAGCGGTACAGTGGTCGATTACTGCTTGTAATAATGCTTTCCCAAGACCTTTGCCATGTATACCTTCACGGATGTAGACAGAGTCCTCTACAGTAAACCTGTAGGCGGGACGGGGCCGATATATGGTGGCGTAGGCGTAACCCAGTACCTCATCACCCTGCACTGCAACCAGGTACGGGAGACCCTTTGCGACAACTGTCGCACGTCTGGAAAGCATCTCTGTCACATCAGGCGGCGTAATTTCAAAGGAGGCCGTACCCGTTAAAACATGGTGCGAATAAATGCTTTGAATTTGAGGGATATCTTTTTCTTCGCTTGGGCGGATTGTGAATGCGGGATGATTCATAAACTATTGCGGATAGGTTGACGAAAAATTTTATGGCTACGCAAGTATAAACGCACCAAAACAACACCTCTATGTGTGCCAGCAGACGGAGTCGTCAGACACGAAGCACTATAGTCATTCAAGGTCGATAAAAATCAGCTTGGTTCGACGACGCAAACATGATCAAGCTAATCAAAACGACACTAATGAATGAAGCAGTGATTAAGATCAATCAGATACGGTGAGAAACTATAGGCGGCGTTATTACCCTAACCGGCTTTGTACAAATCAGGCTCGATTATCTCTAGTACTCAGGATAATTTCTTATGAGGCTGATGCGCTCCAAAATCTACAGTTTTGCTAGCGAGTAAACCACCTTCATCGCGTGTTGTTTACCCGGCGCTATGCTTACACTGTTTGTCAGCGCGTTGGCGCTTTCAACACAAACCAGGGAGGTCCAGCAGGTCGCTCCCAAGTCATCCATTTTGCTTGCAGTTTCCAACCAGGGATTCCATACAACCGTACTTTGGCTACCAGTTTTTGCAATCCTGATGGTTCGATTCAAAACCGAATCCTCAACGATACAATCTCCTGCGGTATCCAGATAAACACGACCTAACTCTTCTGAGAACTCAATTGCGCCAGACTGAGACTTAAGCATATTGTCATCCAGCAAATCAACATAGGTGCATTGATTCAAACCGCTGATTTTGATCTGTGCAATATCGCTCACAAAAAAATAGGCATGGAGAGCTTCGGTAATCGTTACTGGTTCAATCCCTGTGTTGGTGGTCACAAGCTCAATTGACAACTCTTCACCGATTAGTACCTTGATCGTAAGACCGGCAGCAATAGCAACAACATTAGTAACACCATTGCCAACACTATTACCGCGAGGCAGGGAGTCAAGCATCGTCATACATAGTTCAGTTTCGCCAGCTGGCGTTGTTAACAAAGAAGAAAGATGCCACCCTGAGAGGCGTGCATAGCCATGCGATGGAGCGTTCTTTTCAACAGGATGTGCACCAAACCAAGGCCAGCAAATTGGGACGCCAGCGCGTACCGCTTTTCCTTGTTTGTACTGTACCTGTTCAGAGCACCATAGAACTGGAGCAGCTTGTGATTTAGGTTGCCATTGAACCACCTGACCACCATACAAACTGATCGTTGCTGTCGCAAAAGAATTGTCAACTTTAACTAAAACAATCTCATTGTCCAGCTGCTCAAAAGCAATGTGCTTGACTGAGGAAAACTGTTCAATGAGTTGCGGGATAGTTTGCATAGAAAAATCAGATGAATGAATTAAATTAATCTCAACAAATCATTGCGCATTGCCTTATCCCCGCCCTTAGCCATTGCAAACGCGACGGGATAATCAATCTCTAGATGTGTTGTGTCGAAAGGCACAACGTTCAGATTAAATTTATTCCAATAATATTGACCGGCTGTCGAAGACCAGTTTTTATAGACTGACTCCCAATCATCGCAACCTGAGTCCGCCGTAGGTGTCAGACTAAGTGTAGAGATAGGTTGTGATACCGGCTGATAGCGCGCATCAAATGACAACCGGATTTTATTACTCAGGTTTGGTAATGATTTATGCACTGTTGTATTGGAAAAAATTAAAACATCTCCTGCCTTGACTGAACCCGTAACCCAGGTCCAACAAGGATCATCGCTAATGCCCATACCTGCAAATTGTGATTTATAAATTCCGTTCAGATGAGATTTGGTGGCGATCGCCAAAACTCCTTGATCAAGAGGACAGTCACCTAGCGGCACCCACATACTGTAGAAGGAATCACCGCCAACATGAACGTGATCCTGATGATTAACGGTCGGTGGTAGATTTGGAAAAAAATGACGCAATGTGAATTTAGGATGTGCAAGAGCGGGTTCCTGAAAGATGCGCTCAAACAAAGATAAAACATTTATATGACTACGCAATCCGTGAACAGACTCATCGCACCACATTCGATTGATTGCTGGCATGGAGGTCGTACGAAAGGATGCGGGGTCGAGCTCAGAATTGATCGTTCCATCGATCGCATTTGAGTTTTGCTCGAGCCAGTTGAATTCTTCGGCGATTCGCAGCATTCTGCCGCGCACCTCGAAAATTTCTTCCGGTGGAATCAATCCTCGAAGAAAAAGATAGCCTTCAGAATTTAATCGTGCTGTTAAAGCATCCCCGTCATGGAGCATCTCTGTTGAATCTAAGAATGGCAAGTAAGTCATTCATGCTCCATAGTCTGATAAAAAATATCAGTGGTGAAAAATTAATCAGATTTTTTTTAAGTCAATTTCACCGTGACGAAATGGAACCCAAGAATTAATTTTATTGTTGAAATAAATCCCGTATTTATTTTTACAAAATATTTCGAGCCGTGATCCTGCGATTAAAGAAAAGGGTTTATCCAGATCAACAACCGGGCTTTTGGAAAATAAGTCATCCCAGAGTGTCTGAGCTTCAGAGCGACTCATTTCCGGGTAACTGTTGGCCGCGACGCACAAATCCCAAGCGGACTCTAGCTCTTTCCATAAATAATCGGCATATACATTCGTTGACATATGCATAGCGCCTTAAAAGAATAAATCCATGCTCACTCGATCGTAAACAGAGGAGCAAAACCCAATTGATTAAAGTGATTGGCTTTGATTAAATACTGTAAATATCTTTTTTCGTCACTCGCAGCTTCTAAGCGAGTGCCTCCATCCACTCATACTAACGCATACTTCAAGTTTACCGCCACGCGTTTGAAAAAATCGTCACTCGACACGAAACAACCGATGTCTACTTAACCTGCATGCCTCTGAGCCGCACCTCGAATGTCCAAAACACAAGCGACAGCCACTCATACTTCTTTGACTTTCAGATTTTTTAGCGGGTGCACTGGAGTTTGCATGCAAAGCCACCCCTCTACCCTGTCTCAAGCTGCTCGGATTTCGTTCAATAAATCGGGGTGCCGATCCAGCACCTTGAGCAATTTGACCAAAGCCAGTGGCGGTTTGGTCTTGCCATTCTCATAGCGGGAAAAGGCGTTTACCCCACCACCAAAAATATCAGCCGCTTCACGCTGGTCGAGATCGAGCTTCTTGCGCACTTTGGCAATGTAGGCCGGGTCAACATAGGCCGCGTTGACTTGACGCTGAAACGCGCCGATCAGGTCACTGAAGCGGTCACCATGTTCACGGTTCAAAACCACTTCGCCACAAGCAGGACAAAAGTCGCCCGTGACTTCTGGGATGGTGGTGTGTTCGCCCTTGTAGACGTAGGGCATATCGCGGGTGTCGTGGATCAGTTCAGCCGCTCCACAGCTAGGGCATTTCATGGTCACAACTCCTTGAAGGAAACAATCAAAACATCGTCAATCACAGTCAGCTTGAGGTAGACAACAAGGTCGCCGATATCCACGACCGTTTGGATATCGGTCGCCTTCAGGCCCAACTCCTTCGTTTGGGCTGCCTTCACTTTGCGATCTATCAAGTCTCGCAGCGTGAGATGTGCCTCCAACACCAAAATCAAGTCCTCACCGTCGATCAATAATGTTTGGATATCCTTGCCTGTGACTAGACTCCTGATCACTTCTGGGCTGAAACCATTTACAGAGATGAACAGGCCGCGCCCATAAAGCTTTCATGACACCTTGCCTGCAAATTGATAAACCGGCTCGTTGCTGGCAGCCCGCTCCTACCACTTGGCTTCAATCTCTGGACTGAGGCTATCTCCGCTTTAGTACAACCATGCTTCTCGAAGAAGCCGACGATGTCCTTTCACGGCCATAACAGCGATAGAATGCAGTCCTTCATGCAACCCTTGATATCGGCAGGAAAGCTCATGCTCACCCCTCGCCTAGGGCAATCCGGTCGAGAAGCTGTGCAATCACGTCACTCGCTTGCCTTTGGCGCAACGCCCTCCCCTCACGTTGCTCTGGCTCGCCGCCTTCGCCCAGCTCGAACCTGGCGACCGCCACCGGGCCATCCTTGCGGTAGCCCTCGGCTTTTTCGTCACCAACAAAACGGCTGCGCAGGATCGCCAGCGAGGCCTCGACGACGGCACCATGCTTGCCGTTGCGCTCCGTTTCGAAAGCCTCAGCCACAGCGTCCAGTCCTTCGGATGCGTGTTCAATGCAATAGATCAGATCGTGCGCATCTTTGCGTTCGAAGCGCTCATCGAACGCGAACGACTTCAGGCAGGTAAAGCTAACCAGGTTTGCATGCTTGATCTGTTCCGTCGCGATTCCGTTGCCACCGAGGAGTTCTGCTTGGATCTCGGTGACTTGGTGAAGGTCAAAAACAATGGACGAATACGGAATGTTTAGTGCAGAGATCGTGCCTTCGGTTGGCAATGGTTGTACCTTGCCGCCAGCGATGTGCGGTGCATCTGCAAGTAATTCCAGCACCATCAACGCGCCTTGTTCTGTGCGGGTCTGCCAACGCCAGGAAAGCTTTGTACCGGAGCTGTTCTCACCTCGTTCGAAACCCATTTTCTTGAGGTTGTCTTCGAGTGTGTTGTATGCCTCGGTATTAGCCAAGATTTGCAGGTCGGTCACTATATCAGCGTCCAGCGTGCCAGCGTGTGCCGGCACTATCGGAGGCCGCTCAGATACAAGATATCGTGGCGTGAGTCCCCCGATCAGGTAGACCGACTCCTTCCACGGTCCGAGACCGCGCAGCAGAGTCACGAGGACGCGTTCGCAGTCCACCGTGTACTGGTCACTATAGCCGTCGAATGTTGTAGGTTTTGCCATCAGAATCCGATCCTTTCCTTGCGCAAGTGTTCGGCCATTTCCTTGGCGCGGCCTTCACTGCGCAAGAGGTCAAGATAAACTTGGGTCGGACTGGCCAACCAAACGCCCCCGATCTTTTGCCGAAACAGCAGTTCTCCAGCCGACTTCGTCTCGATTATCGCGAGGTTCGCCCCTTCATTGACGACGCGCGCACCCAGCTCAGACATTGCCGTCTCGGCATTGGTGCTGGGTAGCAGTCGAACGCGCACCTGAGAGATGCCGGACAAAAAGGGGGCATATCGCTGTGCAGCGGCTTCGTAGCTCACCGCATAAGCGACCTGATGCGCATCCAACATCTGGCCGAGCTGTTCGATCAGTGCATCAGAATTCAACCCAGGTACGAAGTACCGGCGAAGCAGGGGTGCGCGCTGCGTGGCGAGCTGCTTCGCCCAAGCATCGAGCAACGCACTTGGTTCACGCAGATGCCGCTCCTTGCTCGGCCCCTGTCCTCGCGACACCAACCAGTCGAACCGCTCCAACTCGCTTAGTACGTCCGAGGCCGTGGATGGAGCCACCTGCGCCCGTTGAGCCACTTCGGTAACACCAAACCACTCCTCGTGATTGACCAGAAGCGCATACAAAACCTGGGCGCGTCTTCCCGAGAAAAGCGACCGCACCGACTTTTCCAAAGTCTTCGGAGCCGGCTTATCGATGTAGACGTATGCACCGGTGGCCGGCAGGAACAAGCTACCACCGCTATCGAAGTAGCCGATGCGCTCGGCTTTGAGCAATTCTTTCGCCCCCGGTGAGAGCGACTCGGCGATCAGCAGATGCTGCACATCGGCGTATTGACCGTGCTGGACCGACTTCAACTGCCACAACGCCTGGCGCACATCTCGGGGGTAGACGGACTTCTTTGCCTCAACCAGCAAGATGATCGATCTACCGGCAATGTGAAGATCAATCTTCGCGTCGACTCGGCCGGTAGCCTGAACAGTCAATTCTGAATGAACCAGCTCAGCATGCACGTCCGGCAAATCCCGGAGCGAACCCAAGAGATGTTCGATCAGGACATGTTCCATATGGAGCGATTCGGTCATAATTTATATTATTTCCTGTTCAGCGAATAAGTAAAATATACAGAATATTCAATGAGAGTGCAATATTCGCTGAACAACGAATTAAGTAGAAGGTGACCAGTGCTCCTCACCGTCACACGGCAGACCACTCGACACTGCTACACAGAGCGACAGAAAGATAGAAGGGAGTGATAGTTGCAAGAAAAACGACAAGGCTCACCACAGGCCAGCGAATGCCAGATCAAAAAACAAAAAATCCCGCACTGACGAGGACTTACGGGTCTTTTCGCGCCTTCAACTACCTGCTGATGTCAGACGTTTGATCACTCCCACTCGATCGTAGCCGGTGGTTTTGAAGATACATCATACACAACGCGATTGATGCCACGTACCTCGTTGATAATTCTCGAGGAAACTTTTGCAAGCAAAGGATATGGCAATGGTGCCCAATCCGCGGTCATGAAGTCTGAGGTCTGTACAGCGCGTAATGCAACGACATAGTCATACGTCCGGCCATCACCCATCACACCTACAGATTTAACAGGCAAGAATACAGCAAAAGCCTGCGAGGTTAGATCGTACCAGCTTAAGCCAGAGGCTTTATCCATATGGTTATGCAGTTCTTCGATGAAGATCGCATCGGCACGGCGCAGTAAATCAGCGTATTCGGCTTTGACTTCGCCAAGAATACGAACACCGAGACCGGGACCTGGAAACGGGTGACGATACACCATGCCATGTGGCAAACCAAGTGCAACGCCGAGTTTACGCACCTCGTCTTTAAACAACTCACGCAACGGTTCAAGCAGTTTAAGGTTGAGAGTGTCTGGCAAGCCACCAACATTGTGGTGGGATTTGATGGCAACAGCTTTACCGGTCTTGGCTCCTGCTGACTCAATCACATCCGGGTAGATCGTGCCTTGGGCGAGCCATTTGGCTTGCTTGAGTTTGCCTGACTCGGTCTGGAAAACCTCAACAAACTCTTTACCAATGATTTTGCGTTTGGCTTCAGGATCAGAAACTCCGGAAAGCTTGCCCATGAATTGCTCGGAAGCATTCACATGAATGATTTTCACACCCATGTTTTCTGCAAAGGTTTTCATGACCTGCTTACCCTCATCGAGTCGCAGCAGACCGTGGTCTACAAACACGCAAGTCAGACGATCGCCGATGGCTTTGTGAATCAGCGCCGCAGCCACAGAGGAGTCCACACCGCCCGACAGACCGAGGATGACCTCGTCCTGCCCGACTTGTTCACGAATACGTACGACTGCCTCTTCAACGTAGTTGGGCATATTCCAATCACCCGTGCAGGCACATATTTCGTTGACGAAACGATTGAGCAAGGCCTGGCCTTGGATGGTGTGTGTGACCTCCGGGTGAAACTGGACAGCATAGAACTTACGCGTTTCATCTGCCATTCCTGCGATAGGACATGAGGGCGTGGAGGCCATGAGCTTAAAACCCTCAGGCAAACGCGTCACCTGATCACCATGACTCATCCAGACCTTGAGCATGCCATGGCCTTCGGGTGTCGTGAAGTCCTCGATGTTCTTCAGAAGAGTGGTATGACCATGCGCGCGCACTTCTGCATAACCAAACTCGCGGTGATCGGCGTAACTGACCTCGCCACCGAGTTGCTGAGCCATGGCTTGCATGCCATAGCAAATCCCAAGAACGGGTATGCCAAGTTCAAATACTGCGCTGGGAACCTTAAGAGAATCTGCGTCATAGGCCGAAGCATGACTTCCGGAAAGAATAATGCCCTTTAGACCCGAGGCCATTTGCTCACGTAAAAAATCAGCTGTCACGTCACCCGGATGAAGTTCACAATACACGCCGGCCTCGCGGACACGACGTGCAATGAGTTGTGTAACCTGTGAACCGTAATCGAGAATCAGAATTCGCTGATGCATGAGAGCCTTGCCTGTTTAAATAAAATACACCGGCTTGTGTGCCGGTGTTTAAGAGACATAAATTTCAGAAATTAATCTGCGCGGTAATTGGGAGCTTCTTTGGTGATCTGCACGTCATGGACGTGCGATTCGCGAAAGCCTGCAGATGTAATCTGCACAAACTCTGGTTTGGTGCGCATTTCTTCGATCGTTGCACATCCACAGTAACCCATCGAAGCGCGAACGCCACCAACCAGTTGATAAATAATGGCGAGTACGCTGCCCTTGTAAGGTACGCGACCCTCAATACCTTCGGGAACGAGTTTGTCAGCGTTATTGGCGGGATCCTGGAAATAACGGTCGGCAGAGCCATCCGTCATTGCACCCAGACTACCCATGCCGCGATAGGATTTGTATGAGCGGCCCTGGAACAAAACGACCTCTCCGGGTGCTTCTTCGGTACCTGCAAACATTCCGCCCATCATGCAGGTTGAGGCCCCAGCCGCAATCGCTTTGGAAATATCGCCAGAGAAACGGATACCACCATCGGCGATTAGAGGCACGCCTGTGCCCTCGAGTGCTTTGGATACATCAGAAATCGCGGTGATCTGCGGCACACCCACACCCGCCACGACACGTGTCGTGCAAATGGAGCCTGGGCCAATACCGACCTTGACAGCGTCAGCGCCAGCATTGAGCAAGGCCCGAGCAGCGTCGGCCGTAGCGATGTTGCCACCGATGACCTCGACTTTTGGATAGTGCGTTTTTACCCAGCGCACGCGCTCAATCACACCAGAGGAGTGACCATGAGCGGTATCAACAACAATGACATCGACACCGGCTGCGACGAGTTTTTCGACGCGCTCTTCGGTGCCGTCACCCACACCAACTGCTGCCCCAACGAGTAACTGACCATGACTGTCTTTGCAGGCTGCGGGGTGTTCAGTGTTTTTAACGATGTCTTTGACAGTAGCCAGACCACAGAGCTCAAACGCGTCGTTGACAATCAGCACACGCTCAAGACGATGCTTGTGCATCAGCGTCTGAGCCTCTGAAAGCGTGGCGCCTTCTTTCATGGTGATCAGACGCTCTTGCGGTGTCATGACTGTTTTGATTGTCGCGTCGAGCCTGTCCTCAAAACGCAGATCACGGTTGGTCACAATGCCAACGACCTTGCCGCCCTCAACAACGGGTAAACCTGAGATACCGTGTTTACGTTGCAGAGCAATCGCGTCTCGTACTTTCATTGACGGTGTGACGGTGATTGGATCAATCACAATACCGAATTCATGGCGCTTGACGCGGGCAACTTCGCTTGCCTGTTCGTCAGCGGACAAATTTTTGTGAATAATGCCGATCCCACCCTCCTGAGCCATGGCGATCGCCAGTCGGGCTTCAGTCACTGTATCCATCGCTGCGGATACCAGAGGGATATTGAGGGAGATATTTCGGGTCAGACGTGTTGCAAGCGAAGTATCGCGTGGCAAGACCTGAGAAAAGGCAGGCACCAGCAACACATCGTCGAAGGTGAGCGCGGTTTGAATTAAACGCATATAAAGCTCCGGGCGCAAAGAGAGATTATACGATGCTTGGGTAGGTCTTTTTTGGTCAAAACAAGCCAAAACACCCTAAAATGCCCCACTTTATTTGGAGGGAAATTCAAATAGTTTCCTTTAATCATTCAAATTGCGACCCAAAAGCACCAGAAAGGCACTAGAAAGCAATTCGAAAATACCAGATATCATTCAAAAAACCTTAGATAAAGCCATAAAACTAAGTTTTATTTTCATTTATTTATTCGCACCACAAACACTTAAAAACATCACAGACAAAAAATGACTCAAGAAAACATGCTTGCTACCTGGATTGCAGAAGAAGAAAAATTACTCGGCGCCATGTCAAATGGTCGACTGGTGGGTCATCTGAATCAGGAAAAGGTTGCGGGATTAACGGGTTTGGAGGTGATGCAAGCTGTCATCCGCGGCGATCTGCCTAATGGCAATATGGCCACAACCATGAACTATATGATTATGGAGGCCGCACCAGGACACGCTGTGGTTCAGGGCAACCCGACTGATAGTGTGTTGAATGTGCAAGGTTTTGTGCACGGAGGCTGGTTCGCCACGATCATGGATGCAGCAGTGGGTAACTCAATCCACACAATGTTGCCACCAGGAAAGGGTTACACCACGCTTGATCTAAGCGTCAAAATGACGCGTGCGTTACTGCCAACGGTTGGGCGCGTGCGAGCGATTGGTCGCGCGATTCAGGTGGGCAGAACCATCGCCATCGCCGAGGGCAGATTGATCGGCCCCGACGGGAAACTGCACGCAACAGCGACAACAACCTGCATGGTCGTCGACATCAAGAAATGACGAGCCCTGCAGCATCACTTACCTGAAAGGCTTAACCAAGAGTCGTCCTGGCATTCTGGAAAAACCGCATCCAGGGTGAATACATACCACCTGTATCAGCCTGTCCCCAGCGCTCAGGTGCCCAGGACATCATGACATTGCGTGTCACGCGTTCAGGGTGAGGCATCAGCACGGTAAAGCGACCATCCGCAGTCGTAACCGAGGTCAGACCATTTGGGCTGCCATTGGGATTAAAAGGATAAGCCTCGGTTGCCTGACCACGGTGATCGATAAACTGCAAGGCACTTAGTGCTTTTTGCTGATTACCCTGGCGAGAGAAATTCGCAAAGCCTTCGCCGTGCGCGACTGCGACGGGGATGCGGGTACCCGCCATACCTTTGAAAAATATCGAGGGTGAGTCGAGCACTTCAACCATCGAAAAACGGGCTTCGTATTTTTCGGACAGATTGCGGGTGAAACGAGGCCAGTTTTCTGCGCCCGGAATCATCTTGGCCAGAGCAGCCATCATCTGGCAGCCATTGCATACTCCGAGAGCAAAGCTATCTGGACGTGCAAAGTATTGTGCAAACTGATCGGACAATTGCGAGTTGAACAAAATACTGCGTGCCCACCCCTCGCCTGCGCCCAACACATCGCCATAACTAAAACCACCGACAGCAACAAGCCCCTGGAACAGAGAAAGATCGACATAACCAGACTGCAAGTCCGTCATGTGCACATCCCACGCCTCAAAGCCTGCCTTATCAAAAGCCCAAGCCATTTCAACCTGACTGTTACATCCCTGCTCTCGCAAAATCGCTACGCGTGGCTTGGCACCCATATTCAAGAAGGGCGCAGCCACATTGTGTTGTGGATCAAAGCTGACCAGAGGTGACATGCCAGGATCAGTCAGATCTTTCCAGGTATCGAACTCAGCCTGCGCACAAGCTGGATTTTCCCGTAATGAAGCAATCCGATAACTCACATCACTCCAAAGCTGACCGAGCTCGGCACGCGGACGTCCCCAGATTTTTTTACCATCGCGGAAAATTTCAACTTCGTCAGCAGCATTTAATGAGCCGATCACATGCGAGAATCTGGACAAGCCGGCTGCGCGCAGCACCTGCATCACAGCATCACGCTCAGCTGCGGGCACCTGAATCACGGCACCCGCTTCTTCGTTAAACAAGGCTTTGAGTGTCAACTCATCACGCTGTACCGCAACCTGCTCCGGACGAATTTTGTAATCACCCCAGTCCGCGGCGTGTGCATCGATCGTCAGCATGTCCAAATTGAGCGAAACACCGGTGTGACCTGCAAACGCCATCTCGCAGACTGTTGCAAACAAACCACCATCGGAGCGGTCATGATAAGACAGCACCACACCTGACTCAGCCAGTGCGCGAATCGTTACAAAGAAAGAGCGCAACGCTTGCGCGTCATCCAGATCGGGCGTTTGCTCGCCCACCTGATTGATGACTTGCGAAAGTATCGAGGCACCCATGCGTTGACGGCCCTGACCCAAATCGATCAAGATCAGGCTGGTGGGACCTTGATTTGTTTTTAATTCGGGTGTGAGGGTGTTGCGAACATCGTTGACGGGGGAGAAAGCCGTCACGATTAAAGAGACCGGTGCGACGACCTTGCGGTTTTCGTCGCCTTCATTCCAGGTTGTCTGCATCGACAAGGAGTCTTTACCAAC
>Ga0007827_10000198_pt1 | contig 20437 bp, 12 predicted proteins | sample CryBogCBE16Jul07_FD_60332 | JGI IMG/M metagenome (GOLD analysis project Ga0007827, IMG submission 60332) | Freshwater microbial communities from Crystal Bog, Wisconsin, USA - CBE16Jul07 | ecosystem: Environmental > Aquatic > Freshwater > Lake | place: Crystal Bog, Wisconsin, USA | collected...
CCATCCCGCTTCGGATAGCGGCGGAGCGCCACGAGATGGGAAAAGGTTCCCTCGGGCCCGAGGAAAGCGACGGAGGAAGACATGGTTGAGGAGAGTTATGCGGGGAGAAGAGGGATGCCGGCAAGCCGATCCGAATGAACACCGCAGGACTGGCGGGATCGACGGGGGTTGATTTTCCTGGTTTTCACGATCAAGAAAGGAGGCGTGATCCGTCGTTTTCCGATGTTGCAGTTGACGGCAACGGCCCTTCTCGGGCTCGGAGCCTGTTCCGTGATTCCGTCCACCCCTCAAGCCGCCAAACCGAAATCCCCCGCGCCATCCCCCACATCATCCTGCTGGTCTCCCTGGAAAATCCTCTCACGGAAGCGGATCCCGCCGCCCCCGAAGGCAGCGCCCCTGCTCGAAGTGGGAACCATCCGCAGCATCTCCGAAGACGGCAGCTACGCAATCATTGAACTGGCCCCCGGAACACTGGTCAGGTCAGGGGAGCCCCTGCTGGTAACTTCCAAGGATCATCCGGTCAGCAGGTTGAAGGTCGCGGAGGTTCAGCCCCCCTGCTTCGCCGCGGAGGTCGAGCAGGGATCCGTTTCCCCGGGAGATCTCGTGAAGCGCTGATAACAGGCGAACAGAGGGGATTGACTCCCCTCCCCGGAAAGATCAGCCTCTACTGTTGGTTAATCACCTTAATGATTCAGCTGAAGACAAGCATTCATCAACCTGCGCCTCTCTCAAGGGAGGAAGTGGGGTCGCTAGCTTCCATTATCATGGTGATGCAGCGGCGTTTCATGGCGAGCCTGATGGGGGAACTGGCCCGGGGAAAGGTCTCCTTCCCTCAATTTTTCCTGCTAGGCCATCTCTGCTCCCACGGACAGATCGGCATGAGCCGGATCGCCGAACTCATGGATCACAGCACCCCGGCGGCTACGGGACTCGTCCAGCGTCTTGAAAAACTGGGGCATGTCCGCCGCACCCACGACCCCGAGGATCGGCGCAAGGTCATGGTCGCCCCCACCCCCAAGGGAACCCGCCTTGTCGAGGGCATACGCCAGGAAATGATCGGCAATCTCGAAAAAGTGATGGGTAGGCTTTCTTCCGCGGAACAACGGGCTTGGTTGGACATTTACGAAAAAATCCACGAATACTGCACCTCCTGCCACCGATGAAGACTCCCGCTTTCACCATTCCCCTCGCCTGGGTCCTGCTTGCCGCCGGCGCGGTGGCCCAACAACCTGCTTCCAACGATTCAAGCCTCAGCGGTGTTTCCGTCGGATCCCAGACAACCCTCCAGACCCTGACAAATCTTCCCGTCGGGACGACCAATCTGCCCTCTCCGACGGATCAGGGCCTCCAAGGAACTTCCGTGGCCCCCTCCCTCGCCACCAATCCCCCGGCGACCCCCGCCGGCCTCAATGCCGGAACAAACAGCATCGCCAACCTTCCCGTCGTTCCCAACACCTCGGGGCTTCCTCAGGCACCACTCATCACCAATCCGATCACTCCGGGATCCCTCCCAGCCCCGCTACCGACCACCGCGACGGGGCCCGTCACGATGCCTACGGCAGGCACGAACGGCTTTGGTCTCAAGATTTCCGTCAAGGACATCCCCCTGACGGCGGAGGCCCTCGCCAAGGCGGGCAACAAGGTCATCCCGGGCGTCATCGCACCCAATGCGCGTAAACTGACGATCGACGACTGCGTGCAGATCGCGCTGACCAACAACCCGACCATCCTCACCAACATCGCCTCGATCCGCCAAGCTTCCGGAAATTACATCACGGTGAGGGCCGGACTCCTTCCCCAAGTCAATATTGCTGCGCCCAACGGCTACCAACTGACCGAAGGAACCATCCGGCAGGGTGTGGCCAGCGCTAATACCACCCAGCAAAACTCCACGTTCCAGTCCTGGACAGTCCAGTTGCAGGGAAGCCAGCTCCTTTTCGATGGATGGAAGACCCCCTCCCTCACCGCTGCGGCGAAAATCAACGAGCAGATCGCCTACTTCACCCTGCGTCAGTCGATCGACTCCGTGATCGCCCAGGTCATCCAGCAGTTTTACACCGTGGTGCTCGACCGCGCGCTCGTGATCGCCAACGAACAGCAGGTCGCCCTCTACCAGACACAGGTGACCGACCAGCAGAGCCGCTACGACGCGGGAACGGTGCCTCGCTTTAACGTCCTGCAGGCCCAAGTTCAGCTGGCCAACGCGATGCCCCCCCTCATTCAGGCCAAGAACAACCTCCGGGTTTCCCTCTTCACGCTCGTTCAGTTGATCGGCCTAAACTACCCGAACCTGCAGAACGTGGAGATCCCCTTCGATGTGGTTGGAGCCCTCGACTACAAGCCGATCAAGGCTGACAGCAACGCCTCCATCCACACCGCGCTCCTGCGCAACCCCCAACTCAAGGCCCAGCGTCTGAGCATCCTGGCTGCCGCCAAACAGATCACGGCCGCCATCGCGGGCTGGTTGCCAACCCTCAACGCCAACGGCGGCTATCAACTCGAGGGCTACATGGGACAACAGATCAATGAAAGCCTCCGGGGTTGGTTTGTCGGCGCCAGTGGAAACTGGGCTGTCTGGGACAGCTTCGCCACCTCTGGTAATGTAAAACAGGCAAAAGCGACCATGATGTCCTATAAGGCGACGTACGATAACGGGGTGCGCCAGGTCATTCTACAGGTCCAACAGGCAATCTCCAACCTGAAGCAGGCCAGCGAGACGATCGACAGCCAGAAGGCCACCGTCGAGCAATCCGTGGAGGCCCTCCGCTTGGCACGTGAACGACTCGATGCAGGAGCCGGCGTCCAACTCGATGTCATCAATGCCCAGGTCCAGCTCCTCCAGGCCCAGACCAACGTGCTTCAAGCCCTCTACAACTACATCGCAGCCAAGGCCCAATACGATCAGGCCCTCTCGCTCAACACCCAATATGAGGAATTGTTCGATGATCCGATGACCCCCAACGAGAGAAAGCGCTACAGGGACCTCATCTCCTCGGACCGCAAGAGCCCGGCTTTGCCAAAATCCCTCCGCGCTTCCGATCCCTTGCCGCCTTCCACGACCTTCAACGACACGGTCAAGAGCTCGGAGTACCGGAAGAAGGATAAGACGCCCGCCAAGGCCCAGGACTAATCCCTCCCATGGACGCGGGACTCCCACCCGTCGAGATCCCGTCTCCCATGGCAGACCTTCCCGGGATCGCGGCCCGCTTTATCGGCCGCATCTCCGGGATCGACACATGCTGCGAACGGAGCGCCGCGATGGAGCGACTGCAACTGCCGCATCGCAATCTACTGGCCAATGAGGGCCTCGGATCGTTTCCACGAGTGACCGCCGAGCAAGTCCACGGGGAAAAAATCGGCCTCGTCACGGAGCCTGCAAATCATCCCCTTCCCGGCATCGACGGGCTCATCACCACCAGGCGTGGCCTGACGCTCGGCATCTATGTGGCCGATTGCGCCCCCGTTTGGATCGTGGCGCGGGATGGCCGTGCTGGGGGCCTTCTTCACTCGGGAAAAAAGGGAACGGAACTCGGAATCACCCGCAAGGGCATCATGGCCCTGATGGAGGAAACCGGGAAAAAAGCGGAGGAGTTTCTTGCCGTCATCGGACCTTGCATCCGACCGCCCTGCTACGAGGTGGATTTTGCAGCGGAAATCGCCCGTCAGGCGCGGGAGGCCGGCATCCGCGACATCCATGACGCCGGTATCTGCACCGCCTGCCATCCGGAGCGCTATTATTCCTACCGGCGGGAGAAAGGGCTGACCGGCAGGATGCTGGCGACGCTGACACTGCTGCCCTGATCAGGGCGCGGGCGACGGAGTCGCCGAGGGAGCTTGGGAGGGAACTGCGGAGCCACCGATCTTGGGAAGAAGCTTGGGACGCCACTTGGGATGTTTGGCGGAGCCGACCGACTCGTACTCGAAGATCTTACTGACCGGAAAAAGAACCAATCCGGGCAGGCCCTGGGCGTTGAGGCGAATGTTCATCTCCATCTTGTCCTCGAGGTAATGGATCCTGCCGTTGCCGATCATGCTGAAGCCCTTCCCTTTGATCAGGAGATCGCGCGTCGTGATGACACCTTTCTCGATGGAAAAGTCGGCTGTGGCCTCGCGCGCCGTCTGGTAACCGAGGCCCGGGATCACCTCCCCCATCAGCAGCGAAAGGGGCCCCAGAACCGGCATCGCCAGCACATTGCCGTTCTGGATCAGGAGGTTGCCCTTGCCTGTCATGGCCAGATCATCTCCACCGACCGTCCGGAAGGCGTAGTCGGCCGTGAGGCTACCCCCCGACTCGTCATAACCGAAATAGAGCTTGGTCAGATCGCGGAAACCCACCTGCTCGAGATGAACGGAGGCACCGTATCGGGCGTCACCGGGAACCACGGAAACATCACCCTTGAAGGAAACCTCCCCGCCGAAAAGGCGGGCGGAAGGAATATCGATGAGAAGTTTCTGGCCCTTGAGCAGCACGGTTCCCGTGGCGGCCCCGAAGGTGAGGTCTTTCCCGAGGAGTGTGTATCCCATCCCCGAGGGGGCGTTGATGCCGATGCGCAGATCGTTCTTCTCCGGGTTTTTAAGGCCGACTTTTCCCGTCAGGCGGGTTTCCGGTGGCTTGCCGAAACGGTACGGTTTGAGCCCCTCGGCAATGCGAGGATCGATCCAAGTCATCACCTTCACGGGATCAAGCGTGGTGCGGATCTCGGGGAAACGCCCCTCCCAATTCCGATAGTCGTAGAGGAATTCTCCGCGTCCCATCCCCCCCCCCATCCGTACCACGATATCGCGGAAGTCCACCGCGCCGTCGGCCACCTCGAGGCCCGCGGAAAGATTCTCGACCGCGGCACCCCTCATCGAGGCCCGGCCCAGCGAAAGCGATCCACTTCCCTTGATCTGGAGGGGATCCCGGCCCGGCATTTCTCCCTCGAAGCTCACGCGGAGGGGATCCTTGAAATCCATCGCCGCGAGTGTTTCCGCCGTCTGTCCCGCCGCGAGCGAGGCAAGTTTCGCAGGAAACAGCGAGGCATTGAGGCGGATCCGGTTGTCCCCCGGGGCAATCATCAGGTCGGCCGAGAGCGTTCCGGGATCACCCGAAACATGCACATCGCGTAGCAAGAGCTTTCCCTCACGATAGGCGGCACCGCCGGAACACTCCCCGAGCGTGATCCCGTGGCAGCGGATCCCTTGGGCGGAAAATTGGGCGGTTCCGTTAGCTCGGGGATTCCCGGAGGACCAATCCACGGAAAGCGCCCCGTTAATCCTCACGGGAGCGGAGAATCCCCAATCGCGGCCTTTTTCGTCTCCGAGAAGCAACCGCGGGATCGGCGCGGGGTCAACACCGCCCGCGAATTCCACCGAGGCGTTGTTCCTTCGGAAATCGGCTGAACCGACCGCCTGCAGCAGCCCCATGTCATCCTCAATCTCGAATTTTTCCACTCGCAGCAATCGCTCGGCATACGAGGCGTGCAGCGCGATCCTGCGCAAGGAGATCCCCCTCCACCTCCCCGGAGGAGAATCGAAATCGACCCTCGTCACGCGCAGGGTTTCCACATCGGCGAGATCACCGCCCGCCTGCATGGAAAGAGAGGGATGGGCTCCGGACCAGGAAATCTCCTTCAACACCTTTTGGATGGCATCAATGGTCCGGGTGGTGTTACCCGGCCCTCCGGCGGCAACCGGCCGGGGGGAGAATTTCTGCGGGTTCAGGAAAGTGCCGGCCAGCGACACCCTGATGCCGGCGACCTCGAAAGAAATCTCCTGGACGCGGAATTGGTCCGGAGGACACACGATCAGCCCCCTCACACGATCGAGTCTGAGACGCGGGTCCCTGCCCGCCCCCAACGGAATATCAAGCGTGGCGTCGCGCAGGTAAATTCTCTCGATCCGTGGAGTTCTCCGGATCAACGAGTCCATGTTCAATGAGACCGCAACCCTGTTGGCAGAAACAACCAGACGATGCTCGGGGGATTTGTCGTAAACCTGGAGCCCCTTGAGAACAAATCCCCGGGTTGGGCTGAAGAGAACCTTTTCCAGATGAACCTCGTAGTTTTTCCCACCCAGAAGCGCCTCCGACCGCACCCTCACGTCATCGCCGAGTCCGGCAGTGGATGTCATGAACAACAGCGCCGGGATCCCAGCCAGCAGCAGAAGGAAAAAGATTCCGAAGACCCAAGCGGCAACATAACGCAGCACATCCTCAACCTTGTCGCGAAACGTTCTCACCCCGGCGTGCAGGTGCCGCGGCGTTACCTTGATCAATCCTTTCACCCCATCACTTTCAGGGTTGCGCTCCATGGTGTAAAGAGACGGAAAACCGTCACATCATGGAATAGGGATCGACATCCATCGTGATCACCACTCCCTCGGGGGACCTGAACAGATTCGTCAGATCACGCCCCAGACGGCCCAAAACCGCTCCCGAGGAAGCCTTGAGGGTGATATGGAATCGGTATTGTCCGTGGGATTTTTCCAGAGGAGCAGGGGCCGCCTCCGACACCTCGACCGAGGCAGGGGCGCTATTTTTCAGCCAGGCCGAAACCGAGGCGGCGATCCGCGCGACGTCCTCCAAGGAAATGCTCCGAATCCTCACCAAGAGCAAGCGGGAAAATGGCGGATGCCGGAACGCTTCCCGGAATGCGATCTCCTGTTCGTAGAAACCGGCATAATCATGATGCCTCGCATGCTGAAGCGAGGGACTCTCCGGCGAGTAGGTCTGGACGATCACCTCGCCCTCGGTCTCGCCGCGACCGGCACGTCCCGCCACCTGGGTCAGAAGCTGAAACGTTCTCTCCCCTGCACGGAAATCGGGGGAATGGAGACCGATGTCGGCATTGATGATCCCCACAAGGGTGACGTTGGGAAAATCGAGCCCTTTGGCGATCATCTGGGTTCCGATCAGAATGTCGATCTGACGGGCCCGGAACTTTCCGAGGACCTCCTCATAGGAACCGCGGCGAGTCATGGTATCCGCATCCATCCGGGCGATCCTGGCCTTTGGAAAATTTTTTCGGATCGACTCCTCCACGCGCTGTGTTCCGATGCCGGTATGACGGATCCCGGGATCCCCGCATTCGGGGCAACGGGAGGGAGGAACCGTGGAATGTCCGCAGAGATGACAGGCAAGGCGCTCCGCGTCACGATGAAAGGTCATGGCCAGGCTGCAGTTCGGACACTTGCAGACATGACCACACGGTTCGCAGAGCATCGCGGTGGCGAACCCACGCCTGTTGAGGAAGAGGATCGTTTGCTGGTCAAGTTCCAGGCGGCGGGTGATCGCCATCTGAAGCGGGGCGGAAAGCCCCCCGTCCGATTTGGCACGCTTCCCCTGCAAGCGGAGGTCGACCACCCGGATCAGGGGCATCACTTGGCCGTCGGCCCGCCGGGGGAGTTCAAGTAGGCGGTATTTGCCGCTCATGGCGTTGCGATAGCTCTCGATCGACGGGGTGGCACTCCCCAGCAGAACGGGACATCTCTCGAGCTTCGCCCTCATCACGGCCACGTCCCGGGCATGATAGCGAGGAGTCTCCTCCTGCTTGTAGGTATTCTCATGCTCCTCATCGACAATGAGGAGCCCCAGATCGGACAGGGGCGCGAAGACCGCGCTTCGCGCGCCGATCGCGATCCGTGCCTCGCCCCGTTGCAGTCGCAGCCACTCCTCCCGGCGCTCCGCCTCCGTCAGATGGCTATGCAGAACGGCGACCCCGACCCCTCCGCCACCGGCATGGTCAAACCGTGAGCGAAAGCGTTCCACGGTCTGGGGCGTGAGTGAAATTTCTGGCACCAAGACGATTGCACTCCTGCCTGATTCCAGCACCTTGGCCAGAAGACGGAGATAAACCTCCGTCTTTCCGCTGCCCGTGACGCCGTGCAGAAGGAAGGGGATCAACTCCTTTTTCTCCTCCGCCTGCTCGATCGCATCGATCAATTCGGAAACCACGCGACGCTGGTCGGGATTGAGTTCCGGAATTTTTCCGGGAAGGACCGTAGGGCCGCCGTTTCCGGGTGCAGATACCCTTCTCTCCTCCAGATCGACCCATCCTGACGAGCTAAGAGCCCTCAGCGAGGCATCGGAAGCTCCCGAAGATGCGAGCAGATCAGGAACCGGGATACGATCCGCCGAATTCGCAAGCGCACGAAGCAAGGCTCCCTGCTTGGGTGCTTTTTTGGCGATCATTTCCAGATCTGCTGCGGTTGGTCGCTTCACCAGACCAGCCATCCGGATTTTCCTACCCGCGATTTTTTCACCTCGGATCGTGGGAGGAAGGATGCTTCGCATCACCGAGGCAAGCGGCGCGCAGTAGTAATCCGCCATCCAGCGTCCAAGCTTCATCAGGGCGGGAGAGGCCGAGGCATCCGCCTCCACCACGGACTCGATCGGCCTGATTCCAGAAACCGAGGAATCATCCATTACCTCCAGCACCGTCCCGATCGCACGGCGCCCCCTCATCGGAATGATCACCCGGACACCAATGGAAACCCGGGGCCGAAGATGCTCCGGCACGGCATAATCAAACTCTCTTCCCTCCGAACGGTCGATCAGGACACGGACATACATCAATCATTCCATCGGTCATTGAAATAAAAAATAAGGGAAGCCTCCGAATGAGGCTTCCCTTATTCATGAATTAAACTACTCTACTTAGAGTGCCAAACCAGTTCCAGTATTGGTTACTGAACCATTAGTAAATACAGCTGGATTTGTTCCATTAAAACTAACTGCAGAACCTCCAACGGTCACAAAACATCCCCCCTTAGCACCGTAAGGACCGGAACCATCGTAAGATGGCCCAGAAACAATCCCGGCTACACTTAAGAACATTGTAGAGGGATCAGAGCTGGAAGACGCGTTTGTCCATACTAGTGTATTCGTCTGGGTTCCCTTAATAGTTGTTAGGTTAATAAACGTGTTGCTTGAACAATAGTTTGGCACAAGATTTGTCCAGAAATTTGTCCCACTACCTCCATCTCCAGGAAATGCGCCAGAACCTCCACCCGATTGAGAATCCAAACTAGCACTCTGAGTTAACACGTAAAGCTGACGATAGTTGCTGGTAGTCTGAGTGATCTGGCCCTTGGTCAAGGCGCCAGTCACGGCGGGAAGCGCGAGGGAGGCCAAAACGGCGATGATCGAGATGACGACAAGCAATTCGATCAGGGTGAATGCTTCGATTTTTTTCCGGATTGTTTTCATGGGGTTGGTGGGGGTTTGCTTTCTTAAACTACAGTTAGTCCTAGTTAGAAAAAACGCAAGCATCATTCTGTAATGATGTCCTTGTAGGTTTTGCCTGCAGGGATCATCGGGAGAACGTGTTCGGTGTAGGGGGTCATCACGTCGAGCACGTAGGTTTCCTCGGAATCGAGCATGCGCTGAAGCGCCGCACGGAGATCCTTCTTGTGGATGACCCGCTCGGCGGGGACTCCGAAGCCCTTGCAGATCCCAAGATAGTCGGGATAGATGCGGGTCAGATCCTTCGGATCCCCGAGGAAGGTGTGCCCACGGTTACTCGCATAGAAACGGTCCTCCCACTGCACCACCATGCCGAGGTGCTGATTGTTAAGGATGATCACCTTGGAAGCGATTCCGTCGATGTGCGCGGTGGCAAGTTCCTGCACGTTCATCAGGAAGGAGCCGTCACCATCGATGTCGATTACCTGCTTGTCGGGTCGGCCCAGCTTGGCGCCGATCGCCGCAGGATAACCATACCCCATGGAGCCCAAGCCCGCAGAGGTGACCAGCGTGCGCGGCTTGGTGAAGTTGTAGAACTGAGCGGCCCACATCTGGTGCTGACCTACACCGGTCGCGATGATGGCGTCGCCCTTGGTGAGCTCGCAGAGCAGTTCGATGACATGCTGGGGCTGAATCGCGTCGGGCGTGTCCTTGTAGCGAAGCGGATGCTCCCTCTTCCACTTCTCGATCTGGCGATACCAGGCAGGAAAGCGAGTGTGACCCTTCGCGACTGGCTTGCTTCCGGAGCGATCGAGTTCGCGGTTGAGCCGCGTCAGGGCATTCTTCACATCGCCAAGGATGGGAAGCTTCACCGCCTTGTTTTTGTTAATCTCAGAATTGTCGATGTCGATGTGGACGATCGTCCCGTGTTCGCAGAACTTCTCCACCTTGCCGGTGACCCGGTCGTCAAACCGCACGCCGATGGCCAGCAACAGGTCGGCCTCATTGACGGCATTATTCGCATAGACCGTTCCGTGCATGCCAAGCCACTTCAACGAAAGGGGATGTGTCTCCGGGAAACAGCCGATACCCATCAGTGTCGTGGCCACCGGGATTTGGGTCCGCTCGGCAAACTCGCGAAGTTCCCCCGAGGCCTCGGCGCTCAGTACGCCGCCGCCGCAGTAAATCATCGGCCTCTTCGCCGTGGCGATCAGGCCGAGCATTTCCTGCAGGGCCACCTCATCGGCGTGACGGACGGGATTATACCCCTTCAGGGTGATGTTCTTGGGAAAGACAGGTTGGGCCGTCTGGTTCTGGATGTTTTTGGGGATGTCGATCAGCACCGGTCCGGGACGACCGCTCTGAGCGATGTGAAACGCCTCCTTGACGATGCGCGGGATGTCGTTGATATCCCAGACAAGGTAGCTGTGCTTCACCACCGGCAGGGTGATGCCGAAGAAATCGGTCTCTTGGAACGCCCCGCGGCCTATCATCTCCTGGGGCACCTGACCGGTGATCGCCACCAACGGCACGGAATCCATGTAGGCGTCGGCAATGCAGGTCACGAGATTGGTCGCCCCGGGGCCGGAGGTAGCCATGCAGACCCCGGCCTTCCCAGTTACGCGGGCGTATCCCTCGGCAGCGAATCCTCCCCCCTGTTCATGACGCGGAAGAATGGTCCGGATCTTCTTGGACTTGGTCAGCGCCTGATGAAGCGGCATGGAGCAACCTCCGGGATAGGCGAAAATATACTCCACCCCCTCTCGCTCCAGGGAAGCAACCAGGATCTCCGCTCCGTTCATAACACCGCCCCGTTCGTTGGAGCCGGCTTTGGTCGTCTTGGATTTTTTGGATTGGGATTTCGAGGCCATAGGGTCAGGGAATCATGTCACCGAAACTTGATGATGGTGTCGAAGCAAAAACACCCGTAGAGTCAATAATCTCTGGCAGATACGAAGTGTTGGAATGGCATAAGCAGCTCAAAGCGGTTGCCTTCATTATGAAGGCACTCATCGGGCCATCAGGTTAATTTCTGTTCGAGTCGTAGGTTTTCTTTTTCTGTTCCAAGATATATCGAGTCACTGTCGCCTCGTCGTTTCAGACTGCTGATATCCAGTATCCACTAGGCAAAAAATTCCGCCCAATGAAGTTATGCCTTCATCCGTCATACACCCGAGCTATTTGGATTACACTCTTACCCTTCTTATACCCCACTAACTACGATGTCGAAAATCTATTCGGTACTTAGATAATAATGTAAACATGATCAGTCATCAAATTGCCCTTCAACCCGAGTTATGCAGTAGAAGCTGAGGAATGAAGGTTGAGGCCGTCAGGAAGAGGGATTGGCGGGGGAGGATCTCTGCACCGGTGAAGCTATTGACGTGACCTCGGTAATTTGAGCCAAGTGATGGCTGCGGCAGGATGAGGCGCTGTCAAACTCTGGCAATTCTCCTAAAATCCACAATTTTTTAAATATTTTTTGAATATATAACGTATTTACTATCTGCGTTAAAAAATCCAAACCGATTGCGCCGCTCTATTGCAGAATCCTAGGTAAAAAAAGAGGGGGCCTCCTCAGGAGGCCCCACTCATTCATAAATCAAAACTAAATCTGCTTAGAGCGGCGAACCAGTTCCAGTATTGGTTACTGAACCATTGGTAAATACAGTTGGATTTGTTCCATTAAAACTAACTGCGGAACCTCCAACGGTCACAAAACATCCCCCCTTAGTACCGTAAGGACCGGCACCATTATAAGATGGCCCAGAAACAATTCCGGCTACACTTAGGAACATTGTGGAAGGATCAGAGCTCGAAGAAGCATTTGTCCATACTAGTGTATTCGTTTGTGTTCCTTTAACGACAGTTAGGTTAACAAACGTATTGCTTGAACAATAGTTCGGAACAAGATTTGTCCAGAAATTCGTTCCGTTACTTCCATCTCCAGGAAAAGCACCCGCTCCTCCTGCCGTCTGAGAATCCAAAGATGCACTCTGGGTCAACACATAGAGCTGACGATAGTTGCTGGTGGTCTGGGTGATCTGGCCCTTGGCCAAGGCGCCGGTCACGGCGGGAAGCGCGAGTGAGGCCAGAACGGCAATGATCGAGATGACGACAAGCAACTCGATGAGAGTGAATGCTGCGATTTTCTTCCGGAAGGTTTTCATGGATGGGATGGGTTGGGGGTTTGTGTTTAGGGGGTTGCTTTCTAGCTTGCACAAGATGGAGCCGTGTTTTTTTAGAGTCAAGTTCTCTTTTGGAGTCTCCTCGCTTTTCCCTACTCGAGACGCAGGACGCAGACGGAAAGCGGAGGCAAATCGATCGCGATCGAGCAAGGATACCCATGCACCGGATGTGAGACAATAGTCACCTCGCGATGTTCGGAATAGCCGCTTCCCCAGAATTCGGCATCGTCGGAATTCAGGATAACCCGGGCCTGCCGACAATCAGGAACGCCGATCCTGTACCCATCACGCGGCACCGGGGTCGCATTGACGACCACCAAAAGATCCTTGTTGCCACTCTCCGCCGGGGCCTTCCTCAAGAAGGACCAGACCGTGTTGTCGGCATCGCGAAAATCGACCCACTGGAAACCCTCGGGGCGGTCGTCCAGCACCGAGAGAGCAGGCTCCGACCGGTAGAGTTCATTCAGCCTGCGGACCAGACGCTGGATTCCCTCATGCAATTGATGCTCCAACAAATGCCAGTCGATGCTCCGGGAATGGTCCCACTCGGTCCATTGGCCGATTTCCCCGCCCTGAAAGAGCAGCTTCTTTCCCGGATGGGTCCACATCCAGCTCAGGAACATCCGGAGATTCGCCGCTTTCTGCCAGTCGTCGCCCGGCATCTTGTTGAGCAGCGATCCCTTGCCGTGGACCACTTCATCATGGCTGAGCACGAGGATGAAATGCTCATGATAGGCGTAGAGCATCGAGAAGGTGATCTCACCCTGATGATGCCGACGGTGAACCGGCTCCCTTGCGATGTAGCGCAGCGAATCGTTCATCCAGCCCATGTTCCATTTGAAGCCGAACCCGAGGCCACCGTCATAGACCGGCTTGGAAACGCCGGGCCACGCGGTGGACTCCTCGGCGATGGTCATGACACCGGGATGACGGGCGTAGCAAACCGTGTTGAAGGCCTTCAAGAACTCAATCGCCTCCAGGTTCTCCCGTCCCCCGAAGCGATTCGGCACCCATTCCCCGTCGTTACGCGAATAGTCGAGATAGAGCATCGAGGCGACCGCATCCACGCGCAGACCATCAATGTGATACTGCTCGAGCCAGAAGAGGGCGTTCGCGATCAGGAAATTCCTTACTTCGTTCCGCCCGTAGTTAAAGATCAGGGTCCCCCAGTCGCGGTGCTCCCCAAGCCTCGGATCCTCATGCTCGTAGAGAGCCGTGCCGTCGAAGCGTGCCAGCCCGTGCGCATCCTTTGGAAAATGCCCCGGCACCCAGTCCAGGATAACACCGACTCCCGCACGGTGCAGGGCGTCGATCAGATGGCGGAACTCGTCGGGCGTGCCAAACCGGCTGCTCGGGGCGAAGAAATTCACGACCTGATAACCCCAGGATCCGTCGAAAGGGTGCTCCATGACGGGCAGAAGCTCCACATGGGTGAATCCCATCTCCGTGACATAGACGACCAATTCGTCGGCAAGCTCCAGATAGCTCAACGGGCGATCCTTCTCCTCCGGTCTCCGTCTCCACGAACCGAGATGCACCTCGTAAATCGACATCGGCTCGGCGTAGGCATCCCGGCGCGCGCGTTTCTCCATCCACTCGCTGTCACTCCAAGCATAGCGTTCCAGATCGGTCACCATGCAGGCGGTGCGCAGGTCGTGCTGGGCAAAAAAGCCCATCGGGTCCGTCTTGAGAAAGACATCCCCAAAGGGCCCCCGGATCTCAAACTTGTAGTGATCCCCCTCGTCCACGCCCGGAATGAAGATCTCCCAGACACCGGAACTACAGAGCCGCCTCATCATGTGGTGCCTGCCGTCCCAGCCGTTGAAATCGCCGACCACGCTCACCCGCTGGGCATTCGGGGCCCAGACGGCGAAAGACGTCCCCTCGATACCCTCCAGGGTCCGGAGATGCGCACCGAGCACCTTGTAAGCCTCCAAGTGCTCCCCCTTGCCCAGCAGATAAAGATCAAATTCTCCAAGCGTCGGGGCGAAGGCGTAGGGATCCCTCCAGACACCTCGCTCGCCATTGGCAAAAAGGGCCTCGATCTCGTAGTCCGCCGGGCCCGCGGGAAGATCCCCGGAAATGATCACCTCGAACACGCCGGCTGCATGAACCTTCACCAGATCCAGTGCCCTGCCGTTACCGAAGAGCACCCTAGCCGAGAGCGCCTCGGGATGAAAAACGCGCGCGATGGCGTTGCCGCCACCGCAGGGACGCACGCCCAGAATCCGGTGTGGATCGCTGTGGCGGCACTCGATCAACGGGTAGAGATCCTCGGACAAAAGCGAGCCATCCGCAGTGGTCCCGGAAGAGGGGGGGGTGTCCATGAACCGGATGATGCTCACCCGCGACGCATGAGACAAGCCCGACAGTGAATGGTCCCGGCACCCCGGAGAGCAACCCTAAACCGGCTCGAAGCGTCCGAGCGTCCGGAAGATCTCGTAGCGCTCGGCGATCTCGGCCTTCGTCGCGGTGCGAAGACGGTCCATGCTGAAGGATTCGACGTTGAAGCTGGCGATCACGCTCCCCTCGACGACGGCCTGCTTGAGGTATTCGAAGGGGATTTCCTTTTTCTCCGTCAGGTCGGCATCGGAGAGATGGCGACTTGCCAGATGACCGGCGAGGCCACCCGCGAAGCAGTCACCCGCCCCGGTCGGATCATGGATGTCTTCCAAAGGATAAGCCGGACAGCTGAAAAACTTTCCGTCTCCGAAGAGCAGGCAGCCATGCTCCCCTTTCTTGATCGCCACAGCCGAGGGACCCATCTCACGAATCTTGCGGCCGGCGCGGATCAGGCTGGTCTCGCCAGTGAGTTCGCGAGCCTCGCCATCGTTGAGGATCAGCATGTCGACCCGGGCGATCAGGCGGAGCAACTCCTCCTTGGCAATGTTGATCCAGAGATCCATCGTGTCGGCGATGACGAAATGCGGGCGGACAAGCTGGTCGAGCACATGGTGCTGGAGAGCCGGGGCGATATTGCCGAGCAGAACCATGCGGGCCGTGCGATAGGACTCGGGAAGCTCGGGCGTGAAGTTCTCGAAGACATTCAGCTCCACCGAGCGGGTCTCCCGCTGATTCATGTCCCACATGTATTCCCCGGACCAGCGGAAGGTCTTTCCGGGAACGACCTGCAGGCCGGCCAAGTCGATGCTCCGGCTCTTGAAAAACTCGATGTTCTCCTTGGGAAAATCCTCGCCCACAATTCCAACAAGGTTCACCGGAGAGAAGAAGCTGGCAGCTACCGCCGCATAGGAGGCGGAGCCGCCAAGCAGATCGGCGCGCTCCTCAAGCGGAGTCTTGACGGTGTCAAGGGCGATGGATCCGAGAACAAGAAGGGACATGGGGAAGGAGAATTAAAAAGCGGAAGCGTTGGACCGAACAAAGGAGCGGATTACTTGCCGGTGGCGGCGCCCTGGGCGGCCTTTTTGGCGCCCAGCTTGGAGCACCAGAGCACGATCGGTGATGCGACGAATACCGAGGAGTAGGTACCCACCAGGATGCCGATGAGGATGACGAAGGCGAAGTCCTTGAGCACCGCACCGCCGAAGAAGAAGAGAGTGGCCACCGAGAGAAGCGTCATGCCACCGGTAAGTATCGTGCGGCCGAGCGTCTCGTTGATGGAACGGTTCATGAGGGCCTCGACGCTACCGCCGGTACGATATCGGAGCCCCTCGCGGATACGGTCGTAGACGACGATGGTGTCGTTGATCGAGTAGCCGGCGATGGTCAGGATCGCCCCGACCATGACAAGCGATAACTCGCCGCCTGTGAGGGAGAAAACACCCGCCGTGATGATCACGTCATGGAGCAGGGCGACGAGCGCCCCCACAGCAAAGGAAAACTCGAAGCGCAGGGTCACGAAGATCAGGATGCCGACCATGCCGAGACCGAGGGCGAGAAGCGCTTTCTTGGCGAACTCGATTCCGATTTGGGCACCGACCTTCTCCTGCTGGGCCGCTGTGATCCCGCGCTGAGGGAAAGCCTCCTGCAACCTTGTCAGGATCTTCGAGGAGGTGTCGACGGCACTCCGGATCGCCAGCATCTGCTGGGTGCCGGCCTGCTCCTGCTGGATGGTCTCCTCGGTAAGGTGAAGCGGCTCGAGTGCCGTGCGGACCTCGGCGACGGTCAGGGCGGGCTTGGCGTCGACGACGAGTAGGTCGCCGCCGCGAAAATCGATGCCGAAGTTGTTCGATCCGCGCATGGCAAAGAACGCGAGCGATCCCCCGATCAGGACTAGTGAGACAAGAACCGCCACCACGCGTTTGCCAAGGAAGTCGAACTGATGGCGCGGAGCCAGATTGGCCATGGTCAGGCGCTTGAGTCCCCCGATCCCCATCATCCAGCGGAAGGCCGTGCGGGTGAAAAGGATCGCCGAGAAGAGCGAGGCGATGATGCCAAGGATCAGGGTGATCGAGAAGCCGCGCACCGGTCCGCTGGCCTGCCAGAAAAGGATACCGGCGGTGATGAGCGTGGTGGCATTAGCGTCGAAGATTGCGCTGAAGGCCTTGCTGTACGCGCCATCGATGGCGGCCCCGAGCGACTTGCCGGCGGCCAGTTCCTCGCGCAGACGCTCGTAGAGCAGCACATTCGCGTCCACGGCGAGACCGATCGTGAGGATAATGCCGGCGATACCGGGCAGTGTCAGGACGAAATGAAACATCGCCATCATCCCGAAGAGAAGGACGATGTTGATGAGAAGACCGACGAGTGCCACGCATCCGGCGAGGCGGTAATAGAAAAGGACGAAGAGCATCACCAGCGCGAGGCCGCCCAGACCGGAGACGATACCGCTTCGGATCGAGTCCTGCCCGAGCGTCGGGGAGACGCTGCGCGTTTCCTCGATCGTGACCGGGGTACGGAGCGGATTCTCCAACACGCTCGCAAGCTCGCGTACTTCCTTTTCCTTGAAATTGCCCGAGATCGTGGCATTGCCGCTTGGAATAGGCTCGTTGACCTGCGGGGCGCTCTGGATCTTGCCGTCGAGCAGAATGGCAAGGCGGCCGTGGTAAGGGGCGAGCACCGTGGTCAGATCGAAGAACTGCTTGGCCCCTTCCCCGTCGAGATTGAGACCGACCGCGTAGCCATGGTTGTCAAAGAAGGCGTAGGCCTTGGTCACATGGTCGCCGGTCAGATCCGCCGTTTTTTTCACGAGCAGTTTTTCCGAACGCTCATTTCCCTCGCGGCTGACCACCATCTCCTTGATCACGTATCCGGGTGGAACGATCGCCTCCCCCTTCTCGATCTGGGGAATCAGGTTGGCCGAATCACGGTGCACCTCGGCAAATTCCAGTTTGGCCACCTGCTGGAGCTGCTCCTTGGTCGACTGAATCTGGGCGGGATCGAGACCCGGGATCTGGACAAGGATGCGGCTCGTTCCCTGCGGGGCGATGACCGGTTCGCTCACGCCGAACTTGTCGACGCGCTTGCGGATGACCTCGACCGCCTGCTGGAGCATGTCGGCGGTGATCTCCTGGCCGTTCTGCGGCACGAGCTGAAGGAGGAAGGAGGTGCCGCCTCGCAGATCAAGGCCGAGGCGGATTTTTTGGGCCGGAGGCGTGATCGAATCGAGGCAGAACAGGAGCAGCAGGGCGGTCAGGACCACGCCGATCCAGCGCTTACGTTCATCGCTCTCGGTCGAAAAATACCAAGCAAAGAGACCGAGCAGAAGGAGCCCGAAGAAGAAAGTCAGAAGAGGTGTCATGGGAAAACCGGGCTATCGGGAAGGCACCTGCTCAGGAGGCCGATGTCTCAGAGGAACGCTCAAGGACGGTGGCCACGGCGGCCTTGTCGATCTCGATCTTCACGTTGTCGGAAACCTTCAGGAGAACCGTCTTCTCCTTCACGTTGGCGATCAGGCCGTGGATGCCAGCGGAGGTGACCACCTTGTCGCCGGTCTTGATCGCCTCGATGAGCTTCTGCTGCTCCTTACGCTGCTTCTGCTGGGGACGGATCAGAAGGAAATAAAAGATGACGCCGATGAAGATCAGGGGCGCAAACTGCGCAATCGGGCTGGGAGCGGGAGTCCCGGAAGCAGCTGCATCGGACAGAAGGAGTAGCGTGGCGGAAAAAACCATAGCCTCCCTAGGTAGCCTAGGAGCGCCTTCCAGGGCAAGGCCTGTTCTGGGCGATTGAAGGCCAGGTCTGCGAAGCTGCCTAGTAAAAGTCCTTCTCGATGGCTGAAACTCCTCCGGGGGGCTTGCGGGGAAATTGTTCCATCTCTTTGGGAGGCAGCCAAAAGCAACTGTAGATCCACTGGGCACACATGCTGAAAGGACTGAGCTCCTCATTGATCCCGAAATTTGCATTGGGAGCCCCCCCCTTAGGGGCGTCAGAATGTCGAGCCAAGCATCTAGAGCGTTTTAAACCAAGAGATGGCCGTAAATCTGGGAGAGCCATGGGGTGGTCTGCGAGGAGCAAGCGAAGCGGCTGACCGTCACGTTCACCATTCTTAATGGTGAACTTCTTCCCCGTCCGACAGGGATTTCGTCAATCTTCCCCGGCGGGCGCTCACGATGAAACGGCTGCTGACGGGTTGGAAGACGAGTTGATTAAGGGATTCACTTCTTAGATCTTTCATCTCCAAAAATCATCCATCTCGGCGTCTCCTCGCCTCTGCGGGAGATTCTCCCCTAACTCCTAGCTTCTAACTTCCAACTCCCAGTCACCACTTCATCGCCTTGAGGCGTGCGGCGGCCTCGATGGCCTTCTCGCGGCTATTGAAGGCCGAGATGCGGAAGTAGCCCTCGCCGGCGCGGCCGAAGCCACTACCCGGAGTGACGACGATGTTCGCCTCGTTGAGCATCCGGTCGAAGATCCGCCAACTGGTCACGCCCTGCGGACCCTGCACCCAGATGTAGGGAGCGTTCACACCGCCATAGACCTTGAGCCCCGCGGCCTCGACCGCCTCGCGGAGGATCTTAGCGTTGCCCATGTAGTGCTCGATCAGGGCGGCCACTTCGGCCCGTCCCTTCTCGCTGTAGAGGGCGGCGGCACCGCGCTGGGTGATGTAGCTCACGCCGTTGAACTTGGTCGTGAAGCGGCGGTGCCAGAGGGGATGGATCGGACGGCGCACTCCGTCGGAGGAAAGCGCGGTGAGCGTCTTCGGCACCACGGTGAAAGCACAGCGCGTTCCGGTGAATCCGCCGTTCTTCGAAAAGCTGCGGAACTCGATCGCGCAGTCGCGCGCACCCGGGATCTCGTAGATCGAGCGGGGCACGGAGGAGTCCTGGATGAAGGCCTCGTAGGCGGCGTCATAGAGGAGCATGGCGCCGTGTTCCCTCGCATAGGCGACCCAGGCCTCGAGCTGGGCGCGTGAGGCGACGGCGCCGGTGGGATTGTTCGGGAAGCAGAGGTAGATGACATCGACCTTCTCCTCGGGAATCGCGGGAACGAAGCCGTTCTCCGTCGTGCACTCGAGGTAGGTGATCCCCTCATAGGATCCGTCCTCGCGTCCCTCACCGGTGCGTCCGGCCATGACGTTGGTGTCGACGTAGACGGGATAGACCGGATCCATCACGGCCACCTTGTTGTCATCACCGAGGATGTCGAGGATCGCGCCACCGTCGCACTTGGAGCCGTCGGAGACGAAGATCTCGTCGTCGGCCACCTCCAGTCCGCGGTCGCGGTAATCGTGCTTGGCGATGGCGCCGCGCAGGAACTCGTAGCCCTGCTCCGGGCCGTAGCCGTGGAAGCCCTCGCGCGTCCCCATCTCCTCGACGGCGGCGTGCATGGCCTCGCGGACGGCGGAGGGAAGGGGCTGGGTGACGTCGCCGATGCCGCAGCGGATGAGCCGGGAGGCGGCCTCGGTATTCGCCTCGGTGAAGGCTTTCACCCTGCGGGCGATTTCAGGAAAGAGGTAACCGGCCTTGAGCTTGAGGTAGTTGGAATTGAGCGTCGCCATAGAGCCGCAGAGTAGACCAGAAACCCTCCTGCGGAGCCAAGCCGGAAGGGGGACAGGTGGACTGAAGAGGCTTCGGGGGATCGAGAATCGAGCCCCCCCTTGATCCGGAGTACTTTTTCCCCACCCGCGCGTTCAGGCCTTTTTCTTGGCGGGCAGCAGGCGTGCCATCACCTTGTTCATCACCCA
>Ga0007827_10000202_pt1 | contig 20114 bp, 17 predicted proteins | sample CryBogCBE16Jul07_FD_60332 | JGI IMG/M metagenome (GOLD analysis project Ga0007827, IMG submission 60332) | Freshwater microbial communities from Crystal Bog, Wisconsin, USA - CBE16Jul07 | ecosystem: Environmental > Aquatic > Freshwater > Lake | place: Crystal Bog, Wisconsin, USA | collected...
CGGCGGATCTCCCGAACCACGAGGCTGCGTTGGCGGAAGACCTCGCGCGACGGGGCGTTGGCGATGAGGTCGAGATAGCGCTGGCGGTAGCGTGTCTCGGGATCCTGCACGCCGTGCCACTTGTCGGGAAGTGGTCGCAGGGACTTGGAGAGGACGACCAACCGCGTGGCCTTGATGCTCGGTTCGCCGGTGCGCGTGGTGAAGCATTCTCCCTCCACGCCAAGGAAGTCGCCGATGTCGAGCTGTGTGGAAATTTCCATGAGCGCCGGTTCGAGTTCCTTGCCGTTCAGGTAGACCTGCATCCTTCCGGTGATGTCGGAGAGATCCAGGAAGCGGCTTTTGCCCATGTCGCGGTAGGCAGTGATGCGGCCTGCGATGCCCACGAACTTTCCCTCCTCAAAGGCGGAGCGCACCTCGGCGACGGAGCCCGTGGTGCCGAACGCGGCCCCGTAGGGATCGACTCCGAGTTCACGGAGTCTGGCAAGTTTCTGCCGGCGGACGGCGACGAGTTCCCCCAGGGGCGACTGCTGGGTCTGCGGTGACTGTTCCATCACAATAGGGCAATCGGAGCGCCTCTCCGGATCAATCAAAAACGGCGGGCTTCAGCGGGCAACCAGCGAGGCGGCCAGCCTCAGCGCAGAAAGAAAGCTGTCGGGGCGGGCTTTCCCGGATCCGGCAAGCTCGTAGGCCGTGCCGTGATCGGGGCTTGTGCGGACAAAGGGAAGCCCGAGCGTGACATTCACCCCGTCATGGAATCCCAGCAGCTTGAGCGGAATCAGCCCCTGGTCGTGATACATGCAGAGAACCCCGTCGAACTCCCCCTGCGCGGCGCGCCAGAACACCGTGTCGGGGCTCAAGGGGCCCGCAAAGGAGCTCTCGGGAGAAGCGGCCTTGAGCAGGGGAATGGCGGGGTCGATGATCCGCTGTTCCTCGTCGCCGAGATCCCCCTGCTCGCCGGCATGGGGATTGAGGCCGGCCACGGCGATGCGGGGAGAGGCGAGCCCCCTCCTGCGAAGGAAAGCAGCCAGCAAATTCCCCACGCGGACGATCTCCTTGGTCGTCAGCATCCCGGCCACCTCGCGAAGCGGCATATGGGCCGTGACCAGGGCCACGGTGAGAGGTCCTCCGGTCAGCAGCATGGCGTAATCCTCCACCCCGGCCCGGGCGGCGAAAAATTCGGTCTGTCCGGGAAAGGCGAAACCCGCCCCATGAAGGTGCTTCTTGCTGACCGGACCCGTCACGACGGCAGCGAATTCACCCGACACGGCGCGTTCCGCCGCCTCTTCCAGCGAGGCGATGGCGCGGAGCGATCCCTCGCGGGAGGGTTGTCCGGGCATCATCGGGGTCGGGTCGCCGACCACTTCGAGACGCACGCCCCCCAGGGGGGTCCGAAGGGCCTCGGCCACCAGCTCCGGGCCGACCCCGGCCGGATCGCCGGCCACCAGTCCGATGACGGGAAGATGGGCGCTCATGACGCCCGCGTCACATGACGCGGATGTAAGCCTTGCTGCGGAGTTCCTGAAGCCATCGGTCCTGTCCCTTGAGCTTCATCTCCTGGGTGAGGGCGTCGACGATTTCCTGACGCACCTCCGAAAGGGGCTTGGTGAGGGCCGGCTTCTTCTGCTCGACCATGAGGATGTAGAAGGCGTTGTCGAGGGGGATGACGGGGCTGATCTCACCCGGCTTCAGCGAGAACGCGGTCTGGGCCAGCGTTTCGTTGAGGGTCTTGCGCTCGACCCATCCCCAGTCACCGCCGGAATCGTTGGTGGAGTCTTCCGAATACATCTGCGCGATCCGGTCGAACTCGGCGCCCCCTGCGAGCTTCTCACGGATCTCGTCGGCCATCTGCTTCTTGCTCACGAAGGTGGTGGCGGGGGTGTCGCTGCCCGCGCCCTCCTTGAGAACGATCATGCGGAGCTTCACCTGCTCCGGCGTGGTGTAGGAGGAGGCGTGCTGGTTGTAATACTCGCGGATCTTCACCGGGGAAACGAGGACATTGTCGCTTGTCTTGGACTGACGCATCGCCTGGACGATGATCTTGTCTTTCTGGACCGTGCGGAAACGGGACATGGTGAATCCCTGCGCCTGGAGGGTCTTCACGAACGCCGCCCTGTCGCCTCCGAAATCGCTGCGGATGATCTTCTGGATGGTATCATCGACGACGTACTCGGGGATGTTGAATTCCTTCTTCTTGAACTCCTGCAGGATCAGGGCCCGGTCGATGAGTTCCTGCACGGCCTTGCGGCGCATCTCGGTCACCTTCGTCTGGAGCTCGTCTCCCTGGTAAAGCTCCGAAGCCGAGCGCTCCTGCGCGGCGACGACCTCCCTCACCTGCGAATAGGTGATGACCTCCCCGTTCACCACGGCGGCGATGCCGTTGATGACCTCCTCCGCGGCACGCAGGGGCAATGCCGCAGCGAAGAGCGACAAGAGAAGGATGGAAAGTGTGGTGCGAAGCGTCATGGTCTCATCCGGGGTCCCCAGCGGAGCCCTCCCCGTGGCGGGAGCTCATGCCTTCAAGGCCTCCAGAAATCGCAGAATCTCGGAAAGCTTGGAAGCCGGTTTGGAGGCCGTCAAGCGTGGAAACCTGTGACCCATCAGCAGGAAATCGCCCCGGCGGGTGAGCATCAGCCGGTCGCCGCGTGTCTCGACCTTGGTGATGCCCCGTGCGGCTGCGGCACGACGGATCCGCTCCACATCGAGAAGGTTACGGATCTCCGGCGACAGCGGGCCGAAGCGATCCCGCCAGGAAGCGGCCAACGCCTCCAGGGCGGCACCGTCCGGCGCCGAGGCGAGGGCCCGGTGGGCGTCGATCCGCAGCTTTGCCTCGGGCAGGTAATCGGACGGGATGAAGGCCCCAGTGCGCTGGACGGGCTTTTTGCCGGGCTCCGGTTCGGGACCGGGCAGGCGGAGCTCTTCCGGAGACTGGGCCAGAAAATCGAGCCGCACCATCGCCTGCTGGGGGTCGGCGGCCACGGCGTCCGCCGAGGAATCTTTCCTGAGCCGGTCGACCGCCTGACGCAGCATGCGGCAGTAGAGATCGAATCCGACGGCCGCGATATGACCGCTCTGGGCGGTGCCGAGAAGATTGCCCGCTCCCCGGATCTCCAGGTCGCGCATGGCGATGCGGAATCCCGCCCCGAGCTGGGAATACTGGCGGATCGCCTGCACCCTGCGGCGTGCCTCACCGAAGAGCATGAGGTCGCGCGGCAGCATCAGGTAGGCGTAGGCCTTCTGGCGACTGCGACCGACACGCCCCCGCAGTTGGTAAAGATCGGCCAGGCCGAAGCGGTCGGCGCGGTCGATGATGATCGTGTTGGCATTGGGAATATCGAGGCCGCTCTCGATGATCGTCGTGGAGACGAGGACGTCGGCATCTCCCTCGACGAAGCGCTTCATGACCGTCTCGAGTTCCCCCTCCTCCATCTGCCCGTGACCGACGAGAACCCTGGCTCCGGGACAGAGCTCCCCGATCCGCAGGGCAACCTTGCCGATCGTCCCGATGCGGTTGTGAAGCAGGTAGACCTGGCCACCACGCGCCCGTTCGCGCTGGATCGCGTCACGGATGACGCGCTCGTCGTAGGCGCAGATCACCGTCTCCACGGGTTGGCGATCCGGAGGCGGGGTCTCGATGACCGACATGTCGCGCGCCCCCATGAGCGAGAGGTAGAGGGTACGCGGTATCGGGGTGGCCGAGAGGGTCAGCACATCGATGAGCCGGAAGCGATCCTTGAGCGCCTCCTTGTGCTTCACTCCGAACCGCTGCTCCTCGTCCACGATGACCAGACCGATGTCCTTGAAGACGACGTCCGGGGAGAGCAGCCGGTGCGTGCCGACGACGATGTCGACCGATCCGCCAGCGATTCCCTTCACGACCTCACGCTGCTCGGCGGCGCTCCGGTAACGGGAGAGCAACTCGACCTTCACCGGGTACTCGCTCATCCGCTCGCGCAGGGTGCGGGCGTGCTGCTGGGCAAGCACTGTCGTGGGGGCAAGGAAGGCGACCTGCCGACCACCCATCACCGCCTTGAATGCGGCGCGGAGCGCCACCTCGGTCTTGCCGAAGCCGACATCCCCGCAGAGCAGGCGGTCCATCGCGCGGGGCGACTCCATGTCCTGCTTGATCTCGGCGATGGCGCGGAGTTGATCCGGCGTCTCGCGGTAGGGAAAGCTCTGCTCCAGCTCCCTCTGCCACGGCGTGTCCGGGCCGAAGGCATGCCCGCTGCCGGTCTCACGCTCAGCCTGAAGGCGCAGAAGCCGGCCTGCGTAGAGGAAGACCGATTTTTCCGCGGCACGGCGTGTCTTGGACCATTTGTCATCGCCGAGGGAGGAGAGATCGGGGGTCTGCTTGCCGACGCCGACATAGCGCGAAACCTGCCACGCCTGGTCGATCGGCACAAAGAGCCTCGAGTCCTCTGAAAACTCCAGCGCCAGCACCTCGGACTCGCTTCCGTCGGTTCCCGGAAGTTTCTGGAGGCCGAGGTATCGTCCCACCCCGTGCTCCGCATGGACGACGAGATCCCCCTCGGCGAACTCGGTGAAGTCGATGGCCGAGCGCGAGGCGCGCTGCCTTTCACGGCGGAGATGGAGCCGTCGGAGTCGCTGGCTCGCCGAGCGCCCGAAAATTTCGGCGTCGGAAAGCACCGCGAGTTTGCCTGCCGGAAAACAGAACCCATGCGAAAGGGTACCCAGCCTTACCTCGGCGAGATCGGCCCCTCCGGTGGCCGACGCGGCCAGTTCACGGAAGCGTTCCCCTTCACCCTCCGTGGTACTCAGGAGGACGATCCTCCATCCGTCGGCTTTCCACCCGGAGAGTTGGCGGAAAAATTCCCCGCGGCGTGCCTCGTCCACCACGAAATCCCCGGCACCGAACGCCGCAAAGGGGATGGGGTCGAATGCGGCCGCTTCACCTTGCTGCTCGGGTTGACAAACCGATCCGAGCACGATCCGGCGCCCTTCTGGAACGCCCGGCGGGCGCTGTTCCTCCTCGGTGGGCTCCCACCCGACCTCGACGATCAGGTCGTCGTGCTGCAGATAGTCCGACAGTTTCATCGTGGCCCTCTCGCTCTCGCCGAGCTGAATCTCGCAGGAGGGGATCTCACCCACCGAGGTCTGCGTGTCGGGATCGAACTCCCTGAGCGATTCGATTCCCTCCTCGTCGAATTCCAGCCGGCACGGCATCGCCTGCTGCCACGAAAAAAGGTCGAGGATGCCCCCGCGCAGCGAGAACTCGCCCCGTCTCGTCACCTGCGCGACCTTCTCATATCCGGCCTCGCCCAGACGGAAGGCGATCTCGCCGGGCGCCCCTTTCCAACCGCGCGGCAGCGCGAGCAGTCCTCCCGTCAGATCCTGCGGTGACGGCACGAGCTCCTCCCACTGCGTGGCGGTCAGCACGGGATGAACCTGTTCACCCCGCGCCAGTCTCACGAGCAGGGCCAGCCTCTCCGAGGCAATCTCCGGGTCGGGAAGTCCGAGCCCGGCGGCCGGGATTTCCAAATCGGGAAACAGGGCGGCATGGGGGCTCCAGGTGGCGATCTCCGAGGCGAACTCCTCCTGGGAACGGACATCGCGACAGATGAACCAGACGCGATCCCCGTCGGAGACATGGCGCGCCAAGAGGGCTCCGAGGAACGGCCAGGCCTGCTCGGCGGCGTCGCCGAGCACGACCGGCGCTCCCGCGGACGGGCTTAGCGCAGTCAGGACCGGATGCCGTGCGGCGGCATCCAGCAGGTCGTCATGCGCCCCCGACAATGCCATGGGATCGGAGGTAGAGGGAGGAAAGTTCGTGGGCCAACGCGGTGTGCGTGAACGCCTTGCCGTCAAGCGATGCGACGGGCATCACCCCGAGACGCGAATTGGTCACGGCAAGCGCGACGGCCCGGCGAAGATCGGCGCGGGCGAGGCGGCTCCGTCCCAATGCGGCGGTCGACTCGACCCAGCGCAGCACGGCGCCGTGTCGGGCCTCCCCTGCCGGTGTGCGCAGCGTCATCCCCCCGTTGGAGGGAAGCCAAGCCAGCAGGTTGCCCATGGCGCACGACACCACGTTCCCTCGCTCCCCGAGGACAACAGCCTCGTCAGCGCCGGATGCCCTCGCGGCGGAGATCGCGTCAAGGTGGGCCATGTAGTTGCCGGTTTTCTGACCCCAACCCCGTCCGGCCACCGGATGCTTCAAGGTCACGAGCCGGATTCCGTTCCCCAGTTCCCCGCGCGAGGGAAACCGTGTCCCTTCCCACGCGAGATAGCAGCCGGGTTGGGTCACCTCCGCACCTGCTGCTCCGGAACCCGCCGTCAGGTAGACGCGCAGCATCCCGTCGGGGAGCCGGACGCCGGCAAGGAATGCCTTCAAGCCCGCCGCCATGGAACGGGCAAACGGGATGCCCTGACATGCGGCAGACTCCTTCAGCAGTGCAAGATGCTCCCGGACGAGCAGCGTCTTTCCGTCGCGCACCGCGATGCTCTCGAAGAGATGCTGTCCGTAACGGAACCCTCGGTCGGAGATCGGAATCCCGCCGCGATGGGGAACGACGGACGAACCGTCCCACCGCCAGAAGCGCAAGGGAGCGGCCATGATGACCTCAGGTGCGGGTGGAACCGAGGCGCTCGAGACGCTTGCGGAGAGTGGCGCGGGTGATGCCGAGGAGCTTCGAGGCTTTCACCTGGTTGTTTGCCGTGAGCGCCATCGCGCGCTGGGTGAAGTCCTCCTCGACCCAAGGAAGGAGCTCTCGCTCTCCCGGCTCCCTCTGAAGCGCCTCGAAGAGCGCGGAGGCGGCCTCTTCGACCGAAAGCGGAGCATGGGGCGAAGCGGGTACCGGCGACTCGGTATTTTCGCGCGCGGAGCCGGGGATGCCCGGGACCTGACCCAGCGGCAGATCCTTCGGGATGATCACGTCGCTCGTGGCCAGCACGACGGCGCGCTGGAGGGTGTTCTGCAGTTCGCGGACATTGCCGGGCCAGGGGTAGGCCTCCATCACGCGGATCGCCTCCTCGGAAAGCTGGAGAAGCGGGCGGTGCTGCTGCTGGGCGATGCGAGCCAGGAAATACTCCGCAAGCGGCCTGACATCTTCCACCCGCGCGCGCAGTGGAGGCAGGTGGATGCCGACGACATTGAGGCGGTAGTAGAGGTCCTCCCGGAACTCCTTCGCAATGATCGCCTGCTCGAGATTGCGGTTGGTGGCGGCGACGATGCGGACATCGGACTTGATGGTGGCGTTACCGCCGACCCGCGAGAATTCGCCCTCCTGCAGGACGCGCAGCAGCTTGCTCTGCACCGGCATCGGCATCTCCCCGATCTCGTCGAGGAACAGGGTGCCGCCGCGGCACTGCTCGAAGCGCCCGATGCGCTGGGTGGCGGCGCCGGTGAACGATCCCTTCTCGTGACCGAAGAGCTCGCTCTCGAGGAGATTTTCCGGGATCGCCGCGCAGTTGATCGCGATGAGAGGCTTCTTGTTGCGTTCGCTATAGTTGTGGATGGCACGGGCGACGAGTTCCTTGCCGCACCCGCTCTCGCCGGTGACGAGCACCGGAGCGTCGCTCAGCGCGACGCGGCCCACCATCTTGAAAACGGCCTGCATGGGCTCCGAACAGCCGACGATGTCATCGCGGTACTGCTCGACGGTGAGCGACGGCTTGGTCGGCGCGGCGGCGCGAAGTTCGGCCGCGGCCTTGAGCGCGGAATCGACGACCACCTTCATGGTGAAGGGCGCCGACTCCTTGCGCAGGAAGTCGAAGGCCCCGAGTTTCATCGACTCGATGACCGACTGCGTGGTGCCGAAGGCGCTCATGACGATCACCAGCGCGTTCGGCGACTCGGCCCTCATCTTGGCGAGCAATTCCAGCCCGCCGGTGGGACGCAGATGAAGCTCCGTGAGCACCAGATCGGGCTTCTGGAGGCAGAAGATCTTGAAGGCGGCGGAGGCGTTGGTCTCGGTGAGGACCCTCACCCCGGAGGCCTTGAGCTGCTGCTTCACCCAGTCAAGGAAGTCGGTCTCGGAATCGACGACCAGGACGGTCTGGTTGCTCTGGGCTTCGAATTTCATACGGTCGGTGCGGTGACGGGGTTTTCCACGGCGCCGCCGAAACGGCGGTCGCGCGTCCCGAAGTCGGCGATGGCGGCGCGGAGCTCGGAGGCCCCGAAGTCGGGCCAGAGAACCTGGGTGACATGGATCTCGGTGTAGGTGAGCTGCCAGGGAAGGAAATTCGAGAGTCTCATCTCGCCCGAGGTCCGGACCAGCAGGTCGGGATCGGGGATGTCAGGGGCATAGAGATGGCGGGAGATGGTCTCCGCCGTGATCTCACCGGGAGAACATGTCCCTTCCTCGACCTCGCGCACCACGGCGCGCACCGCATCGACGATCTCGTCGCGGCCACCGTAGTTGAGGGCGAGCGTGAGGGTGAGGCGGGTGTTGTGCGCGGTGTCGGCGACGGCCTTTTCCAGACGCTTGCGGACGGGCCCGGGCAGGTCGGCGGTGCGGCCGATGGTACGCAGGCGCACGCCGTTGCGGTTCATCATGGCGATCTTTTCGGCCAGGAAATGCTCCAGGAGCAGCATCAGTCCCGCGACCTCGTGGGCGGGACGCTTCCAGTTCTCGCTCGAGAAGGCGTAGAGGGTCAGATATTCCACCCCCTCGGCGATGCAGGCCTCGCAGACCGGCTCGACATTGGCCGCCCCGCGCTCATGCCCCTTCAACCGCGGCCAACCCCGCTCACGTGCCCAGCGCCCGTTGCCATCCATGATGATGGCGATGTGCCGGGGAACTCTCTGGGCTTGGGTGCTCACGGCAACTCCTCCCGTGATCAGACCATGATAGTCTGGTCCCGGCCCGGCCCGGTGCTCACGATCGCAAGGCGCACTCCCGTGAGTTTGGCGATCGTCTCGACGTAGCGACGGGCTTTGGCGGGAAGATCCTTGTACTTGCGGATCTTGTCGGTCGGGGTCTTCCAACCCGGAAAGGAGGTGTAGACGGGGCGGCAGCGGGCAAGGGCATCCGCGTCCGAAGGAGGGGTGTCGAGGACGGCGCCTTTTCCGTCGAGGCGGTAGCCCGTGCAGACCTTGATTTCGTCGAGACCGTCGAGACCGTCGAGATTGGTAATGGCCAGATCGTCGACCCCGTTGACGATGGTCGCATAGCGGGCGGCCACGGCGTCGTACCATCCGCAACGGCGGGCACGACCCGTGGTGGCGCCGAACTCGCGGCCCATGGCATGCAACATGTCGCCGATTTCATCCTCCTCGGTGGGGAAGGGCCCCTCGCCGACGCGGGTCGTGTAGGCCTTGACCACGCCGACCACGCGGTCGATGCGGTTGGGGGCGACCCCGGAGCCGGTGCAGGCGCCGCCCGAGGTGGTGTTGGAACTGGTGACGTAGGGATAGGTGCCGTGGTCGATGTCGAGGAAGGTTCCCTGCGCCCCCTCGAACAGGATCTCCTTCTTCGCCTGCATCGCCTTGTGCAGGAGGGTGACCGTGTTGGTGACCAGCGGCGCGAGCACCTTGGCCGCCGCGAGGTAGTCGGCCAGGATCTTCTTGCCGTTGAGCGGCCTTCCTCCGAGCGCGCGGATGAGCGCGTTGTTCTCCTTGAGGCGGAGGGCGAATTTCTCACGGAAGACCGCGGGATCGGCAAGGTCGGCGATGCGCAGGCCGGTGCGGGCGACCTTGTCGCCGTAGGCGGGGCCGATGCCGCGCTTGGTGGTGCCGATCTTGTTCTTCCCCTTGAGCGCCTCGCGGAGGCCGTCGAGTTCGCGGTGCCACGGCATCACGAGATGGGCGCAGTCGCTGACGAGGAGATTCCTGGCGTTCACCTTGATCCCGCGGGCGGCGAGCCCCTTGATCTCGGAGACCAGACCGACGGGGTCGATGACCACGCCGTTGGCGATCACGCAGAGCTTGCCCTTGCGGAGGATTCCCGAGGGAATCAGGTGCAGGACATACTTCTTGTCGCCATCGACGATGGTGTGGCCGGCGTTGTTGCCCCCCTGGCTCCGGACGACGATATCGACCTTCCCGGTCAGCACATCGATGATCTTTCCTTTGCCTTCATCCCCCCACTGGGAGCCGACAAGAATGGTGTTTGCCATGGTATTTTACTTCTGTTGACGCAAAAAAGCCGGACTCAGTGTCCGGCTGAGTGGTCAAAAATCGCCACTTCCTTCAGAGAAGGCAAGGAGAAAGGGGGTTAGGGAAGGGATTTAGACTGCATGCTGAAGACTATTAGGGCAGAACCATCCCATCATCGATAACTGGCTATGGGATTTTGGATGCGGAGCCAGGAACGTGAGCGACGCCGTAGTAAACCTACAGCTAGCGAACAGTGACGCCGCTCCGCGGCAAAATCACCAGCCAGTTACCACTCGACGACGGATGCAGCCCAAGTGAGGCCCCCACCGAAGACGACCATGAGGATCTTGTCACCCTGCTTAAAACGGCCGGTGCGGTTCGCCTCATCGAGGGCGATGGCGACGGCGGCGGCGGAAGTGTTGCCGTAGCGGTCGAGATTGATCATGAAGCGGTCCATGGAGACATCGAGTCGGCTGGCGATGGCCTCGATGATGCGGAGGTTGGCCTGGTGGGGGATGAAGCAGGTGATCTCGGCGGGGGTCACGCCGGCATCGGCAAGGACCTGCTGGGAAGCCTCGACCATGGCCGTGACGGCGTGCTTGTAGGTCTCGCGGCCGTTCATGCGGATGGTGACGGGGTTCTCGGCCGCGGTGGGGCCTCCCGCGGGATGGGCGCTTCCGCCGCCGGGGATATAAAGGATGTCGGCCAGTCCGCCATTGCTTCCCATGCGGGTCGCAAGGACCCCTCGGGATCCCTCGCGGTGCCGCAGGATGGCGGCGCCGGCGCCGTCACCGAAGAGGACGCAGGTGTTGCGGTCCTTCCAGTCGACGATGGAGGAGAGTTTGTCGGCGCCGATGACGAGGACGGTCTCGGCCGTGCCGGAAGCGATGTAGGCGCGGGCGGTCTCGACCCCGAACAGGAATCCCGAGCAGGCGGCCGAAAGATCGAAGCAGGTCGCGTTCACCGCCCCGATCTTCGTCTGCACGAAGCAGGCGGTGTTGGGGAAGAACATGTCGGGCGTGACCGTGGCGCAGATGATCAGGTCGATCTCCCCGGGCTTCACCCCGGCATTCTCCATCGCCGCGACCGCGGCGCGCGCGGCCATCTCGCTCGTGGTGATCTCGGGTCCGCCGATGCGGCGCTCCTTGATCCCGGTGCGCGTCGTGATCCACTCGTCGCTTGTCTCGACCAGTTTTTCCAGGTCGGCGTTGGTCATCACGGTGTCCGGCGCGTAGCTGCCGGTGCCGATGATGGAGGCGGTGCGCGGGGCCTTAGGCTTGGGCTCCATCGGTGACGGTCTCCGCCGACATGACGGAGGGATTGCTGCTGTTGTAGGCCCTCACGGCCTCGACGATCTTGGGATTGACCTGCTGCTCCACGAATTCCGCGGCGACGCGGACCGCATTTTTGATGGCGAGCGCCGTGCTGGAACCGTGGGCGATGATGCAGATGCCGTCCACCCCGAGCAGGGGGCTGCCACCGTGGTACTCGTAGTTGATCTTGCGGCGGATGGTGCGGAAGGCGTTGCGTGCGATCCAGATGCCGAGCATGCGGACGGGATTGCGCTTCACCTCCGACTTGATCCAGTGGAAAACGGCGCCCGCGGTGGCCTCGATGGTCTTGAGGATGACATTGCCGGTGAATCCGTCGCAGACGACCACGTCGACAGGGTGCTCGAAGAGATCGTGTCCCTCGACGTTTCCGCGGAAATTGAGCTTGGAGGACTTCAGGAGCTTGAAGACCTCCTTCGTGAATTCGCTCCCCTTCACGTCCTCACCGCCGATCGACATCAGGCCGATCTCGGGGTTGGGCGAGCCGAGGACCTCCCGTGACAGGACCGATCCCATGATCGAGTACTGGAGGAGATGGAGGGGCTTGGCGTCGACATTTGCACCGGCGTCGATGAGGACACAGTTCTTGTGCTCGGTCGGGATGATCGTGGCGATTCCCGGGCGCTCGATCCCCTCGAGGGTGCGGAGCTTGATCGTGGTGGCGGCGACGGCCGCCCCGGTGTGGCCCGCGCTGACAATCGCGTCGGCATCCCCCTTCTTGACCAGGTCGACGGCGCGCGAGACGGAGGAGTCCTTCTTGCGTCGGACAGCCTCGACCGCCGCGTCGCTCATCTCCACGACCTGGGTCGTGTGGACGATCTCGATTCGGGGATCGTTGCAGCCGTGCTTGGCAAGTTCGGCCCGGACGGCCCGCTCATCGCCCGTCAGGAAAAGCTTGGTGATCTTGGGATACTCCCGGAGCGCCATCACGGCACCGGCCACGGTGTTGGCTGGGGCAAAATCCCCACCCATGGCATCAAGGGCGATCCTCATGATCCTCGGTATCTCTGCTTCAAAACCGGTTTCCCGGCCGGATCATCCGTGTCCGGCTGAAACCGGTCAGGCGACCTCGACGTCGGTGACCTGGCGGCCGCGGTAGGTGCCGCAGGCGGGGCAGGCGGTGTGGGAGCGGAGCGGGGCGCCGCACTGGGTGCACTTGCCGAGCTTGGGGGCATGCCAGCGGTTGGCGGCCTTGCGGGTGCGCAGGCGCATCTTCGAAGTTTTACGTTTGGGGACTCCCATCGGATGGTGGTGTGTTGAGTTGGTCGAGCGCTTGCCAGATCGCCGGGCGCGCCTCTCTCCCCGTTGGCATGGGGGAGGTTCGGGCACCCGAAGGGAAATGGGCGGGGCAGGTCTTGTCTCCGCCCTGGTCGCATTTGGGATGCGCGGGCAGAAGGAGATGAATATCCTCCCTGGCCTCGGGGGTCAAGTCCACCGTTTCGGGGCCCGGCAGATCCATCTGAAGGGCAAACGGGTCGGCAACAATCTGGCGTTCAAAGGGCTCCAGGCAGTTCACGCAGACCATGCGGACGGGAACGGACAGGCTTCCCGTGGCAAAAAGCCCCCCCTCCGAAAGCCCGACATCCAGGGAATACTCCAAGGGGCCGGTCGGTTGGGCCCCAGCTGCCTCCAATTCCAAGGGTGCGGCATCCTCCTCCCCCTCCAGATGGAGGGTTTCCCCGGGAGGAATTTGCGCCAGATGGACTTTCATGAAAAAACCCTACCCAAAAATGCTGAAGATCCCAAGCAAAGGCTGGCGATCCCCCTTTTGGCCCTCGATGCCTCCGCGCCTCTGCGGAAAAACGCTTCTCAGACCTTGGGAAATTTTCCCTTGAGGGCTTTCAGAACGGGCGCGGCGACGAAGGGGGCGACATCGCCGCCGAGACGGGCCACTTCCTTGACGATCCGCGAGCTCAGGAAGATGCAGTCCTCCTTGGGTGTGAGGAAGATGGTCTCGATCTTCGGCTGGAGCCGTCGGTTGGTCAGGGCCATCTGGAACTCGAACTCAAAATCGGAAACGGCGCGCAACCCCCGGATGACGACGAAGGCTTCCCGTCGCGTGCAGAAGTCAACCAGCAGGCCGTTGAGCGGCTCCACCGAGAGCCCCGGCTGATCCCCTATGCTATGGCGAATCAGGTCGACACGTTCGGCCGTGGTGAAGAGCGGACTCTTGGCCTCATTATCCGCCACACCGACGATCACCTCGTCAAAGAGCCCGAGCGCCCGGCTGATCAGGTCGAGATGACCGTTGGTCACCGGGTCGAAGCTCCCGGGATAGATGGCGCGGCGGCGGCTCATGACGGGCCTACTCCCACTCGATGGTGGCCGGCGGCTTGCTGGAGACATCAAGCACGCAGCGGTTGACCCCCTTCACCTCGTTGATGATGCGGCTGGAGATCTTGGCGAGCAGGTCGTACGGGAGGCGCACCCAGTCGGCGGTCATGCCGTCCTGGCTCTCCACGACGCGCAGGGCGATCGTGTAGTCGTAGGTTCGCTCGTCGCCCATCACGCCGACCGACTGGACGGGCAGGAGGACGGCGAAGGACTGCCAAACCTTGAAGTACCAGCCCGATTCCTTCATCTCCTCGAGCACGATGCGGTCGGCATCGCGCAGGATGCGGAGACGTTCGGGGGTGATCGCCCCGACGATGCGGACGGCGAGGCCGGGCCCCGGGAAGGGCTGGCGATCGACGACCTCCCGGGGGAGACCCAGCTCGCGGCCGACCTCGCGGACCTCGTCCTTGAAGAGCTGGCGGAGCGGCTCCACGAGCTCGAATTTCATGTCCTTCGGCAGGCCGCCCACGTTGTGGTGGCTCTTGATGAGCGAGGCGGGATTACCGGCGATCGGCACGCTCTCGATGACATCGGGGTAGAGGGTCCCCTGGGCAAGGAACCTGAAGGGATGCTTCGAGCCCTTGGCCGACTTCTGGAGATCGGTGGCTGCCTGCTCGAAGATGCGGATGAACTCGGTGCCGATGACCTTGCGCTTCTTCTCCGGATCGGTGACCCCCTTGAGCTTGCCGAGGAAGCGGCTCGTTCCGTCGACGATCTTGAGGCGGATCTTGAAGTTGCGCCCGAAGAGCTTGTCGACCGCGTCCCGCTCGCCGAAGCGCAGGAGGCCGTTGTCGACGAAGATGCAGGTGAGTTGGTCGCCGATCGCCTTGTGGATCAGGGCGGCCGCAACGCTCGAATCAACGCCTCCGCTCAGGCCCAGGATGACGCGTCCCTCGCCGACCTGTTCTCGGATCTGGGCGCAGATGCGCTCGATGAAGGAACCCATCGTCCAGTCGCTCTTGCAGCCGCAGATGCCGTGCAGGAAGTTCTGAAGGATCGCCTTGCCCTTGGGGGTGTGATGCACCTCGGGGTGAAACTGCATGCCGTAGATCTTCCGCTTGGCGTCGGCGATAACGGCATGAGGCGCGTTTTCGGTGGTGCCGATCGCAGTGAACCCCTTCGGAAGCTTCTCGACGCGATCACCATGGCTGTTCCAGACATCGATCTTCTTGGGCAATCCCTTGAAGAGCGGAGAGGCGCCGACCGTCGTGAGGACACCTTTGCCATACTCGCGATGGGTGGAGCGTGCCACGGAGCCACCGAGATCGCGGGAGAGCAACTGCATGCCGTAGCAGATACCGAGGATCGGCAGACCGAGTTCGTAGATCGCAGGATCCACCTTCGGAGCCTTCGGGGCATAGACACTGGCGGGACCGCCCGAGAGGATGATTCCCTTCACGGTGCCGTCGGCGATGATTTCGCTGGCCTTGGTGGTGTGGGGAACGATCTCCGAAAAGACACGGCACTCACGCACGCGGCGGGCGATCACCTGCGTGTACTGGGATCCGAAATCTAGGATGACGACCTTCGAGGCAGCTTTGGGGGCGGCTTTGGTCACATCGGCCGGCATTGCCGTCTTGGGAGACTTGAGGGATGTTGCCGGGGATTTCTTGCGGGCGGGCATGGGAAGTGGTCGGAAGGGAGTTCAGTTGCGGTGGACCCAGGAGGCCGGATCGGAGGCGTTTTCGCCGGTGAGCGTCCCCTGTCCGGAGAGCCCCTTGATCACGTTGTCGGCCGTCTCGTCGGCATCCTGCTCACCCCAGACGCAACCCGAGAGCGCGAGGCCGGAGGCGGTCAGGAGGATAAGGAACAGGATCCTGAGCGGATTCACCCGCCGACATTAGATGATCCCGTGGAAGATGGAAGCGGGGAGTTGCCCATGGGACGGTCTTCTTTTCCTTCTTCATCATTCCCCTTCCATCCTTTTTGCTGGGTGCATGAGCCGCACCCTGCCCACGGACCTGCTGTTGGAGGCGTATGCCTCCGGGGTCTTCCCGATGGGGATGGACGACGGGACGCTCCGGTGGTTTTCGCCCGATCCCCGGGGAATCCTGCCGCTCGGGGAATTCCATGTGCCGCACGGACTGAAACGGGCCCTGAAACGCCCGGGATGGGAACTCCGGACCGACACAGCCTTCGACGAGGTTGTCGGAGCCTGCGCCGCCCGCGACGACACCTGGATCACCCCGCTTATCCGGAAGGCCTACCGGGAACTCTTCGCGGAGGGCCATGCCCACTCGGTCGAGATATGGAAGGAGGGACGCCTTGCGGGGGGGCTCTATGGCGTGGCGCTCGGCGGCGCATTCTTCGGGGAATCGATGTTCCACCGCGTCACCGACGCCTCCAAGGTCGCACTCTGGCACCTTGTCCGGATCCTCCGCGAACACGGTTTCACCCTGCTCGACACCCAGTGGACGACGGATCATCTGGAGCAGTTCGGCTCAGTCGAGATCCCGAGGGAGGAGTATCTGCGGAGGCTCGCGGAGGCGTTGCATATCCCGGCGGTCTTTCCACGGATCGGAACCTAAAATCTCAGGCTGCACCCGCCAGCTTCAGCAGAACGCCCGCCACACCCCCGAGGAAGATGACGGGGATCATGCCGAGGCGACCGGAACGAAGGAGCAGCCATGCGGCCACCGCCATCGCAAGGGAAACCCAGCGGACAACAAACCCTCCGGAGGTCGCAGGAAAAAAGAGGCTCGCCGCAAACCAGAGGGCCAGCTTGGCAATGACCGCGGTCACGACAGCCCCGATGACCGAGAGTGCGCCGGCCATGCGGCGATTGGCGGCGATCCGCTCCATGTGAGGGGCGAGCGAGAAGATCCAAAGGAAGCTCGGCAGGAAGAGCGACCAGACGGCCATCAGGGAGGCTATCGTCGCCGAAACCACCGCAGGGAGAGCGCCGGGATGGTTCCAAGCGGCGACAAAGGCGACGAACTGCAACGCGATCAGGAGCGGCCCCGGCGTCGTCTCCGCCAGCCCGATGCCATCGAGCATCTGACCGGGCGTTAACCATCCCCAATCGCCGGAGGCATGGAACGCGACGCAGGAGAGGGCCGCATAGGCACCTCCGAAACTGAGCACCGCCGCCTTGGCGTAGAGCAGGGCGACGCGGACCGGAATCGAGGACCAACCCAGCCACAGTGCCAAGGAGAGCACCGGCAGCACCCACAACGCCGGGATGATGAGCATCGGGGCAGCAGTCCCACGGCCGACGGGCACCGCCTCCGTGACCGTCTCGGATCCTTTCAGGAACAAAGCCCCCAGCAGACCGAAGGCAACGACCGTCCAGGGATAGGACGCTTCGAGAAGAAAAAGGCCGAAGGCCGCGAGTGCGATGACGCCGAGCGCGATGGAGGAGATCATCCGGCGGCCGATTTTCCAGAGTGCGGAAAAGACCAGCGCCACGACCACCGGCTTGATCCCCTCGAAGAAACCGTGAACGGCGGGAAGATCGCGCCCCATGACATAGAGGAGACCGAGAGCCCAGAGCAGGAGTGCGGCGGGAATCACGAAAAGCGATCCGGCGGCGATCCCGCCGCGAATGCCATGGAGGCGCCACCCGATCCAGGTGGCCAACTGCTGGGCCTCGGGCCCCGGAAGAAGCATGCAGAACTTCAGCGCCCGGGCGAACTCCTCCTCGCCGACCCATCGCCGCTCCTCGACCGTCTCGCGGTGCAGCAGGGCGATCTGCCCGGAGGGCCCCCCGAACCCGAGGCATCCGATTTTCAGCCAGAGACGGAGCGCTTCCGAAAATCCGGGCCGCACGGGCGTGCTCATTTGTGGGAATCAGCCGAAGAGCGGCAACTCAGCCGTGGGATCGGGCGCGCCGGGTGATTTGCGGCGTGTTCCGGCAAGGGCGGGACGACCCTCGGCATTCAGCTCCGCCTTCTCGAGATTGGTCAGGATTTCGTGGGCTCGCTCGACCACGGTGGAGGGGAGGCCCGCGAGCCGCGCCACCTGGATGCCATAGCTCCGGTCGGCTGCTCCCTCGACAATCTTGCGGAGAAAGATGATCCGGTCATTCTGCTCGCGGACCGCGACGTTCAGGTTCCGGACTCCCTTGCGTGTGCGGGCGAGATCGGGCAACTCGTGGTAATGGGTGGCGAAGAAGGCCCTGCAACCCGTCACGTCGTGCAGGTGCTCGGCGACGCTCCAGGCAATCGAGAGCCCGTCGAAGGTCGCGGTACCGCGCCCGATCTCGTCGAGCAGCACGAGACTGCGGGCGGTGGCGTTGTGCAGGATGTTGGCGGTCTCGTTCATCTCGACCATGAAGGTCGAGTGCCCCCTCGAGAGATCGTCGCTCGCCCCGACGCGGGTGAAGATGCGGTCGGCCACGCCGATGCGGGCCGAGGCGGCCGGGATCCAGCTTCCCATCTGGGCCATCACGGTCAGGAGGCCCACCTGGCGCAGGTAGGTTGATTTACCCGCCATGTTGGGACCTGTGATGATCCCCATCCTCAATCCGGAGGCATCGAGGTCGGTGTCGTTCGGGACGAAGGCCTCGCCACCCGCGCGCTGGTCGAGCACGGGATGACGGCCGTCGCGGATCTCCAGCACCGTCGAGTCATCCACAATAGGTCGGGTGTAGCCGAAGAGTCGCGCGGTCTCGGCAAGCGACCCCAGTGCGTCGAGCGCCCCTCCCGATGCGGCGGTCTCTTGAATGGAGGGGACCTGATCGAGCACTGCGGCGCGAAGCCGCTGGAAAATTTCCAACTCCAGGGCCCGCGCCCGCTCCTCGGATCCGAGGATCTTCCCCTCCATCTCCTTGAGTTCCGGGGTGACGAAGCGCTCCCCGCCCGCCGTGGTCTGCTTGCGGGTGTAGTCCTCTGGAACGCTGCCCAGATTGGCTGTCGTCACCTCGATGAAGTAGCCGAAGACGGCGTTGAAGCGGACCTTCAGCGACTTGATCCCCGTGCGGGCGATCTCACGCTCCTGCAGGGCGGCAATCCAGGCCTTCCCTTCGGTCGAGGCATTGCGGAGTTCGTCGAGCGCCAGATCGTATCCGGAGCGGATCATCCCTCCCTCGCGGATCGTGGGCGGAGGCTCGTCGACAAGGGCGGACCCGAGCAGGGATGCCAACTCGGGGAGCGTGTGGAGCTTGCCGGACAACTCCCGAAGAAGCCCCCCGCATCCCTCCAGCACGGCACGGATCGCCGGGATCGAGGCCAGCGAGACGCCGAGCACCTGTAGGTCGCGCGCGGTGCCGGAGTTCTGGCTGAGCCTCGAGACGGCCCGCTCGATGTCGCGGACGCCGCCGAGTCGTTCGCGAAGATCACCCAGCTTCATCGGCGAGGCGATGAAGGCACCCACGGATTCCTGGCGGGCGGCGATGGCGGCGGGATCAACCAGCGGGTGCAGGATCCAGTCGCGCAGGGTACGCGCCCCCATGGGGGTGACCGTGCGGTCGAGCGTTCCCATCAGTGTCATGGCACGACCGGCCCGGGAGACCACCAGCTCGAGATGTCCCTGCGTGGAGGCGTCGAGCAGCAGGTGATCGGCGTGGCGGTGAACTCGGAGCGAACGCAGGTGGGAGGCATCCCGGCGAAGGGAGCGGGTGAGGTAGTTCAGGAGGGCTCCCGCCGCGGCGACCCCGCGCGGGAATTCCGCGACGCCGAAGCCGTCAAGGGAGTGGACCTTGAAATGGGCGAGCAGCAGTTCGGTCGCGGCCAGCGGGTCGAAGAGATACGGCTCCACCTCCTCGGGACGGGCCGTCCCGAGCGGCAGATCGCCAAGGCAGCCTCCCCCACCCTCGGGCACAAGAATCTCGGCGGGCGCCACGCGGACCACCTCGTCGAGCAGGGCCTCCGCCGAGGGCAGCTCGGTGACGCGGAACTCGCCGGTGCTCAGGTCGGCACAGGCCAGACCGAAGGTCCCGCCCGGCTTCTGCGGCGGCAGGACGGCGGCGGTGAAGTTGTGGGTCTTCTCCTCGAGTCCTGCGTCCTCCAGGGTTCCCGGGCTCAGGATCCTGGTGATCTCACGGCGAACAAGTTTTCCCGTCTGCACCTCGCCGACCTGCTCACACAGGGCGACACGGCGGCCGGCGGCCAGCAGCTTCTCCATGTAGCCGCGCGCGGCATGGTAGGGGACGCCACACATCGGCACCTCGCCCCGCTTGGTCAGGGCGACATTCAGGATCGCCGAGGCCTCCTTGGCATCTTCGAAGAACATCTCATAGAAATCCCCGAGCCGGAACAGCAGGAAGGTCCCCGGCGGCAGGTCACGCCGCAGGGCGTGATACTGCTTCATCATCGGAGTCGCTTCGGAGGACATGATGGAGGTATTTAGACTGAAGGCTGAAGGCTTTTAGGAAAAATCAGCGCGTCCTAAGCGTTGAGGAACGCCGTGAGGGGACTGGTCGGGATCGCGGAGTCGGCCTGCATCGGGAGTCCGGCCGC
>Ga0007827_10000208_pt1 | contig 19820 bp, 22 predicted proteins | sample CryBogCBE16Jul07_FD_60332 | JGI IMG/M metagenome (GOLD analysis project Ga0007827, IMG submission 60332) | Freshwater microbial communities from Crystal Bog, Wisconsin, USA - CBE16Jul07 | ecosystem: Environmental > Aquatic > Freshwater > Lake | place: Crystal Bog, Wisconsin, USA | collected...
AGCAAGATCGATCCCTCCGCGATGGAAAGGATCGAGACAAAGCTCGATCAAGCCATTGCATTCTTGGAGGAACTTTCGTGAAGAACGGTTTCATCTTCGCCCACAAGTCGACGGCCCGAGGAAGGCTCGATCTGGAATATCTGGATGAGACATCCGGACGGAAAGCCTCTCTCCGAGCTGCCAAGAAGCTCCACGAGGAAGTGGGCAAGAAGCTGAAGGGGTTTGTGGACTACGCTTCCAAGGATCGATCGGACAGGTTCACGCCGGAGGATTTTTGCACAACGCGATTCGGAGGAATTCCGATGGCACCAGCACCGCGCCCAGCAAGCTCACCAATGAGGAAAGGAAGCGTCGGATCACCGAGGCGTGGCGCTTCCATTTGGATCGATTTGGATCTCAGGCCAAGAGTCCAGTCATCGCTCATCGCCTCGTCTTTTCGATGTCGACCGAGCAGCACGATGCTCTCGTGAAGGCCGGGATCAGCCCCGATCAGATGGTGATTACCAGTGTCAGAAAGGTGATGGATCGTTTCGCCGAAAAATTCCATCGCGGAGACTCGATTGGATATGCCTACGGGCTCCATCACGACACAGATAACCTTCATGTTCATGTCGCCCTTTGTCCACGGAGCGCGAAAGGCCGCTACGTCGGATGCAGCATGTCCCGGCATCCGGGTAAGCACAAAAACCAGATGGTTTTCATGAGGGACTGGTTCGAGCGGGAGAATCAGCTCCGAGGCGAATTCCTCTCCAATAATGAGAAGGTCGAGGAGTCACTGACGAAGCGTCTCGATCAAGAAAAGTTCGCAATCGTGCCAAAGCTATCCACGGCCCAGCGCATCGCCTTGATGGACGCGGAGCACCAGGCGGCAAGTCATCTGCGACAATCCTACGAGTCGATCCTTGGGCTGGAAGCGGCCATTGCCGAGAAGAAGAAACAGCTCGCTCTCCTTCGTGCCGCACGAGCAGCCGAAAGGGTTCTAAGGGTCAAAAAGAACCCCCTGCTGCGAGCCGGGGAAAAACTCGGAGTCGCCGCTCAATCCCGCTCTCTCCGACAGATGCAACGGACCCTTACCAAGCTCAAACGTACCTATCTCCTAGAACACCAACACTACAACCAACACCACCATGACCATCACAGGACCCAACAACAAATACAGCAACGCACCGGACAACTACTCTGAGTTTGTCGTGATCAACAACTTTGTCTTCAAACCCAAGCAGGTCGAGGCCTACTACCGAGAAGAGGCAGTCGACGGATTAAGAACTACCACGGTTATTTTTCCACCATACAAGCAGACCGTTCCGGATCCGGAATGGAGGCTCTATAACTTCTTGTTAAAACGGAAGCATCCTATGGATCTAAAGGACGTACTGCCGACGGAAGAGACCTCCTAGGGCATGCTACGATGAGGAGTTGGAGCATGATGAAAACATAGAGGTATACCCCCTCACTACACAACCAATTGGAATCAGCTCCCAGAAGCCAAAGCGTAGGATAAAGAGATTCCGACGCTTAGGTTCCACCCAGTTTTGAATAGGCTTTCTTATAGACGGCCTCAGTCATGATCCCGAGATCTGTCCCGTTCCTCAACCGGGCGTAATACTTGTCGTCAGGTGTCTTGAAGAAGGACTTTTTAGGAGTCGAGCCCTCAAAAACTACCCATGCACATCCACCTGAATTCAGACCCAATGTCGCTGAGACCCAATGTTCTGTGAATTTCTTACCCTCATCCGAAATATAGATAATCCTGCTACATACTCCCTTATCAAAGGTAGCTCTAATCTGAACCCCATGGTCGCGATATACCCTGACATCTTTCTCGATTTTGGGTGATCCCAGTTTCTTAGTCATGCCTAACTCTGTCTCCCCGAGCCAGACGGGTGCACATGGATAGATATCTGCCGCAGGAGGCTTCTTAAGCACCTCCATTTTACCAATTCCTGGAATAATATTGGGGTCGTAGTCCCATTTATAAACGAGCAGGGTCTTTCTATCTCTCATGTCGGCCAAAAGGCCAGTGTGGGCTGTCCTGTAGTAGTTATGGTTTGGCCTAGTGTACGATGGGACGATCCAGGCCCGATTTCCCGAGTTGATAGCTAAAACTCGGGATACCCAGCAGTCATTGAGTGTCTTGTAATGGTCAGCCTCATATAGAACCGCATCAGCGACTCCGGCCTTGTAGATAACAAAAATCGTCTGACATCCATCGAAGTAGAGTTTAGCCCAATCACTTTTGTTGATTTTGTGTTCTGGCCCGTAATTACTGATGATAACTGATTCAGTATCTCCTATTTTAGCAATTGGATGGTCTGGAGCGAAGATGCACTCAGGTAGGCTATCCACGTGGATAGTTTTACCGGGCTGATGGAGTGACTTCTGGAAGAATGTGTCCGTATCAACCAACAACTGGTTCCCCTTGCTGACAAAGGCATGGAATTTTCCATTCTGGGTGCGATAAACCCGCCTCCCAGAGTTTGAGCTCTCTTCCATAACCCAGGTGGCACCTTTGGAGTTCAGACTGAGAACTGAAGCGAGCCAGGTTTCATCAATTTTCTTTTTGAAAGTGTAGTAAAAGAGCGAGTCCGCCTTGCCATCTTGAAAGTGAGCCTGAACCTCATTGCCCAGACTGTCATGGAAGAGATCATAGCCGTTCATGTAGTGAGCAGTCGGAGCTCCTAGTTCTTTGATGATTTGAGACTTGCTCTCCCCCAGTGCTGCCGAGTGAGGGGCGGATGATTTAGGGCATAGAGTGGTGCATCCATTTAAAACGAGAGCCGATATTAGAATGAATGGGAACGGGGCTAGGGATAATGCTTTTTGTTTCATATTTAGTAGTTTTCAGAATGATTTAGATGCTCATGCCAGTTTTGTGAATACCTGGCGGCAAGTTCAGGAGCGTGGAGTATCAGAAGAACATTCTCAGCATTCCCGGCCTCGGCAGATTTCGTGAAATTGAAGCTTCCAGTTATTACTTCTTGATCATCAATCACCATCACTTTGTTGTGGGCGATCTTATGGGTGGCGTCGATAAAGGTTGGAACTCCTCCATTAGTAAGAAATGTCGCACCTGAGTAGCGCTCAGTCCGCTGACTTTTGTCGAGGATGACCCTAACATCGACACCACGCTTCTTCGCATCTACCAAAGCTTTTGCGATTGGTGTGGAGGTGAAACTGTAGGCCTGAACTAATATAGTCTTTTTTGCTCCGTTGAGTGTTTCGACTACGGCTTGGGTGCAACCACCATTTGGGCTAAAATAGGCCTTGAGATCCTGAGGACCTTGTTGCCCTAGCAAGGTGAATGGAGCTGTTAGAATTAGTATTAGAACAGCCCGTTTCAAGGTCTTTTATGGCGAATGTCTTCCCAAAGTCTTTTTACAGCGGGATGTTCTTGTTCAGTTGGGTCGATCTTTTTCAATTCCTCCTCGGCTTCAACGAACATTGAAAGTTCAATATAACCGATTGCAGCACGGCAATGACGCATAAGACTCTCAGAACCAGTAGTATGGTTACTCAGTGTTGGAAGGGATGGATGCTTCAGTCCCTTTGATGAGGGCAGTTTCTTTGTTATCTGCCGTAGTACTGAATTAACCGGAAAACTAACCATCAACAAAGCCCTATCAAGATCTGCATCATGCTTTTCAAGTAGTGCAATAAGAAGATGAAAAGGCCGAATGGCCGGCTCTTCCGATGAAAGATGGCCTTCTGCATTTGAAAAGATGCTTTTGGAGAGCTCGCTTCTATGAATTATTCCGTTTTTATAAATTACATTGTGAGCTTGATTAAATGATTCACGTCTCAATCGTCGTCTGATTTTGGCGGGAACAAGTCCAGAGTTAATAAATATCTGATCTATTTCAGTTACTTCATCTTTGATCTCAAGCAACTCAATAGGCTTTGGACTGTGAATTATCTTTTCAGGCTTTACATCAACAATCTTTAGGAGCCCAAGCATTAAGTCTATTGGATCAATTTCCTGATGATTAAGATTTTGAGCCTCAATCGCAGCAATCTTCCAGACTAGATTTGTTCCATCAGAATATTTGTTCATATTCCTACTCAGAATCAGACTTAAGGGTTTTCTTCCTGGGCTTCATCTTTTCAACAGAAGGAGACGGGAACGGAGATGGAGTGACGACGGAACAAGGTATGATGACAGGAAAAATCGATTGATAAGGCACTGGGGCTGGGGTCGTAGTTTCGGATATACCTTGGGTGGTTGGTCTTTTTAAGTCTCTGAAGGCTTTCGAAGCCTTGGGATATAAAAAGGAAGCTATAAGAGCCAACAATGTTACTAAGATAACGGAAAATACCACCCGATAAATCATTCTATTCCTTGATTCAATTGCATGTTTCCACGTCTCAAGTTCGTCGATCTCTTCTTGATAAGATCTATTTCCTAGCTTGGAAGCCGCTGACCATAGCTGACTAGCAACTTCATAATCACCTAACTGAACTTTTATTCGTGCCAGTAAATCAAGTTCTTGATGAGACTTTGGAAGCAAGCCACGAGGCATCAAAACCGCTTCTGCATTTGCGTATGCTCCCAAAAGAGCCAGTTCAGATGCCCTGGCTAGTCGATTCTGAAGAACAAAACTGGAGAGTAGGTTTCTCAAGTGGAGTTGCCTTGTTTGCAGAGTTATCGCGCAAGATTTGCGCCAAAGCCTCGTTGGGCATTGTTGACGACATCATCAGGGGTCAAAGTCCAAAGCTGTTGGACGATCTGTTTTAGCCCCTCCGTATTATTCTGAGATATGTAATTCCTTCCCATGTCGAATAAGCGTGATGCTTTAGCCTGATCGTTCATCTTGGACTTCTCAGTTTCAAGATATCGGAACTGATTGACCCAGAAGGAGGGCTGAGCAAAAAGGATGCTAAAATATAGCGCCTCTACATCTTTCTGTTTCTTCTCAATGATGTCAGCATCCTTACGACGAATCGCATCTTCAACTTGAGAAGAAAGGTCCGAGGCTTTTTGTTTTTGGCTGGGGTTGCCATGATCAGCAGCAAGTGCTTTCAAGTCTTTAAGCCAATCCTGAATCTTAGCGGTAATTGAGGGCCAATGAACAAGAGTCTCGATGGCGTCTACTTGTATTTTAAACTCTAGCAGTCGTGACTGACCTTTATTTGCTGCGACTGCATCACCACCTGAGGCTTCAATAGAAGATCGAATCTCCTGTAGTAGTGATGAAGATCTTAAATCATTAATCTTTGATATAATATCATCCTGATCTGCAGTTTTCGCCTCGCCTTCTAGTTTATCTAATCTCTCAATTTCAAATGCTAGATCCTTCTCTAGATCGTCTTTCGAGATAGAAGCCTTTCTGAGGTCTAGATGAAAATCGTATTCCTCGTCAAAGATTGGTATATAGATGTTGATTGTAATTACACGAGATTCATCAATCTTTAGAGTAATCTCAACGTCGGAACCGGCTGGAAGATCTCGTTTAATCTGTTTGGAATTAATTTCATAAATCCCAATTAAAAGGTTTCTATCGGCTTTGGGATTTTCACCTTCGACAATAGGGATAATGATTCCAGAGCCATCTTCACCGACTTTGATGGTGTTGATTGTCTTGAATGGCCGATCACCTTTTTTCTTCAAAGGAAGACCATCGCCCTTTTTAAAGAAAACCTCTCGCTCGTTTCCGCTTAGTGCGATTCCCAACGAATGAATTAATGGTTGCTCTTCGATAGCAGCGCCAACTGTGTATACAAGATTATCAGGTGATACCTTCTTCAGTGATCCAACGGAATCTAATAACTCTATGCTGAATACATTTCTTTCTCCCTTTTCAGCATGGAGGTTGAGAATGAATGAACCGTCGGTCTTCAGGGGAATCTTGCCGCTCTTCCATTGGCTTTTTTGATTGGTCACTTCAATAGCAAAACCATCCATAGGAGAATTCACAGATGATGATACTCTCCCGCCCACCATTGGATCGGTCTCAATTCCGACAGCCTTGTATTTAAGATCAACATGGAACTCATCAAGAGCCATATTCGTTGATTTCTTTACTTCTATCTTCTGAGTTCCGGCGAAAACAGCAGCGCCTTTCGCAACTACGGTCAGAGGATCCATTGAGTGATCAACCGATATCGGGAGAGAATTCTTGATGATGTCTCTAAAGTAGGGTGCCTTAGTCGGGCCTCCAACAAGTACAAGCCTACTGATTCTATCTTCGGGGATATTTGCCTTTTTCAGGGTTTCTTTGCAGATATCAACGGATCTGCGAACAATGGGCTCTGCAATACTAATTACCTCGGACTGCGTTAACTGAATATCCTCACAATCAACCAAGTTGCCATCTTCATCCTCAAAAGAACATCCCAGGAGTGATGTCGATGCTTTAGTTGAAAGCTCAATCTTTGCCGCTTCAACGGCATGCTTAAGTTTTCTTAGTTGCCATCCCCATTTTTCATTCCCTCTCTTAAAGCCTGGGAGGTTGTAATTGCCCTGAAGCTTCGGAACAATGATTTTCTGAACAATATCCCAATCGATGTCTGACCCTCCTAACCAGTTGTCTCCACCGTGGTTTACGACATTAATTAGACCTTCCTCAGCTTTGATGATTGCTGCATCAAATGTTCCTCCACCAAAATCATAGACCAGCCAGTACTCTCTCTCAGATTCGACCTGAAAACCGTAAGCCAGAGCTGCCGCAACTGGTTCCTGAACCAATGGACTGACGGTAAATCCCGCTAACTGAGCAGCTTTGCGGGTTGCGTCACACTGGTGTAGACCGAACGCAGCTGGAACTGTAATTACTGCAGCATTGATCTCTTCTTCTCTAATCCGCATGACGTCGGACCTGAGAGCTTTTAAGATTTCAGAAGAAAGCTCTTCAGGCGATTTTGATATCCCGCTCTGTTTGAACTTATAAGCATGGTCTGTACCCATCTGACGTTTGAACTCTGCATAAGCATCGTCCGGTTTATCAATAGTGCCACTTTTAGCTCTTGAACCAATGTATACCTGACCATTCTTTCCATACATGACTGCTGAAGAAGTAACATCAGCATCATCATTGTTTTTAATGATTCCTGTAGATACTCCGTTTAGCTCAGCGATGGCACTGTTTGTGGTACCTAGATCGATACCAAAATCAATAGTTGTTCTTGTCATATTATTCAGCTTTTGGTGTTTCTGGAGTCGCTATAACGATTTCTCCTCTTTGAATCGTTTTGTTTTGGAAATAAACAGTGGGCATTAGAGTTTCAATGACAGTTTCGTGTGCCAGTCCGGGCTGGGGCTTGGTGGCGACTACGTTTTCAGGGAGTCCGTAGTCAAATTGTTCTCCAACTCGGTCTTTTATTTCAAAACCCATTGACTTCAGTTTGTCGATGATTTGTTCGGTATACTTTGAGAGTTTCTTTACTTCCTCAGCAGGAAGTGAATCTTTTGGCTCTTGTGTATGCTTATCAATAACTCGGTCTTGAATCCTCCAGATATACGTTATGATAGCAATTAATGACTCGAGTGGTTTTCCAGTAATGAAAAACTCTCTCCCTTCGTGATCACTGTGCTTTGGTTCTTGTTGTTGAGATGCCTCAAGAACTTGGCCGATGATCTCCTGAAGTTGTTCAACCGCAGGATATTCATGTTTCACTAGAACTATTTTCTTTGGTAGTTTCATATTATCTTGGTTTTTCTCCGAATTCCCATCCCTCGTGCTTAAGTTTCTGAATGCGATGGTACGAGTTAGTAGATTGCCTCGTATTTCCTCCAGCAAATCGATCCCCAACAATGTAACCAAGGATAATTGATAACCCGAGCCAGATTATAAATCCTCCAGGAATCAACAAGGTTGCAATCGTCGTAGCCAGAATTGCAACACCCCATGTAACTAGATGTTGAATGGTTATTCCATTGTTGCATTCCTTGCATTTCGGAACATCGATATCCAGGTATTTGTACATGTGAGCGCGTCCAAACATGTTCCTAGAGGTAACAAAATGCATTTTTACCTTCTTTGCTAACCAAGGGACTGACGCATTCTTGCCGCAATAGTGACATGTAGCCTCTTTGAGAGCCTCATTCACTGTCTTAACGTCATCAGCAACCAATTCTCTTAGTTTCTCGTCACGTGCCAGGAGTGCTGCTAGCCTTATTGCTTCGGCCGCAAGGGTGAAGTTCTTATCTTTATTGTACGAATCGACAGAGATTTTCCGAAGTGTTCTAGCCGCATCATCGGAGAGGTCTTTGATTGCATCTGAGTTTGATCCCTCTTTTTCAACAAAATCACTAAAAAGAGGCATGAAATCTCTTTTGAATCTTTTAAGCCGTTCAGCAATATGCCCCTCATCAGTGTCAATGCTCTCTAATATATTATAGCCGGATGATAATCTCTCTTTATTGAGCCCACTGCGTCCACCCTCCAGATTCAAATTGAGGCGCTCTTTAATTTCATCTGAAGAGGGAAGGGTCTGCAACTCATGTAGTAATCTGACAAACTCGGCATTATTCTCGGTTTTTTTGACAAAAGAAACGAGTCCGTTAATACAGGTTGAAATGACAGGATCAAACAGTTCTCCTAGTCGGTTTTGATCATCACTGTAAAAAAGCGTGAAAATCTCTCTCTCCTCCTTTAGGGACTGGACAGCCTGAGCCACAATCTTCGCCCCTTCAGCTGGATTTGATTTAACACTATCTGGCATAGATACTACCGATTGCCTGACTCGGTTTTTATGCAGTGATAGCGTTCTATTTAGAACTATTTCTCGTTGTTCAGATTTAGGACAACAAACCCTTAGCCAAGCGACGTGGTCTGATGCAATCTTTCTTTTCCCTTTGGCTAGAAAACGCAGGGCGAAATCGGCATGAATCGAAGCAATCGCGACCTGGAATGATTCTCTTATTCTTCGAACAAAACCCGATGTCAACATCGGCTCGTTAAGTGCGATGACACGATCTTTTAAGGCCGTCCAGAACTGGTCGCTTTGTCGAAGCAGCTGCAATCTTTCATGAACTTCTTTCCAATAGTTCTGAATCTTATCCGTTCGTTCAGAAGATACATCCTCACAGAGTTGGTAGTTACTCCAATCCATTGCAGTAAGGTGGAACATTACCGCAATATTGTGAATGGCAATGCCGCCCCTTGCTCCAGTGGATTCATTCCACCAGTGAGAGTAGGCATCATCAGTTTTTCCTTTTAAAAATGCTTGGTATCCCGAGTCCTCGCGAGATTCATCCAATGGCCAAAACCAAAACAATTCATCAATGACCCGGGACTCAGGCATTTTAAGCCGGTTCATTGCTGCCTTAATAGCATCAGGACTTGGAGAACTAGGGAGTGGGTAAGGAGTTGGGATTGATTCCTCCTTCACACCAAGTTCTTCAAGCATTTTCTGCTTTTCTGCAGCGCGTTTAATTTCCTTCTCGCTGGCATAGACAGGAAGACCGGTAATGCGAAACACATTCCCATTGTACAAATCTGGCGTACATGCCTCTAACAGAGGTTGTGAAATTGATATATCCTCCATATTAGGCGTGTTACATGCTGATTCCGCAGCGCCAGAGTTTCACGAGATTATTGTACTTTGATCTCAGGCCAGGCGCTTTGTTGAATGCTTCCTCCATCGCGTCAGCGGCTTCTAAAAGCCTTCCTTCCTTTTTATATCTGAGAGCAAGTTTGACGATTTCATCACCCTTAGCCTGATCTGGTGAACTCAATCCAGGTCCGAGTGCCGTTTTGGAGTAACCGTCTAAGGTTTTAGCGTCGTAACCTTCTGGATTGAGATGACCTGGTTTCCACTGCTCGAGCGCATCCAGAATCTCGGATGCATTCTGATACCTGTTTGAAGGGTTAAAAGAGAGAGACTTTCTGACGATCAGGTCTAGGGAATCGTTTACATCAGGATTAATTGATGAGGGGGGCTCAAATGTATCTTGGATTTCTTCTGCCCCGCCCCAGCCAAATTTGGTAGGCATCTTGAAGGGGAGTCGGTCTGTAAGCAGCAGATACAGAGTTGTACCTATCGCCCAGATGTCTGCGGAGCATGAATCACCCTTAGAAGCTGTAAAGGCCTCTGGTGGTTTAAATGCCGGAGTTCCTGCAGCAGTAGCTAGAAAGGTTAGTGGGTTAACAGATTTTGCCAGACCAAAGTCACTTATACGGGCACGAAGTCCATCAGTCTCATAACCTACAAGAATGTTCTGAGGTTTGATATCGCGATGAATGATAGGGGGATTTTGTCTATGTGCTATTGCTAGCCCACGACATACCTGTTTGATGAGGTCTATCGTGATATCAAGGGGGATCAGCCGAGTACCATAGGAATGCCAAAATTTTTCAAGACTACCTCCAGAGACATTCTCCATCGTGAAATATCCCTGCAGTCCCTTTTTGGATTCAAACACATTGGCATCAAATACTCGGACGATGTTTGGGTGACCAATGCGAGAAAGCATTATTGCTTCACCAAGCATCTGCTCGATCTCATCAACTGTCATTCCAGCCCTTTTAAAAACCTTCATTGCCTGCCTTCCCAAAAACCTGTGCTTTACTCGATATACTTCTGCAAAAGCACCTTCTCCTAGAAATCTTTCGACTTCATAGGTTTCTTTTACCGTTTCTCCATCAGATAAGAGTCTCATATTCTCAGTTTCTTACAGGAGTTCCAATTCTGTGCAGTTCGGCATTAAACTGATCTACAGCAGCATTCATATCGTCAATCGCAGAATTATAACGCAAGCGAAGGTCGTTATACCTGTCTACCTTATAGTTAAACTGATCAACAGAGCTCTGGCTACTGTGGTCTATATAAGGTCGATCAGCTTTTATCTGAGCACTAATTGCATCCATGGATTGTTTGTAGGATGCGACAACTCCTTTCTTTTCTCGAACGACCTGATCCAATTGATTCAAGGTATAAGCCTGAGATTGTCTGTATGTATATGTTGTTCCGCGATTATCGTTGAAAGAACTTTGCGAGAGACCTGAATTATAAGAAGAAGGACGAGAATATGTAGGTCTTGGCTGGCTTTGAAAAGCCGAAGCAATTGGTGCAACGGGAGTGCTGCTCGTCGCAACAGGAGTGGGCGACGGAAATACAGGGAAGGCTCCTTCTGTATATTTTGAAATCTCAGGAGACGAGGTCTCAACTGAACCGGAATCGATCCATTCTTTAAATCCAAGATATCCACCTGGAAGGTAACCAAAACATTTTTTGATTATACTGCCATCCGGTTGGATTAGGACGAAGGAAGGAAATCCATAAACCTGATATGCCTTTTTTAGGGCAATAATGTCGCTGCTTGGATATTTTCCATACGGAAAATCAACTTGTAAAAGAACTAGATTATTCGCGGCGTAATCCTGGAAATAGCTTGTGTTAAGTAATTCGTTTTTTTGTTTCTGCGACCAGGAGCTCCAGTCGCTGCCAGAGAAATATATTAAAATATTCTTATGGCTTTGTTCCGCCTTTTGAATCGCTATCTTGTAGCTATCGTTCCAACCTTCAAATATAGCACTTGAGCTCGTACTTTGATCAATCGATGAGGGAGTCGAGCTCTGAATAGGAGTAATCGGTGTTGATACAGGTCTCGGCGTTGATGCTGGGATGGGAGCTGGAGTGGAATAATTGACAAATGAAGAACTAGTATTTTTACTATTGTTAGACTCAGTTGAAGAATAAGCAGCGACTAGTAAAATCACTCCGCCTAAACCTGCTGCTCCAACAATTCCCAGGACGATATTCCTGTTTTTATTCCCTGAGGGAGGGGTTACTGGACTGTTGTTGGTATTGATTGATGAAGTAGTGATTACTGGTGCTGAAGCAATTCGAGTCCAATCACTTTGACCGTTCAAACTTACTTCTATAGTTGTACTAAAGTGCCCGGACAGAATCATCGCATCAATAAAGTCACGCAAAAAAGGCCCTCTAACTCTTCCTTTATCCTTCACATACAGAAGAGCGCTGTCAGTTTTTTGAGGAGTGGCCATATTGCGCTTTTAACAGTCTATACGGTTCAAAACGAAATTCGTCACCCACCGGCGACTGTTGTCTTCTTTTGGAGCAAACCCTCCGTATCTAGTCCTGTGTAACCAATCTCCTCTAGAAATGTCCTTATTTTTGCGAGAGCTGCAGTGCCGGTTTTATGGGCCGTTTGCTTACTAACAGAAAGTTTTTCTCCTATCTCTGAAAAGCTGTGGCCTGACTTTATTGCATCAATAATCACCCGTTCTCTTAATGTTAGTCTTCCCAAAACCTGTGAAAGTATTGTAGAGGACTCATCCCATTGTACCTTTTTCCGCACATCCTGTTTTTGATCCCTGAGTTTGGCTTTAGGAGACACGTCAAAGGTGGAACCAGAGGGAAGACCCACATTTGCCCAATTCGGACTGTCATCGAGACTCTGTGGGAAAACTTCCGCCATCCTGAGTTGTTTTGCATACAGTGAATTCAACGCATTCCTGATGGCTTTGGACACGTATGCAGGAAACTCTCCCCGTTCAGGTTTGTAGGCATTGGAAGCCCTCCATAGTGCTAGTTGAGCCTCAGCAAGCGCCTCTTCAGGGAGTGCCCTAGGGATATTGAAATATTCAAGGGCGATGACTTGGGCGAGCGCCAGATGCGCTTCAAATCTTTCTGTAGCCTCTTCTTGAGCGACTGGTGGCTCCATCGGCCCATGTTGTCGCAGAGTTCCACAACGGTTGCAAGACACACTGGTGAGGGGTGACGAAAAAAACTCGCAGACGTAGTGTTCTGGTAGAGAATGGATGAAACGCCGATCCCCATGCCCCTTGAACTAGCTGACCTTTTGGAAGCAACAGCAGCACTCAACGAGATATCAACAGAGGAGCTGATAATGGCAGCGATCAAGAGTTTTCTAGCGAATCAAAGCGAAGAGTTCTAATGGACCAGATCGCCTTCATCTCTGACATTCACGGGAACATTGATGCTTTGGATGCAGTACTTCAGGACATTGACCTACGTGGTATTGGAGTCATCTATTGCCTTGGTGACATTGTCGGCTACGGGGCGTCTCCAGCCGAATGCGTGCATAGTGTTAGAGAGAGATGTGCAGGGAGCGTGATTGGAAATCATGATCAACTGACTGTTGAAGGAGCGGATAAATATGTCCTTAGCGAAAGGGTTGCTGCCGGGATACGCCATGCCGAAAAGGAATTATCCAAGAATGATATTAGGTGGCTTGCTGGGCTACCTTACTCTATTCAAAACAACCAATTCACAATGGTTCACTCTAGCCTTAGTAATCCAGAATTTTTTAACTACGTGACAGATGAAATTGATGCCAGATTGCATTTTAAAAACCAAGAAACAGCAATTAGTTTTCTTGGTCATACTCATGTTCCAATGATAATGGAATGGAGAAATGGAGACTCTTATTTAAATGAAATAAAGGAAGGCGATAAACTGTTAAACTCATTATCTAGCCATGCAATCAATGTTGGTTCAGTAGGACAGCCGAGGGACTCCGATTCACGCGCTTCCTACTGCGTATATGACCAGGATCTTAGTAGTGTAGAAGTAAGAAGAGTGTGTTATTCAATTGAGAAAGCTCAGGATAAAATCAAAAAAGCCGGCCTTCCTTTAGTCAATGTCGTTAGACTTTCATCCGGGAACTAAAAGAAATTAATTATGAATATCGATGACTTTCTTAATCCGTCAGAGAAATATTTTGTTTTGTGGACAAGAGATATTTCCATGCCTGATGCATGGCCCGTATTATTGCACGTTTCTAGGAAGCCTGAACTCGGAGTAACTTATCAGACCTCAAACGTCGATCTCCTATATGGGATTTTGCATGAGTACTGGAAACCCATAGATCCCGAAATAAATCGTCCATCAAATACTGCATTGCTGGACAGATACACCAGAATTGTCACTACTGAGTTTGAAGATAATGTCGAAGACTCCATCTTTTCAATCACTCAAGAGTGTAGGAAGGCATTCGGGTATCGTTGCTCTTTAAATCAGCTTTTCTCTGCTTTAGAAATAATACCAGAAGTCTCAGATGTAATAAAAGATGTTGTAGCTGATGGAATTAATATTTGTATCAACAAACAATTATTTGATTTATCTGAGCTGGAAATAAATAAGCTCTTCCAAGTCTTGGCTAAGTACTACAAGAGTTTCCCGTACATGGACAGAGGTAGGGATGCTGCAATTGATGTAAATCGCATCTACATAATGGCTCTCTGCGGAGTTGGTAAGCTTCATGAAGCTCGCGAGTTACTTAATCAATTGCAGTTGGTTTTTCCTCTAAATACAGAAGAGTTGAATGAAATGACGGAGATTATGAAGCTAGAGCCAGAGTATGAGTCAGGAAAAAGTAATCTCCCGGCAGTTAATACGATGCCTCCTAAACTTCCTACACAACCGAGTTCAGCCAGAACTGCTACTCTTGGAGAAATCATGGCGACGTCAAATATTCCAGAAAAGGATGATAGAGAACCATATCTCGTTAAATCTTATAAAAAGGATGTTGTAAGCGCGATATATATCACCATTCTAAGCCACGCTGTATTAACGTTCTTTATTGTTTTAGGCTTATCCTTGGGAGGTGCTCTTGCATTTCACTATTGGAGTCCAATACAAAGTGGATTATCTGTCGCTCTCGGAGGTGTAATAATCTATTCTGGACTACTTGTTTTCAAAGCGATTGATTCCATCGAAGTACGCAAATATCGGGAACGTCTTGATCTTGCTTTCAATCAAGAATTTCAAAAACTAAAAAAACTGAGGCCAGATATTCAGCTTACACCTTCTGGCGATGAAATATCAGAGCGGCAATATCTTAGAGAGATATGGAATGGAAATAGGTTAACCTCAGTTTATGGAGTAAAAAAATAATTCTATGCTGCCAACGCGCTCACCCTATAGGACATGTCGTAACTGTAGTCAGCGAACCCCAAACGATTCTTCTTTTTGCAATCACTGTAACAGCCCGGAACTAACTGAATGTAGAAATTGCGAGGGACTAATACCAGAGAAATCCGATTGGTGTTTTCATTGTGGTGCTCCGCAAGGTTTATGCCAGCACTGTGAAAAGTATGTCCATAGGTACGTCGATGGTAAGTGCGAAAAGTGCGAAACGCCATTTATGTGCCGCCCAGAGTTTGAGCGTAAGCAGGCTGCAAAAAATACCAAAGAAAACTTGGAGTTAGTTTGTTACCTGACAGGAATACTTATTGCGCTTGTTTTGGCTATATATGTTGCAGTCAAAGCCTATTCATTTATTGTTGGTTATTTTAGTCCGTAGTTCATTTACGATTCTTTATTCTCTCTCTGGTTTTATCCCCCAGAGACTTCTGGACCATCCATCTTTATTACAATTGTTTGTGTACTGTAAACTAATCTATTGACCTTCAGGTTCTTCTAAAGAGGATAGGGCTCTTATGAGCATTACCAATTCCCAAACTGACATCATCAAACAATTCGCCGCCCTGGAGAAGAAAGCCTCCAAGCAGATTCTCAAGGCCAAGGCCACTATCGAGAAGAAGATCTCCCAGGAAGTCGCTGCCGTTCACAAGAAGTACGCCAAGGAACTGAAAGAGGTGGAATCCCTGCTATCCCGCTTCGGGCTCTCCTCCAAAGGCACCAAGGCTCCCAAGACCGCAAAAGCCGCCCCTGCTGGCAAGCGCACCCGTCGCCGCCTCCCGAAGATCTCCGATGAGGAGATCAAGGCCCAGCTCTACAAGGTCCTCTCCGGCGGCAAAAAAGTCTCCTCGGCAATAATCTTCAAGGAAGTCGGCCTAGCCCGTCCCCGCTTCGCCGCCTTCCTCAAAGCCAACAGCGGCTTCCTCCACATCGAGGGCAACAAGCGCAGCACCACCTACTCCCTGAAGGGGTAATATCGAAGGAAGATGAAGACATTTCTGCTAACTCTTTTGCTCTAGCAGTCTGTTAATAGCATTTGCTTATGTGAAGTATTTACAACCTCCCCTGCTATGCCGCGCAAAAAATCTGTAAAAAAATCCGCACGGGATTTTCTGAGGGCGACAAAAAAGATTGATATATTTCTAAATGTGGTTTCCTTAAAGCAGAGCGACGAGCACATTTCATGGCTTCACAACTATGCAATTATCTATCTATATCGAGAGTTTGAGTCATTAATTCTCGATGCCTTGGTCGGCGCCATTAACAACGATATATCAACTATATCTTCTACTACTAACGTCAACTTCCCTGCACACCTTTCAGCGGAAGTCTGCGAATTTCTCATTACAGGAACAGGTTACTTTGATTTCAAGGGTAGAGATGGTCTTATCAAGACATTAAAGAAATTTATCCCTGACAATCATTACTTGATTAAAGCCTTGAAGAATCCCGTCTACAGGGACGCACTTGAGCAACTTACAGCGCTTCGTAATTTTTCTACCCACGAAAGCAGAAAATCCAAACGTGATGCTCTCAAGGCCATCAAACTTGCAAGGATTGATTCTAGTGGAGCATGGCTCAAGAAAAATGGCCGTTTCCAGATGATTATAGGCTGCCTTAATGACCTTGCTTCTGAAATAAGCCGCACGGCACCATATTGAAACAATCACCATCGTAGTTTATTCAATAAACCTCTTTACTCTTCAAGGGGCATTTTATAGAAACCACAGGGTGAGCTAATATTACTATGCCTGCCTGCTTTAACGGCCCGCAGAAATTCAATTTATAAAAGTTCTGCTTACGTTTATTTAATGTTTTCCGCCAACTCATTTTTTAAACCATTTTCTCTTTGCTGAAGTGCTTCAAATATACGCTGACATTCGTCGCCTTGGCAGTTGGCTATAATAAATCGTCGCCAATCCTCTATCGCATCCTCTAGTTGGTGGGCAACGTCATCTAGACGTTGACTAGAGGATTCACATTCAGCTTTAAATTTCACACGAACTGCTCTCATCTCTTCTTTCTCCAATTCCGGCAAATCGCAATTTGAGGTGGTACAGCTTACTTTAGTGCTTCGGCTAAAACGAATTATGTTAGCTCGTAAAGTCATTAGGCGAAATATTACACTTTCAGCTTGCGGTAGCCATCGGTCATTAGCGCGTTTAGTAGCGCGCTGGATTTCATTAGAATTTCCTGTCCAAAATGCGAGTAGGAATAAGAATATACTAAAAAGAACTTGTACAATCGGAGTGTAGTCTTGTGGCTTAAAAGCGAGATAGATGGGTGGAAAAATTAGAATCAGCAAAGTAAGCGACCATCTTAGGATTACGCTTCCCCTAAGTAAAAGACGAGCAGCTGCAAGCTGAATACGCAGTTCACTTAAGTAGTTATTTAATGTTTCTTGTTTCATTTTAGATAGTAAACTAAGTAGCTCTGTGCATTTAAACTACCAGATTTTCTATTTTATTTTGACCCGAGAGACTTTCCTATATAGGTAAGACGGTATTTTTGTAAGGGACTTTGAGGTTTATCTGGAATCGTCCGTTCGATGAGTCTGCCATCCAAAGCCGGTAGCAAGTAGACCCTTCTAAAATGCTCTCGATCGGTAAGACCTACTCTAGCTTGCAGCTCTTCTCTAGAAAGCTCGCCTTCCAAGGCTTGAAGCAATGTCGTGACTTGCGGGGTGACTTGCGGGGTGACTTGCGGGGTGACTTGCGGGGTGACTTGCGGGGTGACTTGCGGGGTGACTTCCCCTTTCTTTATCGATAGAGGATGCGCCGGGAGGCGGATGAGGAAAGAGGATCTATGCTCATCAGTCTCGAATCGAGGGGTGGGAGAACCATTCGCCTTCATGGATGCCAGAATCTTGGGGATTCCTGTTGCACGGCCTTCGGTCAGATCCAGTTCTTTGAGGAATTCCCCGATGCGGCGGTTGCGGTAACGTCTGGAGACAGCTTTACCCTGCTTGAGGTCGGCCAGTTTGATGGAGCGGTCTGGGCCGGGAAAGCTGAGGACGATGAGTTCCTCAGGCGAGATTCGGATTTCTATAGGTTCTCTAGTCTCGTAGCTCCGGTGATAGACTGCATTGACCACGGCCTCTTCAACGGCGTCGTAGGGGAAGTTGAAGACACGGGTAGCCGGGGCTCGATCAGGGTGTTTGATGACGATCTCCGAGATGAAGTTCCGCTGGATGTAGCTCAGCGCCTCTTTGGTCATCCTGCCCAGTGGGCCTCTGAACTCCTTTTCCTCGAATTTTCCAGCACCCGGACCGGATGGGAACCAGACCACATCAATCTGGGTAGCCGGGAAGAATTTCTCCGGATGCTCGTTAAAGAAGAGCAATCCGACATTGGTGGGGAGAGGGGCTTCCTGGGTGCCAGAGATGATGTTCATCTGTCGGCCAAGGCTGGTAATGGGAAGCTTCTTGGCTGGAGAGGCGAGGTCGCTTCCTACCTCCTCTAGGAAAGAGACGATGAGATCACGGGAAAGGTCTTCGACCTTGGCATGATGATTGATGCGGTCGTCGAAGGGGACGGTGGCTGCCAAGGAGAGGAGTTCTTTTTCATCTGCCCCCTTGGCGCGAACGGTCGAGGAGCCTTGGCGGATGAAGTAGCCCCAGTCGCTGGTTCCTTGACCGAGAGTTGTCTTGGCCTTGAAAGGGCGGGTTTGCCCTCCAGGTGCCCAGAGGATCAGAATGTGTTTTCCCTCAAAAACCACCGGCTCGATGACCGGATGGTAGGCGGGTTGAATGGCGGAATTCCCCAAATTGAGGATTTCCTTCTGGATGGAGTCGATGTCACTCGGAGAAAGGCCCTCCGGGGGCAGAACGGGTTGCCCGTTCTTCTCTTCAACGCCGATGATGAGATAGCCCCCGCCAAGGTTGTGAAAATCGTTGGCAAATGCAGAAAGGGTCTGGATTGCTTTGACTGGGTTCCACCCCTTCTTGAACTCAATCCTCTCGGACTCGACAAGCGAACCGGTCAGGAGTTCCGAGATATTGACGGGGAGAGGCATCTGAAAAAAACTCTATGCGCAGGGGGGAAAAGGATCAATCCAAGGTGGTCGGGATGGATTGAGGATCCACCATCGAAGGGGAGTTGCCCGAGAGAGCTCCAGAATGGTAACAAAAGGTAACAAAAAGTTTGCGGGATCTGCGGGAATCCGCGAGAGCGAGAGGAGAAGGGAAATCGCCCGTAGGGCCTTTATTTATGAGCCTCAAAGAGTAACTGAGGCTAATTTGGAAGTGGTGCGCGATACAGGGTTCGAACCTGTGACCCCTACAGTGTCAATGTAGTGCTCTACCACTGAGCTAACCGCGCAATCTTGTGAACCGAAGGAATCGGCCGGAGGGAAAAGGTAAATTTCCGGCAGGAGGGTGGCAACTCTTTTTCCAAGTCGGCGGGACAGGCATGAGCTCGCAAATTGAAAAATCAAGATCCTGTAGTTAGAGATTCCTATTCCAATCTCTCAAAGACCTTGAGAGTCCGCAGTGATTGATTCATCCCCCATGATCCGAGACCGCGTCCACTGGGCGGAGCCCAACAGCCCACTCTGGAAGCTGATCCGGATCGTGTTGTCTTTCTGCGATAACAGGTGCACTTGAGGCTCGTATTCTGAAACTATGCGGAGAGAGAAAACCAACCCCTGATGACATTTCCTTTCCAATACGACTTATCCAGAAGGGGGTGCATCGGAGTGTTACTGAGTCTGTTTCTCTGGTCACAGGCAGTTGCTTTTTCGCAAAACAACATCCCCCAAGAGGGTGAAGGGCTTCCGAATGCGCAGCAGAGCCATCTTGATCCGTTGCCGGAAACTCCGATAGCCACGAGCGCTCTCACTCTCGCCGATCCCTCGGGTACCCTTCGCCCTCTTTCAGAATGCTCTGGGTCCTCCGCCACGGTCATCGTGTTCCTGTATGCCACCTGCCCCCTGTGCCAGAGGGCTGCTCCGGTCTTGGAGAAACTCTGGAAGGA
>Ga0007827_10000213_pt1 | contig 19656 bp, 30 predicted proteins | sample CryBogCBE16Jul07_FD_60332 | JGI IMG/M metagenome (GOLD analysis project Ga0007827, IMG submission 60332) | Freshwater microbial communities from Crystal Bog, Wisconsin, USA - CBE16Jul07 | ecosystem: Environmental > Aquatic > Freshwater > Lake | place: Crystal Bog, Wisconsin, USA | collected...
GCGATGTATTCATTTACCCTCGTGAAACGATGACAGGCGAATATGTACGCCGTCAGCTTCCTGAAGAACTGGATAAACTAGCCGATACGAATACATACATTCCTTCATTCTTTCAGCCCGATAGTCCTCGTGATCCCGACGCATATAAGATCAAGCTTCCGCTGAATGGAAAGGGTATTCCTGTAGACATCCATGGCAATAAGATTGAAGACAACACAATCATTGAATGTGCATACGATACTGATATTGGCCAATGGATCATCATGCGTACGCGTTATGATAAGACATATTTGTACCGTGTTAAACGTGAACTACAATACGGAAATGATTTTGCAACTGCAAACAGCGTATGGACATCCATGCATGTACCTATCACTGAGCGAATGATTTCAAACTTTGTGTCTAGCCCTACAGATAGTGCATTCGAAGATGATGCTTACTATCGCGATGATCTAAAGCGCGATTCTCGTGTATTCAAGGATGTGTATACGTTTCACCGTATGATCAAGGCTGATATGTATAAAACACATATTCATAAAAATGATACAGTACTTGAGCTAGCATGCGGACGTGGTGGAGATATGCACCTACTCAAGAAATCACATCCGTCTAAAGTTGTAGGATTAGATTTCTCATTGCTCAATATTACTTCACCTTCTCAGGGAGCAGCTGTTCGTTACCTGAAAGATAAGAATATGAACCCTCATGATTTCATGCCCCCCATTCTGTACATTGTTGGCGATATGACAGCACATCCTCTGTTCGATCAGGAAGATAAGTATATGCCTATTCTACTTGGCAATGAAAAGGGAACTACAACGTATCTATCACAGTTCGAAGGGTTGAATGTATTCGATCGTGTGTCTTGCCAGTTTGCTATGCACTATGCATGTGAATCTGAACTAATCTTCCGTAACTTTGCAAAGAATATTCGGGATCATTGTTCGGATACATTCTTTGGAACTTGTTCCGATGGAAAGGCTATCTATTCACTCCTACTTGGTAAAAAGACTCAGTACTTTGGAAAGACACGCCAGATTGCCGGAGAGTATACGAAAGAGTATCAAGATAGAGAGAAGTGGACCGAGGAGTTTGGTATGCCTGTAAAAGTATTCCTAGAGTCGTTTGACAAGCCGGCTGTTGAATATCTCGTTCCATTCGATAAGGTTGTTGAAATTATGAAAGAACATGACTTTGATCTTGTGGAGTCTAAGATGTTCACCGAGATCTATTCGGACCAAACTCAGCTAACGCTTACAAAGGAACAGCAATTGTTCTCATTCCTAAATCGCACATTCATATTCAAGCGTTCCAAGAAGATGGAAGAGAAGAAGGAATCGGTAGTAGTAGAACCTAAGGTTGAAGAAGAACCTGTAGAAGGAGATGTAGTCAAAGACGAGAAAGAAGTAAAGATTGAACCAGATGCAAAGGTAAAGAAGACTCGTAAGCTACGCAAGGAACCGGAACCTGAAGAGGAACCTGTTCTCTTCTTTGGTGCTGATGAAAGCAAGGGTGAGCATCGTGCACTCAGCAATATGGCAGAGTATCCGATTGAAATTGATGGTGTAAAGTTTGCGACAGTTGAACACTATTTCCAAGCAATGAAGGCCAAACTATTCGCGGATGAAGAAATGTATGAAAAGATTCTGAAAGCAAAAACACCTAAAGCCGCCAAAGCTCTTGGTAAGAAGGTGAAGGATTTAATTCCTGAAAAGTGGGATGCCGAAAAAGATATGGTTATGGAGAAGGGCGTTCGAGCGAAGTTTGTCCAACATCCAGAACTACGTAAGCAGTTGCTGGATACAGGTAGTAAAATGATTGGTGAAGCAGATCCTCGTGGAGGATATTGGGGAATTGGATCTGGACGCGAATCTGATAAATCAAGAAAACCTTCTAAGTGGCGTGGACATAACAAGCTAGGTAAGATCATGATGAAGTTGCGTGAAGTGTTTAAGACTGAATCTACAGCGTAGTATTATTAAGCTTCGATACCTCTATAAAATTACCCTCATTACCATACTGATTCGATTTGGCAGCCTGCATTGCTTTTTTGATATTACCCAGAACACCGTTCGAGGAAATAAATGAACCAACTGTTTTGATTCGCAGAGTCTTTGTTAGAACAGATGTGTCCTTACCAGGTACGTTCTTCTTTTTATCGATAACCGCAGGCATTCTAGCAAAAGTATACGGCATTCTTATTTATTCTGTACCTTCTTTTTTGTCGAACTGTTTGTAGTAATCTGCATATGACATAGGAGGAGGACTTGCAGGTGTAGGCAAAGTACTTACGACAGGTGCAACATAACGATCAAACAGTTTCTGACCGATAATTTTAGACGCTTCTTCATCCGTAAGTTCCTTCTTTTCAACTTTCTGACGTAGTTTTAGCATTTCAAAAAACGTGCTATCTAGTCTTCCTTCAAAATGCATTTCAAAGATAGATGGAAACTCATCGTATAGAACTTTATTTCCAGCCTCAATCTTTTTGCGATATTCGGCCGGATTGGAAATCTTTAGGGCTTTGTATTTACGTATACTGGTATCCATGTCACGCACAAGGGCCTGAATCTGAATTGAAGTACGACCCGACATTTATCTTATTTCTCTTTCATACATTAAGATGGCTACTTTGCCGAACGGGCAAATTTATCCAGGTCAACCCGCTCTTCATTCGGGTTTTAGTCAAACGGTAGATGGAGGTATACTTAAAGCAGCAGCCACGTCAACTCTAGCCGCACAGGCTGCAAATGTGGCTGCAGTTAAAGGTCTCGGCGCTGGACAAAAAGGTGGACGACGCAAAACATTCAAGAGACGTAGAAGCTTGAAAGGTGGTGGTCCTAATGTAGTTCCTCTAGAAATCCCAACTGCAGGTAGTATTCCTGGCGTTGATCCTGTAAAGAATCAAATAGCAGGAGTTGATGCTCTAAACCACCTACGAACTGGCGCAATGTATGATAAACTTGCTAGTGCTGCTCCTTATAAGGTTGGTGGGTCGCGACTTCGTGCTGAGAATGAGCAATTAGCTGGAAGACGAAAACATACACGTAAAACAAAGAAGCATGGACGCCGTCATTCAAGGAATCATAGGAGGAGCAAGCGCAAGTCTTCTCATCGTCGTCGGGGGAGCAATCGCCGTGTTTAGTGGTACATGGGAAAAAATGACGATTGGGTTTTCATTATTTTGCTGGATGACCATCTTGACAGTCTTAACAATTGGTCAATTATTTTTAACTTATACTATTTCAACAGCACTTGCGGCAGCACCTTCTCAAACAGCGAAAGGAGTTGTTGTATAAAGACTCCGCATTCAGAGTGTGTAGTAATACCAGTTAGAATGATTTTTCCAGTACGAAATACTTTAGCAGTCCACTTCTGTGGACCAATGTGTACCTTGACACCAGGATATACATCGGGATCATAATGACATGTTACATTTTCATATTTACCAGAACGAATTGCAATATAGAATGCTTCGCGGGCAATAGTTTGATTTGATGTAAGCTTCGTAGTATAGTTCATCAGAACAACACGACGAGACAGTATTTCATATTTTTCAGGAACATCTTTCATCGCAGATTGACAATCTGCCCATAGAATCTTCAGTAGGATTTCCATACAGTCTTGATCATATCTATCATCTAGGACACCAGTCAAATGGAATACACCATTTTGAAAGATTTTAACTGTAATTTCTTTCTGCAGAAGTTCACCTTTTCCATCATTCATCATAACAAGTGTGATTGAATTATGACCAAACCCAGTATTCTTGGTAGAAATTTCCACGGCCTTAGCACGATGTTTGATCTTATCACGTTTACTCTCACCTCGTTTCGTTAGTCCCCGCTTCTCAATCTTAATAATTTGATTATTTAGCGGTAGACTTTCTAGGAGCTTTGTGGTGTCCATCTTTAGGTTTGTCGTGTACAGCACTACCATCGTTGATAGAGTTGGCGAATCCATTGGACTTTTCTGTGTAAATTGTTTCAATATCAGTTTTCCATGAGTAAGGAAGGCTCTCTGGATAAAAACTAACAACTGCAACAGGAAACTTTCGGAACAACTTTCGCAATCTTGTTTGATCCGGAGATGTAAGCATCCAACCAGGTTCTAGGTAGCCCAAATACACAACACAATTCGAATGATGTGAAACGATAGACTCTGCCTCATTTGCTAATTCGTTACTATTAACTTTCGACAAATCCAAAAACCGATGTGTTTCGTGAGTTGTTTTAAACAGTTCACGAAATTCACTAATTTTATCTAAGTTTGTTAGAACCCACAGCATTATATACATTCATTCTAAATTCGTAAATTACATAGTTCCGGGATAATGCATAGGCTCATTAATTTTCAAATGAGCAGCAGTTCCAGACGGAATACGAAACGGTGTTTTGGGATACTGAACATGACCAATTGCAGAATTACCATGGTGCTTCTCAACATATGGGATATTACGAGGATGAAAGTCACCTACCTTGCGAGCATCTGAAGGAGACGATACAACAAGAATCGGCTGAGCTGATTTCTTGGGACGAGCACCCCAGCGTGTATTGTGAGGCATATCAGCAGGGGGAACGTGGTTAGCCCCAGTACAGAACGAGCATGTAACACTAGTACCTTCAGAATTTCTGCCACATGTGAGACAGTCCTGGGAGATTTGATACACTGTCTTGTTTTGAGGTAAATTGTAGTTCTTTACCTGGCTGATTGTATTATCAACGAACATAGGAGGGCTAGGATACGTTGAGCCATTCGTATCGTGTTTTTCGCCCTGTGATTCGTGGCATGCAATTATGCTCTTAGTAAATGAGCTCGCATTTTGAGGAGGAATGGGTGCATCGATCGGTACACATCCGCTTAAGCTACCCACATCATTTGAATTTAATACATACCGGACTGGTTTAGGAACAAGCGCTTGCTTTGCAAGAGACTGGCTTCCACGGAATGCCGTAAACGTACTAGCGTCGGGAGTGCGTCCACCGGATCCCTTCTTATAGCTAGCAATTGCATGAATAGTTCGTCCAGCAGTGCCACCACTATCAGGATCACTTACGTTGGTTATAGAACCATACTTTTGACCATCGGGGGCAAAAACTGAACTTGCAGCTAGCTTTACACGCGTAGTGTAAGACGACGCATCAAGCTTTAAACGAGTATCGACAATAACAGGCTCAGCTGCGGCCTTTCGTCTTAAATATTCCGTATAGGACATTTGTGTTGTGGCTGGATTTTATTACTATAGAAGGTCCACATGGGATAGGAAATGACGACGACAACACATACGTTTGACCCCAAGGTCATCCAATGCCTTACCTTCTGCTGTCTTCTCTGTGCTAGCAGTCAAATATTCCATTTCACTTGTCTCAGACTTTCCTTCCTTTTTACGATATTCCTTTACCTTTTTGAGATATGTCTGATACTTGCCCGCAATAGGGTTTCGACAGCTAAAGCAGAGGATTGGAATGATCATTTTACTCTCTGTGCTCTCTTTGTTTTCCAATTCGTTTTCTATGTAAAAAGGATAAGAATGACACCCGACTTCGGCCTGGCTCTTGCGAGTTCGACGTTTTTAGCGATATTTGTAATGTTTCCTCACCTTGCGGAACCATTCTTTGATTTTTATTTATCGATAGGTCGCGAGGTCACGACTCTTGTGCTATTATCTTTAGTAGCACTTGCTTACTATTATGGATATGTCTATACGACACTAGCGAGTGCACTTCTAGTCATCTATGTTTTATATCAGACGTGGGTTGTATACAGACCCTCCGACAAGCGACGTCTAAACCAAGACGTATCAAAGGATAAGGCACGGTTTGATCCGTCAACAAGTATTGATTTACAGTTTGCTAATGGAACTGCCGTACACGACAGCCCCAATATGTTAGCAAAGGATTCAAAGCAAACACCTCTATTAGTATTTCCTCCTACGAAGGAAGTTCAACACGCGATGAATGGTTAATCACCACATAACAGAGAGTTCGGTTGTAGACCAGTATTCAGACTGACCATTTAGAACACGACGGTGGATGATGAATGGTAGTTTCTTCTCGTTGATCTCCTTCTTTGCTACATTTTCAAGGAAACGTGGATCGGACGTTACCATTCCATCGATTGAAACAAGAGGCTGTGCACCTTCAGAGAGCTGCTGGATACGTGTTCCAAGCAGAGCAACGTACTCATACTTCGTGTAATAAGGATCCATAACACGATTCATTTTCAAAGCTTCAGTAACTTCATCGCGAGATACAGCTTGTACTTCGGGATGCAGAAGACGCGACTGAATACGAAGATCTTCCATTATTGTACTCTTTTCTTTTTTGTTCATCCAGAAATACGTTTTGAAGCAAGGATTACAATGTATACTAATGGCATCCGTTGAACTTCTACATGTAATGGGTGATGATCTGATGGTCGTAAATGCAGCTCGTGTATCTTTTGCAAAGGAATCGACTGAATTCAACAACCAGGATGCCAAGCTAGTTACGTACCTTGCTAAACATAATCACATTAGTCCTTTCTTTCACCCACAGGCGCAATTTCGTATCAAAATGCCCATCTTTGTAGCGCGTGAATGGTATCGTCATCAAATTGGATTTGCTCGTAATGAAGTTAGTCGTCGTTATGTTGATACTCCTCCGGAGTGTTGGATTCCCGATCCTACCGAGCTACGCCAGCGTGACCCTAAAATTAAACAAGGTAGCAGAGAGACTGCGGTCGAGAATTCTGACTTTCTTCATGGTGCAATTTCTTATCAAATCCGCGAAAGTATTGCCCTTTATGAACAGCTTCTTGATCAAGAAGTTGCTCCTGAAATTGCTCGTACTGTGCTACCACAGTCTATGTATACTGAGTTTATTGAGACAGGTAGTCTTGCAGCATATGCTCGTCTTTACAAGCTGAGAACATCTCCGGATGCTCAGCGTGAAATTCAGAAATATGCAAGACAGATTGGAGATGAACTAAGTAAAAAGTTCCCTGTTTCTTGGGCTGCACTTACGGCTTCCGCTTCTGTGTAACAAGTTTCCCTTTCTTTCCACAACTAAACTTTTTTAATGTACGTCCCTTTTTATGTAACATTGACTTCACACAGATTGCAATCGCACCCTGTTCAGAAATACCACGAGCTTTTACAGCTTTAATACATTTACAAAACTTACTTTTTTGAGTTGCCATTACTTATTTCTTCATAATAAAATCGGAAATAGCAAATCCAGATTTTGCACTTAGAAATTTAAGAGGATCAGTTCTTGCTAGATTTATCCAAAAAACATAGCTTGTAAACATTATAGCATAAAAAACGCCAAAAAATCCCCAACCTTCTAAAAATATTTCAAGAGTTTTTCCATTTTCAAGAACAGTAACAGGAGTGTTAAATACAAAAAAGGGGACTATCATGGTGACTAAACCTGTAACAATAGCAATAAAAATAGCAATCTTAATCCATCTATAATAATTGAACTCGACCATTTACTTAACTAGCACGTGAATTTTGTTTCCATATAGGTTTTATTAAGGACGGAACACAGTGAAATATACTGCAAGTAGTAAAACAGCAAAAACACATACACCAATAATTACGCCAGTTGATGCGGGCATTGTAAAGTGATCCGTAGTTACATATTTATAAACAACATAACCAACAACAGCTAGTCCAATAATCCACAGCCACGACATTTATTAACTAGCACGTGAATTTTGTTTCCACATTGTCTTGCAGTTAACACACTTATACATCCAAACAAGTTCTTCTGCATTCAGTTCAATTGCAACTACATCGGGTTCGGGACCATCTTTGTCGTGAGATGGGCACTCCTTATTACGACAGATAACATTTGTCAAATGATCTAGAGTACGATCGTGCTCAATATAGTCATTCACCGCAAATGTAGATGTCTTGTCCTGTTGTAGAATGTGTTCATATACTACCGGATTTTTACCAGTTATCTCACGCTTGAATGAACATTCCGGCTTGTGACACTTTTCATATGCAATATTCTTTCCTTCTACAACCTCTTCCTCAATTTGATAGAGGCAGCTACGGCATGAAGGACAGAACTTTAGAGGCATTCTTGCTTTGTATATCAGGATCAATTCTAAATACGTTTTTTATATTCGTTCAAAATGGATTGGTCGAAGGAAAATAATCCAAGGTCAACATACGATGGCGTCAAAAGGTGGTCTACGTGAATTTCTTGAGAACCATAAGGCTGACGGGGTTTGGACTCACACGTCGCTAGCCGGTGGTAAATATTTCGTTGGTGAAGATGCTATTACCCAATTTTATGAGCTATATGCGGAAGCAATTCTTGATCAAGATAAACAGTATCTAACTGAACGTTCGACCGATATTGGCCCACTTCGCATCGATTTTGATTTCATTTACCCGGCCGACATCAAGAATCATCTTCATACACAGGAACAAGTCGTGAAATTTACGTCCGAGTATCTGAAGATGATGGGTGAATATTTGGAGCTTCCTGATAACTTTGATGTTTATGTGATGGAGAAACGCAAGCCTACATTTGACTCGAAAAATAATCGCATGAAGTCCGGTATCCATATGGTCGTACCTGCAGTATGTAGTCACAAGTTCGTAGAGCAGCGTGTACGACGTGCACTTGTGAAGCGTATGGATGAATTCTTTCCAGGTCTTCCTCTCAACGAACCGTGGGAGAAGGTATATGATGAGGCGGTTGTCAATCGTTCTGGTCCTTGGACTATGTATGGGTCACGCAAGAATGATCCAAATGCTCTACCGTATCTTACTGCCTATATTCTAGACTGTTCGAAGAATGAAATCAAAATTAAGAATGACGTTCCTCAAATTTCTCTAGATCTTCTCAAGACCCTTTCTCTTCGTCGCGATGATAAAGATGAGACTCCAATGACAGAGGAAGGTAAGAAGCTTTATGAGGGAATTAAAGAACAACCTCAAGTACGTATTTCAGGTGGACGTGCTGTAACTCCTGGACGCGGACGTCCTGCAGTTCGTGGTGAGAAAACGAACTCTCGTGCTTCTTCACCCAACGGTCGCATCTTTGTAATGTTGGATCCTGATCGCAAGGACTATCTTAAGAAGCATGTGATGAATTTGAACGTCTCACGTTGTGAAGGATACGAACAGTGGGTACAGGTTGCAATCTGTCTTCACAATATTCACCCCGATCTTCTAGATGTCTTTCTAGATTTCAGCTCACAGGATGAAAAGAAGTACAATGAAGCAGACTGTATTCAGAAGTGGAATGGTCTGACTTTTCGTAATGACGGAGATCGTCTCGGAGAAGGAACTCTTCGTTATTGGTCTCGTGAAGATGATCGCACTGGGTATGACGAAATTGAGTCGCATAATGTAGAACGTCTAGTTCTTGCCGCTTGCTCTCAAACGGAACACGATGCTGCTTGTGTAATTCATGCAAAGTTCCGCGATAACTACAAATGTTCTGATTTCCGTAATAACGTCTGGTACCGTTGGTCGGGTCATATTTGGAAGGAGAATGACTCCGGTGTAGATCTACTACTTAAGCTTTCAAAGCAGATTGCAACTTTGTTCTTCGATCGTATGACCAAGACTAATGTAGAAATGAATAATCGTGGTCTTACAGAATGTGCGGGAGAAGGAAAGACGGATTGTGGTGTTTGCGAATACTGTAAGCTCGATAATCAGCGTAACGGTCTTAATAAGGTATTCATGAACTTGAAGAAGACCGGATTCAAAGCAAACGTTATGAAGGAGTGCAAGGAGTTGTTCTTTGACGAAGACTTTACAAAGAAAGTAGATGCAAATAAGGATTTGATTGCATTCAATAATGGTGTATTCGATTTGATAAAGATGGAACTTCGCGATGGAAAGCCCGAAGATTATATCTCATTCTCAACTGAAATTGATTACGATTCCGATAAGCCGTATTATGAATATGCTGTTTGGCCCGCAATTGATAAGTTTATCAAACAGGTTCTACCTGATATCGAAGTACGAGAGTATTTTATGAAGCATTTGGCAACTTGTTTGATTGGTGGTAATCCGGCTCAGAAGTTTCACATTCTGACCGGTTCTGGTTCTAACGGTAAGTCAATGATTATGAATTTGCTTTCAAAGGCTCTTGGTGATTATGCGTGTACTGTTCCAATCTCTTTGTTTACTCAGAAGCGTAAGGGTTCTGGTTCAGCTGCTCCGGAAGTCATTCGTCTCAAGGGTCGTCGTTTCGTAACCATGCAGGAACCAGATGAGGCAATTGCACTCAACACTGGACTCATGAAGGAAATTACATCTGGAGAGAAGATGTATGCACGTGATCTGTTCAAGTCAGGTTGTGAGTTTGAGGTTCTTGCTAAGTTTCACCTTGCATGTAACGATAAGCCGAAGATCAATACGACAGATGGAGGTACTTGGCGTCGTCTGATGGTAATCAACTTTGTATCGAAATTTGTTGTAACGCCTCATGCGGCAAATGAGTTTCCGCTTGATGAGTCAATTCAGAACCTAGTTAACTCAAAGGATTGGGCAACTCCATTTCTGAACTATATGGTTACAATTCTGAAGGAAGAGAAGGGTCTGCGTAAGCTTGCTGCACCGGCAAAGGTCATGGAATATACATCTGATTATCGTAACGAGAACGATGGTATTGCACGATTCCTTGCAGAGAAGATCTCTCCTCTGGTGGAAGGTGAAGAACCTATTAGTGTTGACAAGGCTACACTTAAACGCGTATTTAAGCAGTGGAAGGAAGAGAGTGATCAACGTTTGTTGACCCCTCTCGACATGGAGAAGCGTATTGTGAGTTTGTATGGCGCATGTCCAAAGGGAGGCTGGGTGAACTTCAAATTGGATATTTAGACATATGTGGATCTCAAATAGACACTTTATTCGTCAGCATGAACTATATATGCCGGAATAGTTCGTTTGTGTTCTAAATAGGTAGCAACAATGCGATGAGCACCATCCAGCAAAGTATAGGTTCCCTTTTTCAATACGATCCATATGGGCTCTGTATCGCCTTGTTCCCGTATTACTCGCCTATGGTGTACAACCGAATCCAAATCTGCTTGCCCTCTAGGACGGTCTTCTTTGGGATATGGATTGTTGGAAAGACGCTTTGTGTTAAAATTATCTACGGTTTTTAGTTGGGACAATGGGAACTTTGCGTAACTACTATGAAAAATATGGCAATACGCTGAGGATTTTCTCGATGTAAATAGTTTCAGAGTTACAGATGTATCCACTGAATCTTGTATTATATTTATTAGATCCATTCTACATATAGTATAGATTTAAAATGCAAATTGGTCTAAATTAATGCTTGCGGTGAGCACGGCGAGTCTTGCGACCCTTACGTGCCTTGCGCGTGCGACGGCGACCGCCTGTTATATTTGTATTAGGGGCCTCAGGGGCAGCTCCAGTGACTTTTGTAACAGCTGTATCGGAAAGAAGAGGCTGAGCAGCTTTGGGTGTTACAGCATCTTTTACACCTTGAAATTTACTAGCAAACCAGCCACTCCATGTTCCATCTGACATTCTTATTTATAAACACCACTTTTTACTTACGAGACACTAGGGGAGCATATGTACGGATATACGGAAGCACTAGGCTTACGAGGAAAAGAGCAACTACTAGGTGGACTGTGGCAGCAAGCGCGTCGCCAACCGGTAGAGTAAACGGACCAGCCTGGACTGTGAACGTGCTGATTGACTTCTGAGCGCCCGGGAATAGCGGGGCAAATAGCGGCGTGACTAGATCACGAGATAACGCCTTAAAGAAGTCAACGAACGTCAGACCGATATAAACGGCAAGTGAAAGTGTGAGTAGATCTGACATTTTACAATTACAGTTAGAAACTTTTTCACGGTAAGAAGTAGTTATGGACACTCGTTATTGGGGTCCTTCTGGATGGCAATTATTTCATCTGATCGCGTTCAAATCGAAACATCCCGAAGATGTTTTGCTTCAGATGAAAGATATTCTACCCTGTAAGTTTTGTCGTGCTAGCACTACAGAGTTCGTACACGATCATCCGTTACGAGGTGAACCTGGTAAGTGGCTGTATGAAATTCACAACATGGTAAATAACAAATTAAGAACACAATGCAAAGATGATCCTAATGTAATCAATCCAGGAGGCGATCCATCATTCGAAGATGTGAAAAATCATTATATGCATTTAAAACCAACTGAAATTCCGGGTCGTGATTTTTTATTCTCGATTGCTTTAAATTACCCAGCTGAACCGGAAGAAATTGATATGGCAAACCAGCGTACATTTATAGAAAAGCTAAGTACACAATTTCCATTTCATTCATTCGATCAATATTTAAAACAGCATCCTGTTGAACTGCAAAGCAAAAAAACATATACGAAGTGGATGTATGGACTTCTCAAATATTTAGCACCTAAATTTCACACAACGCTTCCTTCGTTTAAAGGATATGTTATGAGAGGAATGTATTATAAAAGCGGATGCGCTAAAAAGTCTTATCGTGGAAAAACCTGCCGCAGAACATCCACTGGACATTATACAAAGGTTCGCGATAATCGTAAAACACAGCGAGTTGCACATTTACCTCTGCTTCGTCTTTAGAGATTTACGTTTTTCACTCTGAATTTTCTCAACATTTCGCACATGTTTCGAACTATAAGGACCGCCTTTCTTTTCTTTGTCGGTCTTTTTAGTTTCACGTCGTGTAAGAGGAGGATCCATGTATGATCTTTGAGTATCGAACTTTTTAAAATTCGTTTCTAGCAACAATCATAATGTCATCATAACGACCCTTAATATGACGTCTATCGTAGACAACTGCATTATGCTGCATATTCGTAGGAAGACACTTGATAATTAAAGGTATCCAATCGGATGACTGAATATCTTCAATAACAAGAATTCCACCAGGTTTTAGCAGTTTTGAATACATAGTCGCAAAGTCTATCATAGATGCACGAGTATGGGGGCCATCATCTATAACAATATCGAATGTTTCAAGTCCGAGACTGGTAACTAGTGTCATATCGTATGCATTCTGTTTAAAAATTGAAATTCGCGAATTGTTAGAAAAATCATATGTGACTAAAGGATTTGGATCAATACCCACTATATGTGCATTTTGAAAATAATTCAACCATATATTGATTGATGCTCCATGATGAATGCCAACTTCTAGTACCTTTGTACATGAGTCGCGAATTGGTGCGAACAGTTTTTCATACACTTCAATATATGAGTGGCAACTGTTTTTATCAGTATATTCATTATCGACAAACTTCTCCATATTTAATTGTCTTTGAACACTTGGTTTAAACGGGTTTTATATAGCATTTATAATGCCATCATTTCATATTTTGATAGCAACTGTTGGCCGTGATACACTCCAGAGAATGTTGGATACGATTCTTCCTAATCTAACTGAAATTGATCACTTGACAATCGTATTTGATGGTGTTCAACCAACAAACATAAATGTCGAAACTAAGGGCCAGGTTCATATACACTCAGAGCCAACTGCTCTTGGATTTTGGGGTCATGGTATTCGGAATAAATATGCATCTCTTCTAGAAAAGACTGACTTTGTGATGCATGCAGACGATGACGATGTATATCTTCCAAATGCATTTGTAGATATAAGAAATACATGTGTTGATATACATAGACTTTATATAACAAAAATGTATTACTACCAATATACATTTCCAAAAACGCCTGAGATAAAGGTAAACAACATAGGAACGCCAAATGGCATCATCCCATACGAGTTAAATAAAAAGGGAACGTGGGGCGATCGTGTTGGCGGTGATGGTGATTTTTATGTTTCAATTGCAAAACACACAGACAATATACTATTTACCGACCATATCATTTATCTTGCAATTCATTAATCTGTGTATGCAAAGAGAACCAATGATACAATACTCATGCAAACTGCAAGCCAACGTAGACCAGCAATTGATTCACCAAATATAAGTACACCCTGCAATGTAACAATTATGTCGCTCATTAAGTTCCAAATTAAATTGACAACTGTCATGTTTTCATAATTGAGAGCCTTTAGGAAGATATACGGTTGAGTAGCATAGACTATAGTTGCAAATGGAAATCCAAATCCATATGAAAGAGTACCTGTGTTTATCATCTTTACACTGCTCATCATGAAGATGTCAAGAATCGCCATGACAGTGCCAAAAAAAATCGGAAGCATTGAAAACTTTCCGACTTTCCAATTCACACTCTTGATCCAGGTATCTACAATGTCTTTCATTACTCTTCGCCTAGGAATTTTCCATAAAGGGCGTAGAGACCATCTGGATCATCGTCGTCTTCATCAGGACGACACATATGAAGCATAGAGATAATGCCTGGGCGCTGTAGCTTACCAGACCTTACGATAGCATCGTAGTTGCGCTTTAGCTGCGCGATATCACCCTTTTCAATCCACTTCGAAAGAAGCGAGTCGGTAAGGTTAGGCATTTTGAACTGGTGTGTATATTTGTATTCTCAATTACTTTGATCACTATTCATCCGTTTTGCCAAACTCGCCGCCTGCAATACGGCGTTTCATAGTGTGATGACGCTTTACTGAAACGATGCGACCAGCAGTATTCTTTAAAAGATCTTCCTTACGTAGACCACCAACCGTCTTCTCTGCAGAACCATTAAAGACCTTTCGACGAGATCCAATGCGTTGTGTTTTATTGTTCGGCATCTTTGTTATATACAAATGTCTTTTTACATCAATTTAGATTCGAGAGAAGACCGTAAGATGCAATTTGAAGAAGAATGTAAAAAAATGAATATACAAGTTGAACGTTTTTCGGCAATTAAACACAATATAGGTGGAATAGGATGTAATGAATCCCATCTTACACTGTTGAAAAAGGCTCGTGATCTAAAGTTAGAATCAGTAACTATTTTTGAAGATGATTTCATTTTTTTAATTTCACCGGAAGAGTATGTTCAAATTATAACAAATCTTCCATCCGATTACGATGTGGTTATGCTATCATACAATTTAAAACAATCCCAACCATTTAATGAATTATTTGGAAAAGTAATTGAAACACAAACTGCAAGTGGATACATTGTTCATTCTAGATTTTTTGATAAACTTATTGCTAGAGAAGAAGAAGGTTTAAATTTATTTAAACACCATTCACATGACCATCATAATTATATAATTGATCAATATTGGAAACCTTTACAAGCATCTTCAAACTGGTATTATTCATTAAAGCGAGTTGGTAAACAGAGAGTGAGTTTTAGTGATTTATTAAATTGTGTTGTAGATTACAACTGTTAAACCCACGTTGAGCAGGTTGTATTTTGCTTATAGAATGCCAACTCATCTTCCGGAAGTTCTTCTTTCCAATTTATTAACCATGGCCGATGAATACATAAGAAATTACCTGCAATTCGTATATGATTACGCCCAGCATCATCTGGATACTTTTTATTAATTAAGCAGAAGGTTGTATCGATTGTTGATGGATACATTTCAAGTGTTGGGTGATCTATTCTAAAATTCCATAACCACCATTCCCATTCGGTAATTGTTTTATTTTCATACGTTATATCTGTTCGTATGTTATTCAGGTGATCAAGTGCAAATCCAACTTTATGTTTCTGATACTCATCGCTTATATTTTTAAATATCTCAATAAAATTGAGTGGAATATTTGGATTTATTCTTAAATCAGGGTCAGTTATGCAATAGTAATCGCCTTTTATTAACTCTTGAATTTCAGGGCGCTGATATACTTTATGACCATAGTTTTGAGACATTCGAATAACATTAACTTTAGTTTCATTTAATAGTTTTATCATTGGTAGAAATGTGCTACAATTATCAATGATATAAATATAAGATGTATACTTAAGTAGTTGATCTACCATTGAAGATACATATGTTGGATTATTAAATGCAATTATAAATACGGGTATCATTTATATCTTTATACACACATGTAACTGGTATATAATACGCGCGTTATAGATTACAGATTACAGTATAGTTAATAAATAAATGTCCTTTTACATCAATTTAGATTCACGAACCGACCGAAAGGAACAATTCGAAGAAGAATGTAAAAAAATGAATATACAAGTTGAACGATTTCCTGCTATTAAACATGAAGTTGGTACATTAGGAGCGTCTGAGTCCCATTTAACTGTTCTGAAAAATGCTCGCGATCTAAAGTTAGAATCAGTAACTATTTTTGAAGATGATTTTATTTTTTTAATTTCACCGGAAGAATATTCACAAATTCTATCAAATTTACCTTCTGATTACGATGTAGTCATGTTGTCTTATAATATCATAAAATCAGAGCCATATAATGAAATGTTTGGTAAAGTTATTGATAATCAAACTGCAAGTGGATACATTGTTCATTCGCGTTTTTATGAGAAACTTATAGATACATGGGAGGAAGGATTACGTCTTTTTAAAGATAATCCTACGCACATCAGTTCATATGTATGTGATATGTATTGGAAGAGATTACAACCAACATCGAATTGGTATTATTCATTAAAGCGAGTTGGTAAGCAGTCAGTGGGGTTTAGCGATTCAATGAATTGTGTTGTAGATTATCAATGCTAGTAGTTAAACTACAAGGGGGGCTGGGTAACCAGTTGTTTCAACTTGCTGCAGTTGAAACAATTGCTAGAGAGACAACCCGAAATGTATATCTTATAGAGAAAAATAGCCCTAAAACACTTCATTCTGTTGTTAATTATTTTTCATCTCTCCTTTCAAGATTTAATAGCTATCCGCTATTTAACGGCCCATGTTCTATAGTAAATGAACCATCATATGTAAAACACGATTGGACTAAAATAATACCAGAAGGTCCTGTTTGTTTGCAAGGATATTTTCAAAATTGGAAATACATATCAGATGATTTTGTAAGTAAACTTGTCTTACCTGAATGTTCTATCATTGATGGAGCTTTTATTCATATTCGAGGAGGTGATTATGTCAATCACTGGCTACATCATGTTGACTTAACAACATATTACGAGAAGGCAATTGAACATTTTGCTGAAACAACACATTTCTACATTTTTACAAATGATATTGAATATGCAAAGAACTTTACATTTTTACAAAAAATACAATATACATTTGTGAGTGAAGATGAAGTCATGGCACTGTGTATGATGTCTAAATGCAAACAAGGTGGTATTTGTGCTAACTCGACATTTTCATGGTGGGGTGCATTTTTAAATCCTAATCGAACAATTGTTATGCCAAGCAAGTGGTCACACGATGTCTCTATTATTCAAGAAGAAGGTTATTTTTTTCCAGGTGTTATTATAGAATTGATTTAAACAATTAAATGGAAAAACCTATAAATGCCATCTATTGATGATAGTTTTTTGTTACAATTGAGAGATGATTACCGTAATTATAAATACTTTGTTGAAACCGGAACACATACTGGAGAAACAATATTTAGAATGGAACCATTTTTTGATAAACTATTTACAGTTGAATGTAGTGAATTTTACTATAAAACTACGAAAGATAAATACAATGGAGACAAAATAAAATTTATACATGGTGATAGTGATATCGTATTTCACAGTCTTCTTCCGAGTATTGATGATAACTGTATTTTCTTTTTAGATGGTCATTATAGTTCAGGAAATACAGGAAAAGGAAGCAAAGATTGTCCGTTACTTGAAGAAATTACACATATCTTTAATCTTTTTAAACATCGCGCCATTATAATTATAGATGACTATAGGCTATTTGGTCAATCACAACAAAGTGGTTATTCCGAAGATTGGAGTGAAATTAGCAAAGATAAAATATTAAATATTTTGAACTCACGCCTAGACAAAGTATACCATGTTGATAGTACATGTGCTAAAGATGATAGATTAATTATTCATATACTAAACCAATTCAACTAGCACAATGTATCAAATCTTGCCAATACTTTAATGTAAGTTTTTCTAGTTTGAATGTTTTTTCATCAAACTCGATCATCTTTGCGGTCATAGTTTCCATAGTTACATCAGACCATTCTTTGATTATCCAAACGGGTAAATCATCAAATAATGGATCTAAACCAGAAGTTTTAAGTATTGGATAACAACCCAAACAAAGTGCTTCCCATGTACGATGACAGTCTAATCCGTTACCTTGTGGTGATACTACAAATGCATATTTTACCATATTCTTCCAACAATTAATACGAGTTGTTTGTTTTGGTTCGTAAAACATTAATTCTTTCGGAATTGTTTCAAACGCCTCAGTTCTATCATTTTTTCCAAATCGCGTTGTCATTAAGAACTGAAAATTACCATAACCTTTGCATATGCGTTTTAATGGTGCCAATTTTTGAACATTTATTAGATCGCGTTCTTGATCAATTGGATTCTTCCTTTCTCCCCATTTATGATTATTGTTTGGCGTGGACCAAACAAATGCCTTTGGTTCAGGTTTAAGACTATGGTAGTCCATTCCAAGCGGAATTCTGCATAATTTGGAATAATCGGATGTGCAGTTTTGAGCGAACCAGCAAATCAGTAATGGATGCATCAAAATAACAAGTGATTCTTTCACATCAGTTGGAATTGTCATTATTGATGCATTTGTTACAAGAATAAACTTTGTTTTAATTGTTGGCAATACGTCTGATACAAATTTTGGAATTGATTGAGGACATACATGCAAGATATCCCCTTCTTTCAAATTTGAATACCATGCTGGATTAAGTATATTTGTATCCGAAGTAGGAATTGGATTTCGTTTGTTACACAACTTCATGAGCGCATATGACCCTACGTATTTGCAGGATTGTTCGTCCATTTATCTACAAATGATGTTTCGTTTGAAAACTCATTTGTAGTTTTATTTTTGTTATAACTTCTACGATTAGTATCCAGCAACCACTCTAGTTGCTGTAGGCAAGACCACCCATGCCGCTCATTACACGGAGCACGTTGTAGTTGAGCGCGTAGATGCGGACCTGGGCCGTGCGGGCACCCGTAACCGTGTTGAGGGACACCGTGAGCTGGAGCGTCGCCTTGTCGATACGGGAGAAGTTGCACGTGCCAGACGGCTGGTGCTCCTCGGGGCGGAGCGCGAAGCTGTACACGTTGATACCCGTAGACGGCGTGCGGCAGTGGTGCTGGAACGGCTGCACCTTGTCGAAGTAGCTGCCCTCACGCTCCGTGAAGCGGTCCTGGCCGTTGAGCTGGAGCTTGGCAACCTCAACCGGGTTCTTGCCCTCGCAGCGGATGCCAGAGTCAAGTACGACCTTCGCGAGGAGGTAGTTGACACCAGACTCGAACTCGGCGGAGCCCGTCTGGTCGGCACTGTCGGCACCGTAAGCTGTGGCACCCTGCGTCGCACCCTGGCCTAGTACAGCCGTCGCGGCAGCCGGATCAGCGGAGGCAGCGGCCATCGCACCAGATGACTGAGAAAGGAGAGACATGATGATGCCGTCCGTGCTGAAGTCATCAGAGTAGTTGAACGGCTGCGGGCCGCCGACTGAGGCAATCCAGGCCGGGTTGGAGCAGTCGACGAACGAGTCACGCTGGACGACCCACTGGAGCTCCTTAACCGGGTGATTGAAGTTGAGCTGGAGCTTGTTGCTTGAGCTCGTGATGCTCTCGGCACCCGTGTACTGTACCTGCTCGATGAGGTACTCGTGG
>Ga0007827_10000218_pt1 | contig 19409 bp, 16 predicted proteins | sample CryBogCBE16Jul07_FD_60332 | JGI IMG/M metagenome (GOLD analysis project Ga0007827, IMG submission 60332) | Freshwater microbial communities from Crystal Bog, Wisconsin, USA - CBE16Jul07 | ecosystem: Environmental > Aquatic > Freshwater > Lake | place: Crystal Bog, Wisconsin, USA | collected...
GGACGACGAGACATGGTCCGAATTCCCTGCGATGTTTCGTGGAGCGCTCTAGTGCCCCTGAGGGGAGTGAATGTTGCAGGAGTGTCGAGGCGCTTCCGTTGAACCAATCTCCGGGCAGTCCGAGTTCGCGCCCGCTTGCCTCGATCGCGGACTTCATTTCGGGAGAAAAGTGTTCGCAAGGCACGACTTCCGTCTCGTCGGTGATAATGCCAAGAACATCGACATCCAGCGTGGATCGCGAGAGAAGGCCAAGTACGCAGAGGGCGGAGGCGCCGCAACAGAGAACCTCCAGATCCTCGGCTCCTGAGAGGGCCATGCGTCGGGAAAGCGTCGTCAGAGCCCTCTCAATCTCCTCTTTCCGATTCATGGGGTATGGGAAGGATGCTAAGGGGCTCAAAGGTGCCTCCGGAAACATCAGCGTGACGCTCCTGCTTCAATCGGAACACCCGCTTACCCTCCGAAGGGTAGTTCTCCGGGTCAGGAATGATCGACCATCCGACGGCATGGAAGACCCTTGATGTAGAATCCCAGAGTGCTATAGGGGCAGTCCTGCCGCGTCCCTGATACCAGGCACCGTCAATCAGGGCCTTCTCGGGGATCACGCCCTTGCGGCTCCTGCCATGCCATCTCAGGAGGATATTCTGCCGTGCAGCCATCGACTTGGCCGGACTGCGGGCCTTGCCTCCCCGGCGTCCGGTCGAGATGGAACTGGCTAAAGCTTTCATGAATAGAATCTATACGAAGGCCCTTCGTATGCAAGGTGAAGAAGTTTTCTGCTGACTAGGCGGCATGGGGTCGGGGAGATGTCACGGATCGTCCTTCAAAAGACGAGCCTACGATACCACCCCGAGTCGACACCAAGTGTCCTATCCCTCAACGCCGATCCCTTTCATCCCCTTGATCCCTGTGAATTCGTCGCTGTCTCTGTAACTTACAGTCAGCTTTTTTATTCTAAACGCATAGGGCCGCTAGGATGACTCCCGTCATTCCGATATCTTGATCTCTGGTGCGTTTAGTGTTTTGAAAAGAGGATCGTGTATCTGCATACGCTCCTCGTGAGACTTGCTTGAAATCTTCATGAATCCTTTCACAAATACCAATTTACGAAAACTGATTTGCAAATCGGTTGTTCTCCTTGGGATCGTCGCCATCACGGGCTGCGCTGCTGATGCCACCATCAGGGAGAAGATTCCTTCCTTCCGTCCTCTGGTATCTCCCGTTGCGGTTTCTGGGAACTCTTCCGGCACAACAGGCTCGAAAACGGAAGCAATGATCCGTGCAGCCCTCGGGCATCTGCAATCCAAGCCGCTGGCGGCCTTAGGCGAGAATATGGAGGCGGCTCGCACGGCGCTGGCTCAACTCAAGGCCAATCCCAACGATCCTGTCGCCCTGCATGACTATAACTTCGCCGTGGCTCGCATGGTGGGGATCATCAAGGCCAACAAGCTCGATCCCTGGACGAAGCCACTTGAGGTTCCGACCGGCAATGTAAGCCTCTTGCTGACCAATAAGCGCGATCCTCGCCCAATGTGGAATCCGGCACTCTATAACTTCACTCCGGCGGACGAGTTCACGATCGGCGGCGCCTATGTGAAGGAGCATGTGACCCGTCCCGGCATCGGGGCACCGGTCGTCGCGGTGGGAAAGAAACCCAACAAGGATTGGCGCACCAATTACCTGATGAAGAGGATTTATTACGGTGTGACCGCCGTGGCCCGTTTCCAGGGCAATCGCTGCATCCTTTCCTTTGAGGATCCTCTTGAGAAGGAGACTGTCTCGGTGGATGGGCACACCATGAACCTCGCAGCGGACTTCACCGTCCCTCTCGCCGTCACGCTCGCAAGCGCCGGACCGCAGGTTCCGAAACTGGAGCGTATGCTCTTCCCCGAGAAGTATGCCGAGACGGCCCAACTGGCGCGCCTTGAGCCTTACAGTCCGAAAAAGGCGGTGGTGCTCGTCATCCATGGCCTGATGGATTCCCCATCCACTTGGGCACCGATGATCATCAAACTCCGGAGCGTTCCCGAGATCCGCCGCAACTACCAGTTCTGGTTCTACAGTTACCCTTCCGGTTATCCCTATCCGTACTCGGCCTCTCTTCTGAGGGAGAAGCTCGATGACGCCGAGCGGAGGTATCCGACGCACCGGCCGATGGTCGTGATCGGCCACAGCATGGGAGGATGCATCAGCCGTCTGCTGATCACCGATGCCAAAGATGATCTCTGGAAACTGCTCTTCAACAAGACACCGGCCGCGACCTCCCTACCCTCATCCTCCAAGAAGATCTACACCGATGCCCTGATCTTCAAGCATCGTCCCGAAGTCGGTCGGGTGATCTTCATTGCAGCGCCGCTGAAGGGAAGTGAGATCGCCTCCATCTCGGTGGGACGAATCGGCTCCATGCTGATTAGAACTCCCCAAAAGCTACTTCTTGCAGGGAATGATGCCCTCAAGGTCGCGTCCTTTCATGCCAATGACCTGAAGCTCAAACGGGCCCCCAACAGCATCGATACACTCTCTCCCAAGAATCGTTTCGTTCGGATGATCAACAAGATCCCGATCACACCAGGCATCCCTTATCACACGATTCAGGGAGACCGGGGCCGAGGTGATTCGCCGAACTCCTCCGACGGCGTCGTTCCCTACTGGAGCTCCCACATGGAGGGCGCCCAGTCCGAATGCATCGTGCCGAGCGATCACAGTGTCCATCAGAATCCGAAGGCCTTCGATGAAGTGAACCGCATCCTGAAGCTCAACGCGGAAAAAAACTAAAATCCCCCCTGATCAGAAACCCGGAATCCCCGTGCGGATGCGCCGTGAGAATTCTGAATCCTGATCTGCCGTCCTCGCTGCCGCATTGATCAGAGCTCGGCGACGGAGTTCGGGGAAGGTCAGCCCATCCGTCGCCAGCATCCCCCGCTCGTAAAACATCTCGTCGATCCGTCCATTAAGCAGGATCCGCAGATCCCAGGGAGTGCGTGCCGCAATCGAGCGTTGGGAGCGAATCGATGTGGTGCAGTTGGCGGTGATGGCGTTGTACCAGCGCGGATGGGCGTGAAGCTCGTTCATCGAGCGGATGTATTCGAGAAAGCGTTCCCTGACATCCTCCAGCGGGAGCGTGGTGCGGTAGAGATAGACATCTTCGCCCGTGCGGTAATTGGTGCGCACGCGGACGAGATCCCGTTCGTCGCCGACGATGTAAACCAGTTCATACTGACGATAGAGTCCCCCCAGAGCGGAATAAGCCTCCCCCTTCTCCTTGCGCGTCTCGATGGAGACGGCGAGTTGAGGCGCATCCTTGAATTGGAAACTCAGAATGGGATGGGCCATCCAGGATACACCCCAGAAGTTCAGGAAGGCATCGAGGCCGGTGAGTTGAGAGAGCCGGACGGTCCGTGTTTCCCAACGGGGATTGAGCTCACCGGTCGTGTCCTCGGGTCGATAGTCAAAGTTGCGAACATTATGGATCGTGACGAGATCGCCGTTCACCTCGGCCCACGGTTCCCTGCAGACATCGGGCTGCCAGTTCCGCTCGTTGCTTGGCTTGAGGAGACCCCACCAGAGAGTAATCAGACAAGCCAGCATGACAGCACCCATGGCGGCCCATCTGTGGCCCCTTGCCCACAGCACGAGTAGCACGAGTGCCGTCACCAGATATGCCACGGCGACAGGATGGCCTGGAGCGGCCAAGGGGCAGTCGAACCAAATGGCTCCAAATGCCCATGCAGACCATCCTAGAATGAAGATCCGCAGTAGCAGAAATGCGGCAAGCTTCAGAAGACGGTTCAGAAAGAGTCTCATCGGATTGCCATTATTAGTGAAGAAGCCTGTTCAGTTTTCTGGACGCTCACCCTTTTCATCCCCTTGATCCCTGTGAATCTTCTCTTCTGTCCACTCGGTTGGTGAGACAGCAGGGGGTGCGGATGCAGCCTGCCCAGCAGCCGGTCGGTCTCGGCAGAGGTCGGGTGAAGGGGCCATGTCCGTACTCACACGGAGAGGCCTTTTCAGGCCCTGCCATGCAGGTGTCCTCCTGATGCTGTTGGGATTCCTCGCTCATCTCTTCGGGATTCCGATTTAACGCCCCAGTCACTTCGGCAAAAGTCCAAGTTGCTTGGCCGCCGCTTTGAGTTTGGTATCCGCGGTGTGCAGGGGAATCTTGTGGCGATCAGCCAGTTCCAGGTAGGCGGCATCATAGGAGGAGAGATCAAACTGGAGCGCCAGATGGAGCATTCGCTTTCTGGCAGGTCCCTCCGGGAGATCCTCGATCACGAGGGGAACCTGATTCAGCGTTTCCAGGGCCTCGCGGGCATCCTCCTCGGTGAGCTTTTTTCTGCGATGGGCTGAGCGAAGGAGGTTGTTCATCTCGTAGTGCCAAAGGGCGGGCACCACGAGTTCGAGCGAACCCTTGAGGATCTGCTCGAGGAGGAGGTCGGCCTTGTCCGAAATCTCATCGGCTAAGATCCAGGCCCCGCAGAAGGAGGCATCGGCTACGGCCTGCTTCACCGACGCCCCTCCTCGATCAGGGATTTCAGGGAGTCTTTGCGGCCTTTGGAGCGGTTGCGGATTTTGCGGAAGGAGGCAAGGAGATCGGTATCGGTTTCACTTTTGGCATCATTTCCTGAGGAGAGGAGGGCGATGCGCTTGCCGCGCTTGGTGATCCAGATCCGGCTTCCTTTGGAGGCGCGATCCACAAGCGACGAGAGCCGGTTCTTTGCTTCAAAAGTTCCTACCTGAAGTGTTCCGGCGGAGTTCATATCATCAAGCTAGCTATCTGGCTAGCTTAAGTCAAATCTGCTCCCCCCTTTCGTGTCAGTTCGTGTTTTTCGTGGTTCCTCTGTCTTCTCTTCCGTTTCAGCCCCTAACCGTCCAACAGCCTTCAGCCTGAACTCCTCCCGATTCTCATCCTTCTCGACCTTTCGATGGGCTGGATTCATGGTGAAGGCCCGCATTCTTCATCCCTATGAACCTTATCCAACGCCCTCCCCGCAGTCCCCGCACCCGCCTCGGCGGCTATGTCATTCTTCCCCGCATGCTCGACAAGGGTCGTGCGACCATCGCCGGCACGAACGGCGAGTATCATTACAACTGCCCGCTCGATGAGCATTTCCTGAAATTCTCAGGCATCAATCCCGAGGCATTGCTCGAACAGCTCAAAGCCGGTAAGGGAGATGGCGAGATCCTTGAGTGGATCACGGCCAACTCCTCCTCGAAGCCTAATGAGCTTGAGATCAAGGCGTGGTCTGCCTGGCAGGAGTCCCGCGTTCCCACCTCCGTCGAAAACCGCGAATACATGAACGAGGCCCAGAAGAAGATCGCCCCGAACCGCGAGGATATCGGTGGTTGGTTCGATCTGCTGGATGTTGACGACTACGTGACCTTCGGCGGCAAGGCCTGAGCCTCGCCATCACCGCGCGGTTGTCATGATGGCTCTCGTCATTCTTGCCCACCCCAAGGTCGCTGAGTCCCGGGTCAACCGCCGGTTGATCGAGGAGTTGCGCAAGCATCCCGAGATCACCGTTCACGAGCTCTATCCCTCCTATCCCGATTGGGTCATCGATGTGCCGAGGGAGCAGGACTTACTGGAGAAACACGACCGGATCGTCTTCCAGTTTCCGCTCTACTGGTACTCCACGCCTCCGCTGCTGAAAAAATGGCAGGATGACGTGCTGACCTACGGGTGGGCCTACGGAAGTCAGGGCAAGAAGCTCCAGGGAAAGGAGCTTCTGATTGCCACCAGCATCGGCGGGCGGCAGGAGGTCTATCAGGCCGGTGGGAAAAATCACTTCACCATGAGTGAGATCCTCCGGCCGCTTCATGCCACGGCCAACATGTGCAAGATGACCTACCTTCCCGCCTTTGTGGTCGACGGAGCCTCCGATGAGAGCGAACTCAACGAAGCGGCCCAGAGATACGTTGATCGGATCATGAATCCCTGATTTTCAGATAAAAAATCTCTCACTCTTTTCACGCAAAATCTCACGGACTTCAGACGAATCCGCTGTTGCTCTGGCTTTGGTAGAAGGGTTTCACGCCACGGTCGCCAAGGCCGCCACGGAGAAAGATAGGAAAAGGGTTTTGATGGGAGATTCGTTCAGCAACCTGCTGAAATTTCACTGCTAGAGTCTAAAAAGCTAGAGCCTCAAATCCACCAACTTCTATGACTCTTATCAGCCCAACAGTCTAAAAGACTCATTGCCACCTCGGTGACTCAGGCCCCGACCCGGCGCAGGGTTACCGAGCCAATCGGTAGCCCGAGTTGTCTGGCAGCTTCTCTGAGGAATCCCTCCGAGGAATCGGTCAGCAGAATGTCAGGAGGTGGAGCCATCTCCGCAGCACTGTTTCCGGCTCGGAGGGCCGCCACTGCCAAGGCGCAGTTCTCGGCCGAATCAACGAGGGTCACCCCGCTACCACAGATCCTCGCGATGGCATGCTTGAGCAAGGGGTAGTGGGTGCAGCCGAGGACCAGGGTATCGATCTGTTCGCGGAGCATCGGCTCGAGATAACGCTCAAGGACGGCATTGGTGATGGGATCCTCCAGAAGACCCTCCTCAATGAGCGGAACGAGAAGGGGGCACGATGCCGCCACAACGCGGACATCGGGTGCGAGGCGGCGGATGGCCTTGCCATAGGCATCGCTCGCGACGGTGGCCCTGGTCCCGATGACGCCGATGACTCCGGAGCGGGTGGCGTTCACCGCGGCGGCGGCACCCGGTTCGATCACTCCGATCATCGGCACGGGTGAGGAGGGGGAGAGTTCCGGAACGGCGAGGGCCGAGGCGGTGTTGCAGGCCACCACCAGCAGTCCCGCACCCTCGGAGAGCAGGAGGTCGGCGATTTCGCGACTGTAGCGTGTCACCGTTTCCGCGCTCTTGCCGCCGTAGGGAACGCGCGCCGTGTCACCGAGATACAGGATCCGCTCCGAGGGGAGTGTCCTGCGGAGGGCGGCGACCACGGTCAGTCCACCCACTCCCGAATCAAAGACTCCGATGGGAGCGCGCGCCGGAAAGTCAGGGGATGCGGTTCCGGGCATGAGATATGACGTTGGGCGGGGCTGGGCGCTGATGGGCCTCTAGGTTCCCCCCGCTTCGCGTTTGCCGCAAGGAAGTTCCCCCGGGCAGAGCGGGTGGCGTTCCGGGGTGGGGGCTTTGGATCACGGATTCCCGTGTCCGTCCGTGTCCTGGAACCGGTGTTCGTGTCCCTGATGTCCCTCCCAGCGGCTGAGCGACTCCTCGTGGCGGTGACGCCCCATGAAGAGTTTCCCGAGCAGGCCGTGTCTCGGGGAGAAGAGGTAGGCGAGGGTCAGGAAGAGCGCCATCAGCATCACGATGCAGGGGCCGGAGGGGATATCGGCGTGAAAGGAGATCATGAGGCCGCCGGTCGCCGAGACCATGCCGAGGATCGCTCCGCCCCAGAGCATCCTGGGGAAGGAATCGGTCAGGAGGTAGGCCGTGGCGGCAGGCATGATGATGAGTCCGAGCGAAAGCAGGACACCGACGGCCTGGAGGGAGGCGACCAGGCCGAGAACGGTAAGGGCGAGGAGAGCCGCCTCGATCCACCCGACCCGGATCCCGGAGGCCCGGGCGACGGTCGCGTCAAAGAGGGTGAGGAGCAGGGGTCTCTGGCAGAGAACGAGGATGGTGAGGGTGAGGCATGTCGAGGCGTAGGCGATCCAGAGATCGCCGTCACCGACGCCGAGGATGTTCCCGAACAGGAAGTGGGTCAGGTCGATCCTCACGCGGGCGAACCGGATCAGGACGATGCCGACGGCGAAGGCGGCGATGTAGAGGCAGGCGACGGCGGTCTCCTCCTTGAGTCGGGAATTGCGGGCCAGCAGTTGTCCCCCGAGGGCGACGAGCAGCGCGGCCAGCAGTCCTCCCAGAAGGAGTCCCGCCGGGCTCAGGCCGACGAGCATCGCGGCCAGCGCGAGGCCCGGCAAAAGGGAGTGCGAGAGGGCATCGGTCAGGAGCGCCTGCCGGCGGAGGATGACAAAGGTGCCGAGGAACCCGTTGGCGAAACCGATCAGGGCGCAGGAGAGGAGGGCCCTCTGCATGAAGGCGTAGCCGAACGGGGAGAGGATGGGATCGAACAGCGTCATCGTCTCAGGTGCGGATGGTCCCGTGGTAGACAGAGGTCCCGTAGGCGCAGGCCAGATTGGAGGGGCTGAGGGCCTCGGCCACGGGACCGGAGGCGACCAACTCCCCGTTGATGAGGACGGCGCTATCGAAGAGATCGGCCGCATCGGCGAGCGAGTGATGGGAGACAAGGAGCAGTTTCCCCGATCCGGCAAGCGTGCGCAGGGCCTCCGCAAGGATGGCCGAACTCCCCCGGTCGAGCCCGCCGAAAGGCTCGTCGAGCAGGTAAAGCGCGGCTTCCTGCGCCCAGGCCCTGGCCAGGAAGGCCCTCTGCTGCTGTCCCCCGGAAAGTTCCTTGATCTGCCGGTCGGCCAGGGGCGTCAGGCGGAAGAGGTCGAGCGCCCCGTCGACGGCGGAACGGTCGGCCGCACCGAAGGTGCCGAACATCCCCGTGTGCGCGTAGCGGCCCATCTCGACAAGCCCCCGGACCGTGACGGGAAAATCCCAGTCGATCGATTCCCGCTGGGGGAGGTAGGAGATGCGGGCGGCCGAACGGGAGGGAGGAAGGCCGTCGATGAGAATGCCCCCCGTTTCCGGAGCGAGCAGTCCGGAGATCGCCTTGAGCAGGGTCGATTTTCCCGCTCCGTTCGGGCCGAAGATCCCCGTGCAGTGGCCCCGTCCGAGTTCCAGGGAGACATGATGGATCGCCGGGACGCGGCGGTAGCTGACCGTCAGGTCGGAGACCTGCAGGAGCGGACTCCCCGGTTCAGGATTGCCCGATCCGGTCGTCATGGAGTCGCCGGGGGGAGGAAGGAGGCGGGGATCGGGAAGGCGTCCTCGAGCGACTCAGCGGCCCAGAAGCTTTTCTCCAGGGGAGCCTGGTAGCCGTGGACGAGAACCTCGGCCCTGAGGGCGTGGGGATCCCCGTCCCCCCATTCAGCCCGGATCACGAGATCGGTTCCCTTGGCGATCTCCGTCGCGCTCCGGTATTCGCCGGGGGCGATGCGGTCCTTCGCGGTCAGAAGAATCCGGCCCGATTGGGAGACGCTGCAGTTGGTGGCGTCGGGTGCGCAGTGGACCAGGAGGGTGACTCCCAGCGTGGCGGCAGGCCGATCGACTCCGGCGGCCGGGGAGGCTGCTGCAGTGGCGGGAGGCGCAGCGTCATGGGAACTCGCGTGGCGCGTGATCTGCAGGACGGGGATGAGTACCAGCAGCAGGACCGCAAGGACCAAGGCGGTCCGGAGGAGGGGATTGCCCTTCATGGTCCGGTGCGGGTTCGGAACGGCTGATACGGTCGGGAATGAGGCGCGAACCGATCCCGGGGAATCCTGCGTTCCGATTCCTCAGGCCGCGGGATAGAAGATGTCGTAGACCGCAAAAACGAGAACGGCGACACCCGATGCCCTGAGAAGAAGCGGGACCTTGGCACGATGGGCGAGGGAACCGAATCCGACACCCGCTGCATGAAGGATGGCTGTGGCCGCGACCATGCCGGCCAGATAGAGCAGGGGAAGAAGGCCGGAAGGCATCTCCGAACCGTGTGCGTAGCCGTGGCAGATTCCGGCGAGGGAGGTCATGACGATTGCCGGGAAGAGCCCGGGGCGCCACGCCATCCCGAGGGCCGCCCCGAGGAGAAAGAGGGAGGCGACGATTCCATGCTCGGCAACGGGGGCGGCGATCCCGGTGGCGAGGCCCGTCACCCCGCCGATCATCATCGATCCGACAAAGGCGCAGGGGAGGGCCCAGAGGGCTCGTCCCCCGATCTGGACGGCCCACAGCCCTACGGCAACCATGACCACGAGATGGTCGAGTCCCGTGAGGGGATGGAGAAAGCCGGCCGAGACGGCCGCGGAGTCACCCGTTGCGTGGAATGCGGCGGGGTGCGCGGAGAGAGAGGCGACGGAGGCGGCGGCCGTCAGCAGGGAGAGGGCCGTGACGGGGGAGGAGGAGCGGTTCATCCTCTGAATGATGGGGTCCCCAAGAAAGGATTTCAAGCCGGCACGGGGGCCGGAAGTCCTCCCGCGGGATAGTCCGGTTCGGAGGGCTTCGGGAGGTCGGACAAAGGTGTGCCCGAGGGGGGGGGCGGCAGAGGGGGCGGCTTCAGCGCGATGACGGGGGGATTGGTCATGTGGCCGAGGGTGACAAGATCCCTGACCTGAGAAGCCTCCAGGGTCTCGTATTCAAGCAGGGCCTCCGCGATGAGCTTCACGGTGTCGCGGCGTTCCCCGAGCATCTCGGTGGCGCGGCCGTAGGAGTCGTCGATGAGGCGCTTCACCTCGGCGTCGATCTGACGCGCGGTCTCCTCGCTGTACTCGCGGGAGCGGGCCGCATCCCGTCCGAGGAAGACGAACTCGTTCTCCTCGCTGAAGCGGATCATGCCGAGGGAACTCATTCCCCACTCGCAGACCATGCGGCGGGCGAGCTTGGTGGCCTGGGCGATATCGCCGGAGGCCCCGTTGGAAATGTCGCCGGTGAACATCTCCTCGGCGATGCGTCCCCCCATGGTCATGACGAGCATGTCGAGGGCCTCCTTGCGCTGGGTGGCGTACTTGTCCCCCTCGGGGAGGTACATGGTCGCCCCGAGGGCCTGGCCGCGGGGGATGATCGTGACCTTGTGAAGGGGATGGGCGTGATCAAGAAGGAGGGCGAGGAGGGCGTGGCCCGCCTCGTGCCAGGCGGTGGAGATCTTCTCCCGCTCACTCATGGCGAGGCTGCGGCGTTCCTTGCCCCAGCGGACCTTGTCACGGGCCTCCTCAAGGTCGGCCTGCTCGACGGCCTTCTGTCCCTTCCGGGCGGCCATGAGGGCGGCCTCGTTGATGACGTTGGCCAGTTCGGCCCCGGAGTAGCCCGGCGTGCCGCGCGCGATGAGGGAGAGATCGACGGATTCGGAGAGCTTTACCTTCTTGGAGTGGACCCGGAGGATCTCCTCGCGCCCCTTCACGTCGGGAAGACCGACGGTCACCTGGCGGTCGAAGCGACCGGGGCGCAGGAGGGCGGGATCGAGCACGTCGGGGCGGTTCGTGGCGGCGATGATGATGACCCCGTCCTGGGCGTCGAAGCCGTCCATCTCCACCAGAAGCTGGTTGAGGGTCTGCTCCCGCTCGTCATGGCCTCCCCCCACCCCGTGTCCCCTGTGGCGGCCCACGGCGTCGATCTCGTCGATGAAGATGAGGCAGGGGGCGTTCTTGCGGCCCTGCTCGAACATGTCCCTCACGCGGGATGCCCCGACGCCGACGAACATCTCGACGAAGTCCGAACCGCTGATATTGAAGAACGGCACGTCGGCCTCACCCGCGATCGCGCGGGCCAGGAGAGTCTTTCCCGTACCGGGGGACCCTACCATCAGGACACCCTTGGGGATGCGCCCACCGAGTTTCTGGAACTTTTTGGGGTCCTTCAGGAAGTCGACGAGTTCCTGGACCTCTTCCTTGGCCTCCTCACAGCCGGCGACGTCCTTGAAGGTGACCTTGTTCTTCTCCTTGGCAAGCATCCGGGCCTTGCTCTTGCCGAAATTCATCGCGCCGCGGCCGGCCATCTTGATCTGGGAGCGGAAGAAAAAATAGAGGACGACGAGGAACAGGGCGATCGGGAGAATGTTCAGGATCGCCGAGGCGACAACATTGGATTCCGGTCGGACGGTCGGCGTGATGCGGGCGTCGGAAAGCTCCTTCTCGAGGGTCGTCCCGTTGAAGGGCATGTAGACGGAGGTCTTGAAGGGGGTGGGGATCTCGTCCGCGGAGGGGGGAACGGCCTTCTTGCGGTAGTAACCGGAGAGGTACTGGGTGTTGCGCCCCTCCTCGATGACCAGTTCCAGGGGCTTTTCCTGGGTCGAGAGGATGCGTCCTTCCTTCAGGAGGCTCTGGAACTTCGGAAGGGTGATCTCGTCAGTGGCGGCCAGACTCGTTCCACGGAAGAGGAAGGCTCCGCCGATAAGGGCAAAGGCGATGGCAAAGAGAACAAGGCCTCTCCAGTTGAAGTTGGGTTCCTGCCCGTTTGGCGGACGGCCGGGGGTTTTCCCTCCGTTGTTTTCTTGGGGACTCTGATCCTGATCGGGTGTCTGGTCTGGCATTGAGTGAGAACGGACACTACACCAGATACCACACGATGCGGCCAATGCAAACTGCACACCCCGGAGCGACCACCGCTTCCTTTCCTGACCCGGGCGGGGAGATCCCCTCCCTGGTCGTCTCCCTGCACGATGTCTCCACCGTGACACGGCGGCGCTCGGAGAGGATGCTCTGCGATCTGGCCGAATGCGGGGTCGGGATCGCCTCCCTCCTGGTTATCCCCGATCATCACGGTCGCGGGAGGATCGACGAGGACCCCGACTTTGTCTCCTGGCTTCGCGGGACCCTCTCCCGGGGGCATGAGGCGGTCCTTCACGGGTACCGGCACGAGCGTCCCTTCCGTGGCGGGGAGAACCTGCGCGACCGCCTGATCACGCGCTCCTACACCGCCGGGGAGGGGGAGTTCTACGATCTTGGCAGGGAGGAGGCCTCCGCGCTTCTGCGCCGGGGCAGGGAGGCCCTGCGGGCATGCGGTGCCGAACCCCACGGCTTCATCGCGCCGGCCTGGCTTTTAGGGAGGGAGGCGGAGATGGCCGTCCGGGAGGAGGGATTCGACTACACGACCCTCATCACCGGGGTGAAGGACCTTGCCCGCGGGAGATTCCGCTCCTCGCGGAGCCTGGTCTACAGCGTTCGCTCCCCTTGGCGGGTCGCGACGAGCCTGGCATGGAACGCCCTCCTCTTCGAGCGTCTGGCAGGAGCCCCTCTTCTGAGGGTCTCCCTTCATCCCCCCGACTGGGATCACCCCCCCGTGAAACGGCAGATCCTGGCCCTCCTCGGGAGGGCGGCCTCCGAGCGCCGCGTCACGACCTATCGACAATGGCTCGACCAATGGCGCTCGAGCGGTCATGAAGGGGTCTGATCCTCCAATGTCCCGGGCCGACCTCCATCTCCACACCCGCCACAGCACCCGCTCCCCCGAGTGGCTTCTGCGCCGTCTGGGCGTCCCCTCCAGCGTTTCCGACCCTAGGGCGCTCCATGCGCGCCTCCGCGCGGAGGGGATGGATTTCGTCACCTTCACCGACGACGACACGATCGCGGGTTGCCTCGAGGTTGCCGACCTGCCGGGCTCGTTCCTGAGCGAGTCGGTCACGGCCTCCTTTCCGGAGGACGGCGTGAAGGTCTCCATCCTCGTCTGGGGCATCAGCGAGAAGCTGCACCGCGAGATCCAGGACCTTCGGGGCAACATCCACGAACTCCAGCAATACCTGGCCCTCAACGGCATCGCCCACGGAGTCGCGGGATGCCTGCACGGCCTCGGCCAGAAGCTCCGGCCCGCGCACCTCATGCGGCTGGCGCTGATGTTCCGGAATTTCGAGGGCATCAACGGCCGCGAGACCGCGCTTCTCTCGGGGGTAGCCCGGCATCTCTTCGACCTCTCCCCGGCCGACATCGAGCGTTTTTCCGCCGAGACCGGGATGCGCCCCTCCATTCCCGATGCCTGGAGGAAGTGCTGGTTCGGCGGGTCAGATGACCACGGGGGGACCACTCCGGCAAGGGCCTTCACCGAGACCCCTCCGGCGGACGGGCCCGCGGAATTCCTCGAGCACCTCCGGGAAGGACGCTGCGCCCCCGCCGGGGAGCCGGGCACGCCGCTGCGCGCAGCGCTCGACACCTACCAGATCGCCTTTTCCCACGCGAAGGAGCGCCTGTCGGGCCATGCCGCCTCCCCCACGCTCCGCCTGCTGGAGAAGGCCTTCGGCCGCTTCCTGGAGGGGAAGGATCCGACCGTCTTCACCCCCGGCGAGAAACTCGCCTTCCTCGCCCAGGGGATCGCCAGCGGAAAGATCTTCGAACTGGCCAATCCCGGCCCCCGTTCCCTCTGGAGGGAACTCTCCTCCTCGCTGAATGAGCCGGGCATGCGTGCGGAGCTGAACCGGGAGCTTGCCGGGATCGACGATCCGGCGCGCCGGGCCTTCCTGATGTCGAACATGATGGCGAGCCGTATCGCCTACCGGCTGACCCTGCAGTTCCTCCAGCAGCTGCTGGAGGGACGTTTCCTGGAAAGCATCCAGATGGCGGGCCCCGTCGTGCCGCTGGTCGCCCTGCTCAGTCCCTATCTCTACGCCTTTCTCTCACCTCCGCGTGCCCGTCTCCGGGAGGCATGCCGACTGATGAGGGGATCGCTCCCGCCGGCCTTGGAAAACAGCCGCAGGGCCTGGTTCACCGACACGCTTGACGATGTCAACGGCGTCTCCACAACCATCCAGCGGATGAGCGCCGCCCTCGATGCTTCGGGCCGCTCGGTGGAGGTGATGGTCTCCCGGGGGGAGGTCTCCCTTCCGGGGATCCCGATCCGGAATTTCCCCCCGATCGGGGAATTCGAGCTTCCGGAGTACGAGTTGCAGAAGCTCAGTTTCCCCCCGCTCCTGCAGATCATCGATCATCTTCAGACGGGAGGATTCACCGAGGTCATCATCAGCACTCCGGGTCCGGTCGGATTGGCCGCGCTTGCGGCGGCGCGTGTGCTGGGGCTCCCCACAGCCGGGATCTACCACACCGATTTCCCCGAGTATGTCCGGATCCTGACCGAGGACGGACTGATGGAATCGCTCACGTGGAGCTACATGCATTGGTTCTACGCCCAGCTCGACATCATCTACGTCAATTCGGACCACTACCGTCAGTGCTGGATCGACCGCGGGATCCCGCCGGAAAAGCTCAGGATCCTTCCCCGCGGGCTCGACACGGGCCTCTTTCACCCCACCAGACGGAGGACCTCATTCTGGAGCGAACGGGGACTGAAGCCCGGCGAGGTCGGGGCCCTCTACGTCGGCCGCATTTCCAGGGAAAAGAATCTCGATCTCTTCGCCGCGGCGTTCCGCAGGCTCCTCTCGGAGGGGGTTCCGGTGCGTCCTCTGATCGTGGGAGACGGCCCGTATGCCGCCACGATGAAGGGCCTGCTTCCGGAGGGGATCTTCACCGGCAGCCTCCACGGGGAGGAACTCGCCGCCGCCTACGCCTCGGCCGATCTCTTTGTCTTTCCGAGCACGACGGACACTTTCGGCAACGTCGTCATCGAGGCGCAGGCAAGCGGCCTTCCGGTCATCGTCTCCGATGTCGGCGGCCCGAGGGATCTCGTCGAGGAGGGTATCGATGGAAGGATCACCAAGGGGCTCGATTTGGAGGCCCTCACGGAGGCCATCAGGGATCTCGTCCTTGATCCGGTCGGACGCTCCCGGATGGGAGCATCGGCCAGGACCCGCGTCGCCGAGCGAGACTGGACGCGCGCGGCCCGCCTCTTCTGGGAAGGCAGCGAGGCGTAGGGTCAGGGCTGACGGTTGGCAACCGAAGGCCGAAGGAAAGGGAGCAGGGACTCCAGCAATTCGCAGTTGCGCAGCGCCGCGCCCTGATGCGGTTCGAGGACTTCGTTTGCCGCCGCAATCATGGCGTCGCGTTGTGATTCACCCTTGAGGAGGGAATCGACGGCCGCGGCGATGTCCCCGTGATCGTGGACCCGGAGCGCGGCCCCCGCCGAGAAGAGCCGGGAGGCGATCGGCTCGAAGTTCGCGGTCCGGGGGCCGATCAGGACGGGTGTCCCGGCCCGGAGAGGCTCGATCATGTTCTGGCCTCCCCCATTCACGGAGCAGGGGAGGCTTTTCCCGACGAAGGCGACGGCGGCGCTGGGATACCAGGAGGAGAGTTCCCCCGTCGTGTCGAGGATCAGCGGCACTTCCGAAAGCTCCCCCCCCTCGGAGCGGAACGAGCAGGAAAGGCCGAGGGATCCGAGCGTGTCACGGATTTCCCGTCGCCGCTCCGCATGGCGCGGCGCGATCACCAGGCGGAGACCGGGACGGGAGGGTCGCAGTTCCATCCATGCCCGCGCAATCTCCTCCTCCTCGCCGCGATGGGTGCTGGCGGCCAGCAGGAGCGGTTCCCGCCGGTCCGCAGGGGACGTTCCTGAACGCCCGGGGGGCTGGTCGTGCTTGATGTTGCCCGTGAGGCGGAGACGGTCCCCCGGAACACCCAATCCGAGAAATCGCTCCCGGTCCTCCTCGTCGGAGAGCGTGATCAGGTCGAGTTGGCCGAAGAAGGCCGTGCTCAGGGGTCTCACGAGGCGGAAGCGACGCTCCGACCGGGGGGAGAGACGGGCGTTGATCAGGGCCACCGGGATCCCGAGCCTTTTTGCGGCGGCGATCCGGTTGGGCCAGAGATCCGCCTCCACAAAGAGCAGGGCGCTCGGGCGCAGGATCCTCATCAGGCGTGCCGTGAAGACCGGCAGATCGAGCGGATTTGGCAGGATGTCGATACCCTCCTTCCTCCCGGATTCGGCCACGGCGAGACCGGTCGGAGTGGTGGAGCTGAGCAGGAATCGGGCACCGGGATTCCTTTGCCGGAAGGCGGTGCAGAATTTCAGCGCGATCCCGACCTCTCCCACGCTCACGGCATGAATCCAGATCCTGCCGGTTCCGGCCCGCTTCAGGATATCTCTTGGCGGAAATCCGAGCCGCGCCGTCAGTGTCCCCGCGAATCCCCCCCGGCGTCGGGCCCTCATCAGCGCCGATGGTAGCATCGCCAGCAGGACCGGCGCGAACAGCAGGTTGTAAACCCACAGGAGCAGGCGGTTCATCGGGGGATGCGCAGGATCAGGATTCTCGATTCCCCGTAGCTCCGGTCCGAGAGGATCTCCCAGAGGGGAAGGGAGGGGAGGGGCTGGCGCCGCTCGCACTCCAGGATGAGGAGCCCCTCTCTCCCGGAGGCCTTGGGCAGGGAGTCATGGGAGAGGAGCTGATCGGCGAGATTCCGCGGAGACGATGGGGCTGCGTTGACGTTGCCCTCCCGCGGTTCCTTGGCCGCGTCCTTGAGATAGGGGGGATCGGCAAAAACCAAGTCGTATCCCTGCTCGCCGTAGAGATCGAGGAAGCGGTAGGCATCCATCTGCTGGACGCTTCCCCGTCCCTCAAGCCGCGTGGCTTGGAGATTGCGGCGGATGAGTCCGGCCGTCGGGCCGTGATGCTCGACAAAGGTCGCCGCGTCCGCCCCCCGGCTGAGAGCCTCGATGCCCAGGGCGCCGCTCCCGGCGAAGAGATCGAGCACCCTGGCTCCCGGGACGAGGTCCCCGAGCGAGGAGAAGATCGCGGCCCGGACCCGGTCCATGGTCGGTCGGGTTCCCTTGCCCGGGGGGGAGAGGGAGAGTCCTCCGGCCGATCCGGCGATCACGCGCATGGCAAAACGGGCGGATTGCCGGTCAGGGACGCGATCCCGGAACGGAGGGAGCGGGAGGCTGGGGCAGAGCCGCGGGTTGGGGAGGAACAGCCGGGGGAGCGGACTGGGCCGGACGGCCGAAGAGTCCCAATCCCTGAAGCAGATTGCCAAGGCCCCCGAGGTCACCGCCGATCCTGATCCCGGTCAGGCGTTCCAGAAGATCGGTGCGCGGATTGGCGGCAGGCCCCGAGACATGGAAGGCGATCTGGGAGAAACCGGGTTCGGGTGCCGGGGTCATGTTCCTTCCGAGCAGTCCTCGCAGGCGGGAGGCGAGGCTTTCGTTGAGAAGGATGCGGGAGTCAAGGTCGAGTTCCCCGGTCGAACCCACGGGGCCTTTGGCCGCAAGGCAGAGGTTTTGGGATTTCAGGAAAAGCTCGTCGATGACGACCTTGCCCTCCACCACGCGGAAGAGGCACTTTCCCTCGGAAAGTTGGAGAAGCTGGAGTTCGTCCACCGAGAGGATCCGGCCGATTTTTCGAAGGAAATCAACAGGTTCGATCACGGCCTCGCGGCAGGAGAGTTCACCCCCGCCATGGATGGAATTTCCCTCTCCCGGGTATCCTTCCAGCGAGAGGGATCCGGAGACCTTCCCCTTGGCCGAGGAGGAGCCTGCCCCTCCCGGGAGGAGTCCGCCGAGATCGGCCTCCTTCAGGTTGAGGCTGATCCTCCATGGGGAAGCGGAGGAGAAGGGGAGGGCATCCGCCTTTCCCGTAAGGATGCCCCCCGCAAGGGAACCCGTCATCCCGACCAGGGAGATGCCATCCCGGGATGTCCGCAGGTCCGCCTTGAGTCCGGTGCAGGCGGGGAGGCCTGCGACGGCGATGCGGGCTGCGGAGAACGAACCCTCTGCTCCTTCCCGGAGGGAGCCGTGGGCATTCACATCCGTCAGATCGAGCAGGGGGATCGAGGAGGGGCCTGCCAAGTGAAGCTCCCCATGGCGGATGATGACGCGGATCGTGGTCGAGAGAAGCGGGGGAGGTGTTGCGATATCAGCCTTCCCCGATTCCCCCCGTGACCCTGATGCGGCGACTGCAGGGGGCATGACCGAAGAGGGGGATGCCATGCTGCCCGGAACCGAGGCAGTCGGTGAGGTGATCGCAGGGGAGTGAAGGGATGCGGGCTGGCTCTGCCCCAGCCTCATTCCCGCAACCGGATGATCCAGGATCACGGTGGAGAGAGTCAGATTCCCGTGCAGGAGGCCCGTGATTGAGGGACGGATGGTGACCGAGGAGACCGTTCCCTCGAGTCCCGCGGGGAGGGAGGATCCCGCGGGATTTCTCCGGGCGATGCGGACATCGGTGGCGGTGATGCCGATGAGGGGAACGCCATGGAGACCGGAAAAGGAGACGGGTCCCCCGGCCGCCCTGGCAAGGAGGCCCTGCACGTTATCCCTTGACCCGGGAATCAGGAGCCAGAGGTCCAGGAGCAGTGTCGGGCCCAGCAACAGGAAAAGGAGACCCGCGGCGACGGAAAGAAAGGGCTTGGCAATCGTTCGCACGCGAACAAGGTAAAGGGCCTCCGGAGTTTTGAAAGCGTGAACGCTCCCCTCATCATCCTCAATCCCGCCGCCCACAGCGAGAAGGCGGGCCGCCTCCATGAGCGTCTTTCGGCCCTCGCCGAGGGGGTGCTGATCCGGTTGAGCACAGAACCGGGCGAGGCCGAGAGGATCGCGAGGGCCGCCGTGGCGGATGGGTTCCGGACCATCGTTGCAGCCGGAGGGGATGGCACCGTCAACGAGGTGGTCAACGGCATCGTCGCCGCGGGCGACGGGGATGTCCGCCTCGGCATTCTTCCTGTGGGGACGATGAATGTCTTCGCGGTGGAGCTGGGCATTCCCCTCAATTCCCTTTCCAAGGCATGGGACGTCGTCGCCGAGGGAAAGCCCCGCAGGATCGACCTGCCGCTCTGCGAGGGTCCGTCCGGGAGCCGGTGCTTCGTCCAGTTGGCGGGTGTCGGGCTTGATGCCGAGGTTGTTCGGAGGACCTCCCGCGAGGCCAAGAATGCCCTCGGCCCCCTGAGCTATCTTCTCTCCCTGGCCCAGGTGGCGGGTCAGAAGCCCCCTCTC
>Ga0007827_10000222_pt1 | contig 19289 bp, 16 predicted proteins | sample CryBogCBE16Jul07_FD_60332 | JGI IMG/M metagenome (GOLD analysis project Ga0007827, IMG submission 60332) | Freshwater microbial communities from Crystal Bog, Wisconsin, USA - CBE16Jul07 | ecosystem: Environmental > Aquatic > Freshwater > Lake | place: Crystal Bog, Wisconsin, USA | collected...
GAACGGCATTTCGGCGGGAGCATGGAGCGCCTGCGCGAGATCCGCGCGACGGTTTCCAAGCCGGTCCTCCGCAAGGACTTCATCCTTGAGGAATATCAGGTCCGCGAGGCCCGCGCCTTCGGGGCCGATGCGATCCTGCTGATGGCGAGCGTGCTCGATGCGGCGCGGCTCAAGGGGTTCCATGAACTGGCCCTCGAACTCGGCATGGAGGCCCTTTTCGAGGTCCATGACGAGGAGGAGGTGGCCGCCCTGCCGGCCCAAGCCCGGATCGTCGGGATCAACAGCCGCCGCTTCAAGGCGCCAGAGGAGTCCGCGGGATTCGCCGCCGTCGGTGGCGCCGGTTCCTCCGAAAAGGATTTCAGCATTCGTCTCGATACCTTCGGTCTGGTGGATCGTCTCCCCGCCGGCACGATCCGCGTGGCGGAGAGCGGACTCGATGCCGGGAATGTCGCCTCCGTCGCGGAAAAATTCCACGCCGCTCTTGTCGGCACTTCGCTCCTGCGAGCTCCCGCCGGGATCCGCGCCGGCCTTGCGGCGTTCGAGGAGGCCCTGTCATGAATTCCGAGGATTTCTCCATCGATCCCGAGGCTCCCGACACGCCCTTCGATGTGTCGCTGCGGCCGCCGATGTTCGAGGAATTCTGCGGGCAGCCCAAGACGATCGAGCGCCTGATGCTCCTGGTCGAGGCCGCCCGCCAGCGCGACGAACCGCTCCAGCACATCCTGCTGAGCGGTCCTCCCGGACTCGGCAAGACCACACTCGCCTACATCCTCGGCAACGCCATGGGTGCGGAGGTCCGCACCACGAGCGGACCGACCATCGAGAAGGCTGGCGATCTCGCGGGGCTCCTCACGACGATGCCGCACGGCGGCGTCCTCTTCATCGACGAGATCCACCGGCTGCAGCCCGCCATCGAGGAGTATCTCTACCCGGCGATGGAGGATTTCCGGGTCGACATCATGATCGACCAGGGGCCCAACGCCCGCAGCGTGCGCCTCAACCTCGCCCGCTTCACCCTGATCGGCGCCACCACGCGTGCCGGCATGATCAGCTCGCCGCTCCGTTCCCGCTTCGGCATGACCTGCCGCCTTGACTACTACGAGGCCGAGGAGTTGCGGAAGATCGTCCTGCGCACCGGCGGCCTCCTCGGCATGACGATCGATCCCGAGGGGGCGCTCGAGGTGGCCCGCCGGTCGCGAGGCACGCCCCGCATCGCCAACAATCTCCTGCGCTGGGTCCGCGATTACGCGCAAGTCCGTGCCGGGGGGATCGTCGACAAGGAATCGGCCTCACGCGCCCTCGAGATGCTCGATATCGACGCCGACGGATTCGACGAAATGGACAAACGCATCATCGAGTCGCTCATCCACAAGTTCGGTGGCGGTCCCGTCGGACTGAACTCTCTGGCCGTCGCCGTGGGCGAGGAGCCCGGCACGCTCGAGGATGTCCACGAACCCTACCTGATCATGCAGGGATATGTTTCGAGGACCCCGCAGGGTCGCGTCGCGATGCCCAAGGCCTATGCGAAGATCGGACTGCCCGCTCCGAAGAACCGCGCCGCCGCCGCCCAGCAGGAGTTGTTGCCGTAGGCAGTGAGCAGGTATTTAGGCTGAAGACTGAAATCTGAAGGAAAGAATCAATCAGTTGGACTCTGACCTTGTAACGCTGTCCGAGGTGGAAACTTTGGGAGTCATGGGTTAACTTCAACCTCCCTCGGCTTTCCAAGGACTCAACCTTTTCACTTTCGACCCTTTTACTTTTTACCTTTCGGCAGCCCTCGACTTTCGACCCTCGTCGCTCGACTTCCCTCATCCATGTTTTCCAGTCTTTCCGACAAGCTCCAGCAGACCTTCAAGAACCTCCGCGGTCACGGGAGGCTCTCCGAGTCGAATATCTCCGACGCCCTGCGCGAGGTGCGGCTTGCCCTGCTCGATGCCGATGTCCACTTCGCCGTCGCCAAGGAATTCATCGCCAAGGTCAAGGAGCGCGCCCTCGGCGAGGAGGTCCTCAAGAGCGTCACGCCGGGCCAGCAGATCGTCAAAATCTTCCAGGACGAGTTGACGGTCCTCCTCGGCGGGGACAACGAACCGATCAACCACGGCAAGCCGACCCGCATCCTGATGGTCGGACTCAACGGCGCTGGCAAGACCACCTCCTCGGCGAAACTTGCACGGCTTCTCAAGAACCCCGGCCTCTTCAGCACGATGAAGGGGGAGGCTCCCCGCACCCCGCTGCTCGTCGCGCTCGACCTGGTCCGCCCCGCGGCGATCGAGCAACTGGCGACCCTCGGCGAGCAGATCGAGGTGCCGGTCTTCCGGCCCGACCCCTCGGAGAAGGATGTCCTTGCCGCCGCCCGTCAGGGGCTGGCCTGGTGTGAGAAGCAGGGGGGGAATGTCGAGATCTACGACACCGCCGGTCGCCGCGAGATCGACGACGATCTCGTCGGGGAACTCGTCCGACTGAAGGAGTTGATCCGACCCCAGGAGATCCTGCTCGTCTGCGATGCGGCCACAGGCCAGCAGGCGGTGAGCGTGGCCGAGAAGTTCCACGCTGCCCTGGGCCTGACCGGACTGGTCCTGACCAAGCTCGACGGCGATGCACGCGGCGGGGCGGCCCTTTCCCTGAGGTCGGTGACCGGCAGGCCGATCAAGTTCGCCGGCGTCGGGGAAAAGGTCGATCAGTTCGAACCCTTTTATCCGGAACGACTTGCATCCCGTATTCTGGGCATGGGGGACATCGTCGGTCTTGTGGAAAGGGCCGCGGAGGCGGTCGAGATGGAGGAGATGGGTCGCCTGGAGGCCAAGATGAAGAACGCCTCCTTCGATCTGGAGGACTTCCTGAGCCAGCTCCGGATGATCAAGCGGATGGGTCCTCTGGAAAATCTGCTTGGCATGATCCCCGGGATGGCTAATCTGCCCAGTCCCGCAGTGAACGGAAAAGAACTGCAGCGGGTCGAGGCGATCATTCTCTCCATGACGCCCGGCGAACGGAAGCGCCCCGAGATCCTCAACGCGCGCCGTCGCCAACGAATCGCCCGCGGCAGTGGAAATTCCGTCACCGAGGTCAACAACCTGATCCTGAGGTTCGGCCAGATGAAAAAACTGGCCAAGAACACCGGGAAAATGAAAAAAATGATGTCCCGTTTCGCCTCCGGCGGAGCGGCCGGCCTCGCCCCAAATAACTCCTTACCGACCCGACTCCCATGGCAGTAGCAATCCGACTCCGCCGCGAAGGCGCCCGCAACCATCCCTTCTACCGCATCGCGGTGGCCGACCAGCGCAGCCCGCGCGACGGCAAGTTCATCGAGCTCATCGGTCACTACGACCCGAAGCAGGCCGGTGACAACCACAAGATCGACCTCGCCCGCGCCGAATATTGGCTCAGCGTCGGGGCCCGCGCCTCGCAGACGGTCATGAGCTTCATTAACAAGGCTAGAAAAGCCTCTGGGGCTTCCGGAGCGGCCGCCTGATTTTTTCCGCGATGGACGAGTTTCTCCGCTACGTGGTGGGGAAACTCGTCGAACATCCCGACGAGGTGGCGATCAGCCACCGGGAGGATCAGGGGAAAATCACCTACCTCCTCGAGCTCAACCGGGGCGACATCGGGCGCCTCATCGGCAAGGGTGGAGCCACCATCAAGGCCATCAGGGATCTCCTTTCCGCCGCGGCCGAGCAACACGGCAAGAAGGTCGGCCTGGAAATTCTCGAGTAACTCGGCCCGATCCGCCGGGGCGGCACGGATCCCGCTCTTCCGATCGATCCGCCCGCTTTCAGCTTCCAGCCTCCGGGATTTCAGCTTTTGCTTGGACGATGTTCTCACCCCATCTCATTGCCCGCGGTCTCCGTCAGACCTACGAACTTGGCACGGAGCGACTTGAGATTCTCAAGGGGATCGATCTGGATGTCGGGCGGGGCGAGGTGCTTTTCCTGCGCGGCGCCTCCGGGGCCGGGAAGTCGACCCTGCTCTACACCCTGGCAGCGCTCGAGCATCCGCGCGCAGGGAGCGTCGAGTTCGAGGGGGAGCAATTGCTCAAGCTGGGACGCGACCGCCTCGCCTCCCTGCGCAACCGCAGGATGGGTTTCATCTTCCAATCCTACCATCTCCTGCCGGAACTGACCGCGCTGGAGAACGTCCTTCTCCCCTCCATGCTCGGAGGAACGCGCTGCGAGGAGCGGGCCCGCTCCCTGCTTGACCGCGTCGGCCTCTCCGGACGGCTGAACCATCTTCCCTCGCAGCTCAGCGGCGGCGAACAGCAGCGCGTGGCGATCGCCCGCGCCCTGGCCAACGACCCCGGGATCCTCTTTGCCGACGAGCCGACGGGAAATCTCGACGCCGCGACCGGAGCCGGGATCATCGAACTGCTGCTCGGCCTGGCCCGCGAGGATGGCCGCACGATGGTCGCCGTCACCCATGACGCCTCCCTCGCGGCCCTCGGCGACCGCCAGCTCTTTCTGCGGGAAGGGCGCCTGGAACAAGGTATTTAGCCCTAAGACTTCTTTGACCCGATGACCCATTCCCAGTCTTCCGATCCCCGGAATTCCATCGTCACCCCCGTGCAGGTGATGTTCTTCGACACCGATGCGGGTGGGGTGGTGCACAACATCGCCTACCTCCGCTTCATCGAGACGGCCCGCACCCTGCTCGCCGTCCAGCTCGGCATGGACTGGAACCTCATGGCCGCGACCTCCGTCTATCCCGTCGTCGTCCGCACGGAGATCGACTACCGCCGCCCCGCGATCCTTGGCGACGAACTCGAAATCCACGGCCGCCTCGGCGAGGCGACCCCGGCGCGCTTCTGGTGTCACTTCGAGATCCGGCGACCCTGCGACGGCGCGCTTCTCATCACCTGCCAGCAGGCGCTCGCTTTCGTGAAGATGCCCGAGGGCAGGCCTCTCCGACTTCCCAAGGGGTGGCCCGAACCTTTTGCCCCGCTGGCCCCGCAGTAAGGAACGGTCTCCGTGGTCATCTGCGACTTAACCCAGTTTTACAGCCCGGCCTCGGGCGGCGTGAGACGATACATCGGGGAAAAGGCCATCCGGCTCGAGACCGAGGGTCACCGGCATGTCCTGATCATTCCGGGAGAAAAGACGGAGCGCCGTGAGGAAGGGAACCGAGTCACCTACACGATCGCCTCACCGCTCGTGTCCCGCACCGCCCGTTACCGTGCCCTGATCAGGCTCCATCTGGTCGAGGAGGCGCTCGAGCGCGAGCAACCCGATCTCATCGAGTCCGGCGACCCGTATCAGGTTGCCTGGAAAGCCGTCGCCTCCGGCCGTGCCCTTGGCATCCCGGCGGTCGGATTCTACCACTCCCACTTCACGGACGCGGTGCTGCGCTCGGTGGCCAAATACTTCGGATCCCTCTCGGTCCGCGTGGCCGAGGAGGTCGGGCGCATCTACACCGAGGATCTTTACAACCGCTTCGAACGGACGCTTGTTCCCAGCGCCGGACTCTCCGCGCTCCTGCGGACATGGGGTCTCGAGAATGTGGAAACGCTTGAACTCGGTGTCGACACAGGGATCTTCCGCCCCGATCTGGAGTCAGGCAGGCAGGCGCGGGAACGGCTCGGGCTGCCCACCGACCGGATCGTCCTGCTCTATGTGGGACGTCTCAGTCCCGAGAAGAACCTGAAGCGACTGTTCGGCGCCTTCTCGCTGCTCCACCAAGCCGATCCTTCCCGGTATCATCTGGCCGTGGTCGGAGACGGCCCCCTGCGCGGCGCGTTGCAACAGCTTGCCGCCGAGACCTCGCAGGTAAGCTGGCTGCGGCTCGCCCACGGTGCGGGCGAACTCGCCGACATTTACCGGGCGGCGGATCTCTTCGTCCATCCGGGGGTGAAGGAGACCTTCGGCCTCGTCACGTTGGAGAGCCAGGCTTGCGGCACCCCGGTGGTCGGCATCCGTGGGAGCTTCATGGACGCGATCAACTTCAGCGGCCTCCACAACTGGTCCTCGGACGACTCCGAGGAGGCGCTCGCCGAAGCCATCCTTACGGCCTCTGCTGGGGATCTCAAGGCCTCAGGCCTGCAGGCGGCGTCCTCCGTTTCGGGGAAATACGACTGGCAGGCCGTCTTCGCCCGCCTCTTTGCGGTTTACCGGGACGTCATCGCCTCGTACAACCCTTAAGGTGTCCCTTTCCGTGACTTCTTCAGTACAGCCCGTCGCCGAGGAGGCGATCTCCACTCCCTCCGGCTCCCCTCTCCTGATCCGCCGCTACGAGCCGCGCGATCGCAAGGCCGTGCGCTGGCTCTGCTGTGAGACAGGCTTCCTCGGCAAGCCGATCGACCCCGTCTTCGAGGACCGGGAGATCTTCGCCGACTACCTGACCCGCTACTACACCGACATCGAGCCCGAGTCCTCCTTCGTGCTCGAACTCGACGGCGAGGTGAAGGGGTATCTCCTCGGCTCCTACCGCCCCTTCCGCCAGCAGCTTTTCAACCTTTTCAATAATGTCTCCCTCTTCATCCGGGGGATGGCCAAATACGCCTTTTACAACAAGGCCACCCGCGACTTCATCGGCTGGATCCTGCGCAACTCCTGGCGCGAGGTGCCCAAGTCACCCCGCCGCTGCGCCCACTTCCACTTCAACATGCTTCCCGAGGCACAGAGCATGGCCGGTACCGGGAGGCTCATGAACGCCTACCTCGACCATCTCCGCTCCAAGGGGGTGAAGCAGGTCTACGGCCAGGTTGTCACCTTCGAGTCGCGGCGCGGGGCCAAGCTCTTCGAGCGCTACGGCTTCCAGGTGCTCGATCGGAGCGAGATCACCAAATACCGCAAAACCCATCCCGAGCCGGTTTATCTCACGACGGTGCTCAAGGAGCTCGGCTAGGTGGATTAGGCTGAAGTCCGAAGCTTAGACAGGGAGGGATTCAGGAAAGCCTTCGCTCCCTGCCTTGCCGGGCTTGAGTTTTCACGGAGCAAGGCGATGGTTTCAGCACTGCGGGGGGGATGTTCCCTAACAGCCTTCAGCCTAAATCCCTAACAACCTTTCTTCCTCCCCCCCATGACCGATACCGAGGCCGCCATCATCCTCAACATGCTGCCTCAGGTGGGGCCGGTCCGATTCGGGAGGCTTCTGGAGCGCTTCGGCTCCGCCGCCGCGATTCTCTCCGCATCGGGATCTTCCCTTCGTGCCGTGGAGGGGATCGGCCAAGAAGTCTCCTCGGTCATCACCGCATGGCAGGATCATGCGGATCTGGATGCCGAGCTCGGCCTCGTCGAAAACGCGGGTGCCCGGGTGATCTCTCGTGCCGACGCGGAGTATCCCTCCCTGCTCCGCGAGATCCATGATCCGCCGATCGTGTTGTATGTCCTGGGGTGCATCGAGGAGCGCGATCATCGGCACGGCCTCGGGATCGTCGGCACCCGCAAGGCCAGCCACTACGCTACCGAGGCCGCGAAGAAGCTCGGCTACCAGCTCGCCTACGCCGGCCTCACGGTCTACAGCGGATTGGCCCGGGGAATCGATACGGCCGCGCATCAGGCGGCCATCGCCGCTAACGGTCGCACGGTCGCCGTCCTGGGCAGCGGCCTCTCCACCATCTACCCGGAGGAGAATGTCCCCCTTGCCGAGAAAATCGCCGCTGGTCATGGCGCCGTGATCAGCGAGTTCCCGATGGGAACCACGCCGACCAGGCAGACCTTCCCCAAGCGGAACAGGATCATCAGCGGCTGTTCCTTCGGCCTGCTTGTCGTCGAGGCGGGGCTCAACAGCGGAGCCCTCATCAGCGCCCGCGAGGCGGGAGAGCAGGGGCGTTCTCTCTACGCGGTGCCGGGCAGGATCGATCAGCCGGGCACGCTCGGCTCCAACCGCCTGATCCAGCAGGGGGCCAAGCTTGTCATCGACGCGGGGGACATCCTCTCGGACCTGCCGATGATGTTCGCCGCACCTCAGGAACTTCCGAAAAGCCGCCCGAAGGCAGGACTCACGGAGGAAGATCTTCTGGTCTACGAAGCCATCGGCGACGACCCTACCGATGTCGACATGATCATCACGCGCTGCGGCTTGTCTCCCGCCACCGTCTCCTCCCGCCTGCTGTCCCTGGAATTGGGGCGGCATGTGAAGCCGGCCCCGGGTGGTCGCTTCATCAAGCTGATGTGAGATTTTTCCCGCAGAGGCGCAGAGAAAAGATGAAAAGTGACGCGGTCTGGTTGCAACTGCTCTAGCCTTTGTTGGATATCCCCTTTATCCCTGTGAGTCATCCTTTCTCTTCCGCGATCAATCCTCCGTACCATGGGCCTCCGATGACAAAAAGTTCCTACGCAAAAAGGGCTCCAGGAAAATCTCCCGTTGCATTTCCGTAGCATTGCCAGTATCGGTTCACGCCCCGCCCCCGTTTTTGACCTTTCACGTTCTACGGTTCCACTTCCCTATTTCTAATGCCCAAGACCCTCGTCATCGCCGAGAAGCCAAGCGTTGCCGCCGATCTGACCCGAGCCCTTGGGGGGAAGGCCGCCCGCGCCGAATACTTTGAGGTCGACGACTATGTCATCACCTCGGCGGTGGGCCATCTGGTCGAGCTCTGCCTCCCCAACAAGATGACCGGGGGCAAGGGCCTCTCCTGGAAGCTCGACGCCCTGCCGATCATTCCCGAAGCCTTTGAACTCCAGCCGATTGCCAGGTCGGCCGACCGCCTCAAAGTGGTCAGGAAACTCCTCAAGGATCCCGAGGTGACCGAGGTCATCAACGCCTGCGATGCCGGGCGCGAGGGAGAACTCATCTTCCACAACATCATTCAGCTCACCGGCTGCACCAAACCGGTCAAGCGCCTCTGGCTCCAGTCGATGACCAAGGAGGCGATCAAGGAAGGCTTCGATCACCTGCGTCAAGGCAGCGACATGGAGCCCCTGGCCGACGCCGCCGTCTGCCGCTCGGAGAGCGACTGGCTTGTGGGCATTAACAGCACCCGTGCCCTGACCGCCGTGAACTCGGGGCAGAGCGGTTTCCAACTCACTCCGGTCGGTCGCGTCCAGACTCCGACCTTGGCCATCCTCGTCGAGCGCGAGGAGAAGATCCGCGCCTTTGTCCCCAAGACCTACTTCGAGGTCCATGCCCAGTTCGCCGTCGCCGCCGGGCACTATCCCGGCCGCTGGTTCGACGAATCGTTCGCCAAGGACGAGGCCGCACCCGATGCCAAGGCCGAGCGTCTCTGGGATCGTGAGCGTGCCGAGGCCATCCTCGCCAAGTGCACCGGCAAGCCGGGCGTCATTGAGGAGACCAAGAAATCCACGACCCAGGCAGCCCCGCTCCTCTACGACCTGACCACGCTTCAGAGGGAGGCCAACGGTCGCTTCGGCTTCAGCGCCAAGCGCACCCTCCAGCTGGCTCAACGCCTCTACGAGCACCACAAGGTGCTCACCTACCCCCGTACCGATTCCCGTTACCTCCCGGAGGACAACCTTCCCGCTGTCAAATCCTCTTTCAAGTCATTCGAAGACAAGGAGTTGGCTTTGCATGCCGACCATGCTCTCCAGAAGGGACTCGTGACCAAGACCCCCAAGGTCTTCAACAACGCCAAGGTCTCCGACCACCACGCCATCATCCCGACAGGCGCCACCACCGCCGGACTCGACGAGGTCGAGATGAAGCTCTTCATGATGGTCGCTCAGCGGACCGTCGCCGTCTTCTATCCGCCCGCCCGCTTCGACGTCACCACCCGCATCACCCGGGTGGAGGAGGAACCGTTCAAGAGCGAGGGGAAAGTCCTCACCGATCCGGGATGGCTCGCCGTCTACGGCAAGCATGCCCAGACCGAGGGCGAGGAGGATTCCGCCAAGACCCTCGTTGCCGTTGCCGGCACGGCGGGCAACCTGGAACCCGCCCGCCCCGACTCGGTCGAGGTGCGCGAGGCCCAGACGAGGCCGCCCGCCCGCTTCACGGAAGCCACCCTGCTCAGTGCCATGGAAGGTGCCGGGAAATTCGTCGAGGACGAGGAACTGCGCGAAGCGATGAGCGAGCGCGGACTCGGCACCCCGGCCACGCGCGCCGCCATTATCGAGGGACTCCTCGGCGACGGCTACGTCCTGCGTGAAGGCCGTGACCTCACCGCCACCAGCAAGGGAATCGCCCTCATCCATCTCCTGCGCCACATGGGTGTCACCGCCCTCACTTCCCCCGAGCTCACCGGCGAGTGGGAGCACAAGCTCAAGCAGATGGAGGCCGGCAAGTTCCGCCGTCCCGAATTCATGGAGGAGATCCGCACCTTCACCCGCGACATCGTGGAGAAGGCCAAGGGCTTCACCGACGACGCCGAGGGCTCCTACCCCGACCTTGAGGCGACCTGCCCCAAGTGCCGCGCGGGCCTCTTCAAGGAAAACGTGCGCCAGTTCACCTGCCGCGGATGCGGCCTCGCGCTCTGGAAGACGCTCGCGGGACGTCCGCTCGAGCGTAGCGAGATCGCGACCCTCCTCGAGAAGAAGATCGTCGGACCGCTCGAGGGATTCCGCAGCCGCTTCGGCAAGCCGTTTGCCGCCGAGCTTGAGTTCGATCCCGAGTGGAAGCTCAAGTTTGTCTTCGGCGAACGCGAGGGGGATCCCGCCGCCGAGGAGGCGCTCCGCAACGCCGAGGCCGTCGCGCCCTGCCCCGTCTGCAAGAAGGGAACCATTCGCGAGGGGACCACGAACTATGTCTGCGACCGCTCGATCGGCGCGGAGAAGGAGTGTACCTTCCGTATGGGCCGTACGATTCTCCAGCGCTCCATTCCGCGTGATCAGGTCGTGAAGATTGCCGAGACCGGCAAGACCGACCTGATCGAAGGATTCGTCTCCAAGAAGGGGCGCAAGTTCAAGGCGTTCCTGGTTCTCGACGGGAAGAAGGTCGGCTTCGAGTTCGAACCCCGTGCTCCGAAGGCCGAGGGCGAGGAATCGACCGTGAAACGCGGACGCTTCGGCAAACCGATCAAGCCCAAGCTCACGACCGAGGCAGTCACGGCCGAAGTCGAAAAGAAGACCGCCAAGCCAAGAAAGACTCCCGCGAAGAGGAAAACGTCGACGCCGTCCGGAGTTTAAAATTTCTTGGCGGAACAGCCGCAGGAACCCCTGCACCCAGGCTTGTTACGAGCCCTGACCCAACGGGTGACAAAGAAAGCAACGGCCATCAGGACAAGGATGAGTGCAACGTCGGTCTGAATCTCGGAGTTCATTGGAGCAGGATAGCACGAACACACGCATGGCTTTTCCTGTTTTCCTCATTTCCAAATCAACCGGTAGGCAAACGAGGGTTATTCACCCCGGATTGCTGGCTAGGACTAGGTCGTAGCCTTACGCGCACCTTCCTAGGTGCTTGTTTGAACGTTCTAACTCTTTTAACACACCCACGAAGGCTCCCAATCCAATCTTTGGGTTCAGTCGTTATCCGGCGCGATGGCGGCCATCACGGCAGCGGGATCGGAGAAATCGTCGAAGAGGAAGTCGGGATGGTGTGAGGTGAGCTCCTCTCGGGAGTAATGGCCTGTTGCCACGGCGACCGTGAGCGCGCCAAAGGCCTTCCCGCACTCGATGTCCCGGGGAGTGTCGCCGATGACGTAGATGCGATCGGGAGTGAACTCTTCGCCGTGCTCCTCGAGGGCGCGGGCCGCCGCAACGGGCCCCAGTTTGTTGCGGAGGTGATGGTCGTCGGCATAGGCACCGAAACCGAAGTAGTGCCAGACCCCGTAGTGGGAGAGCTTCACCTCGGCGCCCGCCGCGAGGTTGCCGGTGAGCAGGGCCAGGACGCAGTCGGGGCGTTCCTTCAGGCTGTCAAGGAGGGGGATGATTCCCGGCAGGAGTCGCCCGTCATGGAGTCCCATGCGTCCGGGAAGGATCGAGAGGTAGGCGTCGAGCAGACCCATGACATGGGCGTCGGTCGGCTCCATCCCGGCGGCGACCAGAACGGAGCGGGCGATGCCCGTATCGGTATTGCCGGCAAAGTTGATTCCTTCCAGCGCTGCCGTGCCGCCGCAGAAAGTGCGGACGGCCTCGGTGAAGGAATGGACTCCGGCTCCTCCCGAGGTGATCAGGGTGCCGTCGATGTCGAAGAGGTAGAGGCGTTTTCCCGCCATTGCCGCGATTTATTTGGCGGCTTCTTCCTCGTGCGTCGCCTCGGGCGAATCGGATTCCTCCGACTCGTCATCCTCCTCGTCGTGATCGTCGTCGTCCTCGACGTATTCCTCCTCGATCTTTGCGAAGCGGCGCTTGCGTTTGGCGGGCGGAAGCGGGCTGAGGGTCATGCCGATGGCGCGGCCGACGAGCTTCGGCGGCATGTCGATATGCGCCATGGTCTCGAGATCCTTGATGATCTTCTTCATCATCACCATGCCGAGGTCCTTGTGGGCGTTCTCACGGCCGCGGAACTGCAGGACGATCTTGAGCTTGTTTCCCTTCTCCACGAACTCCTCGGCGTGACGAAGCTTCGTCTCGTAGTCGTGCGCGCCGATCTTCACGCGGAACTTGATCTCCTTGACCTTGCTTGCGCTGTGGCGGTTCTCCTTCTCCTTCTTGGTCAACTCGTACTTGAACTTGCCGAAGTCGGCGATGCGGCAGACCGGCGGGTTCGCGGTCGGCGCGACCTCGATGAGGTCCATGCCGTAGGATTTGGCGCGGCGGACGGCTTCCTCCGTTTTGAGGATGCCGAGCTGCTGGCCGGTGGAGCCGATGATGACGCGGACCTCGCGGGCGCGGATGCGGTCGTTGATGCGGATGAGTGCGGGATTAATGGGACTTCAATGCGCCTTCGGGTTGCTCCGGCGCGGGGTTGTGTCGGCACGTTGGTGCCGGCGGGTGGATGACTGACGGAAGGGAAAAGCCAAGGGGACCGGACAATGGGAAATCATGCCCGCTCACACCGTGAGCGCGCGTTCGCGTATTTCCAATTCGATTCGTTGGAGGAAGTCATCTTTGGCCACGGACCCCTCGTCGCCGTTTTTGCGGCTTCGGACGGAGAGCTGGCCTGCGGCCTCCTCCTTGGGTCCGACGACGATCATGTAGGGCACCTTCTCCACCTGGGCAAGGCGAATCTTGGCGCCGAGCTTCTCGGGGGAAAGGTCGGCGGTCGTCCGGATGCCGCGCGCCGTCATCTCGGCGACGACCGATTTCGCGTAGTCGGCGACTTTTTCCGACACGGGAAGGATGCGGGCCTGCTCCGGGGCGATCCAGACAGGGAAGTCCCCGGCGAAGTGCTCGATGAGCACGCCGGTGAAGCGCTCCAGCGAGCCGAAGGGGGCGCGGTGGATCATCACCGGGACGTGCGCCTTGCCGTCGGCCCCGGTGTAGGAGAGGCCGAAGCGGACGGGGAGGTTGAAGTCAACCTGGACGGTGCCGAGTTGCCATTCGCGGCCCAACACGTCCTTCACGACGAAATCGATCTTCGGGCCGTAGAAGGCGGCCTCGCCCTCCTCTTCGGTAAAGGGGACCCCGAGGGTGGCCGCCGCGTCGCGGCAGGCCTGCTCCGCACGATCCCAGTTGGCGGGATCGCCGACATACTTGTCGGAGGAGGGATCGCGCAGGCTGATGCGGACGCGGTAATCGGTCATGCGGAAGGTGCCGAGCACGGTCTTTACCAAATCGAGGCACCCCTTCAACTCGCCGGCCATTTGCTCCTCGGTGACGAAGAGGTGGGCATCATCCTGGGTGAAGCCGCGGACGCGGGTCATGCCGTTGAGTTCGCCGGATTGCTCCCAGCGGTAGACGGTTCCGAACTCCGCGAGACGCACGGGCAGATCGCGGTAGCTGCGGGGCTGCGATGCGAAGATCTTGACGTGCATCGGGCAGTTCATCGGCTTGAGGAGATAGCCGTCGACCTCGCCGGCCGCCACGCGGTTGCCGAGTTCGGCGCAGGTACAGCCCTCGTCGGCGAGCTTTTCCATGGTATCGCGCTCGACGAGCGGGGGGAACTGGCTCTCGGCGTAGTAGGGGAAGTGGCCGGAGGTGCGGAAGAGATCGAGGCGTCCGATGTGCGGCGTGAAGACCTGCGAGTAGCCCTGCTTGGCCAACTCCCCGCTGATGAAATTCTGCAGCTCTTGGCGGATAATGGCCCCCTTCGGCGTCCAGAGGATTAGGCCCTGGCCGACGGAGTCGTCGATGTGGAAAAGGCCGAGCTCCTTGCCGACCTTGCGGTGATCGCGTTTCTTGGCCTCCTCGATGAGGGCGAAGTGTTTTTCCAACTCTTCGGCGGATGCGAAGGCCGTGCCGTAGATACGCTGGAGCTGGGGATTTTTCTCGTCGCCGAGGTAGAAGGCGCTCGCCACGTGGGTCAGCCTGAACGCGCCGATCTTCGAGGTGTCGGCGACATGGGGACCGGCACAGAGGTCGGTGAACGCGCCGTTGCGGTAGAGGGTGATCTCCTCGCCTGCGGGAATGCGGGTGATGATATCGAGTTTGAACTTGCTGGGTGCCGGGCGCGGCGCGAGTCCGGCCAGTTCTCCTCGCTCGCCCATCGCGAGGGCCTCGTCGCGGGTGATGACCTCGCGCTGGAAGGGCTGCTCCTCCGCGATGATCGCGGCCATCTCCTTCTCGAGGCGCTCGAAATCCTCCGGAGTGATCCGGTGGCCCAGATCGACATCGTAGTAGAAGCCGCTCTCCACCGGAGGGCCGGCGGCGAACTGGGCCTCGGGCCAAATGCGCAGGATGGCATTGGCCAGCACGTGGGCGCAGGAGTGCCGGATGGTCTCGAGGTTGGTCATGAAAATGGGAGCTGGGAGTTAGAAGATGGGGGCTGGGGGAAAAGGCTGAAGACTGAAGGCTGTTAGTTCAAAAGTGAGTCGAGGGTCGAGAGTCGAAGGTCGAGGGCCAGCAGGGGAAAGGCGAAAGGCTAAAGCAACGAATCAGGCGTCACTGATCGGAATCAGTGACTCGGGAAGGAGGGAGGGGATGCCGTTCTTCACGGGGTAGGCAGCCTGTCCATCCTCACGGATCAGGAACCCTTCGGTATCCGCAGGGACCCTGGCTGCAATCGTGGCGATTTCGGCAGGGTTGGCGATCCGGAGCCGCTGGCCCGTGACGGGACAGCGAAGCAGGTCGGTCAATCCGGCGATTTCCTCGAAAATCCCGGCCATGGATCAATACTTGGCCACCGATTTGTCGATCCGGTCTGCCCAGGCAAGAATGCCCCCAGCCACGTTGAAGAGCTTGGAGAAGCCGGCTCCCTGGAGTTCGCGCAGGGCGTTGGCAGAGCGGACACCCGACTTGCACTGGAGATAAATGGTATCGGCGCTGTCGAGTTCGCTCATGCGGCTGTGGAGGTCGCCGAGAGGGATCAGCTTCGCTCCGGGGATCCGGGCGATGTCCCACTCGAACTGCTCGCGCACGTCGATCAAGGTGACCTTCTCCCCGCTCTGCAACTTGGCGTGGAGTTCCTCGACAGTGATCTCGGGCACGGGGGCCTCGGCTTCAAGTGCTTTTTCAGCGGCGGCCGCCTGGGGGATGCCGCAGAAGGTGTCGTAGTCGATGAGTTCGGTGACCGTGGGATTCTCGCCGCAGACGGGGCACTTGGGATCCTTGCGGATCTTGAACTCACGGAACTTCATCTTGAGGGCGTCGAAGTGCATGAGGCGCCCGATGAGCGGGTCGCCGATGCCCACGATCAGCTTGATCGCCTCGATCGCCTGCATGACGCCGATGATGCCGGGGAGCACCCCGAGGACGCCTCCCTCGGCGCAGCTCGGCACCATGCCCGGCGGAGGAGGCTCGGGATAGAGGCAGCGGTAGCAGGGACCGCCGAGGTGCGGGGCGAAGACGGTGCACTGGCCGTCGAAGCGGAAGATGGAGCCGTAGATGTTGGGCTTTTTCTGAAAGACGCAGATGTCGTTGGAGAGGTAACGGGTCGGGAAATTGTCCGTGCCGTCGATCACGAGATCGTAGGGGGTGACCAGCTTCTCGGCGTTCTCCGAGGTAAAGAGGCAGTCGTGCAGGTCGACCTGGACGTTGGGGTTGATCGACTTGATGGTGTCCTTGGCGCTGTTGATCTTCTTGCGGCCCACATCGGTGGTGCCGTGGAGGATCTGGCGCTGGAGGTTGGAGAAATCGACCGTGTCAAAATCGACCAGGCCGATCCGACCGATGCCTGCGGCGGCAAGATAAAGCGCGATCGGTGAGCCGAGGCCACCCGTGCCGATGCAAAGGATGCTGGCAGCCTTGAGCTTCTTCTGCCCCTCGAGGGTGACCTCGGGCATGATGAGATGACGCGAGTAGCGCGCGATCTCGTCGTTGCTCAGTTCGATGCCCTCGGTGCGGGCCGGATCCAAGATGCTGTTGCTCATGAAAAAGGGGATTACCAATAGCCTTTCGGGCCTTTTCCATCAAGGGAAAGAGGGTTTCCCGTGGCTTTCCGCCGCGATTAGGACACACTTTCCCGATTAGGAATTCCATCCCGTCGACGGCATGAGTGGCATCGTGAATATTCTCCCTTGGATCGTCTCGTTCCTCATGGCTTTCGGGATCGTCGCGATGCAGGCGATCGGTGGCGGTGGTCGGCCGATGTTCCCTTTGATGGTCTGCTATCTGCCGATCCTCGCGGCAGGTCTGCTTTCGATTCCCGGGATTCTCCTTGGAAGTTCCAAGCGCATCCCCGACCGGATCTGCCTGGGGACAGCGATCGTTTTCGGGGCCTACTTGCTGGTCAGAACCTGCTTCGGGGGAGATCCCGGCCTGAGGGATTTTGAGCTCTTGCGTCTGGCATCTGTTTTTCTGGTCTATCTGCTCACGGTTGCCGTGGTGACGGCAAAGGGCCCTCGGCTGCTTTTCCTCGGGATTCTTTTTGCGGCGGCTTTCCTACAGACCGCCGCCGAGATCTACCAGTTCTACTGTGATCAGGCTTGGGCCCCGCTCCTGGAGTGCCTCCCTTTCCTGAAAACCTACTACCCGGAGACCGTGGGAACCTATGCCAACAAGAACCATCTCGCCTGGCTGCTGGGTGACGGAGCCCTCTTCGCGGTTGCTCTGGCATGCTGGGGTCGGCTTCGGTGGGTCACGCGTGGCTTGCTGCTGTATCTCTTCTTTTTCCTGGGGTTCGGTGTCTGCATCAGCCTCAGTCGCGGCGGTGTGGTGGCGCTAATGACGGGCCTGCTCGTGGTTGCCTCCGTCTCGTTGTTCCTTCTGCTCCTGAGCCGTGATCGGGGGAAGCTGCTTGCCGGTGCCTTCGCCGGGATCCTGATCGCCGCGGCATGCGCCGCGATCTATGCGGTCTTTTCCTCCAACTCCGCCCTGGAAACCCGGATGCAGGGGCTCTGGATGGATGTGTACCGCGAGGATCTCTGGAGGGCGTCCATTCATGATTTGGGAATAGCCCCTTTTTTTGGAATGGGTGCCGGCAGCTTCCAATGGAGCGCCCGCCTCATGATGCCCGCGGATTCGTTGCTGGCGCATAACGATCATGCCCAGCTCCTCTCGGAATACGGGCTGACGGGATTTCTCCTGATGACGGCTTTTCTCGCCAGCCACTTGCGGGCGGGATTTTCAGTGCTTCTGCGGCGGAGGAGCGAAGGGGGGGCGATCGGATTCCAAAGCGACTCCAAAGCCATTCTGCTGGGCGCACTTGCGGTCGTTTTCGCTCAGACGGTCCACTCGGCTGTCGATTTCAACCTGCATCTCGCCTCCAATGCCCTCCTTGCCGGGTTTTGCCTCGGTATTCTCGGCGGCGGGAGACTGCGAGAACGGCATTACTCCGTTTCCCCACTCCTGCGAGGAGTGCAAGGCTCGGCCATCGTGGGGCTTGCGGGAATGCTGGGAGTCGTCCTTGCGGCGGGATGGGATCCGGAATTTCGGTTTTTCCTCCTGGAACAGTCCCTTGCGAAAGCCCGTCGGTTACCCGGCTCCCTTCCTCTGGCCCCCGCAGCGGCTGACGCTTCAAGCCTGCTCGACAAGGCACCCTACAACAGCCGCTATGCGGACCTGCGCGCTGCGTTTTACCGGATGCTGATCTCTTTGCCGGAAGCCGGCTTCCAGGAGCCTGCCGACAGGGCCGTGCTCAGGCGCCAACTGGAGCGCACCCTGTCGCTGCAGGGTGGTAACGGCGCTGATTGGTATCTCTGGATGAACCAATCCTTCCTCCTGGGGCATCTGGGGGACGAGGAGGAATCCAGCCGGGCGTTCCAGCGGGCCATGGTGCTCATGCCGCTCTTCTCCCTTGTTTATCAGGATCATGCCTCCGTGTTGGAGGACCTGGGGGATTCAAGCACAGCCCTTCACTATGCCGTCATCGCCTCTCAACTCAAGGGTCCCCAAGGCTTGAACCCCATGATCCGCAGGCTTGAGGCAAAGTCGGGACGGAAGCCCCAACACTGATCTTTCCGATCGTGTTTTCAGAATACCCTCCGGGATAGCTTGCCACGGAGAGCAAAAAGGTGTTTTAAGGTGGCCCATTTTACCTTTTTAACTGATCAAGGATGGCCCGTCCCTTTTCCATTTTTCAAAAATTCCTGCTGCTGGCGGCTATGGCTTCCTGCATCCAAGGAGTTTTTGCGGAGTCGGCAGCTGTGCCTCCTCTTCTCTCCTCTTCAGAAGGAAATTCGGACTCATTGCCCCAGCCCGCGGAGACTTCCCCATCCATCGTGCCATCTCTCTCGACCATGCAAGTGGAGCCGCCTTCGGTGACACTGCCGACTCCGCCCCTCCCGCCTTCGTTGCAGGAGTCGGCCCCCGAACCTTTGCCCCAATCGACACCCCAACCAACTCCGCTGCCGAGGCCTGAGTTTAACCCGCCCACAGCCGAGAACCAGAATCTTCCAAGCGCCCAGCCCGCGGGAAATCCCCAGTTCGCCCCAGCCTCCGTCAGCATGCCGGTGGTCAAGCTGAATGATGCCAATCCCGCGGAACCGGGCACCGCTTCCGGCCAGGAACCCGGTCCCCTGGGAAGCATTGCCGATTGGGCCAAGAAGCTACGCTTTCAGGTGGGACTGCGCGGCGGCTACGACAACAATGTCAACAGCTCTCATAACAATCCCCAGGCGAGTTACTTCGGCAACCTCAACGGATCGGTGAACTATCGCTTCGGTGCCCCGCGGCTGAACATGAATGCAACCCTGAGTGGAGGTCTTTCCTACTATCCCGAGATTCCGGCTGCGGAAAACCGCAACCAAGGCGTCTTGGGGCTGGGTGTTTCGGTGGAGTACCGTCATTCCCCGCGGCTCATCTTTACCTTCAACACCTCCAGCTCCTACCAGCAGCAACCCAATCCCAGTCTGATCGGAACTTCAGTGAGTCAGAACGGCGCCTATTTTTACACCGCCAACAGTTTGGCCGGAGCCTACCAATGGTCCGACCTTTTCACCACCGTCACCCGGTTGAACTTTACCGCAAACTATTACCTGGAGCAAA
>Ga0007827_10000224_pt1 | contig 19249 bp, 16 predicted proteins | sample CryBogCBE16Jul07_FD_60332 | JGI IMG/M metagenome (GOLD analysis project Ga0007827, IMG submission 60332) | Freshwater microbial communities from Crystal Bog, Wisconsin, USA - CBE16Jul07 | ecosystem: Environmental > Aquatic > Freshwater > Lake | place: Crystal Bog, Wisconsin, USA | collected...
GACGGCGGGGCCTCTCAGAGCACGCTGATCGGTGGAGGTGGAAGCGACACCTATGTGATTAGCAATGCCAATGACCTGATTGTGGACGGCGCGGTGGGCTCGAGTGTCATTCAGTCCGCGGTCTCCTATGATCTGGGATCGAGCCTTGCGGGAGGGATCAGCAACCTTGTTTACACAGGTTCCCCGGGTGCCACCCTCAAGGGCAATGCGACCCTTTCCAATTCCCTCACAGGCGGATCTGGCAATGACACCCTCTACGGATCTGGAGTGGACACGCTCAATGGTGGTGCCGGGACCAATACATACATCGTCCGAGGCTCGGATGTGCAGATTAATGACGGGGGGACGGGGGGGCTGGTTCTGAGTTCGGTCTCGTTCGACCTGAGTTCTTCTCTCGTCAGCGGAGTCTATAACCTTGCCTACACTGGTTCAGGCAACGCGACTCTCAACGGCGGTTTTGCCGCCGGAACGCTAACCGGCGGTGCCGGTAACGATTCCATCAGTGACGGGGGATTCGGAGGGTGGGCCGATACGCTGATTGGCGGCGGTGGATCTGACACCTTTGTGGTGAGCAACTCTTCCGCGGTGGTGATCAATACGGGCGGAAGCGGCGGGTTGATTGTCTCCTCCGCTGACTACACCCTGGATGCGGCATCAGGCGTTTCGAACATGGCTTATGGAGGCGATGGGTTCTCCGGGCTTTCCCTAGTTGGGAACTCCCTTTCCAATTCCATTGTCGGCGGTGGCAGCAATGACACGCTCGGAGATGGCGGAGGAGGCGCGGACACGATGGTCGGTGGCGGTGGATCCAACACTTACCTCGTCTCCAACATCGCGGATCGGATCGTGGACTCGGGAGCCTACTCCGTGATCTATTCGGGAGGATCCGCATCCCTTTCCGGGAACAACCTGAGCAATCTCATCAATGCCTCTGCTGCAACAGGAGCCGTGAAGCTTTGGGGTGGGCAAGGTGGAGCCGACACGCTGATCGGGGGTGATTACAACGACTCCCTTTATGCTGCCGACTACAACGCCCCCAACACCCTCGTCGGTGGTGCAGGCACCAACCAGTACTACGTGTATGCCTCCTACGACAGCATCGTGGATGCAGGATCCAATAGCGTGGTTCACACCACCGGAACCTTCAACTTGCAGACCAATGCCACCGGCGTCGGCAATCTGATCCACGACGGTACGCGCTACGCCGCCGTTCTGACCGGATCCTCTTCCAATGCGGGCTCCCTCATCGGAAGCAATGCCAACGACACGTTCGTCGGGACGGGGCAGAGCACGATGGTCGGCGGTACGGGAAAAAACACCTACCAGGTGAGTTCCACCACCGACACGATCATTGATCACGGGCTTAATAGTTCGATCTGGACTTCGGTATCCTACGACCTCTCCTCGCCCTTGGCTGGCGGCGTGAATCACCTGGGTCATTCAGGAGCCGGAACCGTCTCCCTGAGTGGCAACTCAAATGCCAATTTGCTGTCGGGACTTGGAGACGGCGATACGCTCATCGGCGACGGGAATGACACGCTCATTGGAGGCAATGGGGCCAATACCTTCGTGGTTTCCTCCACCACCGACCGCATCATCGACAAATACGGGGTCAACATCGTCTACAGTTCGGTTGGGTTTAATCTCGGCTCCTCGCTGGTGAGCGGGGTAAACAATCTCGTCTACACAGGAACTGCCGGAGCGTCCCTGGCCGGCAACGCCGCTGCCAACCGCATTGATGCCTCGGGGGCATCTTCTGGCGTTGTCATTTCAGGGGGCGCGGGCACTGATACCCTGATCGGGGGTTCCGGCAATGACACCATTGTGGGCAATGGATCCTCCAGTCTTGTCGGCGGTTCTGGGGCCAATACCTACGTTGTTTCCAGCGCAACGGATAAGATCACCGATACTGGTTCGGGTAGTGTCATCCGCAGCTCGATTGGCTTTAACCTGGCCTCCTCGCCGGTGAGCGGGGTGAACAACCTCGTCTACACCGGCAGCGGGAATGTCTTGCTCGGCGGCAACTCCGCATCCAACTCCATTTCGGGAGGCGCCGGCAACGATACCCTTGCCGATGGCGGAGGGGGAACAGACACCCTGGTGGGAGGCGGAGGCACGAACACCTATATCGTTTCCAGCACTGCAAATTTGATCACCGATTCCGGTTCCGGCAGTGTCATCCGTAGCTCTGTCGGCTTCAACCTTGGTTCGTCGCTCGTGAGCGGGGTCAATAGACTCTTCTACACGGGAAGCAGTGGGGCCTCCCTTGCAGGCAGTTCCTCATCGGATTCCATCGTCGGCGGCGCCGGTAACGATACGCTCTGGGATGGAGGCGGAGGCTCAGACACCCTTGTCGGAGGAGCGGGTGCCAATACCTACATTGTCACGAGCGCTGCAAATCGGATTAGTGACTCTGGTTCCGGCAGCGTGATTCGCACGGCTCTTTCCTCGTTTAGCCTAGCCTCCACGCTGATAAGTGGTGTTAACAGCCTCGTCTACACGGGCACAGGCGGCGCATCTCTTGTCGGAAATGCCAATGCAAACCTCCTCGATGCATCCGGTGCATCAAGCGGGGTTTCTCTCAACGGAGGAGCCGGTAAGGATACCCTGCTCGGAGGTTCCGGTAACGACACCATCATCGGCAACGGGGCTTCCAGCCTTGTCGGAGGAGCGGGTGCCAATACCTACATCGTTTCCAGCGCAACGGATAAGATCACCGATACAGGTTCGGGTAGTGTCATCCGCAGCTCGATCGGCTTTAATCTGGCCTCCTCCCTGGTGAGCGGGGTGAACAACCTCGTCTATACCGGCAGCGGGAATGTTTCGCTCGGAGGCAACTCCGCATCCAACTCCATTTTCGGGAGCACAGGCAAGGACACCATCCAGGGATGGTCCGGAACCGCGGCTTCCAACACGGCAAGTGATACCCTCACCGGAGGAGCCGGGGCCGACAGCTTCATCCTGTCTGCGGCAGGCCAGACCGACAATGCCTACGGCAATGGATCGGGTGCGGTTGCCAGCATCACCGATTTCCAATGCGGATCCACCGGTGACAAGCTGGTGCTTCACAACTTCGGGACCGGTCATGCCGGAAGTGCCGGGTATCAGACCCTTTCCGGAGGCGCCGGGATTCTGGATGTTTACACCTATCAGGGAACCGATTCGAACCATCTGGTGGCCCATGTGACGCTCGCCTCCGGGACCTTTAGCTGGGCCGCAAACGCCAGCTTTGTGTAAGGGCTGAGTGTTCTTTCTCAGAACACTTCCCATTCTTTAGGGCCGTTGCATCCGGCCTCATTCCGAAGTCTTGTTCGGCTTTCAGGCTTCAAATCCCAAAGGATTTGCGAGGCCAGGGAACGCTGCATTCCCGAACTTGGTTCATCCTTCATAATTCAAAATTCATCCTTTAGTCTTTCTCCATGTCCTCCGCTCCCGACTCGACTCTCCTGCTTGGCCATTCGCCCGATCCTGATGATGCCTTCATGTTCTACGCGATGGCCGCCGAGAAGATCGACCTGATGGGTTACAAGTTTGAGCACATCCTTCAGGACATCCAGACCCTGAACGAGCGTGCCATGCGCGGCGAGCTTCACCTCTCGGCCGTCTCGATCCACGCCTACTCCCACCTGCTCGACAAGTATGCCCTGCTCCCCTGCGGCGCAAGCATGGGTGACGGCTACGGACCGATGTTCGTTGTCCTGAAGGGCCAAGGCCCCGCAGCCGATGCCTCGCTGGAAGATAAGAAAGCCTGGCTTCACTCGAAGAAGATCGCCGTCCCCGGCCTCATGACGAGTGCTTACCTGAGCGCCCAGCTTTTCCTCGGGAACGCGTTCAACCACACGGTGGTTCCCTTTGACGAAATCTTCGACGCGATCCGCTCGGGCTCGGTCGATGTCGGCCTCATCATCCACGAGGGGCAGCTCACCTATGCCAATGAGGGCTTCGAGAAAGTCGCCGACATGGGCGAGTGGTTCAAGGCCGAGACCGGGCTTCCCCTGCCGCTCGGGGGGAATGTGATCCGGAAGGACTTCACCCCCGAGCAACGGACCGAACTCAACATCATCATGAAGGAGAGCATCCGCTACGGCCTGGAGCACCGGTCGGCCGCCGTCAACCACAGCATGGCCCATGCGCGCGGCATGGAGGTCCCGCTTGCCGACGAATTCATCGGGATGTATGTGAACGAGTACACGCTCGACTACGGCGAGAAGGGACGCGCGGCGATCCGCGAATTTCTGGGCCGTGCGGCCGACCGCGGCCTCGTCCCCCGTCTCGATAAGCTCGAGTTCGTGAGCTGACCCGCGCGCGATGAAACTCCTCGTCATCGGATCCGGAGGCCGCGAGCACGCGCTCGTCTGGAAACTCTCGCAAAGCCCCCGCGTCACCTCGATCCTCTGCACCCCGGGCAACGCCGGCACCGCCCAGCTTGCGGTGAACCACGCGGTGGCCGCCACGGACCTCGACGGCCTCGTGGCCCTGGCCAAAAACGAGCAGGTGGATCTCACGATTGTCGGCCCCGACGATCCGCTCGCGGCGGGCATCGTCGACCGGTTCCGCGAGGCGGGACTGCGCGTCTTCGGCCCGACCGCTTCGGCCGCGCGGCTGGAGGCCTCCAAGTCGTTCGCGAAGGATTTCATGGTCCGCCACGGCATCCCGACGGCGGGATCGGCGACCTTCACCGACCCGCAGGCCGCCCTGGCCCACTGCGCCGCCTCGCGCTACCCGCTCGTCGTGAAGGCCGACGGCCTTGCACTGGGTAAGGGGGTCGTGATCGCACGGACGCGCGGCGATGCCGAGCAAGCGGTGCGCGAGGCCATGATCGATAAGGTCTTCGGATCCGCCGGCGACACCGTGGTGATCGAGGAGTTCCTGACCGGCCCGGAGTGTTCGATCCACGCGCTGGTGGACGGTTCCGCCTACTCCCTCTTTCCCGATGCGAAGGATCACAAGCGGGCGCTCGATGGCGACCAGGGACTCAACACCGGCGGCATGGGGACCATCAGCCCATCCCGCGAGGTTGACGCCCCGATGCAGACACGGATCCGCGCCGAGATCCTCGATCCCTTCCTGCAGGGACTCAAGGCCGATGGCCTGGAATTCTCGGGAATGCTTTTTCCCGGGCTGATGATGACGCCCGGCGGCCCGAAGGTGCTGGAGTTCAACTGCCGCTTCGGCGATCCAGAGACACAGTCCCTGATGCGCCGGCTTAAGAGCGATCTGCTCGATCTTATCGAGGCGACGATCGACGGGAAGCTCACCTTGGCGACCCCAGAGTGGGACCACCGCGCGGCGGTCTGCATCGTGCTGGCTTCGGGCGGCTATCCCGGCCCCATCGAGAAGGGGAAGGAGATCTCCGGCCTTGCGGAAGCGGCTTCCTCGGATCCCGATGTGGTGGTCTTCCATGCGGGGACGGCGCTCAAGGATGGCAAGGTCGTCACCTCGGGTGGCCGCGTCCTCGGAGTCACTGCACTCGGTGCCACGCTGGACGAGGCACGCGCCAAGGCTTACATCGCCGCCGATCTGATTCGCTTCGAGGGAAAACAACTCCGGCGCGACATCGGGGCGGCAAAGGCCTGATTTCAAAGGGGCGATGATTCCATGAATGTCGGACTCGCCCAGATCAACACGACGGTCGGCGACTTCGGCGGCAACACCGCGCTGATCCTCGCGGCCTATCGGAAGCTTGTTGCCGAAGGCGCTGAGCTCATCGTCACGCCCGAGTTGTCGATCTCCGGTTATCCTCCGCTTGATCTGATTTTTGCCGGGGAATTCGTCGAGCGGAACCTCGCGGCACTGCGGGAGATCCACGCACAGGTGGGCGAGGTGCCGTTGCTCGTCGGATTCATCGATCGGAATGACTCCGGCCAGGGGAAGCCCTTCCACAATGCCGCCGCATTCTTGCGGAAGGGACACGATCCCATCGTCATCCACAAGCGCCTGCTACCCACCTATGATGTCTTCGACGAGGCGCGGTACTTTGAGCCGGGTTCATCCCGGGAGCCGATCTCCTTTGGAGGGAAAAAGATCGGCGTGACGATCTGCGAGGATCTTTGGACTCCGGAGTATCTCCCCGGTCCCCTCTACAGGTTCGACCCCCCCGGAGATCTTGTTGCCAAGGGAGCGGATCTGCTGGTCAACCTCAGCGCTTCGCCTTTCCAATACGGCAAGCCCGTGCGCCGGCTGCAGATGCTGGAGTCCCAGGCCAAGCGTCTTCACATTCCCATCTACTATTGCAACTCGGTCGGCGGTAATGACCAGCTGGTCTTCGATGGCCACTCGCTGGTTCTGTCCGGCGACGGCACCCGTTCGCGTGAGTTGACTGGCTTCGCGGAGGAGTTGGTTGTGATCGGGGAACCATCCGCCCCCTATTTTCCGGACCATCGGGATGACCTTTGGGAGCTCTACCATGCCCTCGTCCTCGGTCTCCGCGACTATTTCCGCAAATGCGGGTTCAAGAGCGCGGTGCTGGGACTGAGCGGCGGCATCGACTCGGCACTGACGGCCGTCCTCGCCGTCGAGGCACTCGGGAAAGAGAACGTTATCGGGGCAGCCATGCCCGGGCCTTACTCCTCGGAGGGGAGCATTAGGGACGCGCATCTGCTGGCAAAAACCCTTGGTATACAGTGTCTTGAGCTGCCAATCAAGGAAAGCTTCGAGGTAATGCGGGCCGGACTCAAGATCGTCTTTGGTCACCGCCCCGAGGACGCCACCGAGGAAAACCTCCAGGCCCGTCTGCGCGGCGTCACCATGATGGCCCTCTCCAATAAGTTCGGAAGCCTCCTCCTGACCACAGGCAACAAGAGCGAGCTGGCCGTCGGCTACTGCACGCTCTACGGCGACATGTGCGGGGGCCTTGCCGTGATCTCCGACCTTCCCAAGACGCTTGTCTACGCCCTCTCGCGCTGGATCAACCGTGATCGCGAGATCATTCCCTCCTCGACGATCGAGAAGCCGCCGAGCGCCGAACTGCGTCCCGACCAGACCGATCAGGATACGCTTCCCCCCTACGACCTGCTCGATGCGATTCTCGCACTCTATGTGGAAGAGAACCTTCCGGTGCGCGAGATCGTGGCGCGAGGCTACGAAGAGGCGTTGGTGCGGCGCATCACTACGCTCGTCGACCGGAACGAGTACAAGCGCAAGCAGGCCGCTCCGGGACTCAAGGTGACCGGACGCGCCTTCGGCATGGGCCGCCGCCTGCCACTGGCCCAGCGCTACACTCCGTAGACCAAGAAAATCGGCTTCTATTCTGCGCGTACACAGGCTGCGAGAACCCATGAAGATCCCATGCCGTTTCGCTCGCGGAATCCGTGCCGTAGGTGCGCTCCTTATCTGCCTCGCATCCGCATGGGCCGATGACGCGCCGAAGCTTTTCTACCCCATCAACATTCTTGCCCAGCCGAAGATCACCGGCGATTGGGGCGGGATGCGTGACCGCGCCATCACCAACGGCGTGCGCATCACCGGGCAGTCGGTGAACGACATGCTCTGGAACACAACCGGAGGCATCTCGACGGGCAGTGCCTGCGCGGGGCTTTTCCAGTTCGGCGTGACGGTCGACACGGCCAAGACGATCGGTCTCGAGGGAGGGACCTTCAAAAACACCTGGCTCTGGCTCTACGGACGCAACCCCTCCTCCTATGTGGGCGATGCCTACGGCGTGAGCGGCATCGCGGCCAACCCCGCCTTCAGGGCCTACGAGCTCTGGTATCAGCAGAACCTCTGGAACGACGCCTTTTCGCTGCGCGGCGGTTTGCTCGGCCTCGACGCGGAGTTTGCCCTGTCGCCCACCTCGGCTCTCTTTGTGAACGGCTCCTTCGGCTTCCCGAACTTTCTCTCCCAGAATCTCGTCAACGGCGGGCCCGAGTATCCGATGGCGACGCCCGGTCTGAGGCTGGCCCTGAAGCCCCTCTCCTGGCTGACCTTGCGCAGCGCCCTGACCCAGGCAAATCCCTTCTCGCAGGCGCAGAATCTGCACAATTTCAATTGGAACTTCGGTCCCTCCGGTGGACTGCTTTCCATCACGGAGGCCGAAGCCGACTGGGATTCCCTGCTCAAGGACAGGCACCTCCCTGGCGCCGCCAAGGCCGGCTTCTGGATCCAGAACGGCCCCTCTCCCACCCTTCCCGAGGATTGGGCTTTCGGTGCTCCCGGAACCCTTGGGTATTGCTCCGGATGCTACGGCATCATCGACCAGCTCCTCTATCGCGCACCCTCCGCCTTAAGCGGCAAAAATCCCGTGTCGTGCAAAGGTTCTTCTTCCGCCGATGACAGCGCCCCCGTGCAGGGCTTGAGCTCGTACGCCCGGATCGGGTTCTCGCCGCAACCGGCAAGCACCCTGTGTCTCTCCGTCGACGGCGGACTCGTTTACACCGGATTGATTCCGGGGCGGACCGAGGATCAGCTCGGTGCCGGCTTCGCGTACGGGCAACTCGGCAGCGGCTACAGCGGCCTGGGCATTTCCCAAGGTATTCAAGACCCCTTCTACTCCGCCGTCGCCGAGCTGACCTACTCGATCCAGCTCGCTCCCGCCGTGAAGCTCCAGCCCGACCTTCAGTATGTCATCCGCCCGAACGGATCCGCGCAGTACGGCAATGCCCTCGTCGCGGGATTCCGTGCCATCGTCGATTTCTGAGGCGCCTTGACCGCCTCGCTCCCGCGCCCCCATCCTCTCACTCCATGGATCCCCAGTCCCTCCAGGCCGTCCTCGGACAGGCGCAGGCGTTCTTTGCGTCGAAGGGACTCCGCTTCACCAAGCAGCGCGAGGCCCTCGTCTCGCTGATCTTCCGCAACGACGAGCATTTCCGCCCGGAGGATCTCCTCCCCAAGCTCGGCAAGGGGAACGCCGCCTCACGCGCCACGATCTACCGCACCATCGCCCTGCTGGTGGAGAGCGGCATGCTCCGCGAGATTTCGCTCGGCGGCGGCGAGCGGCTCTACGATCCGAACTTCCTCCGCAGCCCCCATCACAATCACCTCATCTGCGTCGACTGCCGCGCGATCATCGAGTTCGAGGATCCGAACATCGATGTCATGCAGAACTGCATCACGCACCGGCTCGGATTCTCCCCCACGCAGAAGGCCCTCCGCATCGAGGGAAGCTGCGACCGCCTCCGCCTGCTCGGCACCTGCCCGAACCACAAGGGGAAGAAGAAGCCCTCCCGTTCCCCCCGCCGGTAGGCCGGGCGGCATTTCTACAGAGAGATTGACTCTGGAGATCTATTGAGATTGAATCTCAATCTCTCTCCCTGTTCTGCGTCCATGCCCTTTCTTTCCCATCTCAAGCCCGGGCAGGGTGCGCGCATCCTCCGCCTGCCGGGAGAGGAGCAGTTGGCCATGCGCCTCCGGGAGATGGGCCTGCTCCGAGGAACAGAGATCACCTTCATCAGGAGCGCCCCGCTGGGAGATCCGATGGAGTTCCGCCTGCGGGGCTTCGAGCTGAGCATCCGTCGCGCCGAGGCCGCGCGCATCGAGATCGAGATCCTGGCCGAGTCCCCGGCGACCAGCGCACCCCTCCCGCCGTTGCCCCCCGCGCACGTCGTCCCACCGGGAGCCGTCCGCACCGCCGTGTCGGTCCATCCGGTCGAGGCCATGCCCGTCACCACCGCCGGCACCCAGCCCTCCCGTCCGAAGTCCTACGCCGTCGTCGGCAATCCCAATTCCGGAAAGACCACCCTCTTCAATGCGCTCACCGGTCTCCGCCAGAAGGTCGGCAACTATCCCGGGGTCACCGTGGAGAAGAAGTCGGGCCAGTTCATCGGCCAGCATGGTGAGAAGATCGAGCTGCTCGATCTGCCCGGCAGTTACAGCCTCGGCTCCCGCGCCCCGGACGAGCGGATCACGCGCGATGTCCTGCTCGGCCTCCGACCCGACACGCCGCGCCCCGACCGCCTGCTCTGCGTGATCGACGCCTCCCACCTCGAGCGGAACCTTTACTTCATCACGCAGGTTCTCGAGCTCGGGATCCCCGCGGTGATCGCGCTGAACATGATCGATGTGGCGCAGTCCCAAGGGACACCCGTGAGCGCCGAGCGCCTCTCGCTGGAGCTCGGGGTGCCCGTCATCCCGGTGCAGGCGACGCGCCGCGAAACCCTGCTCGCCCTGCGCCTCGCCCTCAGCCGCGCGGATGTGCCGCGCTGCACCTGGGCCGCCGAGCTTCCCCATGTCTGGACGCGCGCCTCCGATCAGGTCGCCGCCTACTGGCCCCTGCCCAACGGGGCACGCCGTCCCTCCGATCTCGACCATCGCGCGCCACGCGATCCGTTGATCCGCTCGAAAGCCTCGCTGATGCTCGCGGCCACCGCCGAGGAAGCCGAGGCGCTCTCCGCCGAGTTGGGCGCAGGGCACGCGCTCGCCGTCGCCTCCTCCCAGCGGATGCTCCTCGACCGCAACCTCCCCGACTGGCGCGAGGCGGTGGTCGCCGCACGCTACGAGCGGATCGCGGAACTCAGCCGCGCCGCCCTCGGGGGACGCAGTTCCGCGGGAGACCGATTCACCCAGCAGGTCGACGACCTCGTGACCCACCCGTTCTGGGGATGGTTCTTCTTCCTCGGGGCGATGACGCTGATGTTCGTCGCCCTCTTCACCATCGCGCAGGTTCCGATGGGCTGGATCCAGTCCGCCTTTGATACCGCGGCCGCATGGGTCGGATCGGCACTGCCGGTAGGAGATCTCCGTGACCTGCTCTCCGAGGGAGTGATTGCCGGCGTCGGAGGTGTGGTGGTCTTCATTCCACAGATCCTGATCCTCTATTTCTTCATCGGTCTGCTCGAGGACACCGGCTACATGGCCCGCGCCGCCTTCATGATGGACCGCGTCATGAGCCGCGTCGGCCTGCACGGGAAATCCTTCATCCCGCTGCTGAGTTCGTATGCCTGCGCGATCCCGGGCATCATGGCCACGCGCACGATCGAGAATCCCCGCGACCGCCTGGTCACGATCCTCGTCGCCCCGTTCATGACCTGCTCGGCGCGCCTCCCCGTCTACGCCCTCATGATCGCGGCCCTCTGGCCCGCCGGCACGGCCTCCGTTTGGGCCAAGGGGGGACTGCTGATGGCGCTCTACATGCTCGGCACGGCGGCCGCGCTCCTCTTTGCACGGCTCTACAAGCGCACCATCCTCCGCGGAGAGACCCCGCTCTTCATGATGGAGCTGCCCCCCTACCGCATCCCCTCCGTCCCCCAGATCCTTCAGCAGATGATGCAGCGGGCGACGATCTTCCTGAAGCGTGCCGGGACCGTCATCCTCGGGATCGCGATCATTCTCTGGTTCCTCGCGAGCTTCCCGAAACTTCCCGTCACCCCGGGCGCACCCCAGCCGACAAAGACCGAGCAACTCCGCCACAGCTTCGCCGGGCGTGCCGGTCATGCGATCGAGCCCCTGATCGCCCCCCTCGGGATGGACTGGAAGATCGGCATCGGACTCATCGGCGCCCAGGCGGCGCGTGAAGTCTTCTGCGGGACAATGGCCGTCGTCTACAACGTGGAGAAAAAGGAAGGCGACAACCCCGATACCCTCGCCGAGACCCTGCGCCAACAGAGGCGCGCCGATGGCTCACCGGTCTTTTCACCACTCACCTGCCTCTCGATCCTCGTCTTCTTCGTCCTCTCGATGCAGTGCGTGAGCACGCTGGCCGTCGTCAGGCGCGAGACTAATAGCCTGCGCTGGCCCGCTTTCCAGTTCGTCATCATGACGGGTACGGCATGGATCGCCTCCTTTGTGGTGTATCAGGGCGGGCGCCTTCTCGGCTTTCACTAGCCGGCGCGGTGCGGGCTTGGCATCGCCGCCGGGCCGCCCTACAAAGCGGCATGACCCCACGCCTGCTTTTCTCCCTCCTCATCGCCAGCCTCCTGCTTACCGGCTGCGTCTCCAATCTCCAGCGCAAGGAGCAGTATCTCCGCGAGGCGGGATTCAAAGCTATCACCGCGACCACGCCCGCCCAGATCGCCAAGGTGCAGTCGCTCCCGCAGGGGCATCTCCGCCAGTACACCCGCAAGGGGCAGACCTACTTCGTCCTCGCCGATGCGAAGCAAAACCTCCTGCTCGTCGGCAACAACGCCCGCTTCGAGCGCTACCAGCAGATCCTCTACACCAAGAAAGTCGACCCCGCGATCGTCCAGGAACAGACCGACCGCATGATCGAGAACGATTGGGGTGGCTGGGACGGGATGATGGATCCCTTCTTCTTCGGTGGACCGATGATGTTCTATTGATCCCATCTCCCTCTCTCCTCTCATGAAACGATTCCTTCTCCTCTCGATTGCCGCCGCACTCGCGACGGCCGGACAGCTCGGCGCGGCGCCCCAACCCGCCATCGACCCGAACGCCCTCTCCCTGCTCAAGCGCATGAGCGATACCCTCGCGCAGGCGAAGTCCTTCTCCTACCGCTCCCGCGTCATCATGGAGGTCCCCTCGGTGACCGGACAGTTCCTCACGCTCTTCCCCGAGGGCGACGTGGTGGTGAAGCGCCCCAGCTCCCTGCGAGCCCGCTATGCCGGCGACGCCCCGCCGTTTGACCTCTTCTACGACGGCACCTCGGTCTCGGTGTTTGCGCCCCACGCCTCGGTCTACTCGACCACCAACGCTCCGGCCACCCTAGACGCCATGCTCACCGGCCTCCGCCGCGAGACCGGCGTGCGCCTCCCCGCTATCCCCTTGCTCAAGGACCATCCCTACGAGGCCCTCACCCGTGATCTGCAGAGCGCAGTCGTCGTGGGAGAGACCAAGGTCAACGGCGTTGCCTGCGACCACCTCGCCTTCCGCCGACCCGGTGTGAACTGGGAGATCTGGATTGAGACCGGACGCCGCGCCCTGCCGCGTCGCCTCGCAGCCACCTTCACCGACAGGCCGAACTTCCCGCGCAGCATCATCGAGTTCTCCGCGTGGAACCTCCACCCATGGGTCTGCTCCTCGCTCTTCCATTTCCGCGCGCCCAAGGGAGCCAAAGAAATCCCGTTTGCCGCGGTGCTCAAGGACATTAAGGACGTAAAGCGCTGAACCCCGAAATCCAGGATCCCATGACCAAGCATCTCTCCCTCTTCACGGCGGCGCTCCTCCTGCTCAGTGCTCTCTTCCTGACGGGTTGCACCAGCGGCTACTACTACGGTGGCGGACCCGTTCCCTACACCGCACCCGCCGTGGTCCCCGGCTACGCGTGGATCGGCCCCGGCTTCTACGGCGGCGTCTACTACGGCACCAGCACCGCCTACTACGGCAGCACCTACTACCGCAACGTGTACGGCACGGCCTACCACGGCACCTACGTGAACGGAGCCGAATATCATGGCGCCTACAACAGCGGCGGATACTACAACACCGCCTACGGAGGACACGGCTCCTGGTATGACGGCACCGGCAGTGCCTACGGGGCACGCGGTGGATCCGCCTCGTGGAGTGATGGCTCGGGCAGCGCCACCGGATGGCGTGGAGGCTCGGCCTCCTGGAGCGATGGATCCGGAAGCGCTACCGGCTACCGCGGCGGCACAGCGTCATGGAGCGACGGCTCGGGCACCTGGCATGGTGCTGGAGGGCGGTCGGGATCCTTCCGGCGATAATCTGGTCTTCGGACCAGATGGAGGCTCGCGATCTAGGCGGATAGCGTTGTTGGTCGGCACTCGCAGTAGTTTTGTCTGCCGATCGTCCCCGATCAGGCATCCTCAGATCTTCTGATCTTCGGACTTCTCAGCCAGCGCCTTGTTAGACTTGGAATTTTTGTCGCGGACGGCCGCCTTTCCAGCTTCGTTTACCTCAGTGAAACGTTGCTCAGGAGTTGGAAGAGCGGCTCATTGATGAAGAAGTTCGACTTCCCTCTCTTCTCTTTTCGTAGGATTCCCTCGGCGACGAGCTGCTCCAGATATTTCGATGCGGTGACACGCGAGACTCCGAGATCCTTCTCCACGAACTCGATCTTCGTGTAGGGGTGGTGGAAGAGATTGTTGAGTAGATCCTGCGAATAGATTTTCTCCAGCCGCGTCCGGATCCGCTCCTTCGTCTCCTGCATGAGATCGCGGAGGGACTTCACTAGGGCGATTTCACTCCGGGCGGTCATGGAGACGCCACGGACCATGTAGAGACACCACTCCTTCCAGAGTCCCTTGTCCCGGGCTTCCTGCAGGAGCCTGTAGTATTCCCCTTTGGTCGTGGTGATGTAGCGGCTTAGGTAGAGCACGGGCAGATCGAGGAGTCCCTCCTTCTGCAGGATCAACAAATTCAGGATACGCCCCGTCCGACCGTTCCCGTCGTAGAAGGGATGAATGCTTTCGAACTGATGATGGGCGATCGCCATGCGAAGGATCGGGTTCAGATCATCCTCCGCATGGAGAAATGAGATGAGATTGTCCATCAGGGCCTCCACCTCGGCGGCGTTTTGCGGTGGCTCATAGACGATCCGACCCGTGGCGGGATTTTTCAGAACAGTTCCGGGGAGTTTCCGCAGGCCTGGCTTCCTCGGCTCGATCCGCGCCTGCACATCCAGCAGCGTTTTCAGCCGGATCAGTCCACTCTGGCGGACATCATCGAATCCCACTTGCAGCGCCTCGACATAGTGACGCACCTCCTTCACGGCACCGGGAGCAGCCTCCTCTTCCCGGTCGGCGAAGATCTCATCGTGGCTTGTGACGATATTCTCGATCTCGGAGCTGTCCTTGGCCTCCTGAATGGCGAGCGTGCTGATCAGGATCGACTGGTTCGGCAGGGATTCGCAGAGCCCCTTTAGCTCTGCAAGATTGCGCTCCGCCTCGGCAACAGCCATCCAGACCTCACGGCATTCGAGCATCGAGAGATCAGAGATGGGAAGAGGAGGTAGCGTCGACATAGAAAGAAACTGCCAAAATCTTTTCACGAATCACCCAACGTGTAAAGAAAAGCTCTTTTTCTATGTGTGATCTCTGCTTCATGCAAAGAACATGGCGTCCGCATCGACATGTTTCAGGAATCATGCAAAGAAATGCGCTTTTTCTATGCATATCCATGCGCTGTCTCATCCAGCGGATAGCGTTGTTGGTCGGCACTCGCAGTAGCTCAACTACAGCTTCGCTTGACCGCCTAGCTCTCCATCCGAGCTTGCGAGCCTTGGGGGAAAATACATTGGGGTAGGACACTTGGCGTCTTACTGCCCTGGTAGGATTGGGCCAACTGTCCATCTCCTCTAACCCCGATCTGCCATGTCTGAATCACCTGAATTTCCACCATTCTTCAGCGTCCTCACGGATTACCTGGAAAGCATCAATTACAAGTACACCCCCCTCCCGCAGCAGGGCCGGGTCAACTTCAGCGTTTGCGGACAGCACTCAGATTACCGGGTCCAGTTCTTCATCACGCCGGCGGGTGATTACTTTCAGATACTCATCCACTACCCGTTTCGGATCCGTGACGAGAGGCAGCGACTCTCCACGGCGGAGCTCATCACCCGGGCGAACTACAAGATGCTCCTGGGCAAGATCGAGATGGATATGGCCGACGGGGAGATCCGATTCCATGTGTCCCATGCGATCGAAGGTGGCGTCTTCACCGAAGAGACCCTTGAGAAGATCTACATGATCGGGCTCATCACCGTGGACCGCTACTTCCCGGCCTTCATGCAGCACCTGCATGCCGGCTACACGCCCGAGGACGCAGTCTTCCATGCTGAGCTCGATACCCATGCCGATGCCGTGCAGGAAACTCCGAAGCCAGCACCCAAGCTCAAGAAAAAGGCCAAGCCAGAATCCTCCTTGGGATCATCGGCACCCCCAACTCGACCCACCAAGAAACACAATCGAAGGAAGGGTGGGCGACGTGCGATTCCCGGACAGGGTGAATTGCCGATGTGATTCATGGAAATCCCCTCATGAACGATATGAACAAGCCCCAAGCAGGAACCCCCTCCGAAGAGGAAATGATGTTCGTAGAGGCGTTGGCATCGCTGCTCGAAAAGATGAATGCGGTATTTGGCGATGAACTCGATCGCCTCACCAATACACAGGAGACCGTGCTCAACGGGCTCCTTGGCGACCGGATCAAGGCCCGTGGAGGAGATCCTTCACTGGTCACGATCGATGAGGTCGAGGGGTGTCGGGAACTCCTCTATACGCAATTCCCTATGGCTGCAGTGCAGTAACCATCTCAACCCCCTATCCCCTCGTGAAGACGTGGTTACCCTCTCAAATGAAACACACCGTTCTCCTGCTTGCCTCCCTATCTTTGTGTGGTTGTGCATCTGTCTCTAATAAGACCTCGCTGACAAAATCAGCCGCCCTGGGGCAAACCCATGCACAAATCACCAAGGAACTAGGTCCTCCAACAGCCTACTACATGAACGGGTTTGCCCTATTTCATGACAAGGGGAACGAGGTGCAGGCGCACTATACCTCAGGAAGAGCCGATGCTCTTTTCTACTACACCTTTAAGAGAAAAATCTCGCAGCCTTGGCTCTCCTCGATTCTCAATCTGAACTCAAAGGGCACTCCGTGGATTCTGGAGGCCAAATCTCCGACAGGGCGTCAGGTTTATCGCACAACCGACGGGAAGTACTATGCCTTCCTCAGTAAGGGGAACCAACTGCTGGTAGACACCAAAGAGTTCTTTGAGAAGTCACTCCACCAGCCCGGTAAGTCTATCCACGTGGATAACCTACCCGAGGGAGTCTTCGCCCCTGATCATACCCTTGCTTGTATTGGGATGACTGAGCCAGAGGTCGTGAGAAACTACGGGGAGTCCACCTTCTCCAAGGATGGGATCAAGGAGTACTTCGACGGGTATCACAGACTCTTGGTTCGCTACAAAGACCGTAGATGCAACGCGATCTGCTACTTCGCGGACAAAGAGAGGCGTATCAACGACTGCTGGGTCTCTGGATTGCAACAGCTCAACTCACTCTCTGCTTGGATTACTGCTGACTGCTCGAAGCCGAGTGAGATTATCTATTGGAACCCGGGGAAGAGTTTGGTTGCGCAGCTGCGTCACAGAAAGTGGTTCTACGTCCATACCCATGAATCCGCGGATGACAAAAAGCCCGGCCCCCAGCCTTCCGGACGTAAATACTTCAGGGCGAATTACACACCATGTGCCATGGTCTGGCTGAACGAGACAGAGGCCGAGATGACCAAAAAGCTGGGCAAACCCACCATCGACAACAAGGAGAGGGTCTATCACGACAAGGGCGTTGAAGTTCGCGCCACCTTCGACCACGGCATCTGCAATAAGATCATCTACAGCTCTACCAACGGCCACAAATTCACAGACCACTGGGTGAGTTCGACCCTGGCTCTTAATTCAAGAGGCCGTTCCTGGTTCACCTTTGAGGAGTCCACCCCCAAGAAGAGCTTTTACAGAACTTTCGATAAAAAGATCTGCGCCCGTCTGACAGACGGCACCACCCTTGGCATCATTGACGCAAAGGTATACCAGAAGGCTGCGAAGGATCTGGAATCACATCCCACCACAACCGCCATCCCCCAATGAACAAACAGGAAATTAAACAGGCCATCACCGGAATCTCGAACTTGCTGGGGAACAACCCCGCCCTGCTTCTTGCGTCACTCGCCCTCTGCGGGTGTGCAGTCCACCCCACCACACAGGCACACACGGATAATCAACCCATCCAACAGATCACGGATAAGGCGGTTGCCACGGCGAGAAAGGAACTCCAACCCAAAGGCATATCTATAGTCGTTGCAGAGCCGAGCACGGGGAAGATCGTGGCCATGAGCGACTGGGCTGAATGGCCCTTATTCAAGTCCACCGGCGACTACACGCCGGCGATGCCCGACCCTCGGACGGGAAAACCAACTCCCAACCTCTGGACAGGCGCGACCATGTTTGAGCCCGGCAGCACCTTCAAACCGATAGTAGTTGCCGCCGCTCTTGAGAAAGGTGTCATCACCCCCAAGACCAAGATCTACTGCGAGAATGGTCTGTTCAGTTACGGGGGGAAGACGATCAAGGATCACTATCACCAGGGGAATGCGACCTATGAAGAGATCATGATGAAGAGCAGCAACATCGGAGCTGCTAAAATAGGCCTGCTACTCAAAGACGAAGATTTTTATCGGTTCATCCGCAAATTCGGATTCGGTCAGAAAACAGGGATCTCACTACCATGGGAAGTCAGTGGAATGGTGAACCCTCCCTCCAAGTGGGATTCTTTGACCAAGACTCGGATGGCTTTTGGACAGAGCGTGTTTGTCACCCCGATCCAGCTGACGATGGCTTATTGTGCCATTGCCAATGGAGGCAATCTCATGCGCCCCGTGGTAGGGGATGAGAAGCCTAGGGTTGTCCGACGAGTGTGTTCAGAGAACACGGCCAACCTCTTAAAGGCTGCCCTCCAAAAATCAGCCTCCCTTAATGGCACCGCGCCCTTAGCCCATGTAGAGGGAGTGACCGTGGCCGGGAAGACGGGAACGGCCCAAGCCCTCACTTCCGAAGGAAACTACCTCACTGATCAGTACTGGACGATGTTCGCAGGGTTCTTCCCCGTGGATCATCCGAAGTACGTCGTGGTCGTTATCGTTGATGAAGCCAAACTTGCTCCTGATCTAAACTTCGGAGGACTTGTCGCAGCTCCGATCTTTTCAAAAGTTGCCACAAAGATCTCAGCTCTTAATAAGCCCTCTCTCGAATGATCAAATTTCGGAAGCGAGATGCCGGATCACCATCATGACTTCCGAGTCAGACGGCACCACCCTTGGCATCATCGACGCAAAGGTATACCAGAAGGCTGCGAAGGATCTGGAATCACATCCCACCTCAACTGCCATTCCCCAATGAACAAACATGAAATCAAGCAGGCCATCACCGGTATCTCGAACTTGCTGGGGAATAACCCCGAACTGCTTCAACAGCAACTGACCTCCCTGAAGGCCTTCCTCCCAGATTTGGATGAGGCTGCCATCCAGGGGATCATTGAGAAAACCAAGGCGGCCAACTTCCAGCCGGGGCAGCTGACGGAGGAACTTGAGAAGGTGGTTTCTGCCTTCAACTCCGCCCCTCCCAAAGAATCATAGGCTGACACCCAATGGGCTTCTTCCGTTTCCGCCGCAGCGTCAAACTCTTCCCCGGTGTTCGTTGGAACATCGGCAAGAAAAGCTCCTCGCTGAGCTTCGGTGGTTCTGGAGCGCACTACACGGTCGGCAGCTCTGGCACTCGAACGACGGTTGGCATTCCTGGGACCGGGCTTTCCTACACGGAGTTCCACGGAGCACACAGTCGCGTTGCATCGCGACACCCCCGGATCCCGGAGCCCTCTGAGGAATGGCTCAGAACCAATACG
>Ga0007827_10000230_pt1 | contig 19012 bp, 16 predicted proteins | sample CryBogCBE16Jul07_FD_60332 | JGI IMG/M metagenome (GOLD analysis project Ga0007827, IMG submission 60332) | Freshwater microbial communities from Crystal Bog, Wisconsin, USA - CBE16Jul07 | ecosystem: Environmental > Aquatic > Freshwater > Lake | place: Crystal Bog, Wisconsin, USA | collected...
CCACTTGGAGCTGTCGATCATGATCGGCACGCGGCTGATCTCGGGATCGGCGGCGAGCAGGTTCAGGAAGGTCTCCATCACCGCCTCGCTGTCGAGCATCCCCTCGTCGACGTTCACATCCAGAATATTCGCACCGCTCTCGACCTGCTGACGCGCGACGGAGAGAGCGGTCTCGTAGTCGCCCGCGATGATGAGCTTCGAGAAGCGCGGCGATCCGGTGACATTCGTCCGCTCACCGACCATCATGAAGGAGCTCCCCTTCCCAATCGTGAGGGCCTCGAGTCCGCTCAGGCGGGTGGCCGGTTCCGGGGTCGAAGGCTTCCGCGCCGGATGAGGGCGGACGGCCTCGGCGATCGCGGCGATATGCTCTGGAGTGGAACCGCAGCAGCCGCCGAGCACGTTGATCCACCCTTCCTTGGCAAAATCACCCACGAGGGCAGCCATCTCGGACCCCGTCTGGTCGTAGCCGCCGAAGGCATTGGGAAGACCGGCGTTCGGATAGCAGCTGATATAGCAGTCGGCGATGCGGGAGAGTTCCTCGATATAGGGGCGCATCTCGGAGGCACCGAGAGCGCAATTGATGCCGACGGCGAGTGGCTTGGAGTGACGGACGGAATTCCAGAAGGCCTCGACGGTCTGCCCCGAGAGGGTGCGGCCGGAAGCATCGGTGATCGTGACCGAGAGGATGATCGGCCAACGCATGCCGCGCTTCTCGAAGACCTCCTCGCAGGCAAAGATCGCCGCTTTGAGGTTGAGCGTGTCGAAGACGGTCTCGAGCAGGAGCAGGTCGACCCCGCCGTCAAGCAAGGCCTCGATCTGCTCGGCGTAGGAAACCACGAGCCCGTCGAAGGTGACGGCGCGGTAGCCGGGATTGTTCACGTCCGGCGACATCGAGGCGGTGCGGTTGGTCGGCCCGACCGATCCCGCCACGAAGACGCGGCGTCCCGGATTGGCCGCCATGAATTCCTCCGCCGCCTCCCTGGCCACCTTGGCCCCGGCGAGGTTGATCTCGCGCACGGCCTCCTCAAGGCCGTAGTCGGCCTGCGAGACGGTGGTGGTGCTGAAGGTGTTGGTCTCGACGATGTCGCTTCCGGCCTCGAAGTAGGCGCGGTGGATTCCCTTGATGACATCGGGACGAGTGATGGAAAGGAGGTCGTTGTTCCCCTTGAGATCATGGCCGTGATCCTTGAACCGCTCGCCGCGGAAGTCGGCTTCGGTAAGCGGATGGCGCTGGATCATCGTTCCCATGGCCCCGTCGAGCAGGGCAATGCGGCGGGCAAAGAGTTCCCGCAGCGCGGTATCGGATTCGTGGTTGGGAAGCGTGGTCTGCATGATGATCAGGGATTGGAGAGGGCGACGTCGCCTGCTACGGCTCGGGAATGACAAAGGATCTGACGATCTCCCTGCCGGAAAACTACGGAGACGGCACGCATCGCCATGCGCTCCTGCTGACACTCGATCCCGGACTTCCGGCCGAGGAAATCGCTGACCGTCTGCGGGAAGAAGGCATCCTGCCGCCGATGATCGTGGCGGCGCGCACGGAAGGCAGCACGGCGGACGCCGGGGAACTGATCGGATATCTCGTCTCCACGCACCGGATCCTGGAGGCCCCGGAAGCGCGCTGGGTCTGCGGGACGGGACACTCCGCCGCCGAGGCCCTGCGGTTGGTACTCAATCGGCATGATCTGACGGGACGCGCGGCCTGTCTCTCGACCTCCTTCGAGGGAGCGGAAGGGGCGCCCCCCCTGCACTCGCGACTGCTGCGGGAACTGGAAGAGTGCACGGATCTTCCGGCAGGAGTGAAGTTGTTCCTCGACTACGGCACCTTGGGAATCGATGAGTGCTACGAGCCGTACCATCGCGATGTCGGCGCGATCTTCCGCGCGAACGGGTGGAGGGACGATCGCGAGTTCCGGATCACCCGCACTGCGGGAGGATCGCACGATCCCGCCTCGTGGCAGAACCGCCTCGGACCCGCACTGCACTGGCTCGCCGGTCGCTGACATCTCAAGCTGCGACGTCAACCCGGCGCTGCAGGAGGGACCGCTCCACGACCACAAAAAACGCGGTGAAGAGCAAATCACCCGCGAGGCTGTTGCGGAAGAAGGTCCAGGTCGGAGGATAACCGGAAAGACCCACGGTCAGGGCCTGCACCCATCCGGCGAAGGTCTGCGGATAGGCCGTGAGGCCGAGCCAGCTTCCCGTATTCGACACGACGTAGAAGAAGATCGAGGCCGCAAGCGTCCCGCCCAGTACCGGAAGCAATCCGGATCGACCCCGGAGACTCCAACCGAGCGCGACCGCCACGAGGTAACCGGGCAGAGTCCAGAGAAGTTGGGCGGAAAAGATCGGCAGACCGTCGTGGGCGTTGAGCACGACATCGGAGAACAACAATGCCATGACCGGCACAGCCAGACCGATCCACCCAGGCAGGAAGAGTGCCGCGCAGAGGGCGGAGGCCATGAGGGGGGAAAAATTCGGCAGAACATCGGGTGCCACCTCGACGCGGAGAACGCGGAAGAAGGTGCCGAGAAGCAGGAGAACAAGCGCAGCGACAATGGCGGGAGAAGCGGGTGCGATGCGGTTCGGGATCATGAAGTCTCTCATCGTGGCAGGCAAAAAAAGGTGGTCAAGGGTTGCGGATTGTCCCGGAGTTTCCCTGATGAAGCTCGAAGCGGACAGGAACGGTGACCTCCGAGGCCATGGCAATCCCTGCCGCGGATGCAGGACGGAATTTCCAACCTTTCACCGCCTCGACGGCCGCATGGTCGAGTTCGGGATAGCCGGAGGATCGTGCCAGCTCAACCCTGCTGACTTCACCCGTCGTGCCAATCCCGGCCCTCACTAGAACCACTCCCTTCTCCCCGGCAAGACGGGAACTCTCGGGATACCGCGGCGCGGGATTGTTCAGGTAATCGGGCAGGATACTTCTCGCGCCGCAGTTGGCCACGGCGGCAGGATGCGGCACCGATCGACGGGTGGTTCGCGAGGGACTCGGCGGGGGGACGACAGGCAGGCTCCCCGCAGGAATCGCCTCGGCAACGGGTAGTTCCTTTGCAACAGGCAACGGCACGCCCGTTTCAACCGGAATCTCTTGCGGGATCACCTCTTGGGGCGTCTCTTCATCGCCATCAGTCACCGGCATCTCGTCGTGGTTCTCCGGGGTAGCCTTGAAATCAGCCACCGAGGACTCGGCGGGAGCCATAGAGAGGGTAGGCGCAACATCGGAGAGTACCTGAAACTCCGCGGTGACCGTGGACTCCTGCGTGCCGACCTGCGCGGGTTGCAGAAGAACGAGGCCCGCCGCGGCAAAGACCGCGCCATGGAGGGACGCCGAGAGGGCGAAGCCTTTCCAGGAAAGTGCGGTGTCGGTTTTCACAGTTTGAAAATCTGATTAAAACTCGGCTTTCAGCGATGCCATGAAGTTGACCGGAGCCCCGGGCATCGCCTGGTACGGATTGATACTCGTGAAGTAGTAGCTGTTGAAGAGATTCTCAATGTTCACCTGGGCTGTCCACTTCGTGGGGCCGACCCGGAACGGATAGGCTGCCATGAGATTCACCGTGGCGAAACCGGGGATTTGCTCCAGGTCATATCCGGTGTAGGAGGAATTCGGAACATAGGTTACTTCCTGGCTCCGGTAAACCGCCCCCGCACCCAACCTCAGGCGTTTGAGCGGTCCCTGCTGCACTTCGTAGGTGCTCCAGACACTGCCGCTGCTATAGGGAATCCCTGTCGGACGCTGGCCCACCTGACTACCCAATCCATATCCGGCACCCGCACTCGATCCCTCCGTCACGACGGCATTGATGTAGGAGTAGGCGGCGATCACTTTCCATCCCGAAACGATTTCCCCGGCGACCTGAAGTTCCACCCCTTTGCTCCGGATCTGGCCGATGGCCTGGGAAAACTGGGGGTTGGAAGGATCCGCTTGGGGAACGTTTTCCTTGGTAAGCTGGTAAATGCTCTCCGTGGCGGTGAACTTCTTGTCATCGCTCTCCTGCTTCAGGCCGAATTCCCACTGCTGCGCGCTCTGGGGAGGGAGGGCCTGCCCGTTTGTCGAGAGTGCCCCAAGAGCACTCGCGCCGAAATTCGCCGTGTAACTGCCGTAGATGCTCACGGGCTTGACGGGATTCCACAGCAGGCCGAAGCGGGGAGTGACCGCCACGTTGCAGGCCGAGGTGGCTCCGTATCCTGTATACCCGGTATTCCCGATCGAGAGACTATCATAGCGGAATCCCGCCAAACCGAAGAGATGCCCCGGTAATTCCAGCTGATCCTGGGCAAACATCGCGGCGTCATGCGTGTATTGGAACGTGCCGCCGGAACCGGAGTAACCCGGAACGGGCGTGTTCCAATTCGGGGCGTAGATATTCTGCGTGAAGTTTCCATTCACCTGATACTGGTATTGGAAACTCTGCTGGTAGTAGTTGACCCCCAGCAGCGCCGTGTGCTTGACGAACCAGGTTTTGAACTTTCCTGTCAAATCGCCAAGGAACTCTTGGGTCCACTGTTGGTAGAACGGGGTGCCACCCGCGTAGATCGGGAGATTACCGGCTTGGTCCGCGGGACCCACATAGTACTGGCCATAGGGCGTGGGATTGTTTTGGAAATCGGTCCTGTAGGCACCGTGCAGCATCCAGTCCTCGCCGAATTTATGGGTGAAGGAGAACTTCACCTTGAAATCCTGAGCCGGTGATTGATTCGCCCACGGCATGACATAGTTGGCGCCTCGGGACACGGGAGCGGGAAGCCCATTAGTCTGGAACGGAATCCCGTTATCATACTGCTGCTGGATATTCGCGTAGGTGAGTTCCAGAGTGGCCTCGTTTTCCTTGTTTGGTTGCCAGCGGAAGGTAGGGAAAAGGAAGAGGCGCTGGTCGTGAAGAAAGCTCCGGTAGGACCAGTTGTTCTGCTGGTCGACATTGAACCGATAGAGGAATTTTTTCTCCTCATCGACAGGTCCTGAGGCGTCGACGGTCGTCCGGTAAAAGCTGAAGGATCCGATCTGCTGGTCGACGGCGAAGGAATTGCTGGTCAGCGGCTTCTTCGTGTCGATGTTTACCAACCCACCCGGTTCCGCCTGGCCGTAGAGAACAGACGAGGGCCCCTTCACCACCTCGACATTCTCCACGTTCTGCATGGAGAGCTGGGATCCGAGCGCGTAGTTGTCATTCCGCAAGCCGTCCTCATACGTCAGGTTATGCATGTCAAAGCCGCGGATCGAAAAACTATCACCGACGATGGAGGAACCGGAGGGAATCACTCCAGCGACATTCTCGATTGCATCGTCGAGGTAGATGGTCTGCTGGCTGTTGAGAACCTCCTTGGGGATCACCTGGACGGAGACAGGATTCTCCATGTTGGGGGTGTAGGTGCGTGTGGCCGCCTTGGAATCAACCGGACCGAAGCCTCCAGGATTCTGAAAGTCCGAGCCCTCGACAACACCCTGATCAGCGCCGTTGCTCTCGGTCTGTGCCGTGACCGTAACCGGAGGAAGAACAATGCCTGGCCCCGGTGAACCAAAGGAACCGGAAGTCGGTTCCTGGCTCCAAGCCGTTGACGAATAACCAGCCAACAGAAACAAGAATGCGCTCTTTTTGAATATCATCATATGATGATATGATGATATGAATTATGCCAGTCAAGCCCTTTGATGAACATTTGAACATTCACTGAAAAGATTTCCCAATACCCCGTCCAACACGTTTACACTGTTATTCTCCCTCCGTTTTTTGGGACCGAGTCAAAAGCGGGAAAAATATTCAGCGGAGGCAGGGTGTACAAATTGGGAGGTTTGCACGCCAACCCATGGAAACCTGTTATTCAAGACCCAAAAGAGTCCGGTTCGGCTTGGTGATCACCTCGATCTTCTTGAGGACCTCGGCCTTCACCGGAATGATCCCATCTCCCATCATGTCGAGTTGCTTGGCAGCCACGACACTCAGGTCCAGGATGCGTCCCTTGGCATAGGGACCGCGGTTATTGATCCGCACAATCACGGTCTTCCCATTCCGGAGGTTGGTGACCCTAACCATCGTGTTGAAAGGCAGCTTTTTATGGGCGGCAGTACAATCCTCTGAATGGTAATGTTCCCCGTTGGCGGTAAGCCTTCCGATCCATCTTCCCCCGTAGAACGACGCCTTTCCGAACTCGACCGACGCAGGTTTGGGCTCGTAGAGGGAAAACATGGACCCCTTCTCCGGAAGCAGGGTGGCACACCCAGTTATCAGGAGCGCTCCGGCGATAAGAAAAAAAAGACAAACCGGCGCGGGGGAATTGCGCATCCCATGATCAAGCGCGGAAATCACCCGTGGCGCAAGTCCCGAGAGAATGGCGGGACTGGCTTGCCGTCCCCACCCGCAAGCGTGTACCTCTTGCCTCATTCCATGAGCCACGCCCGAAAAAAGAAGAAGATCACGGCGACCCCGATCGCCCAGGCAACGGAAGCCTTCGCCTTTCTGGCGCGTTTTGCCGCACGACCAACTCAAGTCGGAGCTCTCTTCCCAAGTTCCAAGGAATTGGCGAAAGCGATGCTCGAGGGGATCGAATTAAAATCCGGAGACATCGTCATCGAATTCGGCCCCGGCACAGGGGCCTTTACCGACGCCGTTCTGAAGCGCCTTCCCGAGGGGGCGAAATACCTCGGCATCGAACGGGATCCCCACTTCCACGGCCATCTTGAGGACCGCTTCCCAGGGATTGATTTTCACCACGGCTCGGCGGAGGAGCTCCCCGATCTTCTCTCACGTCGGGGTTGGGGAAAGCCGCGCCTGATTCTCTCCGGCCTTCCCTTTGCCAGCATGCCGCTGGAAGTCCAAGAACTCATCCTGACCGCAACCCGGGAGGCCCTGCACGAGGAAGGGGAATTCCGAACGTTCACCTACCCGATCTGCTGGTACATGACGGGCAGCAGACGCTTCCGTCGCCTAGCCACAACTCATTTTTCCCAATACCGCAAGAGCAGGACCATCCATCGGAACATCCCACCGGCCAAGGTGCTTAGCTACAGAAAGCCCACAAAAAGGCTGAAGGCTGAAGGTTTTTGAGGGCAAAGGGCATCGAGGCCGAGCAGGGCAGGAAGCTTTTAGAGCAGTTTCTTTTTCAATAATCGCCATGAGTTGCAAGCGCCCTGGAGTGGTCTGCAAGGAACAAGCGAAGCGGCTGTCGTCGCTGTGCCACTGTCCTAGCGACGCGACATAGCAGGACGCCCGATGCCGCCTCAACCAAGCCTGCGGGAGCGGGCGCGGAAGATCCCGCGATCGCGGGATCCGGAGGGCGGCACCGTCTGCCTGGAGGCGGATGCCGTCAAAGAACAGCTATAGAATTCCTTAGGACGCTCTAATCCAAAAGCCTGCTGGCAGAATTTGGAGTGAAGATATCCCATCTCGTTGCAATCTTTCACGTTTTAACCCTTTTACCTCCCCAAAAGTGGCTGCCTCGCATGGATTCGAACCATGACAAGCAGATCCAGAATCTGCTGTGCTACCGTTACACCACAAGGCAGTGATTACAAAATGGTCGGACAGAATGCACCGAACCCGGGGTGGGTTTCAAGCACTTGCTAAGACGATTTTGCCAAAACCACCCGCTCGGAGGTTCCTCCGAACTTCGGGTACACATGCTTGGCAGCTACCATCTTGTCCCGGGTGATCCCCGAGGGCACGGCCACTCCGGCCTCCGCGAGAGCATGCAACGAGGCGTGCAGAAGGCGGGATCCGATACCTCGGTTGCGGTATTCCATCAGGACGGAGGGCCCGCTGACCAAATGAAACGGAGCCTCGGGAAGCGGATCAAGCAGTGAGGCGGCGATCATCCTGTTTCCCTTCGGAATGACGAGACAGAGCGGCTCGGCGGCGTTGAAGATGCGGGCAACAGCCTCGGAGAGATACCGCTCGGCCTGGGCAAAGGAATCGTTCCAGGCGGAATCCATGGAGAGAGAGAGCAGCAAAACCCGGAGCACCTCCTCACCCTCCTCGCGGGTGGCGCGGCGGATCAAGTCGGATCCCGCGGGGGCGGCTTCCAGGGAGGCGGCATTCCAGGTGAACCGGAGCCACGGGGAGGCGGTGTCGCCACCGCCCGGCTGGAGGTCGGGTGAGAAAGAGGCCCCCTGACCCGGCATCGGGAGAGGGAAGGAGAAGTTTCTGAGCGCCATCGGAAAGGCGGAGAAGCGAACGGAAAAAACCTTTCCCGGTCAACCGCAATTTCGGGATCACGCCGCGGTGAGCGCAATTTCCCAAATGATGTTTGAAGAGAACGAGCAAAGATGGAAACCTCATCCCATGCCCGTCGTGCGGGCAACCACCGATCCACTCCCTCACCTCCGACCCTTCCTTGTCCGAGTCCCATCGTCCCAAACATGAGTGCGGCGTCTTCGCCATCCACGGCCACAAGGATGCGTCCCTGCTGACCTACTACGGCCTCTTCGCGCTCCAGCACCGCGGGCAGGAGAGCGCCGGCATCGCCTCGGGCGGTATCAACGGAAAGCCCTTCCACTTGCACAAGGGGATGGGGCTCGTCTCGCAGGTCTTCCACCAGGAAGACCTCTCTTCCCTCGTCGGAACGCGGGCGATCGGCCATGTCCGCTACTCGACCACGGGGTCGAGCACCCTGCTCAATTCGCAACCGCTGGGTGTCGACACGGCGCGCGGTCAACTCGCCGTCGCCCACAACGGCAATCTCGTCAACGCAGCAGCCCTGCGTGCCGAACTCGAACGACGCGGTTCCATCTTCCAGACCACGGTCGACAGCGAGATCGTCCTCCACCTGCTTGCCCAACCCGACGACACCATGGGCGGTCCGATCGGGGCGCTCCGACGCCTGGAGGGAGCATTCTCCCTCGTCGTCATGGGAGAGCACGAGATCATCGGCGTCCGTGATCCCAACGGCCTCCGTCCCCTCTCCCTCGGCAAGGTGGACGATGCCTGGGTGCTCTCCTCGGAGACCTGCGCCTTCGACCTGATCGGGGCCGAGTTCGTCCGCGATCTGGAACCGGGCGAGGTCGTCGTCATCAATGACCGAGGGATCCGCTCCGAGTTCCCCTTCTCACCCGCCCGCGAGGCCTTTTGCATCTTCGAATACGTCTACTTCGCACGTCCCGACAGCCGCCTGCGGGGCGTGACCGTGAGCAAGGTCCGCGTGAATATGGGACGCGAACTGGCACGCCTCCATCCGGTCGAGGCCGACGTGGTCATCCCGGTACCCGATTCAGGAATCTACGCGGCTCTCGGTTTCGCCGGGGAACTCGATATTCCTTACGACCCTGCCTTCGTCCGCAACCACTACATCGGGCGCACCTTCATCCAGCCGACCCAGCTGATCCGCGACTTCAACGTCCGCGTGAAGCTCAACCTCATCGGCGAGGCCGTGAAGGGCAAGCGTGTCGTCGTGGTCGATGATTCCGTCGTGCGCGGCACCACCGCCAAGGCCCGCGTTGTGAATCTCCGCGAGGCCGGGGCCAAGGAGGTCCATCTTCGCATCAGCTGTCCCCCGCACAAGCACGCCTGCTACTACGGCATCGATTTTCCCGATCCCGAAAAGCTCATCGCCAACCAGCACACCCACAGGGAAATCTGCGACTACCTCGGCGCCGACAGCATCGGCTACCTCGACACCGAGGGCATGGTGCGGGCGACGGGTCTGAAGAGGGACTCCTTCTGCATGGCATGCTTCAACGGCGAGTATCCCGTCCCCTACGACGCAGCCTTCGACAAACTTGTCATGGAACGCCGTCGCGGACTCGCGCAGCTCCTTCCCGACCAGACCGCGCAGCCCCCGCTGTTCACCCCGCGCGCCTGAGCAGAGAACCAAGAAGTCCCTTTCATCCATGAGCACCAAGAAAACGAAAACGTCTTCCAAGCCACGCGCGACCACGGCCCGCAAAAGCTCCTATGCCCAGGCAGGTGTCGACGTGAACCTCGGTAACCGCGTCAAGTCCGGCATCGGGGCCCTGGTACGCCCCACGCACGGACGCGAAGTGCTCGGCGGAATCGGCGGCTTCGGCGGGCTCTTCCGCCCCGATTTCAAGGGGCGCGGCATCAAGGATCCCGTCCTTGTCTCGAGCGTCGACGGCGTCGGCACAAAGCTCAAGATCGCCTTCGCGACCGACAAGCACGACACCATCGGCGAGGATTTGGTCAATCACTGCATCAACGACATCGCCGTCACCGGGGCGCGCCCACTTTTCTTCCTGGACTACATCGCGGCCGCGAAACTCGACCCGCGTGTCCTCAAGCAGATCATCACCGGCCTTTCCAGGGCCTGCAAGGCGGCCGGATGCGCCCTGATTGGCGGCGAGACGGCCCAGATGCCGGGACTCTACGGTGAAGGCGAGTATGATCTCGCCGGATCGATCACCGGTGTCGCGGACCGCAAGGATCTCCTCGACGGCAACCGCGTGAAAGTGGGCGACGCTCTGGTCGGCCTACCCTCCAACGGCCTCCACACCAACGGCTACTCCCTCGCCCGCAAGGTCCTCCTCGACCTTCTCGATCTCAAGCTCACCGACCGGCCCGCCGGATTAGGCACGACTGTCGGCGCCGAACTCCTCAAGGTCCACCGCAGTTACCTGCCGGCCTTCGACAAACTCGCCAAGATGAAGGGCAAGCCCCTCCACGCCGCGGCCCACATCACCGGCGGCGGCCTCATCGACAACCTTCCGCGCGTCCTTCCCAAAAACTGCGACGCCCTGATCGACCCCGGTTCCTGGAAGGTTCCGGCGATCTTCGGGATCATCGGCAAGGGTGGGAACGTCGATCCGCTTGAGATGTACCAAGTCTTCAACATGGGCATCGGCATGGTGCTGGTTGTCCCCGGCAAGGAGGGCGAGAAGATCGCCAAAGCGCTCGGCGGCAAGGTCATCGGCGGCATCATCAAGGGCAGCGGGATCGTCCGCTTCTTCCCGGAACCGGGACGCTGAGTCCCCCATGAGCGAGGAATTCCCCGGAACGCCCGGCCGGCGCAAGGCGCTCGGCATGGGACTCGGGGCGGGACTCCTCGGTGCCGTCGCTCTCGCCATGCGGTACGGCTGGCGGAAAACCCTGCGGGGCATCATTCCCGACTCCATCTCCCCGGCCGTCTTCGCGACCAGGGTGACCGACACCTCGGCAGGGGAGATTGTCTACCACACCGCCGACAGCCAGTTCCCGGGCCCTCCGCTGCTTTTCCTCCACGGGGTGTTCCCCGGCGCCTCCTCCTTCGAGTGGTCGAGAATCTACCCTCGCTTCGCTGAGACATGGCGTGTCCTCGTCCCCGACATGGTCGGCTTCGGCGAATCCCAGCGCCCCGACCCCGCACCAACCGCCGAGGAGCAGGTCCGCTCACTCGCGGAATTCCTCGATGCCATCGTCCCGGGAGAGTCTGCAGTGATCGTCGCCTCGGGACTCTCGGCCAACATCGCCCTGCTCTTCGCTTCCCGTCATCCCGAGAAGGCCTCCCGGCTGATTCTGTGGATGCCCGACATCGCCCTGGGCAAGGCCAACCCCTCGCGCGGCTGGCACCGGCTCGGCTGGTTCCCCCGCCTCGCCCGGATGGTCTACCGGCATCAACTCGCCACTGAAACCTTCCTCCGGGCCTGGATGCTCCGCTCCGGCTTCAACGCGGAGGATTCCTCGCTCGAGGAATCGCTCTCGGTGATCACCTCGACCGCCCAGCAATACGGTGCCGAGCATGCCTTCCTCGCCCAGTGCTCCAAGCCATACTGGCGCAGCCTCCGCACCGGACTCCGGGCGCTCACCGCCCCCGTCTCGATGCTGCTGGCCACGGGGGATGACCGCGACTCCTCGGCCGCGATCGCCGACCTGCGCCCGCTCGTCGGACGCTTTTCCATCGGGGAGGTGACGGCCAGGGGAATCCTCGCCCCGCTCGCGGAGCCGGAAGCCGTCGCCGAGGCACTCGCCCGCGAACTCGCCCCGCTCCCTCCGGAGGCTCCCCTTCCCCCGATAAATTGAATTGCACCGGGCGAGGCGGCGGACGCACCATGCCGCATCCCAACGGAATCCACGCAGCCCATCCCTTGAACGTCTCCGATCTCCGCGAAATCCTCCAATACGTTCCCCGCTTCCGGGAGCGGATCTTCGTGATCGCCGTCGACGGAGCGGTAGCCGCCTCCGAGAATTTTTCCAACATCCTGCTCGATCTCGCTGTCCTGCGCTCGCTGAGCGTCCGGGTGATCCTCGTGCACGGAGCCAGCCGGCAGATCAGCGATCTGGCAGCGAAGCGCGGCATCCGGGTTTCCAACACCGACGGCACCGGCATCACCGATGACGCGACCCTCGAGGTCTCGATCGACGCGGCGATCCGGCTCACTAACGGAATCATGGAGGGCCTTTCCGCGGTCGACCTGCGGGCAGCCTACGCCAACGCGATCATTGCCCATCCCGCAGGCATCCTTGGCGGCACGGACCAGCTCTTCACCGGACGCGTGGAGCGGGTCGACAACCACGCCCTGGAACTGCTTCTCAAAGAGGGAATCATCCCGGTCATCCCGCCGCTCGGCTTCGACGGCGAGGGCAGGACCTACCGGGTCAATTCCGACGGCATTGCCCTCGAGGTGGCCGAGGCGCTGCATGCGGCCAAGATCATCTTCCTCGGCGCGGACGACGTGGTGGGCGGCCCGAGCCCCCTGCCCCGGCAGCTCTCCATCGACGAGTCGGATGAACTCACCAGGAAGCTCCGTGCCTCGGGCGGCCCCTCCGGCCTCATCTCAAAACTCGAGTGCGCCGCGCGTGCCTGCCGGGTCGGCGTGCCCCGGGCCCACTTGCTCGACGGTCGGATCAACGAGGCGCTGCTGACCGAGATCTTCAGCCACGAGGGTTCCGGCACGATGGTCTATTCCAACGAGTACCAGCAGATCCGACGGATCTTTAAAAAGGACGTCCGGGCAGTGATGAACCTCATCCGGCAGTCGGTCGAGGACGAGGAGATCGCCCGGAGAACCCGGGCCGACATTCTCTCAAGGATCGAGGATTACTGGATCCTGGAAATCGACCGGACACCGATCGCCTGCGTGGCGCTCCATGTCGACTCCGCCAATTCCCTTGCCGAGATGGCCTGCCTCTATGTCAGCAAAGCCCACGAGAACAAGGGCTACGGCCGGAAGCTCATGGCCTTTGCCGAGAATCTTGCCAAGGAGAAGGGAATTGAGCGGGTCTACGCCCTCTCCACACGGGCCGTAAACTATCTCCAGCAGAAGGGGGGCTTCACCGAAACCGACACTTCGATCCTTCCCGAGGAGCGCCGCGCCCGCTACGAGGGAAGCGGCAGGAATTCAAGGATCCTCGTGAAGGAACTCCGTCCTAAGTCCCCCTGAGCGCGGATCCATGCCGGCCCTCACCCACCGGGGATTCTGGATCGACGCGGCGGTCATCCTTGCCTACTTCGTCGGGATCGTCTGGGTCGGCCTGCGGGCGGGCCGTGGCAACGCAACGCTGAAGGAATTCGCCCTCGGGGGGCGCTCCATCCCATGGTGGGCGGTCCTTGCCTCGATCGTCGCCGCGGAAACAAGCGCCGCCACCTTCCTCGGCACGCCAGCCGAGGGATACAAGACTCGCGCCCTGTTCTACGGTCAACTTGCCATCGGCACGGTGATCGCCCGCGTGGTGATCGCCTTCACCTTCATCGGACCCTACTACAAGTACGGGGTCGAGAGCATCTATGAGTTCCTGACGGTGCGCTTCGGCCCGCGGACCAAGAACATGGCCAGCGCCATCTTCCTCTTCACCCGGGTGCTGGGGATCGGGGTACGCCTCTATCTCGGCGGGGTGATCCTCGTGGTGATCTGGCAGCACTTCTTCCCAGGAGTGCCCGTGACTCTCGCCACCTATTTCTGGGGAATCCTGCTAGTAACATTGATCACCACGGCCTACACGGTGGTCGGCGGCATCAAGGCGGTGGTCTGGACCGACCTGATCCAGGCGACCCTGATGCTCGGCTCGGTCGCCTTCGTCCTCTGGTATCTGGTCGCCCATCTGGGGGGACTGGCCTCGGTCGGCACCGCGCTGGGTGGCTGGGATCATCTGCAGTGGATCCAGGTGGGATGGAACTCCTCCCTTCCCTTCGGTAAGGCCCTCTCGGCCATGCTTTCCGAGCCTTATACCCTTTTTGCCGCGGTGATCGGCTCGACCTTCCTCACGATGGCCACCCACGGCACCGATCAGGATATGGTCCAGAGGATGCTAACGGCCCCCGATCCCCGCCGGTCGCGGCTGTCTCTGATCCTGAGCGGCCTGGCCGACATCCCGATCGCCCTGGCCTTCCTTTCCATCGGCATCCTGCTCTGGCTCTATTACAAGGGGACGGGCGGACTTCCCGATATCCCGGACAACCATGTCTTCGCCCATTTCATCGTCAACAACCTGCCGGCCGGCGTCCGGGGACTCATCATCGCGGGAGTCTTCGCCACGATGATGGGATCGGCCTCCGCAGCCCTCAACGCGCTGGCCACGAGCTTTACCGCCGATTTCTACCTTCCCTACGTCAACCCCGGCGCGGATGACCGCTCCTCGGTCCGCGCCGCACGGATCGCCACGCTGGTCTTCGGACTTCTCATGGTGGTGGTCGGCACGCTCGCCGCCTATTCGGTCATCAGGGATCGCCATTTGACGATCATCCCGATCGCCATCGGGATCCTAGGCTACACCTACGGGGCCCTGCTCGGGATCTTCCTGCTCGGCATGCTCAGTTCGGGCCGGGGCAACGACCGAACCAACCTCGTGGCGATGTCGGCGGGAATCGTCGCCGTTCTCTTCCTCGGGAAAGTCCACCTTCCGGGAATCCTCGATTTCGGGCACTGGATGCCCATCTGGTGGCCCGAGATCGCGTGGCCATGGTATGTGCTCATCGGATCCGTGACGACGCTCGTCGTGGCCTTCCCTTTCCGGACCCCTTCCGAATCCATCGGCACTGCGAATGGTCAAGCCCTTTCCGGCCCCCGGAAATAAAAACTCCCGGTCCGGGGATTTTCTTTTCTTTCTGCTTGAGGGGTCTTGGAGGCGGTTCCTATTCTGATCCTCCCGCGAATTTTCCACGCCTTGAATCCTTCCCTCCGATCCCTTTCCAACCCCCGCATCGCGGCTCCCCATTCCCTCTGGGAAAAGCTCTGCGCCGTGATCCGGACCCGCGTCAGCCCCGACAGCTTCGACCGCTGGTTCTCGAACGTCACCCTGCTCACGGTGACGCCCGATACGGTAACGCTCGGTGTTCCCAATCCAATCCACCAGTTCTTCATCGAGAGCAACTACTCCGACCTGCTCTCCTCGGCCCTTTCCGAAATCTGCGGATCCCAGGTTGCCCTGCACTTCCAGTCGCTTCAGGAAGGAAGTAGCGAGGTTGAAGAAAAGGTCTCCCATCGGAATGGTGTTGAGACCGGCATGGAAGGTTCCGGCACGACCCCTTCCAGAAAACCGGCCAAGGCCGCTCCCGCGCCCACGGGGATGAACCCCTCCTATACCTTCGAGAGCTTCATCGTCGGCGCCAACAACCAGTTCGCCCATGCCGCCGCCCAGGCCGTGGCCAACGCCCCCGCCCGCACCTACAATCCCCTTTTTATCTACGGCGGACCGGGCCTCGGAAAAACCCACCTCCTGCAGGCCATCGGCCACCACCTGCTCTCCCTGAAGAAGGGGGCCAAGGTCGTCTACCTCCGCAGCGAGCAATTCACCAACGAGTTCATCGACGCGATTCAAAACAACGCCTTAGTCGCCTTCCGCAAGCGCTACCGTCAGGCCGACATCCTGATGATCGATGATATCCAGTTCTTCGCCGGCAAGGCCGCCACCCAAGAGGAGTTCTTCCACACCTTCGGGGCGCTTCATGACGGCCACAAGCAGATCGTCCTCTCCAGCGACCGTCCCCCGAGCGAGATCGCCAACCTCGAACAGCGCCTTGTCTCCCGCTTCGAATGGGGCATGACGGCCGAGATCCAGCCCCCCGACATGGAGACCCGCATCGCGATCCTCCAGGGGAAGGCCTCACGGATGCACATCGAGATTGAGCATTGGGTTCTCGAATTTCTCGCCGACAAGATCCGTAGCGACATCCGCCGCCTCGAGGGCGCGCTGATGCGCGTGGCCGCCTACAAATCCCTCAGCGGCAACGCCCTCACTTCCGACGCGCTGGAGCATCTCCTCCGTGACGTGCTTCAGGAGCAGGCCCGCAAGGCAGTCACGATCGATCAGATCCAGAAGAGGGTCGCCGAGCACTTCGACATCCGCTTGGCGGACATGACGAGCAAGCGCCGCACGGCCTCCATCGCCTACCCCCGCCAAGTCGCCATGTACCTTTCCCGTGAACTGACCCCCTCGACCCTGATCGAGATCGGGGACGCCTTCGGCGGCAAGGATCACGGTACCGTCATCCATGCCTGCAAGCTCGTGAAGAAGCGCATGGAGGATGACCCCAAGACGCGACATCTGGTGCGTCTGCTCGACCAGCAGCTCCAGCGGTAGTGGTCGCTCCCGGTTTTTTGGGAGAATCGCTTTGACACCACCCTCCTTGGAAACTATCCAAGGAGATCCTCGGGAGCACCCCGCGGAATCTTTCCACTTCCCATGAAATTCACGGTCACCAAGCAGGCGCTGCTCGACGGACTCCAGCGCATCCAGAACATCGTCTCCAACCGGGTCACCCTTCCCGTCCTCTCCAATGTCCTTCTGGAAACCACGGAGAACGGTCTTCTGCTGACCGCCACCGACCTTGAGGTCAGTGTCCGCACCGAGACCCTGGCCACCGTCGAGAAGGCCGGTTCGACCACCCTCCCCGCCAAACGCCTCTTCTCGATCATCCGCGAGCTACCCGCCGAGGAGATCGAGATCGAGACCGACAGCCGCAACGTTGCCTCCATCCGCAGCGGCCCCAGCTTCTTCAAGGTCTTCGGACTCCCGAAGGAGGAATACCCGGCCTTCCCCTCGCTCGAAGAGAAGCGCGGCTTCTCGATGAAGCAGTCCGACCTCAAGGACGGCCTCAAGAAAACCTCCTACGCCATCTCGCTCGACGAGACCCGCTACGTCCTCAACGGCATCCTCTTCTCCTTCCGCGACGGACGCCTTACCCTTGTGGCGACCGACGGACGCCGCCTCGCGCTCTGCGATGCCGAACTCGGCGAGATCAAGTATCCCGAGGGTCACGAGCGTGACTTCATCGTCCCGACCAAGGCGATCAATGAGCTCCAGCGCCTGCTTGCCGACGACAAGGAGGTGCGCCTCCATGTCGGCGATAACCTCGTCGCCCTCGACCTCGGCGGCACGGTGCTCGCCACCAAACTCGTCGACGGCACCTACCCGAACTACCGCCAAGTCATCCCGGGCGAGGCGAAGGAACGTGTCTCCCTCGAGCGCGAAGTTCTCCTGCAGTCGACCCGCCGCGTGGCCCTGCTCAGCAGTGACAAGAGCGGTTCGGTCCGCCTGAACTTTACCAAGAACAACCTCGACATCACCTCCAACACCCCGGAGGTCGGCGAGGCGAAGGAATCACTCGCGGTCGCCTACAAGGGCCGCGATCTCTCGATCGCCTTCAATCCGGAGTTCCTGATCGACCCGCTCCGCAACCTCTCCGACGACACGATCGCTCTCGAGCTCATCGACGAGATGAGCCCCGGCGTCATCAAGATCAATTCGGCCCAGCGCTTCCTCTACGTGCTTATGCCGATGCGCGTCTCGGTCTGACGTGTCCGCGACCGATTCCACCCGCCGCCTCCTGGCCGCCGCCCTCCTGAGCGGGGCGGCGCTGCTGCTCTCGGGTTGCGAGGCTCCGATCGTCTACCAGACCCCGCAGGACCGGCAGGCTGTTTCCGCGGCAGTCACCTCCGAAAAGCCCGGCAACTATTACGTCGGCTACCGCTTCTACAAGGTCGACTACAAGATGTGGGGCTGGGTGAAGAAGCCGGGAGAGCCCTGGAAGGACTCACAGCTCGTCATGTTCAACGAGCAGAGGAAACTCGCCCCCGACCGCGAACGCCAGGCCATCGGCTCCGACAACAACACGGTCTACAAGCTCACCGGCTCGTTCTCGGGACAGAAGGTCTATGAACCGGCCAGCGACAGTTTCTATCCCGAGTTCGTGCTCACCGGAGCAACGGTGATGACCACCAATCCCCCTCTGATCTTCCCCGACAAGCGCTGGACCGACCCCGCGATCCGCCTGATCGGCCCGCCGCAATTCTGACACCGCCGAAGACCATGAAGACCGCCCCCGAGAAACCGTTCAACCTCTCCCGAGAAACCGCCGTCGTCATCGGCGCCACGGGTGTCCTCGGCGGGTCCCTGGCAGAGGGGTTGGCTGCCGCAGGGGCCATCGTGGCAGTTGCCGGTCGCAACAGGGAGCGGGGCGAAGAACGCGTCACCTCCATCATGAAGGCCGGGGGCAGGGCGCGCTTCGTTCCGGCGGACGCTTCCAACCGCGGCAGTCTGGAGAAGGCGTTGGCCGAAATCACCGCGGAACTGGGCCGTCCCACGATCCTCGTGAACGCGGCGGGAGGAAATGATCCCTCGGTAACCGTCACCCCGGAGAACCCCTTCGAGGCGATCACGGAAGAGGCCTGGACCAAGAGCTTCGACATGAACCTGGTCGGCGGAGCCCTGCTTCCCTGCCAGGTCTTCGGCCCCCACATGGCGGCCAACGGCGGAGGCAGCATCATCAATATCGCGAGCGTCTCTGCCCATCTTCCCCTCTCACGCGTGGTCGCCTATTCGGCGGCCAAGGCGGCCGTCCTGAACCTGACCCGCTTCCTTGCCCGCGAGTGGGCGACCAAGGGTGTGCGTGTGAACTCCGTCACCCCGGGATTCTTCCCGGCTGAACAGAACCGCAAGCTTCTCTTCAACGAGGACGGCTCCCCCACGGCCCGCGCAGCCAGCATCCTGGGTCACACCCCGATGGCCCGGTTCGGAAAAGCCGAGGAACTCAACGGGGCGGTGATCTTCCTCGCCAGCCGCGCAGCCAGCGGATTCGTCACCGGCATCGATCTCAAGGTCGACGGGGGCTTCCTCTGTCAGACGATCTAAGGACTCCGTCATGGCCG
>Ga0007827_10000231_pt1 | contig 18878 bp, 18 predicted proteins | sample CryBogCBE16Jul07_FD_60332 | JGI IMG/M metagenome (GOLD analysis project Ga0007827, IMG submission 60332) | Freshwater microbial communities from Crystal Bog, Wisconsin, USA - CBE16Jul07 | ecosystem: Environmental > Aquatic > Freshwater > Lake | place: Crystal Bog, Wisconsin, USA | collected...
ACGACAGCTGGCGGCAGTCCATGGCTGGGGATGGTCTATGGCATAGCCACCGCAGCAGTTGTATCCTTTATCTTCGCCATGCTCGCTGTCAGAACCTCTGGCGTTTATTTTCTTTTGCTCACACTTGCCCTCGGCATGGTGATCTGGGGTGTTTGCCAGCGCTGGACCTCTGTGACTGGGGGTGAAAACGGTTTGCGCGGTACAGTGCGTCCGGACTGGTTGCTCGATCCAACGCGTTTCTACTTTTTTGTTCTCGCTGTCGGACTACTCGCGACCTTTGCCATGTGGCGCTTTGTGAGTTCACCCTTTGGTTTGTCATTAAAAGGCATCCGTGAGAGCGAGTCACGCATGAAAAGCCTGGGCTACCAAAGCACAAGGCACCTGGTAATTGGTTTTGTGTTTTCAGGAATAATGGCTGGCGTCGCAGGTGTGATGTATGCGCTATTCAATAGTTTCGTCAGCCCTTCTTCTGTTGCACTGGCACAGTCCGTGAAAGGTCTGCTGATGGCGATTATCGGTGGTGTTGGCACGCTCTTTGGCGGCATTGTGGGTGCGGCAGCAATCATCATTCTTGAAAATGTGGTTAGTTCCTTCACAGAGCGCTGGTCGATGGTTTTAGGATTGTTATTTGTATTCACCATGATCTTTGCCCCGGAAGGCATTGTTGGTAAATTTCGAACATTCAAATGGTTTAAAAAGTCGGTTTAAGCTAGTTCAGCAGTCACATCTTCTTTTACATACGTTTGCAAATACTCTCAGGAGAGCATGATGGATCGTCGTACCTTTCTAGCATCTAGTGCGGCCCTCACAGGTCTTGCTGCACAGGGCTCGTTTAATCAGGTGCTTGCCCAAGGCACTGGCCCCATCAAAATTGGTTTGCTCACGCCCCTGACGGGCGTTGTGGCTTCTGGTGGAAAAGAAATCGTTGAAGGTTTCAATTTATATTGGAATCAGGTTGGCAAGAAAGCCGGCGGGCGCGATATTGAAGTGTTTGTCGAGGACGACGGCTCAAACCCCGACATCGCCTTGCAAAAAGCACGCAAGCTCACCGAACAAACCAAAGTCGATTTCCTGGTGGGTGACTTACTGGCCAACACTGGTCTGGCAGTTGCCGAGTACGCCAAAACAGCTGGAATCCCCTACTTCATCCCGGTGATCGCAGCCGATGACCTGACCCAGCGCAAACGCATCCCTAACGTCATTCGCGTTGCCGGCTATACGGCGAGCCAAATGCCACGTCCCCTTGCGGACTATGCCTACAAAAAACTGGGCTACAGGAAAATCATCACCATCTCCCAGGACTACACCTTTGGTCATGAGCAGTGTGGCGGCTTTGCGCAAATGTTCACCGAGCTCGGCGGACAGATCATCGCCCAGCACTGGAACCCTTTAAATACCCAGGACTTCAGCCCCTACCTGGCGCAGATTCAGTCGGCAAAGCCCGATGCGGTGTTCGCCATGGAAACTGGCGCAGACGCCACCCGCTTTATTACGCAATGGTCAAACTTCGGACTCAAGGGCAAAATCCCTTTGCTCGGCGCGCAAAACTTCACCGATCAGTCCGTCATTCGCACCATGGGTGCTGAAGGCGAAGGCATTATCAGCTCGGCGCACTTTGCAGAAGGCAACGATGCGCCAGCTACGAAAAAATTCGTCGAGGAATACCAGGCAGCCTACAAATACCTCCCCTCGATCTATGGCTTTGCTCACTATTCGGCGGCCCTATGGATTGCAGAGGCCATTAACGCGGTCAAAGGCAACGTCGAAGATCGCCCAGCTTTCCTTGAAGCCATCCGTAAAGTAGCCTTAACCAATTCGCCACTGGGCCGACCTGTCAAGCTCGATCAGTACGGCAACCCGATCTATGACATATACATTCGCAATACTGTGAAACGTCCTGACGGCAAGCTCTGGAATGTGCCGATCGAAACCTACCCCGAGGTCACACAGTTCTGGAAATACGATCCTGAAACCTATATGAAGCAGCCGTCTTACTCGCGCACATTCCAGGGTATCAAGGGTTCGTAATTCCAAAACGCACCTTTTATCAACGACTTTAATATAGGCTAAACAGGCTGCGACGAAACCTTCTCGCAGCCTGGGCTGATAGATGAACCAACCACTTCTTCAACTCAAGAGCGTCGGCATTCATTTTGGTGCTCTCAAGGCAGTCGATCAGGCAAGCTTGCATCTGGCGACGGGTGAGCGCGTGGCCATCCTGGGCCCCAACGGCGCGGGCAAGACCACGCTGTTCAACGCCATCACCGGAATGACTCCCGCTAGCTGCGGACAAGTCATGCTCGATGGGCGCGACATTACAAAAGCATCACCCGAGTCACGCGCTCAGTCGGGCATAGCGAGAACCTTTCAGATTACCAATCTTTTTTTCGGACTTTCAGTAGAAGACAACCTGTTGCTAGCCACACGAGGGCTGGGAAGCACTAAATTCAACATGTGGCGCAGTGACCGTGGCCTGGGCAGAGAGCAGGAAATTGTCCAATCGGCTCTGGAAAAATGTCAGCTCCAGGCAAAGCGCAAATTGCTCGTCAAGGAGATTTCCTACGGTGAGCAGCGACAGCTCGAGTTGGCAATGTCGCTGACGAGTTCTCCGCGCGTCTTACTGCTCGATGAACCTGCAGCTGGACTCTCACCTGCGGAACGCGTGATTATGGCTGACGTGATTCGCAGTCTGCCTCAAAGTCTCTCACTTATTCTGATCGAACACGATATCGAGCTTGCGCTCGGACTCGTTGATCGCGTGATTTGCATGTACCAGGGAACGGTGTTGGTTGAAGGCAAACCAGATGAAATTCGTAACAACCCCCAAGTCCAGGAAATATATCTAGGAAAGCCTCGCCATGCTTAAGGTTACGGATCTCTGCTCCTCCTACGGTGAGGCTAAAGTTCTTGATCGGATCTCCATGCATGTTGCAGAAGGCGAGATTGTCGCGCTGCTTGGCAGAAACGGAATGGGCAAAACCTCGCTCGTGCGTTCAATCATGGGTTTGGGGTCGCCGCGGGTGAACTCTGGGAGTGTGAAATTACACGACGAAGAATTAACAGGACTACGCTCCTTTGAAATTGCCGATAATGGTATAGGTTACGTTCCTCAGGGTCGTCGTTTATTCCAGTCGCTCACTGTGCTGGAACATTTACAAATGCTGGCTCGCAAAGATCCGCATGCCTGGACAGTACGTCGCGTCTTCGATGCTTTTCCAAGGCTCGAAGAGCGTAAACATCACCGTGGTAATCAGCTCTCTGGCGGCGAACGCGGAATGCTTGCGATTGGGCGTGCGCTCATGACTGGCCCGCGTATCATCCTGATGGACGAGCCCACTGAAGGTCTGGCGCCGGTCGCTGTTGAAAATGTTGAAAATATCCTGGCTACCCTGCGTAAAGAAAGGCTTGGCATTTTGCTGGTTGAACAAAACCTGTACAGTGCCATGGCTGTCGCTGATCGCGTCTATATTCTCGAGACCGGTCGGGTCGTCTGGGAAGGTCTGCCTGCCAGTTTAATGGCGGATCAAAACATACTCCATCAATTTTTGGGTATTCATTAATCAAACCCAAACAATCTTTCAAGGACACAGGCAAGCGGCATGAACGACTTCGAAGAATTAGATCTGGTCGCTGCGGCCACAGCTATTGCAGATAAAAAAATCAGTGCTATCGAATTGGCCCAATGGTCACTGACCCGCATGGAGACATTGGGCAAACAATTCAACGCTGTTTTTCGTATCGACCATCAACAAGCCATGGAGCGCGCGCGTGAGCTTGATCGGATTCAGGCGAAATCGGGAGTAATCGGACCATTACATGGTGTGCCTCTAGCTCACAAGGACCTGATCGAAGTCGCAGGCCTTGAAAACCATGCGGGATCTAAAATCCTGCGCGGTCATATTGCCAAAGAAAATGCCTGGGTCATCGACGAGCTCAATGCGGCCGGACAAGTGAATGTGGGCTCCTTGCACATGTGCGAATTTGCAATGAGTCCAACCGGATTCAATGGCCACTATGGCCATGGTCTTAACCCCTGGAATCCAGCCTACACTTGCGGCGGATCTTCGAGCGGCTCAGGCATTGCTGTAGGCGCGAGAATTGTGTTTGGCTCCCTAGGCAGCGATACAGGAGGGTCAATTCGCCATCCTGCGGCCATGTGCGGCGTCACGGGTATTAAGCCCACCGCGCGTCGCGTCAGTATCGAAGGCGTATTCCCTTTATCTAAAACACTTGATTGTGTGGGCCCACTTGCCCAAACAGCCCGCGACTGCGCAAGGTTGCTCACTCACATCAGCAGACCGAACCCGAGCGATACCTGGTGCACCAGCACACCAGCGCAAGATTACGAGAGCGCGCTGACGGGTGATCTCAAGGGCTTGAGAGTAGGTATTCCACAAGCTTATTATCGCGAAAACCTTGATGCTGAAGTTGCTTCGGCACTTCAGACTAGTCTTGAAGTACTCAAACAGCGTGGTGCCGTGCTCGTTGACGTCTCAGTGCCTGATATGGCCCGTCTGAACACACTGGCGGGTATTGTGATGACTTCGCAAGCTGCGGCGTTGCACCGTGAATGGCTTGAGTCACGTCCGCAAGACTATGCTGATCAGGTGCGCGCGAGGATCGAGCCCGGTTTCACGCACTCAGCCGTCACGTATGTTGATGCAATGCGATTTCAAAAGGCCTTGACTGACGAATATATTAATGTCTGTCTGAAAGATTGTGATGTCATCCATATCCCAGTCTTAACTGTCCAGACACCCACGATTGCGTCGACCACCTCAGGCGATACGCAAAGTATTCTCAAATCCATCGCTCATCTGACTTACGCAAACAGGGCTATTAACTACCTGGGATTGCCGGCAATCAGCGTACCAGCAGGATTTTCCAGCACGGGCATGCCTCTGGCTTTCCAGCTTGTCGCACGGCATTTTGACGAAGCGACCCTCTTGAAAATCGCCGATGCCTACCAGCAAGACACCCAGTGGCACCAGCAACGACCCAACGTCTAAACCCTCTCATCAGCGGAAATATCAAACATGTTTTTTACCTGCACAGCAAGCAATCATGAATTCTGTAGTCATGGGAGTGATGGCAACCCAGCACAAAGCCTCAGGGATGCGGTGAATATTGCCCTTGATCCAGCCCCAAAAAAAGTAAAGGCTGCCTCGGGCAAGCGTTTTAATGTCGACATGCACTGCCACTACCAAAACAATGAAGTCGCCGCGATGGCCGCGCCTCTGAACCCTTTTCAAAAAGAGCCTTCGATCATCTACGCAAATCAGATGACCCGTGAGGTCAACATGAAACAAATGAAGGACCGTGCGAACAAGCTTTCAGATATCGCTACCCGGCTCACAGACATGGATCGTATGGGCATTGATATGCAGATTGTCTCGCCCTCGCCTTCCCAGTACTACTATTACGCCGAACCTGATTTTGGTCTGGAACTATCGCGTGCGAGTAATGATCGCATCGCTGAGATCGTCGCGTCGACACCGGACCGTTTCGCTGGGATGTGTACTGTACCGCTGCAAAATCCAAAAATGGCTGTCAAAGAGCTCGAGCGTTGCGTGAAAAAACTTGGCATGCGCGGCGTTGAGATTTGCACCAACGTCAACGGTATCGATCTGGCGGATAAACGTTTAGGTCTGGATAAGTTTTTTGCCAAAGCACAAGAACTCGGAACAGTGATTTTTATGCATCCGATGGGTTTTACTCATGCGGATCGCATGACAGAGCACTACTTCAATAACATCATAGGAAATCCACTCGAATCGACACTGGCCGTCAGCCATCTGATTTTTGGCGGTGTACTTGATCGTTTTCCAAAGCTGAAGTTTGTTGTCGCACACGGTGGCGGCTATCTTGCCCATTATCGTGCTCGCATGGATCATGGCTGGAAAGCACGTCCAGACTCGAGCACCATCATTAAAAAGAAGCCCTCCTCCTATCTTAAAAAGTTTTTTTTCGACACCATTACCTTTGATACCGGAATGCTTGAGTCGCTCATTGAACTTTACGGTGCCAAACATGTTTTGTTAGGCAGCGATTATCCCTATGACATGGCCGACGACACTCCGGTGCAATCTGTGCAAAATGTACAGAATCTGACAACGGGTGATCGTCAGCTGATTTTAGGTGGCAACTCAGCCCGTTTGTTTAATCTTCGCAAGCGCTGATTACCAGTTCATTTTTATTTTTTCAAGGTCTTAGCGTGGCAGATCAGGCTTTAGTGCAATTTTCAGTGAATGGTCAAGCTGTAGAGATTGAACTCGATACGGATACCAAACTTGTTTATGTTCTGCGCAATGACCTTAAATTGAAAGGGACACGCTTCGGCTGCGGCACGGGCCATTGCGGCAGTTGCACGGTGTTGGTCGATGGCCAGGCCATGCAAAGCTGCGATACGCCGCTGTGGTCTATCGCAGGAAAAAATATCACGACCATCGAAGGACTCGGTTCACCGAGTAGTCCCCATCCCATCCAGTCCTCATTCATCGATGAGCAGGCCGCACAATGCGGCTACTGCATCAACGGGATGATGATGACGCTGGCAGGATTGCTGGAAAAAACACACAACCCCAGTGATGCGGAGCTGCTCGCAGCGCTTGACCGTCATCTTTGCCGTTGCGGCACACATATGCGGATTCTGAAGGCGGCACGTCAAGCGATCGACTCACTGAAGGAGTCCAAAGTATGAGCGCTGAGCAAAAAATCGAAGCACTCAATCCGGATATTATTCAAAACCCCAAACTATCTCAATGGCTCAGCATCGACGCTGAGGGCATGATCTTGCTGCGCGCAGGTAAAGTTGAACTAGGTCAGGGTATCGGCATCGTTCAACTGCAAATCGCCGCCGAAGAGTTGGACGTACCCATTACGGCTCTTCGTCTGGTAGCCGGACATACCGCCGTTTCGGTCGATCAAGGCTACACCTCTGGTAGCAATTCGGTGCAGATCGGCGCGATGGCATTACGTCAGATCTGCGCGCAGGCGCGTCAATTGTTTATCGATGCCGCAGCAAAAGTATTCAATACGCAAACCGATCAAGTCCGACTCACCGCGGGATTGTTCAGCGCAGGCCACACAGAGCAAACACTGACCTACCTTGACCTGGCTCCAAGGGTTGAGCTCGATGTAGCAGCTACGAATAACTTCAAAAGCAAAAAACATACTGAGCACACAATTTCAGGGCGAAGTGTCAAACGCCCCGATTTAAATAAAAAATTATTTGCAGCGGGCTTCATTCACGATCTCGAACTCGAGGCAATGCTGCACGCAAGAATCGTGCGCCCTCCTTCATACAGTGCTTTACTGATTGATTTTAATGAGAACGCTCAAGCGACAATTCAAGCGATGCCGGGTGTGCGTTGCGTGCTTGTTTCCGGACGTTTTATCGGGGTCTGCGCAGAGCGTGAAGAGCAAGCGATAGCTGCAGCTGCGGCGATTCGCGCACAAGCGAAATGGAAAGAAGACCCATCGCTGCCGAATGAACATCCCGAGCAAGCCTGGCTTCGCTCCATGCCAGCGCAAGACAGTATGGTGCAAAGCCCATCCCAACCAGTACAGGTTGCGGCACAGTCTATCGAAGTCAATTATTCAAAACCCTTTATCGCCCATGCATCAATCGGTCCGTCTTGTGCACTCGCCCACTGGGTTGATGGGCATTTAACGGTCTGGACTCACGGTCAGGGCAGCTTTCCCATGCGCAGAGAGCTCGCCAATCTATTTGATACCGCGACAGACAACATCACAGTCATCCATGCCGATGGTGCGGGCTGCTATGGTCACAACGGGGCAGACGATGCCGCTTTTGATGCAGCAATGCTTGCAAAAGCCGCAGACGCTCCCGTCAGGCTTCAGTGGTCCCGTGAAGATGAGTTCAGTTGGTCACCTCACGGCTCGGCCATGTCGGTCCAGATTAATGCCGGGATCGATGCAGCGGGAAAAATAGTCCAGTGGCAGCAGCAAATCTGGAGCCATACGCATGTTCAGCGACCAGGTATGGCCCCTGGACTTAGATGTCTTGCTGGCATTCACCGTGATCCTCCTGCGCCACAACTGCCCTGGACAGACTTTGCTTTGAGCGCAGGCGGTGGCGGTCAACGCAATGCAATACCGCTCTACGATCTACCGAACAAGCAAATCGACTACCACTTGATTGCTGAATCGACCTTACGAAGCTCTGCCTTACGCGGGCTCGGTGCCTATGCGAATGTATTTGCGATCGAATCCTGCATGGACGAACTGGCCGAAATCGCTGGGCAGGATCCTATTGAATTCAGACTCAATCATTTAACTGATTTACGGGCAGCCGAGGTATTGAAAACTGTCGCACGGCAATCTGACTGGCATAGCGTTCACGTGACGGCAACTGACACAGAGGTCAGTCGTGGTCGTGGGATTGGTTTTGCACGCTACAAAAATAATGGTGCCTACTGTGCCGTAGTTGTTGAAATCGAAGTCACCGACCGAATTGTTCTGGACAAGATATGGGTCGCTGTCGATGCCGGTGAAATCATCCATCCGGATGGACTGATTAATCAAATCGAAGGCGGTGTCCTTCAGGCCGCAAGCTGGACCTTGAAAGAGTCACTACATTGGGACCAGACGCGCATTACGACGCAGTCCTGGGAGGACTATCCGATTTTAGGGTTTAACGAAACGCCCTCTGTTCTGGAGGTTCGCTGCATCGCTCAACCCGAAGCACCGCCTCTTGGAGCTGGGGAGTGCGCCGCAGGTCCTACCGCCGCAGCGATAGCAAACGCCTTGCATCAGGCGATTGGCGTAAGAATGCGAGACCTGCCCCTTACACCAGAGCGACTTGCCCAGGCGGTGATGCAGGCTTAAGATTGAGCGATAGAATAATTCACAAGAGCAAGAGACAACAGGAAGCACCCCTTTATGATCGTTACGCCGACACAGCTTACGCTTGGCGCTCGCATTGAGGCGCTGGACTTGTCATGCGAACTTTCTGAGGATCAGATTGATCAATTAATGTTGCTGCTGGGTCAATACGGTGTGCTCGAATTTCCAGAGCAAAATCTCTCTACAGAGCAACTTAAAAATTTCAGCCAGCGTTTCGGCAAACTCTACATCAGTCCTGGCGGTCGCGCTCAAGCCCCAGGCTTTCCCGAAGTCATGATCCTCTCGAATATGACCAAAGAGGGTCAAGCGCTTGGACTCAAGGATGCGGGCCAGTCCTGGCATACCGATATGTCTTATGCACGCATGATCGCCTTAGCCAATGTTTTATATGGCACGACAATTCCACATCGTGAGGGGTTGCCGCTGGGGGATACACAATTTCGTAATATGCACAAAATTTACGAAGACCTGCCCGCTGAGCTGAAACATACTCTCGAGGGTAAAACCATTACGCATGATTTCAATAAGTTTTGGGAAATGATGCGCCAGAAACCAGGCAATACAAGGCCGGCTCTGAGCGAGGCTGAAAAGAAAGTCCGCATCCCGGCTATCCACCCAGCTTTTCTCACGCATCCGATTACAAGAAAAAAAGTACTCTACGCCAATCCCGGGTATGCAATCAGAATTAATGAACTGTCACAAAATGACAGCGACGAGCTCCTGGACTATCTGTTCGAGTTTCAGTTACAGCCCCAATATTTGTATGCGTACAAATGGAAAAAAAACTCTGTCCTGATGTGGGATAACATCGGCACCACACACAATGCTGTTGCAGATTACGGACCTGAAGAGCATCGCTATATCCAGCGTTGTCAGGTCATGGCGACACGTTTGTTTGGTGAGTCCGGCACCTCGGATCCAATTTACTTCGAGCCTGCAGGAGACTGCCCGTGAGGCAGTGGGTTTATTTCTTATTGCGCTGTATAGGTTTAGTCTATGGCGCGATGACAACAACTGGCATGACGGCTCAGGCGCAGACCTTCCCGGACAAACCGATCAGAATGATCATCGCCTACGCCCCAGGTGGTGGAACAGACATCGTTGGCAGACTGATCGCTCAAGAGTTATCGCAAATACTTGGGCAGTCCGTTGTGGTCGAGAATCGTGCGGGCGGTGGCACACTGGTTGGAACCGAAACAGTGAAACGAGCTCCCGCAGACGGCTACACCTTACTTTTCGGAACTAACGCTTTTGTCATCACACCCTTGCTGCATGACAACCCAACCTACAATCCGCTCAAGGATTTTGAGCCGGTCGCGCTCACCACAATTCAATCGCTCGCCTTACTACTTGCGCCGACTGTCAAGTTTCAGTCAACCCAGGAACTCATCGCGTTCGCCAGGAAAAATCCTGGGAAAATAAACTTTGCATCGTCTGGCAATGGCTCTGCACAACACCTGGCCGGGGAGGCTTTTAAAACGGCGGCCGGCATCGAGATCATTCATGTACCTTACAAAGGCGCAGGCCCTGCACTGATCGATTTACTGGCAGGACGTGTTGATATGACTTTTACATCGCTGGTCGGCACCATGGAGCATATCCAGCAAAATCGACTCAAACTGCTCGCGACGACAGGAATAAACCGTTCCGCTGCGGTTCTGTCGACCCCCACCGTCGCCGAGGCTGGTCTGACTGATTTTCAGGTCTATACCTGGCAAGGGTTACTTGCGCCTGCAGGGACGCCTGCAGCAGTCATCACAACACTAAACCGGGCGGTACTTCAGGCGGTACATTCAAAGAAAATAACCGATACACTTGCTGCTCAGGGCATGGAAGTCAAAACAAGCTCTCCAAAAGAAATGGGGGAATTGCTTGAGCGGGAGTCCGAACTTTACAAAAAATTACTGCAACAGACGCAAACAACAATTAATTGAATTTTTTTGAGAGACAAAAATGACTGTTAAAGACAAACGTTTTCCACAAATCACACTCGAAACCGTCGCGCCACAATCGCGAGGCTTAGCGCAGGAGATTCTGGATATTTCAAGTATCGGCCTTGGCGGCCCCTACAATGTCATGTTACGTAGCCCTGAATTTGCTGCACGAATGAAGCACTTGCTTGATTATCTGCGCTTTGGCTCATCACTGCCAACCAGGCTCAACGAGTTCGCCATCCTGATTCAAGCCCGTTTATGGACCTCGCAGGTTGAATGGTTTGCACACTACCCGATCGCGCTCAGAGCGGGTTTACCCGCCTCAGTGGCTGATGATTTAAAAGCCAATATCCGTCCTCGCAACATGCAACCCGATGAAGAAGTGGTCTACGACGTATGTATGACGCTCACCAAGCAATATGAAATCAGCGATGAACTCTTTAACCATGCCAAGGCTGTGCTGGGCGAGCAACAACTGGTCGATCTGGTTGCCGTCAGTGGAACCTATGTCACGGTAGCCATGCTGTTAAGTCTTGGCAATGAGCCGTCACCGGCCGACAAACCTCTGCCCTTTCCTGAAAAAGCGCGCTAATAAAAACGTCTGGTGTGTTCTAACACCCCGCCCGGTCGATTTGATTAGGCGGGGATGTGTAAATGCTCAGCAGGTAATCCTCCCTGATGGCGAAGATGCGCCTGCTGGTAGGCTGCTTCAAGATGACGAGTCGTCAAGGCTGTGTCAAACAATGGTGCTGTCAACCGATTGTGATCGAGCCTGTCTCGAAGTGCTCTGAGCCGCTCTGGATCCTGAGCTAGTGTGATCGCTAACTGCTCAAACGCTGACGAAGTAGTAGTAATCAACTCCGGCAAGCCGACAGCTTTTAAAAGACTCGCAGCAACCCGACTCGCAAAGCTTTCTCCCATGCAGGTCAAGACTGGCAAACTTGCCCATAACGCGTCGCTCGCGGTTGTATGAGCGTTATAAGGCAAACAATCCAGAAACAAATCAGCGACACGATGTCTGGCTAAATGCTCGCTCAGAGGCATATGTTTTGCGAAAACCAGGCGAGAGGATTCGACCCCGCGGCGCTCGGCTTCAAGTTTCAAATTTGCAGTGGTCACCTCGCTTGCGCCCATCAGCCACAGGACACTCCTGGGTACCGATTTCAAAATCCGCATCCAGCTGTCAAAACTAGACGGCAAGATTTTGAAGTGATTATTAAAGCAGCAAAATACAAATCCAGAATCTGGCAAACCCAGCTCTCGCCGTGTAAAGACCTTATCTGCGATATGGCGCTTTCGGTCATTGGCCTGATAGCTATGTGGCAAGTAAATTACTTTTTCTGAATAAAAGTCCCTGCTTTTCTCAGGAATCAGTATCTCGTCGGCAATGATGTAGTCGATATATTGCGCTCCCATAGTGCCTGGATGCCCGAGATAATTAATCTGCACAGGCGCCACACCCGCAGCAAACAAACCAGGACGACAACCTTTGGTCAAGCCACTGAGATCAACGGCAATATCAAGCTCGCACTTTTTAGCCAACTCGATGACCTCTGCATCCGGGCGAAGGCGCACGTCATGGAAATGTTCGAAAGCTTGCTCCAGCCTTTTTCGCATCCAGTCCTGGGTATCAGGACCACTGGAAAACGCATGAATTTCAAATCGATCGCGAGCATGTGCTTCGAATACCCCGGCGATCAGGTGCGCCACAGGATGACTCCATAGATCAGCGGAAAAATATCCGATCCTCAAGCGCTCATGCTGAGATCTTCTCTTGATATTCTTGCTGCTTGTGGACTTCGAATGTTTGTCCTGGATCCATATTTGAGCCGCTTTTTGCTGCATGGCGGGATCATCTGACAGGGCAAGAAAAGGAAATGGTGGACAGACTTTTTGACCTTGCCTGATATCGGTGCAGAGTTTCTGCAAGGATTGATCAAACTGAGTCCAGTCACACAAATGCATTTTCAGATTAAGGCGGGTACCAGGCAAATAAGCAATATCGGTCTTGCATTTAAGCGCAGCATCATAGCTTTGCACCGCCTGATCAAACTTTTTGCATTCGGCTAAAGCATGTCCGCGATTATGATGTGCGTCGGTATAGTCTGGCGCGATAGCAAGCGCCTGGTCATAGCTGGCTATCGCTTGATCCCACTGCCCAATTGATTTAAGTAAATTGCCACGATTGAAGTACGCGCCTGCGTAGCGAGGCGAAAGCATAATAGCCTTGTCATAGCTCGCCAGGGCTGCATCAATACGACCCGCCTTTTGTAAAAGATCACCCCGATTGTTATGCGCTTCGGGATAATTCGGATCCAAGGCAATCGCTCTGTTGTATTGAACCAGCGCTTGCTCAGGCCGGCGCATATCCTGCAAAACATTACCGTAATTATTCCGCGCGCGCGCGTCATCCGGGTCTATGGCAATTGCTTTGGCCAGCAAGGTTGCTGCCCGCTCCAGCTTACCCGTCTGATAGGCAAGTACACCCAGCATATGCAAGGCATCAAAATGCTTTGGCTGTTTTTTTAAGACACTTTCATACAGGACGCGTGCCTCATCGAGCTGGCCATGCTGATGAAGTGTTAAAGCTTGCTGAAACTTCATCGCTGTAAATTAACGATCACGCACTTTTAATTTGGTGTAGACCGTATTGACAACCGGCGAACGGATCGGCTCGATCGCAGAGGCTGGCTTAGCTGTTGAAGTATCTTTTTTAGGCTTTTTTGCTTCTTTACTGGACTTCTGCTGACCTTTGGCCATGATTTACCCCTGTGATTCAACGATAATTGAGTGTACAGTCCAATCGCTAAAATTCACAATGCACTTACCTATTGTCATTCCAGAGTCCGAGATCGAACTCACTGCAGTCCGCTCCCAGGGCGCGGGGGGCCAAAACGTCAACAAGGTCTCCAGTGCTGTACACCTGCGCTTTAATATTCCCCGCTCCTCGCTACCCGCTGGGGTAAAAATCAGGCTGCTCGCACTCAATGACAGCAGGATTACCCGTGACGGCTCCGTTGTCCTGAAGGCGCAGATCCATCGGAGTCAGGAAATGAATCGTGCCGAAGCCTTTGCCAGACTGCATGAACTAGTCAATAGCGTAGCTCATCCCCCAAAGGTCAGGTATGCCACAAAACCGACCTTTGGCTCGAAACAAAGACGCCTTGAGAGTAAGAGCAAGCTTTCAGCAATCAAGGCGCTCAGAGGACGGGCTTTCGATTAGTGCAGTATTTGGACGTACACAACCAAACCATTTGGTTTTAAAGCAAGCTACTTGCCATCCAGACATTGCCACTTGCCGCTCGCAGCATCGAGTTTACAGTTGTACATGTTGCCTTTCGAGCGAAAAATCGGCAATGTCGGTGTCGGTGCAAACAACTTCTCATCGGCAGCCGCATTGACAATCACTGCAGCATCATCGGGTAATAAATGCCGTTGCACAACGAGTTGATCGGCTGCCTGCCTGACACGCATGACGTACTCGTTCAAGCCACCTTCGTAGCGCTCTTGCAAACTTAAGCGCGTATCGGTTGTGGCCGCACGCTCTTTGGCTGTTGCAGCAAAGGGTTTGTAAGTACCCGCCAGGCGACAAACCGACTTTGACAACGGCGCATTAGGCCGACCGTGAGTGCCTAATGGAACCGAGACATCAGGCAAACGAACTCCTCCCACTGGATTATCATCCGCATCCGTCACTGGAACCAACACGGTCGCTTCAGGTAAATATTTAGGCGCCAGAAATACACCCTCGTTATCGCGCGGCTTGCGTAAAGACATGAGTGTTGTTGCTGGAGGCGCGGTATTACGCGCCACCCATTGATCGAGCGCAAAAAGCTGAGCCCGCAGCGGCGCTGACCAATCAAGCTGTCCATGTGGAAATTCACAATCTTTGTCCTGTTCACGCACGTTCAAATGCGCAGCACCCGCAAGGTCATACATCCTGACACTCTCAGGCAGAGCTCGCTCCTTGGTTCCTTGAGCTCCGGTTCGGGTCAGAGAGGCTCGCCCCCCCATATAGTCAATGTTGTAATGCGTCACGAATATTTTCGGCAATGCTTCCTTGCGTGCGGTTAATTTTCCCAATAACTCATCGTAGGAAAAGGGCTCTTCGTGCACACCACGGTGCTCAGGCACAGTAGGACCTGGTGTACTGCTCGCAACAGAGGCGGGGCCTGTGCCAGAGGCCATGAGCGGCAACTGTCCGGCTGCGCCACCCACCATATGAAAACCGTTAATGACTTGTTTACCATTCACACTGTTGAAACCATGCAAAAGAAAACTTTTGAGAAATCTCGAAGTCTGCGAATACCCCACAGCGTAGGTACGCTTGACGGCTCCGGCCAAGGGATTTTGTTTAGAGGCGCTATCACGCAGATAAAGCGCCATATCACGCACCGCGGCAAAACCTACAGCTTCGATGTAATGCACCGCGCCCTTGGCGTCAGCGAAAGTAGGCGGCTCGATACCTTGGGCAAGCTCCCACTGCACGGCGGCAACCATAAAGCCCTGCTCTTCGAGAAAGCCTACCCCTGGATCCAGAGAGCCGACCAGCAGGGGGCGTGCGCGCGGACTATTGTAGAAAGCATGACTAATTGGCAACCCGCGATTGGGTACATCTATCAGTAACCCGCCATTGCTTTTCTTTGGATCTTTAGGCGTAATCAAGACAAAGCGCGTTTTATATTGCACCCGACCGTTACTCAAACGCACAGCCTTATCAAGATCAGGAATTTTTTCGCGAGGATCAAGCTCTCCGGTTGCCTCGCCTTCAAGTCGAACATAGGGGACAGATTTATACACCCCGATAGGTGTCGTGCTTGATACAGTCAGCGCGGTAATTTCAGAATGCACCACAGGAGCAGCACAAGTCAGCAATGTAGACAAACATACAGCCGATAATTTTTTTTTGGATTGCATTGATTGAGTTCTTCACTAAAAAAGCACATCACCCGCAAGTTGCGATGGGCTTGGTTTAAAACCAAATGACAGCCGGCTATGAAGCCGGCTTAATTTGAAACGCAGCTTTTACCCGAGGAATAATAGCCGCTTGGACAACTTCCACCACCATTGAAAAATGCGTGGCAGCTATTTGCTGAAGAGGCTACGCAGGAGTGACCTGAACTGTAATAGCCGCTTGGACAACTACCACCGCCTGGATTGGCAAAGGCATAGAGAGAGGAAGAGCCAGAGGGTACGCAGGAATTGCCTGAAGAATAAAAACCACTTGGGCAGCTGCCGCCACCTGAATTGGCGTAACCCGAGGCACGCGGCAAAGGATTACGACAAGAAGCGTGGGCGGTTGAGGACAAGACAAAAATCATCAAGAGCGTATAGAAGACTCTCATTATTTACTCTCCCTTTAAAAACAAGACCTAAAACTTCACGATCAATTCAGAACCTTGATATCGACTTTGCGAAACTTCACCACACCTGGGCCACCATACTGCAATGCGATACGCCCACGTGCATGCGCATTGTCTTGCGCGGCAGAGCTTTGAACACCATTCAGCACAACCGTCAGTTGCGTTGCGCGGGCCGTAATCAGCATGGTGTTCCATTTACCGCCCGCCAACGGCATTGGCGAGACTTTAGCCACATCCACGATCGCGCCGGTACCGTAGGTTTTATCTGGTCGCGTATCCCAGATATTGACTTCATATGCCGTCTTGGCATTTATTGTTTGTGGTTCTTCACAGCGAATAAAGATGCCGCTATTGGTTTCAGAATCGAGAAAAAATTCTGCCCGGATTTCAAAATCCCCGTAAGATTCAGTTGTCACCAGATAACTGGGGTCCTTGCCTGTCAAACGGTCCGCCATCAGTACACCGTTTTCCACCCGCCAATTAGCCTGACTCCCGGAGGGTAACCAGTTGTTGATATCACGACCGTTAAATAAAGACTGCCAGCTTTCGCTCGAGGCGGATTTAGTTGCACAACCTGCTAGCATGGACAGCGTGCCGGATAAGGCGAGTCCCAAGACAGAGCGACGCTTCATTGTTATCTCCGATAATTTTGATTTTTTTAAAAGCATTACTTTGAATGCTGCACTACATTACTGCAAACGACTGAATAACTCCAGATACACGAATGCATACTGATACTGATCAACTCACTATTCCGTTATTTCCGCTTGGTACGACTTTGTATCCCGACGGCCTGATTGCACTGAAAATTTTCGAAGTCCGCTACCTGGACATGACCAAAAGCTGCCTGCGTCAAGATTCACCCTTCGGAGTGGTTACGCTTGATCAGGGATCGGAAATCAGGGTGGCTGGTGAACAAGTTGATTTTCATGAAATCGGCACACTCGCGACAATTATCCATTTTGATGCAGCGCAACCTAACTTGTACATGATCAGAGCGCAAGGTGGACAGCGGTTTCGTATCCTGCACCGCAATCTTGAATCGAACGGACTGTGGCGGGCCCAGATAGAGCTGATCGCACAGGATCAGGAAATCGAAATCCCCTCGGAACTTCAACCTTCCGCGCGTGCGCTGAAAAAGATTATCGATACGATCAATATCCAGCAAATTCCCGAGCATGAGCAGCCCATCCTGAAACCATACCGGCTCAACGATTGCGCCTGGGTCGCAAACCGCTGCGCTGAACTACTTGACTTAAACCCGGCTCAGAAGCAGCACCTGCTCACTATGGAAAATCCACGTTTACGACTCGATATGATTCAGGATATTCTTGAGGACATGGGTCTGTTCAAAGACCAAGCCAATTAAAAAATGAGACATTTACTTTATGAAAGTCATTTCTGCCATGCTTCGGGTATTACTTTCAAGCTGCCTGGGGCTCACTGTTTTTTGCGCTCAGGCTCAAACGGCTAATCAATTCCCCAGTAAACCAATCAAAATTGTGGTGCCTTTCGCTGCGGGTGGCTCAACGGACGCACTCGCTCGCCTGCTCGGACAAAAATTAACCAGTGCCTGGGGACAAACCGTCATTGTTGAAAATAAGCCTGGAGCTGGAGCGACGCTAGGCGCTGACTATGTTGCCAAAGCAGCGGCCGACGGCTACACGCTTCTGATGGGTGCGGCGCATCATACGATAGCGCAAAATGTATACAAAACCCTCCCCTACCATTTTGGTCGAGATCTGGCGCCCGTCAGTATCATGGCGTTGATCCCCAATGTTGTAGTGGTTAATGACAAAGTACCTGCAAAAAATATTCAAGAACTGATTGCGCTGGCTAAAAAAGAGCCCGGAAAACTCAACTATGGCTCTGCTGGCGCAGGTACTGCGCATCACCTGATTGGCGCCATGTTTAACTTGCAGGCGGGCGTCGACATTGTTCACATTCCTTACAAAGGTAGCTCTCCCGCCGTAGCTGACCTAGTCAGTGGTCAGGTGCAAATAATGTTTGACACAGTTTCTTCGGCCTTGCCCCAAATCAAGGCAGGCAAAACCAGAGCATTGGCTGTGACGACTAAAACACGTTCCTCAGCCCTGCCAGATGTGCCGACTTTAAACGAAACAGTTTTACCGGGTTTTGATGTGGGAACCTGGTTTGGCATTCTTGCTCCTGCCGCAACACCAGCCGATATCGTTGAAAAACTCAGTCAGGAAATCATCAGGATTGTAAAAACGCCTGAAATGCAAAAACAGTTACTCGAGATGGGCTCTGAACCGATTGGCAGCACCTCTGGTGAGATGAAAGCCCAAATCAACAAAGAGCTGGAGGCGTTTAGCGCGTTAACTAAACAAATCAAACTGACCGTCGATTAAGTCATTACTGATCGAGCGAGTCCGGGCAACAGCTGTCTTGCAAAACTGAACAAACTAAGTGGGCCTGATGGGTGAACATTCAGGCTCGCCATCATGTAAGCTTTTACAAAAATCCCCCCATTCCAATTCAGAGCTAAATCTATGTCTACCAACACCCCCATATATCAAACCTTGGGTAACAGCGGCTTGCGCGTGCCACGTCTATGGCTTGGTGCCATGATGTTTGGTGATCAGACTGATGAAAATGTCGCGCGTGAAATGATTGCCGTGACCCGAGATGCAGGCCTGAACGCGATCGATACGTCTGACAATTATGCCGGTGGTGCTTCAGAGAAAATGGT
>Ga0007827_10000234_pt1 | contig 18786 bp, 15 predicted proteins | sample CryBogCBE16Jul07_FD_60332 | JGI IMG/M metagenome (GOLD analysis project Ga0007827, IMG submission 60332) | Freshwater microbial communities from Crystal Bog, Wisconsin, USA - CBE16Jul07 | ecosystem: Environmental > Aquatic > Freshwater > Lake | place: Crystal Bog, Wisconsin, USA | collected...
ATCCCGATTCACGCTGATGGGATTCAGCCCCTTGTAACGTTTTTAACGCTGTAACGGTTCTAACCCTTGGAGGACTCACCATCCGGGTGAACCATTCAAACCTGTTGGATGGGCTCTATCGCAAAATCCGGGTTAAACCGCTCTAGTGCTTTCCACAGGCTTTCTTTCGCTTCGGCATGCACCGAACGGCGGAGAGAGGGGGGACATTACAGTTGCTGACAACCTCCCCGTCAGTCCCGGTGTTCCGCTCAACCACCAGCGGCCACCTGCATGAACTCCAGGCGATCCCCCTCGGCAAGAATCACTGCGGACCACTCGGATCGGTGGAGCGCCTTGCCGTTGTGTTCCACAAGCATCAAGGGGGCAGGCAACGACAGTTCTCCAAGAAGCCCCTCGATCGTCGCGGATGCGACCTCCTTGGATTCACCGTTGATGGTCAGGAGCGGCATGGATCAGAAAGGCAAAATGATAAATGCAGAATGGAAAAAGGATTCCTAGCGGGATATGGATGCGGGAGTAGCTCCCTCGCTTTTTTCATTTTTCATTTTCCATTCTTCATTTCCTAGAATCGCGCTATCCCAGTCTTTCCAAACGGGTTCCAAGCCACACGATGCGAGCATGGCGGCGACTTCGCCCGAGGTACGGTCGTCGCTGATCGCAAATTGTTCCGTGGCCGACGACCCGGAACAGGAACTCTCGACCTTCTTCCCCTTCACGGTGTGATGGAGTTGATTTCTCCCCTGCCCCGTATAGCCGCCCGGTTCGGTATGGCTTCCGGCGCTCATCATGGTGACGCCGAGGGGTGCGAGGGCATCGCGGAGGGAAGCGGGTTCGCGGGTGCTGAGCACGATGCCGACCTGCGGGAAGGTGAGCCTCAGGGCGCAGAGGAGCTGCGTAAAATCACGGTCCCCGAACGAAAATCGCGGTTGAAACTCCCCGGCGGCGGGCCGTAGACGAGGCATGCTCACGGTCAGTTGGGAAGTCCAGCAGACGCGCTGGAGATGGAAGAGATGCGAGGCCAGCGCCGTGGCCTCTCCCCTCCACTCGGAGAGGCCGAACAGGACGCCGATCCCGATCCGTCGGAAGCCCGCTTCATGGGCCCGCTCGGGAGTATCAAGACGCCAGTCGAAATCCTTCTTCGGACCCGCCAGATGAAGTCCCCTGTAGGCCTCCCGGTCATAAGTCTCCTGATAGACCACAAGCCCCTCGACACCCGCGGCAACAAGCGGGACGTAGTCGGCGGTCTCCATTGGGGCAACCTCAAGGGAGAGGCTCGGAATATCACGGTGCAGGCGCTCGATGCACCGCGTCAAATACTCTCCCGAGACGAATTTGGGATGTTCCCCAGCCACGAGCAGGATGTTGCGGAATCCCTCCGAGGAAAGGTGACGAGCTTCGGCCGCGACCTGCTCGATCTCCAGGGTCACGCGGAGGATCGCCTCATTTTCCCGGGAAAATCCGCAATAGGCGCAGGAATTGACGCACTCGTTGGAAAGGTAAAGGGGGGCGAACAGCCGCATCGTCCGCCCGAAATGGCGGCGGGTCAGCGCGGCGGAACGTCGGGCCATCTCCTCGAGCGCCGCGTCACTACACGGCTCCAGCAGACGACGGAAGGCCGCAAGCTCCGCGGGAGGAGAGGCAAGTGTGAGATCGAGGAGCGTGGAAAAGGACACGTCGGGATACTAATGCAAAAGGAAGAATGAAAAATGAAGAAGTGGGGAGGCTCTGTTGGCGTGATGTGCGCCATCCTATTTTTCATTCTTCACTTTGCATTTTTCATTTCTTCGGCCGCTCTCCGGCCCAGTTCCTCCATCTCGGTCTCCGTCGGAGCACGGCCCTCGGGGCGCCAGAAATCGTCCAACCCGGCGACCATGGTGATACGTCCGTTCTTCCAGACCATCGATTCGGGGAAGCAAGGCCCCACCTTCAGCGGATCACTCCAGAGATGGATCGCCAGGGTACGCGCGGGTTGTAGCGCGGCCGCAAGGTGCATCGGCCCGCTGTCGGTGCTCACGATGAACGAGGCAGCCCGGAGGATGCCGATGAGGCCCGTGAGATCGGTACGGTTTGTCCAGTCCTCGGCATTGTTGGGAAGATTATCGAAGACAGTCCCTTTGCCCACCACGAGGACCCGTGCCAACGCGCCGCGGATGAAAGCACGGATCAGCGCCGGAGAGAGACTCTTCCCCTCCCCCCGCGCGTAGGGATGAAGCACGATAAAGGGGGTCCCGGTCGACAATCCCTCAGGAAGGTTTCCCTCAGGAAGGAGAAATTCAGGGCGCTCCGGTCGGGGAATGCCGAGCAGATCAAGCACGGCGAGGTTGCGGCGCACCGCATGCTCGTCCCTGTCGACCCGGGCTTTCCTGGCGATAAGCAACCTCGCACCCTCGCGGGCATCGGAGAGGCCGACCACTTCGTCGGCTCCCGAGATCCTTGAAAAAAGGGCGCTTCGAAGCAATCCCTGCAGGTCGATGGCGAGATCGGGCTTCCAGTCCCGCAGGGTGCGGAGCCAGCCCAAAGAAAGCAGCCAGCCCGAGGGACCCCGGAATTTCTCACGTGGAAAGAGAATGGTTCCCGAAACACCGGGATGCCCCTCGACCAATGAGCGCCAGACCGGCTGGATGAGCCAGCGAATCTCAGCCTGCGGCCAGTGGGCATGGATCGCGGAAACAACCGGCAGGGCATGGAGGACATCGCCCATGGAACTCGGCTTCACCAGCAGGATGCGGCGCGGTGGTTTCATGATCCGGTCCTCAGGCGGGCGGCGAGTTTCTCGGGGAGCCCCGCCGCGAGAATCGCTGCGGCCGCTGCCTCGATGTCGTAGTCGACCCGGCGGAGCCAGAGTCCGTCCCTCTCCTCGTCATGGATCATATAGGCGGCCCTGGGATCGCCGTCGCGCGGCTGTCCCACCGATCCCGCGTTGACCAGATACTTCGGCTCGCGGGGAAGACGGACTCCCTGATCGGGAGGCTCGAAGAGAAGCATCTCGCCGGTTCCTTGGGCAAAAGCCCTCGGCACATGCGTGTGACCGATGAAGCAGAGCGGTGTTCGCTGCAGGGCCAGGCTCATTTCGGCATCCGCAACCTCCCGGACATAGCCCCAGCCGAGAGGCGAATCGAGCGTCGCATGCACGAAGGTGGTGCGACGGATTTGTCGCTGGAGACGGAGCGCGCCGAGCCAGGTCTTCTGATCGGTCGACAGAGAGTCCCGTGTCCACTTCAGGGAGATTCTCGCAACCTCGCTGAATCCTTCGAGCGATTTCCCGCCGGAGGCCGCCTCGTCATGATTCCCAAGCACGCAGGAACCGGGAAGATCCCTGGCAATGGAGACACACTCCGCCGGGAAAGCTCCATATCCCACCACGTCGCCGAGAAGATGAAACTCGCTGCAACTGAAGGAACGGGCATCCTCAATCACGGCTTCCAGCGCGTGAAGGTTGGCATGGATATCGCCCAAGACCGCGTAGCGCATTAGGAACGGGGGGTGACTGCAGGAGCAGGGGGAGCGGGAATCCTGCGGTTGACCGGAATGTTGAGCTTCTCCTCGAGGCGACGGAGTTCGGCCACCAGCGTGGGCAGCCTCATTTTTTCCCCTTGGTCGTAGAGTGAGCGGAGACGGTCGTAGGCCTCCTGTTCCATGCCGGGAACTTTGGCAGCCTCGTAGGCGGCGAAGCGCGCCACATAGGCGGGGGCACCGGGCAGGGCGGAAGCCTTTGCAAAAGCGGCCGAGGCGCCCGCATGATCCTCTGCCTTGTCACGCAGAAGGATGCCGAGACGCTCCTGCAGGAGATAGCTGTCGGGATTATTGCGGATGCCTCGTTCAAGGAAATCCTTCCCGAGTTGGACATACTGGCGGCGAGACCTCTCGCGCAGGACCTCGCTCGGTTGGCGTTTATCCTGAAACGCAGCGATGCTGGCATTCCACGCCATGTGCCAGGCGGCGATGTCCCAGTAGAGAAGGGAATGGGGTTGGAGCGTGGTCACGGTGTTGAAGAGAGCGGCCATGCGGCCCCACTCGGTTCTTTCCCAAGCACCGTGTGCCTCGATCCAGAGAAGGGCCGCAACCGGAGAGCGGAATCCGCTCAGGGCGGCGAGGAATCCCGACTGCCCGATCTGCTCGCGCAGGTCGATCCCGAGGGGGACGGAATGGAATCCCGCCTTTCTGGCGGTAGCCTGGAGTTCCTTTTGCCAGGGAACCAGCAGCGCCCCGGCTACGATCACCAGCAGGACGGCCTGCAGACTCCGGGACAGGGAGGTTCTTCCGGGCATGGCGAAATCAGAGCTCCCTGTTCTGGAAGAGAAAACAGGCGACGGCGTAATAGACAGCCGTGTAGACACCGCCGAGCGCCAGTGTCTGCAGGAATAAGCCGGCGGGCAGCGCCGTCCCCGCAACGATGTCGTCGCTCAAATTGAAGGCCTGCAGATCGGGGAACAGAAGCGCCACCACGGCGGTGAAGACGCGGGTCCACCAGTGGATTCCGATCCCGCTCATCCAGTATTCCCGCGCGGTGACCTGAAGATGGCCGATGAAGTAGGCGGAGGCGGCCACAAGAATCGCGAAGATCCCGGAGGTTGCGAAAGTCGAGATCAGCAGGGTGAGCGAGGCGAGCAGGATCGCCTTGACCAGCAGGAGAACCATCGCCTCACCCAGATCCCACGAGAACACCCCCTTGCGCACGGCATCAAGCGCTGCGGCGAGATCCTGCGGGGACCCGGAGAAGGTGGCTCGGGTCTCGGCGAGGGCGGCCTGTTCGCGAAGGAAGAGGACACCGACGAAGAGAATGCCCATCACGAGGGTTGAGAGCGTCAGGAGGATGACGACGCCGAGTAGCTTGCCAAGCAGGTATTCGTAGCGCGGCACCGGCTTGGAGAGGATTGTGAAGATCGTCCGGTCTTCCAGGTCGCGCGGCAGGAGGTTGGCGGTGGTCAGGATCGCCAGCAGACAGAGAAAGACCGCCATGGCACCCAACGCCACGTCCTTGAGCATCTGGAACTCCTCCTGGAAGGAGAACTTCGCAAGAAAGGCCGAGTTGCCGATCACCACGAGGGCAAAAATCAGCAGGAAGTAAAAGACCTTTTGGCGAACCAGGCCGGTGAAGGTATTGCGGCCGATGGCCGTGATACGGAAAGCTGCGGCTGTCATTTTTTGGAAGCTTTACGGACCGGGAAGCGCGTGCCGACGTCGCCGCCAGAAACGGCACTGGCGATGCTTTCCTTCCTCCGGCCGTGTGCGATCACCGTCTCCACCCCGGCACGGACGGCTGTCTCAACGGCGGTGAGCTTGGCCTGCATGCCGCCTGTGGAGTGTTCCCCCTTCTCGGGCGTGACATGCCGGAAAGCGTCCCTGATATCGGTCACCACGGGGATGCGGACGGGCTCGGAGGAACCGGCGCTGGCCAGCAGGCCGTCGGCACTCGTGAGCAGGACAAGGAGGCGGGCCGAGACAAGAACCGCCACCTCCGCCGAGAGGCGGTCATTGTCCCCGAAACGAAGTTCCTCGACGGCCACCGAGTCGTTCTCGTTGATGACCGGGATCACACCGGGAGAGGAGAGCAGCTTGACGAGGGTCGTCTTGGCGTTGCGGCGGCGGGAAGCGTCGAAAATGTCGTCGTGCGTGAGGAGCAATTGGGCGGGGCGCAGGCCGTGACGGCCGAGATGGCGCGCGTAGGCATTCATGAGAGCGGGTTGTCCCACGGCGGCGCAGGCCTGCTTACCGGCGAGATCGGAGGGACGCTTCGCAAGCTTGAGGGCGTCGACTCCCGCCGCGACGGCACCGCTGGAAACGACGATACAGGGATGTCCTGCGGCGGCGAGACCCGCAATCTGGGCCGCAAGCGACCGAAACTGGCGTTCATCCAGGGAACATCCCCCCTCACGGGCGAGAATGCCGGTACCGAACTTCAAGACGACGGGACGCTTCTTCATCTGTCGGTCAATCCTGCCTCGAAACGGCCATCAATTCCAGAAAACCCGCTTCGAGCGCCAGTGCCTCCTGGACACCCCGTTCGAGACTGGTTCGCAGACGCTCCAAGGCATCGAGTTGGCGGATCAAGCGGCGCGACTGATCGGTCCCCGTGCCCCCTCCTGCCGCCACGCGGCGCAGTTCGGCGGCGAAATGGTCCCCCATCACCGAAAGGAGCCGCGAGCGTTCCCCGAGCACGTCGGCCTCGGCGGCGGCCTTGAGGGAATCCTCACGCGCATCCCAATCTCCCTCGGTCGTCTTTCCGAAGCGGGCTTTCTCCGCGGAGAGCTCCTCGTCCATCCGTTCCTCGGCCTCCTCGCGCACCTCGGCCAGCAGATCGCGGAAGAGACGGCTGAGACCGAAGGCCGCGGTGGCGTCGGCACGGCCGCCCTCCGCGAAGATTTTCCCCATCGCCGCGGCAAGCCGCTCCCCGCGCTCTCCGAGGGGACGCTCCCCCTCGGAGCGAAGCACCACCGCGAGGCAACGCGACCTAATGGTCTCGAGCAATGCCTCGGGCAGGGAGGTCGTCAGCAGGAGCAGGGAACCGGGGGGCGGCTCCTCGAGCGTCTTGAGGAAGGCGTTGGCCGCCTGAGGCATCATCCGGTCGGCGTCCCGGATCACGGCGACCTTGCGGGAGCCTTTTTCCGGAGTGCGATGGATCGCCTCCTCCAGCGCACGGATCTGGTCGGTCAGGATCCGCCGGGATTTCGATTCGGGGGCGATCGCATGGAAATCGGGATCGTTCTCGACCCGGATGGAACCGTCCCCGAGGAAGAGTCCCGCGAATTCATTGGCGAATTCGTCCGGCCCCGAACCGGTCTCTCCCGAGATCAGGTAGGCGTGTCCCAGACGCCCTTCCGCGAGCGCCTTTTCCAGCAGGCTGAGCGCCTCGTTTCTAGAGTAGGCCATGGTTCCCTTTCAGTCGTTCCGTCAGCGCCGCGGCAATGGCTGCCCCGACCGCTTCCACGTCACCCGAAGCGTCGATCACGGCAATCCGGGAGGGCTCCGAGCATGCCAGCTCGAGGTAGCCGCGACGCACCGCCTCATAGAATTCCTCCCGTTCCTGCTCCATCCGATCGGCGGGCCCTTTTCGGGAAGCCGCCCTTCGGCGCCCCTCGGCGGCATCGAGATCGAGCAGAAGCGTCACCACGGGAAGGGTGCCCCCCGTGGCAAACGAGTTCACGGAGGCGACAGCGGCTGGGGCGATGGCTCGGGCCACTCCTTGGTAGACCGTCGTCGAATCATGGAACCGGTCGCAGAGAACGACCGCCCCCCGTTCCAGAGCGGGCCGGATCACCTCTCGAACAAGCTGGGCCCGGCTTGCGGCAAAGAGAAGCAGTTCGGCCTCGGCGGTCATCCCGGCGCCCGCAGGATCGAATTTCAAAAGGTCGCGGATCTTTTCCCCGAGGGGACACCCCCCCGGTTCACGCAGCGTCACCACGTCGCGGCCCGAGTCCCGGAAACGGGCCGCCAGACGCTCGATCTGCGTCGACTTGCCGCAACCCTCCGAACCCTCGAAGCTGATAAAGAGGCCTTTGCTTGCCATGAGGGTCCGATCATAGCGCCGGAGGGATGGGGTAGAAGCGCGAAAACACTTCCCTAGGGATGGATCCGCGGCGCGGAATCCTGTACAACCCAAGTCCATGATCCGTCACTGGCTTGTGAAATCGGAACCCTCCGCCTACGCGTGGGAGGACCTTGAAAAAGAGGGCAAAACCGCCTGGACAGGAGTTCGTAACTTTCAGGCGCGGAACAACCTCCTCTCCATGAAAAAGGGGGATCTCGTCCTCTTCTATCAGAGTGTCACCGATCCCTCCGTGCGCGGGGTGACCAAAGTCGTGAAAGAAGCTTATCTGGACCCTACTGCCAACGAGGGCAACTGGAGCTGTGTTGATCTTGAAAAAATCCAACCTCTCCCCTCTCCCGTGACGCTGACTGCCATCAAGTCCGACACCAGGCTTGCCGAGATCGCCCTCATCAAACAGTCCCGCCTCAGCGTCATGCCGCTGACCAAGCAGGAATACGACCGGATTCTCTCGCTGGGAAAAGCAGGTTAGCCGTTCTCCTTTACCCGGTAGTCGAACCGATCGAAAAAGGCCTTGGTGGCACTCGCCGCGCCTTTCGCGGTTGCGTAGAGCCCGAAATAAACGCCCGTATAGCCTCCCGCCACCTGGGTGGAGACATACCGCGTCTCGGCGGTGGCCAGTTCCTTCAGCGAACCGGGGGGCCCGGCCAGGAAACGGTAGGTGGTTTTGTCGGCATGGATCGCAAGTTCCACGGGGCCATCGGGAAGCTCCTCGCAAGCCACCATGGCACTGAGGCTTCCGATGCGGCGGCGGACAATCGCACACCGTTTCCCGCCGAGCAGGATGACGGCCAGTTCGCAATGGTGGCGGTTGTCGGCCAGGATCGTCAGCCCAGCCTCCTCGTTCTCCGAGGCGGGAATGAAGTCCACAAGGGTCGAGACCTCGCAGGCGAGATGTTCCTGACGGCGACCGACGAAGGCGGGAGAGTCCAGATCGTCGAGGGCCGCCTTGCCGCAGGAAAGACGGAGCGATCCGGGACGTTCGGTGAGCGAGTAAAGCGCGGGGTCGGGATTGCGGAGATGGTTCCAGCAATGGGAAAGTTCGAGGGAATCAAACCCGTCCCGTTCAGGTTCCACCGGCCACGGATGCGGGGTCATCGGACGATCGACTTCCATCGAGCGGAGCACCTTTCGGCCGCCATTCACGACGGGCCACCCGTCGACCCACTCGACCGGCGCAAGGTAGGTCTCGCGACCGAGATGATGCCAGGAATGCTCGCCGTAGCGATAGCCGAGGAAAACGGCCCACCAGTTGCCGTGATGATCCTCGAGGAGATCGGCATGTCCGGTCGCCTGAATCTCGTTCATGAGACTCCGGTGGGTGAGGATCGGGTTGTGGGGACACGATTCGAAGGGGCCGTAGGGATCGCGGGATCGGGCGATGGTCGCCATGTGGCACTCGGCAGTCCCGCCTTCGGCGACCATCAGGTAATACCAGTCGCCGATCCGGTAGAGATGCGGCGCCTCGGGATAGGAGCCTCCCGTTCCGGGCCAGAGGAATTTTGTCTCGGTGAGCTGTTTCCCCGTGGCGATGTCGATCTCGCACTGATAGATCCCGCGGACGGATGCCCAGTTGCTCCCGTTGCTCGTGAAATAGACCTTTCCATCGTCGAACAGGAGCGAGGGATCGATCCCTTTCTGGGCCACCCAGACAGGCTCCGACCACTCCCCGGCGGGATCCTCGGTCCAGACGTAGAAGTTCCCGCCGCCGGTCATGTTCGTGGTGACCATGTAGAAGCGCCCTTCATGATGGCGGATCGTCGGCGCATAGATCCCATCGGAGGCCTTCACCCCGCCGAGTGGCAGCTGGCTTTCCCTCGTCAGGCAGTGGCCGATCTGCCGCCAGTTCATCAGGTCGCGGCTATGATAGATCGGAACTCCGGGAAAATACTCGAAGCTACTGGTGACGAGATAGTAGTCCCCGCCGACCCGGCAGATGCTCGGATCGGGATGAAATCCTGGGATGATCGGATTGGTGTATTTCATCATGAACTAGGATGCATACTCCTCGGGAGCAACGTCCGTTTCACGGAGATCAGTATTTCAGGTCGATGACCGAGACGACCACGTCGGACGCCTCTCACTCCGGGCTGAAGAGGAAGAATTGCGAGGCCCCCGGAGTGTCCTGAGCCTCGGTGATGTTGAGGCGGAATACCCGGGCGGTGACCGGTGGGAACTTGCCCTTGAAGCCGTGTCCCGTTGTTTTCCCACTGACGATGGTTTTCCACGTATCTCCCTCCTTGTATTGCAGTTCGAAGCTCTGCTTGCGCTTGCCCCAAGGGCGCCCCGGATCGCTGAAGGCGACGGCGGCAACTGGCGTCGGGGCGCCGAGATCGACCTCCAACCAGGCGGAACGGGCGTTCTCCTCGGCATCCCACACCTTGGTCGTCCCGCTGACGACGTTGTCGGCCAGGGAACCCTTGCGCACCGAGGAGGCGCGGCACGGCTTCTTCAGCGACGGGGGATCGGGAACCACCGGCTCGCCCTCGAAGGAGAGCGCCACGACGGAATCGATGGGGTCGGGCGCCGCCGAGGGGACGTGCACCGCCAACCCCCGGTCATCCTTGTCCACCCGGAGCGGTGCCTCGGGCTTGGTCAGCAGCCACGCCTTGGTGGCCGGATTTTGCAATGGCAACCGCAGTAGACCGTCCTTGGGCCAATCGAACACATGGAGATAGAGCGTCTGCCCCTTGCGGGAGGCGTAGCCCCAGGAGAGGTACCAGAACGGCCCCGCCGTGGTGCCGTAGATCGACTCGCCGTTGGTTTTGAGCCAGGCGCCGACCTCGCGCAGGCGCTCGGCGCAACTTTGCGGAATACGTCCCTCGGCATCGGGGCCGACATTGAGCAGGAAATTCCCGCCCTTGCTGTTGACCTCGGCAAGCTTACGGAGCAGTTCGGCGGTGCTTTTCCAGCGTGTATCGGCGGCACAGTAACCCCAGTGATCGTTCAAGGTCATGCAGGTTTCCCAGTCGCGGCCTGGGTAGCCGAGGACGGGGATGTACTGCTCGGGGGTTTCCATATCGCCCCTGACCCCGCCTCCCAGGCGGTTGTTGCTGATGATGCCTGGCTTGAGCGCCAGCAGACCCTTCAGCTTGGCGGCATTCGCAGGGCTCATGGCATCGCCCGTGTCCCACCAGAGCACCGAGGGAAACTCCCCGTAGTTGGAGAGCAGTTCCCTGACCTGCGGGATCGCAACCCGGTCGATGTAGTCGTCCATGCTCCCTTCCTGAGCCTTGTCCCAACGCCCGAACTTGCAGTCCCCGCCGGGATGAGTCCAATCCTGCGACTGGGAATAGTAAAAGCCCAGCTTCATGCCCTGCCGGCGGCAGGCATCGGCCAGTTCCTTGACCGGATCGCGTTTGAAGGGAGTGCCATCGACGATGTTGAACCCGTCCACCTTGGAACCGAACATCGCGAAGCCCTCGTGATGCTTGGTCGTGAAGATCATGTATTTCTGACCGGCTTCCTTGGCCAAGGCCACCCACTCGTCGGCATTGAACTTCACGGGATTGAATCGTTCCGCGAAGCGCTTGTATTCGGCGACGGGGATGCCGGCGCCGAGCTTGGCGTTCATGAGCCACTCCCCCCACTCTTTGTTCTTCCCGTAGACTCCTCCCGGCACGGCGTAGAGCCCCCAGTGGATGAACATGCCGAACTTCGCGTCACGCCACCATGCCATCCGGGCGTCGCGCTGTTCCTTGGTCTCTTCGGCGGCAACGGGCTTGAAAGCCGGCGTTGGCGATGCAGCCGTCTGTGCGGCGGGTGCCATTTGGACGAGAGAACAAGCGAGCAAAAGGGAAGGAACGAAGGAGTTTCTCATGGGCATTTCTTTGGAAAAAGGCTGCTATGTTGGGGGCGAAGAGTTATGCGGGGCATGAGGTCTTGTCGAGAGATCAGCGGGCGTGGCCTTCAACAGCACGACGCCGTGGACGGGCACTTCGGCACGGTATGACTTCTCGAAGGTACCAAGATCCTTCTGCCTCCAGAGATCGCGCAGGACCTGCCTGCCCGTCAGGCCCGCCTGCCCCCAGTCGAGGGTGACCATGACGGGAGCCTCCCCCGTATTGAAGAGACCGACCGCCTTCGTGCCGTCGGCAAGTTCCTTGACGTAGACCTTGAGCGACCCCTCGGGGGAGACGCACTTGGCCTGCTTGCAGAGCGCATCCTGGTCGAGCGCCAGCACCTCGTCGTTGGTGATGAGTCCGAGGGTGAAGGGATCGAGATGCTCGAGGTCGCATCCCAGCAAGAGAGGCGCGGAGAGCAGGCACCAGAGCGAGACATGGGTGTACTGCTCGTCCGGTGAGAGACGCTTGGGTTTTCCTCCGCCGTTGGCGCCGATCTCGAACATGTCGGGATCATTGAAGTGGCCGGGCGACTGGTAGGGCGCCCATTTTCCCTGACCGAATCCGATGCCCTTGATGCTGCACCACGTGTCGGAAATGTCCGTGGTCGTCCTCCACGATTCGGCATGAGGGGCAACCTCACTGATGGTCTTGGAAAGGGTGTCCTGATGGTTGTTGGAAAGGCTCAGGATGATGTCGCGCCCGGAATCCCTCAGGGCACGGTGCATCAGGATCACGTCGGGAGCCTCGATCGGATTCCAGTCATACTTGAGGTAATCGAATCCCCAGTCCCCGAACTGACGGGCATCCTGCCGGACGAAGGAGTAACGCCCGATCGCCTTGGGAAGAATCTTTTGATTCGGCGGCTTGTTCCCGGGCCACTGCTTCTTGGGGTCCCAAAGCCCGCTCGGATCCTCGGAGGTTCCCCCGCAGTAGCCCGCGTAGGACATCACCCAGGGAGTATGGTAAATGCCTGCCTTGAGTCCCATCGCATGGAAACGGGCCACCATTCCCGCGATGTCGGGGAACTTCTTATTCGGTTGGAGCGCATTGTTGCTCCCGCCGCGGATCCCCTGCCAAGCGTCGTCGATGTTCAGGTACGACCATCCGTGCCGGTCCAGACCCGCCGCCTTCAGGGCGTTGGCCGAGCGGATCATTTTCTCCTGATCGACGCCCGTGTGCCAGCAGTTCCAGCTGTTCCATCCCATCGGGGGAGTGAGGGCGATCTGCTCGCCCGCGATGATGGAGAAGGACTTCCTCGCCTCCCCCTTGGCGTTCCGTGCGATCAGGGTCACCGGATTGGTTCCGGCCTTGGGAAGGGATCCGGTGATGTGTCCCGTTGCGGCGTCCAGCGTCAACCCTTGGGGGAGTCCCTCGGCGGCGAAGGTCATCGGGCGTTCCCCTGTCGCGGGGATCACGTAGACGAACGGGGAACCGGGACGCACCCCGAAGACCGAGGGGCCGTTGATCCGCGGAGTCGCGGGGGCGGGAGGGGTCAACGAGGCAGGCAGGGCCGTTCTCTCCGGAGAGGATCCGGGAAGAGGCCCGGCGGCGTGAAGAGGTAACCCAACGGCAAGCGCGCCCAACGCCAGCAACACGAGGAAGTGTGTTTTCATGGGCGTCGCGAGGACTTGATCTTTCCGAGAAAGTTTTCGAGGAGGCGCTCCCATGCCGAAGCAGAGCCCGTTCGATTGTGTTTCATCCCGAACCCATGTCCGGCCCCCGAGAGGAGATGAAATTCGATGGTTTTCCCGTCCTGACGGCAGGCTTCCGCATAGGCGGATGCCGCTCGGATCCAGTTCGGCTTGTCCTTGTCACCGAACAGCACGAAGAGACGGGCTTTCGAGTCCTTCGGCAGAGCCACGGCGGGATCAAGACCAGCGGAGCCGGCGTGTTCGTCCAGATAGGCGGGGTAGACCATCACGAGAAAATCGGGGCCATGGTTCCGACCCAGAACATGCGTCAGGCATGCGGCCAAATGTCCCCCTGCGGAAAACCCCATGATCCCGACGGTGTTTGTCCGCAGCCCCCACTCTCCTCCGCGGGTGGTCAGGAGATGCCATGCCTTGCGGGCATCCCGGAGAGCCTTGCCCCTAATCGACGGGGTTCTTCCGATCGAATACTCGAGGATCGCCACATCAAATTCCTGCCTGTTGAGAAAGTCGGCGACGAGTTCGCCTTCATGCTGGATGGCCAGCGCGCTATAGCCGCCCCCCGGCAAAAGCAGGATTGTCCCCTTGGGATGAGTGCCACCCGTTTTGCGGAGAAGCAGCACGGGCCGATCCACGCTGGTGATACCCGGCATCAATCCCGATCGCTGCACGATCCGGTTGGGTGACTCGGGGAGTTTCTTTCCGGAAAGATCGATGATGATCCCGTTGGTGGAGGAGGAACAGGGCACCGGCGCCTTCGCTTCATCCATGGGGTATGCAGCCGGGGCAAGAAGCGGGAGCAGGAGTGCGAGGAGACGGATGATCAAGCGGGGCTGCCTCCTCACGAACCCAAGCGGTTACTCGGGCTTTGCCGGATGGCCCGCCGCAACGCGGATCATGTTGCAGAGAAGCCTGCGGGCGACTTCGGCTGTCGTCTCCTCGCTCTTGAGTTGGGGGACGATGTCGAGCGTGGAGAGAATCACCCTCCCCTTCCCCACCGGCACGACCGAGACGGCGGAGCCGAGCTTCATCGGCCAGGTGTGGTAGGCTCCGCAGACAAGTTCGCCGCCCCGGACATCAAGGCCGAGACGCCTGCCGCCGACCACCGACTGGTAGGGCCAGTTCAGGGCGCAGTTCACGGGGAGCCCCTCGAAGATCGGATGCTCTTTCACGAAATAGTGACCCCCGAGCCAGTTCGCCCCGATCTGGAAGGGTTCTCCCTGCGGGATTCCGGTCGCTTTCCCGACCTCGCGGAGCCATGTGTCGGCGCGGTCGGCGATGATGGCGGTCGTGCCGTCGCGGGCAACTCGGCCGAGGACCTGCTCCGGGGTGAACTTCTCGATCCCCGGTGTCTGCCAGAGGAGCTGGAATGCGGCGTTGAATTGCTTGTGGAAGAGTTCGACCTTGATGGGGACCGGCTTGCCGGCCGCAAGGGTAACCTTGAAGTCCCTGGTCTGATTCCTTTGCGCGTTCGTGGCATCCATCACCACGACCCCGTTGATCGTCACCTTGGCGCCGTGGCGGAATTCTGCCCGGAAGAGATAGTCGCCGGCGGCGGGCGGTAAGAGATTCCCTTCCCACACCACGTTGTAGTTCTCAAGGAACGGGAAGCGCGCATCAGGCATCCCTCCCCCGGCAACCTTGAAATTGAGAGTGGGATCCAGGCGCTCCAAGAGCGGTTTGGAAGGATTCTTGGCGTCGTAAAAACGTGCCGTGACACCGGGTTTCCCGGCGGCGGTCCGAAGAGATACGGAGGGAATGAGCACCGGTTCCTTGCGAGCCGGCTTCGTCACCACGATCCAGTCGAGACGGGGTTGGGTGTCGTCGAAAGCCGGAACCGACATGCCCTTGCGCTCTTTGAGAAACGAGATCACGTCACCATCCTCGTCCAGCACGGCCCCGTTGGTCGGCAGGGCGATGGAATCGCACTCCGTGGCGAAGACCCGGTCATGCCCCGTGATCCCGGTGGCGGTGCCTGCGTTCCCCGTGGATGGGTTCAGCACGGCCTCGATCGTCGTGAATCCGGATGTGGTGACGGGGATCTTCACCCCCTCGGCAAGAGGTTGTCCGTAGACATCGCCGCCGGTCGCAGTGACCGGGAGATTGGTCGAGAAACATTCCTTGCCCGCGGAATCCTTGGCCGTGATCCGGAGATCGCACGCCCCCTTGAGGCCCTTTTCGTTGATCAGGTGGAAGTCGACCGGAATGCTCGTTCCGACGGGGACCACCTGGAGGCGGGGCTTCACGGCGACATAGAGAGGCTGGTTGTAGTGGGCGAGGATCGCCGGATCCGCCTTCGGGTTGCGGAAACAGTCGACCACCCCCGAGTGATTATCGATCAGTTCGGCTTCCCAACCGTTGATGGCGTAGCCGTCGTTGGCATCGCAGATCCGGGTATCCTCGATCTTGCGCCCCTGATGCTCGATGCCGACCACGCCCATGGCCTCGCAGAGAGCGTCCACGGTCGGGAAGGCTCCGCGAAGATTGTTCGAGGAGAGGAAGGCGTCGAAGGCGGCATACCAGTCGCGGTAGACCTGACCGTCCCATCCGAGGTTGGTGGTTCCCCGCAGCTCACCTTCGATCAGTCCGAGGCGGGGTGGCATTGAGACGGCTCCCTCCTCCCCCCAGTAGACGACCTCACCCGTGTTGGTGGTGAGACCGTAGTGGTGGAGGGAATCCTTGTAGAAATCCTGCCTCCAGACGTTGGGTCCCGTGGCGCGGTGGTAGTCGAACCATCCCTGCATGTGGATCTCCCCGTCGTAGGGACGCATGTGCATCTTGGCCGGATCGTTTTTTGGGTCGGGGGCGCGGCCCGCCCATGCGGAGGCGTAGAGGATCGTCCGGCTCGGATCCACGGCATGGGCGTCCTTCAGGTCACGGCGATGGATGTCGAGGATGGCGGCGTTTGTGTTGGCACCCCACCTGTCCCATCCTTCGTTGATCATGTTGTAGAGGACGAGAGAGGGATGGTTGCGGTCGCGCTTCACCATGCGGAGGAGCTTCTCCCGGCTCAGGGCCTGGGCGAAGGGGTCATCCTTTCCGGAGACATAGCCACCCGGCTCCTCAAAGTAGAGGAGGCCCAACTCGTCGGCCTTGTCGAAGATGACTGGGTTACCGATGCATCGGTGGAAATTGAGCATGTTGAGTCCGTAGGCCTTGGCCACCTTCACCTGCCGCTCGGCGAGTTCGGGCGTGGGGAAGAGTCCGTTGATTGGCCAGAATCCCCAGCTGATGGCCGTCCTCAGGACGATGCGGTTGCCATTGAGCCGGAGCTGCGCGTCCGATCCGACTCCCTCGGGGGAGAACCAGCGGAAACCGAAATGGTCGGAGACCGCATCGGCCACCCTTCCCTCCCTGAGGAGGGAGACCTCGGCGGTATAGAGGTTCGGGTGATCGGGATCCCAGGACGCGGCCCCGGGCACCTCGACGGGAACGGTGATGCTCGACTCTCCCGGTTTGCAAACGACGTCGCCGACTGTTTTCCCGAGGACGGACCTGCCGGTCGCCTTCTCCCGGATCTCCACCTTCACCGATCCCTTGGTCTCGTTCCTGCCGGTGTTGAGCAGGGTGGCGATGACGTTGACCTTCGTCCTCTGGGGCGTGTTCTGGAGATAGAGATCGGAGAGATAGACCGGCTCCGTCGCAAGGAGCCTCACCTCACCCGTGATCCCGGAGAAGCCGTGGCTCATCGGAATCCAATATTTCCCCCAGGCAAACGGATACTCATCCTTCCAATCGCAGTTTCCTCCCGGATTGGTCACGCGCACGGCCAAGCGTGCCTCGGCACCCGGTTTCAGCGTCCCATCATGGAGGAGCGGGGTGAGATCGGCTTCGAAGGGGGTGTTGCCCACCAGATCATAGGCCACGAGACGGCCCTCCACATAGACCTCCGCCCGCAGGCGCACCGATCCGAACTGCAGGCGCAGGATGCCGTCCTTGGGCACTTCCGGAACCCGGAAGGTCCGCGTCCACCAGCTGACCCCCTTGGTCTGAGCCTCGGGGCCCTGCCCCTTACCGAGGTATTCCTCCACCGTTCCGGGCACGGAGACCGGAGTCCCGGAGAGGATCGACGGCCAGCCACCGGTCGGGGCATTGGTCGGCACCTTGGAAAGATCGACCGGCGGCAGGAAAAGTTCGTCCTTCTCCCAGGAAGCTTTCGGATCAAGGGAGAGCATCCATCCCGGACCGGAAAGATCCACCACCTCACGCCCCTGGGCAGCAGGATGAAAGGCGATGAGGGCCAAAGCGGCCAAACATGCGAAAAGGCGACGGTTCATGGGATCAGTCTGAGGGGCACTAACACAACGTCAAGGGAGCGTTGTCACGGGTGCCAAGCGGGTCGGCTGATTCGGCGAAACCATCTCCTGATAGGAACTCCAGCCTTTCAGATGGTCCTGCTGATCCCTGGAGTCAACGAGCACGGCGAGTTCGCCGGGCCTGATAACAAGGGCGGGGAAAATCGTCGGCGAGACGCTGTCGTCGGAACCGTGAAGCGTGGCTCCCGGCAGATGTTGTCCGGACGGAACACTGAGGTCGGAAGCACCCGGGTTCCCCAGCACCAGGAAACGCCTCTCGCCGACCGAAGCGGCGAATCCCAGCAGACCGGCCGGCTCGGTGATCCTGCTCATGACCGCGGGAGCCTTTGCTGAGGCGGGGCGCACCTCGACGAGGAACCATTGGTTGAAGCTCGCGGGGTAAGGAGCCGGCTTGTCGGCGGCCGCGGCTCCCCTGGCATCAAGCACGCGGATCTCGGTATTGGGGTATTTCGGAAGGCGATAGGGAATCTCCTTGGCCTGGATGGCAGCGCCGTTGTAGGCGGCGAAGGTCACGATCAGATCGCCGTATTTCCATTCGTTGTTCCCGGTTCGGGCAATCTTCACCGGATGACCATTGACGGTGCCGCCGGTGCCGAGGCGGAGCACTCCCTCGACGTCGATCGCTTTGGCTCCCTCAGTCGTCGGGAAAACCTCCACGAGCCCGATGATCCTGTCGGGCAAACCGAGCCAGAGTTGCCTTCCCTTCCAGTCGACGGGATTGCCGGCGGAAGCACTCCTGTACTGCTGAAGCCGGTAGTCGGCCATCAGGGCGCTCCACGTGCGCCCCATGACCAGGGCCGATGCCAGGCCGTGCGTTCTCCAGGCAAAGCTGCCACGATCGAATTTCCCGGACTTCGTGATCTCCGCCGGGTTTTCCCTGATGCGGGGGCACACGCCCATCAGGATCTGGCCAAATCCGCCGTTCGTATCGGTCAGCTGTGCTCCCATGATCGTGCCCAACCCGGACTCGTTCACCGGGATCGGCCTCAACGTCGCGGCGTAGTTGAAGCGCCCATACCAGGCTCGGGGCCCGGCGATGTTCCTGTCGATCACCGTGTAGTTGTCCGGTAGAGGCAATGGTTTGACGTCGTTCCGGAACCACGGGAGCGGCGCATAGTTTTTGAACCAGCCCTTGAGCACATCCGGCTCGCGTGCCTTAGCCAGGCCGTGATCCCTCATCCCGCACAGGTAGGGATTCCCGGTGATCGAGGCGACCTCCTCACCTCCCGTGGGGGATCCCATCGAATTCCAGGTATCCTTCCAGGACGGCACGGTCCAGAATTCCCCCATTTTGCCACTGCTCACCGGGCCGTACCATTCGGTCCGACGAAGCAGGTCGAGCACCTTCTGGTTCCCCGAAACCGCATAGATCCTGGCCAGATAATGGGTATCGGCATCGTGGTAGTGGTTCGACTCGTTCTGATGCCCCA
>Ga0007827_10000237_pt1 | contig 18745 bp, 19 predicted proteins | sample CryBogCBE16Jul07_FD_60332 | JGI IMG/M metagenome (GOLD analysis project Ga0007827, IMG submission 60332) | Freshwater microbial communities from Crystal Bog, Wisconsin, USA - CBE16Jul07 | ecosystem: Environmental > Aquatic > Freshwater > Lake | place: Crystal Bog, Wisconsin, USA | collected...
CAAGGTCTTCTACAAGGTGACCCTGCATGAGGTGAAGGAGCGCGTGCTTCCGGCTCTGGACGATGCGTTTGCCGACAAGCTCAGCCCCGGATCCACTCTGGAGAAGATCCGCACCCAGGTCCGCGAGCGGCTTCAGGCCAATGCCGAGCAGAACTTTGCCAGCGCCGTGCGCGGTGAGGTGGTGAAGCAGCTCCTGACTAAGGTCACTGTTGAGACGCCTTCCAGCATGGTCCAGCAGGAGAGCGCCACGATCCTCAAGGAGATCATTCGCGAGAACCAGCAGCGCGGCGTCAGCGAGGAGGAGATCCGCTCCCATCAGGAGGAACTTCTCGGAGCCGCCCAGCAGAGCGCCGGCGACAAGGTGAAGCTCAACTTCATCCTTGGTGAAATCGTTTCCAAGGAAGGGATCCGCGTCAGTCGCGAGGAGCTTGCCTGGCGCATCACCTCGATGGCCGAGCATTACCGCATGGCTCCCCAGAAACTGATCAAGGAGCTGCAGAAGCACGGTGCCATCCACGGCATCGAGGAGGAGATCGCCTTGGGCAAGGCCCTTGATACCGTGGTCTCCCATGCTAAGGTGAACGGAGAGGAACCGAAGAATCCCATCGTTCACTCCCAGGAGAACAATTCCCATGAAGAACCCCATGTCCACGGCCCCGGTTGCGGCCATGACCACCACTGAGATGAGCCGGATCCACGCACCCCAGTCGATGCTGGTGCCGATGGTGGTCGAGCAGACCGGCCGCGGCGAGCGCAGCTACGACATCTACTCCCGGCTCCTGAAGGACCGGATCATCTTTATCGGCACCGGGATTGACGATCATGTCGCCAACCTCGTCATCGCCCAGCTTCTCTTTCTCCAGATGGAGGACGCCAAGAAGGATATCCACCTCTACATCAATTCTCCGGGCGGATCGGTCACGGCCGGGTTGGCGATCTACGACACGATGCAGTTCGTCACCTGCGACGTGAACACCTACTGCATGGGCATGGCCGCCAGCATGGGGGCTTTCCTCCTCTGTGCCGGCACGAAGGGCAAGCGTTTTGCCCTCCCCAATTCGGACATCATGATTCACCAGGTCTCCGGGGGTGCCCACGGCACGGCCAGTGACGTCGAGCGGAGCGTCGAGTTCATGTACAAGCTCAACCGCCGCCTCACCCGCATCATTGCGGAGAACACCGGCAAGAACGAGGAACAGGTCAAGAAGGACGCCGACCGCGATTACTACATGACCGCCGAGGAGGCCCGTGAATACGGCTTGGTCGACGAAGTGGTGAAATACCGCAAGGAACTCAAGAATCCTCCGGAGAAGGCAAAGGACTCCGCCGAATAACTCACCAAACTCCCATCTCTTAGATCCCAACTCCCAAGTCGATGGCCCGATCCAGCAACCTCACGATGTGCTCTTTCTGCGGGAAGAGCCACGCCGAGGTTCGAAAGCTCATCGCCGGGCCGGGCGTCTACATCTGCGACAGCTGCATCACGGTCTGCAAGGGGATTCTGGACAAGGAGGGTGGGGAGAATTGCCGGAAGGAGGGCGAGGGAGCACTGCGTGTTCCCAAACCTTCGGAGATCCGGGCCGAACTCGACGCCCACGTCATCGGTCAGGACCTGGCCAAGCGGACGCTTTCGGTCGCCGTTCACAACCATTACAAGCGCATCGCGCTCGAACGTCAGGGATTCCCGGCGGGACTCCTCGCCGAGGGCCTGGCCGACGTGGAGGTTGAAAAAAGCAATATCCTGCTCATGGGGCCGACGGGATCGGGCAAGACGCTGCTGGCCCGCACGCTGGCCCGCATTCTCGACGTCCCTTTCTGCATCGCCGACGCCACCACGCTGACGGAGGCCGGATATGTCGGGGAGGATGTGGAGAATATCGTCCTCCGCCTGCTTCAGAACGCCGACTACGATGTCAAGAAGGCGGAGATCGGCATCGTCTACATCGATGAGATCGACAAGATCGGGCGCAAGACCGACAACGTTTCCATCACCCGCGATGTCTCGGGCGAGGGGGTCCAGCAGGCCCTGCTGAAAATTCTCGAGGGAACCACCTGCAATGTGCCGCCGCAGGGAGGTCGCAAGCACCCGCATCAGGAATACATCCAGCTTAACACCCAGAGCATTCTCTTCATCTGCGGCGGTGCCTTTGTCGGTCTCGATAAAATCATCCAGCGCCGGATTGGAGGCAAGACGCTGGGATTCCATGCCCGGGAGGAAAAGGGCGCTCACCGTTCCGAGGATCTGAAGACACTTGCTGCCGTCGAGCCCGAGGATTTGCTCTCTTTCGGCATGATTCCCGAGTTCATCGGACGTCTTCCGGTTCTTTCCACGCTCGAGCAACTCAATGAGGAGCAGTTGGTCAGGATTCTCACGGAACCGCGCAATGCGTTGGTCAAGCAGTTCACCAAACTGCTGGCGATGGATGACATTGCCCTGACCGTGACCAAGGATGGTCTGGCTGCTCTGGCCGAGACGGCTGTCAGAAAAGGAACCGGGGCGCGAGCCCTACGCTCACTCCTTGAAAAGATCATGCTCGACGTGATGTATGAGGCTCCCGACCGAGAGGATCTCGCCGGAGTGACCGTGAACCGGGCTGTTGTCGAGGGAAAGCGCTCGGCCTTGATCCGCAAGCGTCAGGAGAAAGACGCCGCCTGATCCGCCAGTGACCAGCAGGGCCGAACTGGAGGCCCGGGGAGGGGAAATCCCGCTGCCGGGCCGAATGATGTCGAACCGTGAGTTGGAGGCTGCCCGTGAAGCGCTGATCAGGGCATCCGAACCTTATACCCGTGTCGAGTGCGATTTCGGCGCCTCGAAGGGGAAGTTTTTGACTGAGAGCGCGGTGGCGAATCCTGAGGTCTTCTTTGCTGGAATCGAGGGACTGTCGGATCGGGTAGTCAGGGGCAACCGGAAAATCGCGCGTCTTGGTCTTGCCAACGCTCTCCTCTGGCGAGGTTGGGGCAAGGAATCGCTCGATGCCCTTGTGCCGAATGGCTTCCTTGATGCCCTCCACGTCTCCTTTCCCGATCCTTGGCCGAAGAGGCGTCATTGGTTCCGACGTTTGGTCACGGTGGATTTTCTGACCGTGGCTGCACGGAAACTCAAGTCAACGGGCACCCTGCGTCTGCAGACCGATCACCTCGGGTATTTTTCGTCCATGAAGGAACAGTTGGCGGTCCATGGCGGTTGGGACGAGGTGCCTTGGGATGACGGCTTGGTGCGACCGGTCACGGAGTTCGAGACCATCTTCCGGGAAAAGGGGAATCCCATCGGCAGGATTGCGATCAAGAAGGTATGATGAAGCAACTTGTTCCACGCAACCGGCGCCGCCTTGCGGTGTTAAGGCTTGTGGGCAGGCCGATTCATGTCGTCTTGTGAACAAAAGCCTCCCTTGGAACAGCATTTTCCCGTGACGCGTCCTTCCCAGATTTCCGAAAATACGGATGAGGAGTTGATGGCAGCCATCGCCGACGGTGATCACGCAGCCTTTCGGATCTTGGTGGAGCGTCATCAGAAACTCGTGATCGGGACGGTGGCCCGGATGATCGGAACGGCTGATGCCGAGGATGTGGCCCAGCAGGTTTTTCTCAATGTCTGGAGATCTGCCCCCCGATGGCGGCCTGAGGCCAAGGTGACGACCTGGGTGATGACCATCGCGAAGCGTCTCGTCTTCAACGAGTCGCGGCGGCGTTCCAGGACTCGTGTTGTGCCTCAGGATGATGGGAAGGGGGCATTGCCAGAATTTCCCGATGCCTCGCCGGGTCCCGACCGCCGGATACTGGATCACGAACTTCATGGAGCGGTGGAGGCCGCGATGGCTTCCCTCGGAGAGAAGGAGAGGTTGGCCGTGGTGTTGCGTCGTCACGAGGGAATGCCCTATGAGGAAATCGCCCACGTGCTCGGAATCAGCGTTCCGGCGGTGAAAAGCCTCCTGTTCCGTGCCCGCAATACCCTTCGGCAAAAACTCTCCGCTTATCTGGACGGGTGAACTGCCGGAGATCGACATGATGGCTTTTTCCTAAGAGTCTAATGATCATCAGCCCAAAAGCCTTTTTTCCCTATGTCCGCCCAAGTCCCAGAAAAAGTCCTCGTCGTCCGCCGTTCCCTTTTCGATGAGATCGGTTCTTTTCACGGCCTGAATGCCGACATCCAGCGGTACCTTCCGGTTTTTCTCGAATCCGGAAATCACTTCTTTGTACCGCGAGCGGAGGCCGAGGAGGATCCTTCGCTCAAGCAACTCATTCCCTACGTTGTGGTCACCGCCGGCGAAAGACTCCTTCATTACCGCCGCGGGAGCGGTTCAGGGGAAACCCGCCTCCTCAAAAAGGGCTCGGTCGGTATCGGCGGGCATATCAATGACGGTGACGGATTGGGGGAGGCTTTTGATGCTGCAGCCTATCAGCGCGCGCTGATGCGCGAGTTACAGGAGGAGCTTGTGATTGAGAGTTGCTTTATTGAGCGCCCGCTCGCCCTCCTCAACGACGACACCAATCCCGTCGGTGCCGTCCATCTCGGCATCGTCCATCAGTGCCACCTTGCCGAGGCGAACGTCCGAGCCAACGAGGAGGCGATTGCCGAACTGGAATTCCTCTCGCTTGAGGAACTTGCCGATCGTCACGAGCAGCTGGAGACTTGGTCCCAGCTGGTGGTCGGCGGGTGGAAGGATCTCAGAAGAATTGCGTGATCAAGAGAGGTAACATCGACGTTACCAGTTCTTGATCCAGGTGTTCGTGTTGGTGCTGCCTCCGGCTGTGGACCAGAGGTCGTAGTTGTTCGTTCCGTTGTTTGGAGCACCATTTGTGTAGATATAATTGTAGTTCAGTCCGAAGGGATCGATCCAACCCTGTGCATTCGTGTACTTGGATTTGAACTCAAAGTAGACCTTGGTTCCGGTAGTCGGCATCAGAGCCGTGAGCAGAGTAGCCGATCCGGAGGAGCTGTTGCTTGGATAGTCCCCGTTGTCCGACTTGTAGCTTTCCAAGGCGGCTTCCACGGCCTTGATTTCGGCCTCGGTCCTCGATCGGGCGCCCTTCTTCTGGACGGATCCCGCCGCGGCCAGAACCAGGGAGGCCAGAATCGCGATGATCGCCATCACGATGAGAAGCTCGATCAAAGTGAAGGCTCCCTTGGTCTTGTATCGGAAGGTTGTGGTCATGCCTGTCTTCTATTGCTGCATGCCGCTGATGATGCTGATGAGGGGCAGGAAGAGGGCGATGACGATCGAGCCGACCACTACGGCCAGAAAGACGATCATGATCGGCTCCATGAGTGAGGTAAGTCCCGCCACGGCGTTGTCGACCTCGTCGTCGTAGAGGTCGGCGACCTTGAGCAGCATCTCTGGGAGTTGGCCCGTCTCCTCGCCGACATCCACCATGCTGATCACCATGGAGGGGAAGACTCCGCTTGATTCCATGGGACGGACGATGGGCTCACCCTCTTTCACCGCGTCGTGAATCTTGGCGATGGCGCTCGAGATGACGGCGTTACCGGCGGTTTCCTTAGTGATGTTGAGGGCTTGTAGGATCGGGACACCGCTGGTGACGAGCGTTCCCAAGGTACGGGTGAACCGCGAGATGGCATTTTTGCGGGTCAGATCACCGAAGAGGGGTGCCTTTAACAGAAACTGGTCGATGAGCACGGAGCCCCTGGGAGTGGAGGCGAACCATTTCAGTCCGAAAACAAAGGCAATCACACCGCCGATGATGAACAGGATGTTCTGCTGGATCGCCCGGCTGGCACCAACAACGATCTGCGTCAGAAGAGGGAGAGGTTTGCCTCCCAGCATGTCGTTGAAGATCTGTTCAAACTTAGGGACGATGAAGACGAGTAGGAATCCCATGATGATGACAGCGATCACTAGGATGATGGCCGGATACATCATCGCAGACTGCACCTTGCCCTTGACCTTCTGGGCCTTTTCCTGAAATTCGGCCAAACGGTTGAGCACGACCTCGAGCACGCCTCCCAGTTCGCCCGCCTTCACCATGTTGACGTAGAGTTTGTTGAAGATCCTCGGGTGGGCGGTCAGGCCGTCGCTAAAGGTGCCTCCCCCCTGAACCGCCTCGGCGAGTTGGGTGATGGTTTTTTTTAGAACGGGATCGGGTTCCTGTTTGCCCAGCACGGTGAGTCCCCTGAGCAAGGGTAACCCGGCGTCGATAAGTGTCGCCAACTGCCTTGTGAAGATCATGAGCGTCTTGCTCTTGATCGTCTTCTTCTCAAGGAAGGGAATGTTGATCTTGATTCCCTTGGACTTGGTGACACCGCTCTTGGTGGTTCCCTTCAACTTTGCGGCACGTGCCTGTTCCTTGACGCTTGTCGGAAAGAGTCCCCGGCCCCTCAGTTGGGTTACCGCCTCCGACTGGGATGCGGCGTCGATATAGTCACTGACCTGCTGCCCTTGAGCATCGAGGGCGACATAGGCAAAGGAGGGCATAACTTACTTCTATCCGCCGGAAATTCCCCCTGTCGAGTTTTACGGGATCCTTTTGGGGACGCGGAAGCGGTGTTTACTGAAGATAAGGATTGGATCGCTTTTCCTTTCCGATGGTGGTGGAAGGGCCGTGTCCCGGAAAAACCGTCGTTTCCGGGGGAAGCGTCAGGAGTTTGGAGCGGATGCCCTCGAGAAGGAGTTCCCTGTCACCGCCCGGCAGATCCCAGCGCCCCACGCCGCCGGCAAAAAGGACATCGCCGCCGTAAATCCGGGCTGACTCCTGCTCGTGAAGGCAGATGCTCCCGGGGCAATGCCCCGGGACTTCCAGTAAATTGAAGGTTTTCCCCAACAGGGTGACCGGACCTTCCGAAAGAAAGGAGGTGGCTGACACCGGGGTGATTTCCAGGTCGATCCCGATGCGTCGCAGGAGGTTCCTGTCATTGACGATCTCCTGGGTGACCGGATGCATGACCACGGGGCAGCCGTGCAGGGAGGCCGCCGCAGCCGCATCCCAGACATGGTCGAAGTGGCCGTGTGTCAGAAGAAGCAGCGAAACCCGCCCCTTTGCAAAGGCCGTGGCCGCACCCTCCGGGGCATCCACCAAGATATTTCCCTCCGGGCAGGGAATCAGGTAGGCATTCGTCTCCAGCCCTCCTCCGGTGAACACTTCCGGCATCCGCATTGTCTGATAGTATTCCATTCTCATGATGTTTGCTTTTACCCGAACGCTCTGCAACGGTTCTGTTCCATGATTTTTTCACATCTCAGGAAGATCATCGCCTTCCCCTTGTTACTCTGTCTTGTCGTCGCGACCTGCCGCGCCGGGGATGCAGACTCCACCAATCCCCCTGTCACGCAGGAGCAGTCCGACACGGCGACGGACATGAGGCCCGTGGCCGCCACCGTTGCCAGAATGCTCGAACAGGGGCATTATCTCCATCCTCTTTCCCTTTCGGAGAAGACGCCTCCGCGCCTTGAGTCGGAACCTCCCCAGACCATGTCCGAAAGGGTATTGAAAAACTACCTGCAGATGCTCGACTACATGCATCTCTACTTTACCCAGGATGACGTGAACGAGTTCATGCTCCGGTTCGCTCCAAACCTCGCTTCCCAGATCCCCAATGGCGATCTCAGTGCCCCCCGCGAGATCTTCACCCGCTTTCGCCAACGGGTCGAGGACCGCGTTGCCAAGAATAAGTCAATTGCAGAGGCCCCTCATGATTTCAAGAGTCGCAAGACCGTCGAGATCGACCGTAAAAAGGCCCCCTGGCCGGCGACCATGGAGGAGGCTGACAGGCTCTGGTCGGACCGGATCGAGGCGGAGCTTCTCCAGGAAAGCCTCAACGAGCACCCGCTCAACCCTCCCGCCAAGGTCGTCACCAAGCGCTACAACCAGTTTCTCAAGAGCATCAACGATCAGACCGACGAGGAGGTGGTCAAGACCTTCTTAGTTGCCCTGGCCCAGAGTTACGATCCCCACTCGGAGTACATGAGCCCTTCCGACATGGAAAATTTCAACATCCAGATGCGACTCTCCCTAGTGGGTATCGGAGCGGTACTCCGGACCGACGACGGCTATGCAAAGATCGTCGAGGTGGTGCCGGGCGGTCCCGCCGACAAGGACGGTAGGCTGAAGCCCAACGATCGCATTGCCGCCGTGGCGCAGGGAAAGGGTCCCTTCGAGGATGTCGTCGACATGAAACTCGACAAGGTGGTTGAAAAGATCCGCGGTGCCAAGGGGTCCCAGGTCCGCTTGCAGGTGATCCCAGCCAACGCTACCGACCCTTCCAAGCGCAACGTGATCGAAATCACTCGTGAGGAAGTGAAGCTTAAGGCACAGGAAGCCAAGGGTGAAGTGATCGATTACAAGGAACCTAATGGCAAGGTACAGAAGTTCGGCTGGCTTACCGTTCCCTCCTTTTATGCCGACATGGAGGGTAAGGCAAAGGTCGCCAATAATGACAAAGGTTCCGAAGATGGTCCCAAGAGCACGACCAGGGATGTGCGCCGGATCCTTGAACGCTTGAAAAAGGAGGGTATCGGGGGGCTCGTCATCGATCTTCGCAGGGATGGCGGCGGCTCGCTCGAGGAGGCAATCAACCTGACCGGTCTCTTTGTCGGGGCCGGGCCCGTTGTGCAGGCCAAGGACGCCACGGGCAGGGTGAGCGTTGCCCGTGACGATGAGCAGGAGCCCTTTTACACCGGTCCCGTGGTCGTGCTAGTCAACCGCCTGAGTGCCTCCGCCAGCGAGATCTTCGCGGCTGCGCTGCAAGATTATGGGCGGGCCGTAATCGTCGGCGACGAGAGGAGTTTTGGCAAGGGGACGGTGCAAACCCTGCTCGATGTAGGAAAGTTCATGCCCCTTTTTCACGACCAAGGCGTCAAGGCGGGATCGCTCAAACTCACGATCCAGAAGTTCTACCGTGTTTCGGGAGGGTCGACCCAGCATCGGGGTGTGCTCTCAGACATCGTTCTTCCCTCGACCACGGACACCCCGGAAATCGGGGAAAGTTCTCTTCCCAATCCTCTTGCCTATGACGAGGTCGATCCCCAACCCGTCCGTCACTTTACTTTCACCTCCCCGCTGATCGAGGAGTTGAAGCACCGTTCTGAGGAGCGGGTTTCCAAGGACACGGAATTTTCCTATATCAATGAGGACATGAAACGGTTCCGGGAGAAACTGGCCCTGAATCGTCTCTCCCTCAACGAGAAGGAGCGTCGGGATGAAATGGCCAAGGAAAAGGCTATCAAGAAAACGCGTCAGGCTGAGCGCAGCAAGAATCCCAGGCCGGATCCCGTTGCCTACGAGGTGACGCTCGATACCGTCGAGAAGGAAAAGCTTCCTCGGGTGACTCTCAAGAACAAATCGAAGGCCGATAAAGCCTCTCAGGAAGACGAAGGGGAAACCGATGTGGAGGAAAAGGAAGACGCCGCTCCGGTTCCCGATCCCATCAAGAGCGAGTCCCTCAACATTCTCAATGACCTAGCAAATCAAATGCAGGGGACACGAACTGCCGGCATCATGGACCGGGAATAATCCCATCTCGCATGCGCATTGACATCGAAAGCCGCTTTCTTTTTTAATCATCCCTTAATTTTTTGTGAGCGACATCCCCCCTCCCTCCAGTCAACCTGACCAGTCTGCCGGTAATCCGGTCAAACTGCCACCTCTCAAGCTTCCCCCGAAGCCAGTGCCTTCCGGCGGCGGGGCGACTTCCCCCATTCCTCCAGGACCGCTGAAACCTCCGGTTGCCGGTGCGATTCCTTCAACCTCGCCACCCATGCCTCCGGGACCATTGAGGCCCCCGGTGGTGTCCACGCCGTCATCCGCTCCGGCACCCTCCGTTGCCGCCTCTTCTGTGTCGGCATCTGTTCCTGTTCCGGCACCTAAGCCTCCGATCACAACCAAGCCGGAATCTGCGCCCGCGAAGCCCACGGTGGCCCTAAAACCATCCCCCGTGGCGACCTCAGCTTCCGGCACTCCCGCGAAGCCGATGCCGCAGGCTACCATCAAGCTGCAGCCTGCGCCGGCACCTGCCAGTGCCTCACGCCCCGTTGGGTCAATCTCTCCAAGCTCCGAGGTTAAGCCGACCGGCCCGTCTGCACCTTCCAATCCTCCCCAAGCGGGGGTCGTCCCGCCTCTTATCGAGACGGATGAAGAGGGCGGGGGCGCTCCCTCCCTTCCTCTCGCTTTCTTCATTGCAGCCGCCGTGCTCGCTCTTGCGGCGTTGGGAATCCAAATTTGGACCTTGATTCAGCTACCACCCCAATAAAATCATTCCACCATGTCATCCGAGCACATCCTTGAACTGAACGATTCCAACTTTGATTCCACCGTCGCTTCTTCACCTGTCATCCTCGTGGATTTTTGGGCGCCATGGTGTGGTCCCTGTCGCATGATTGCCCCGGTGATCGAGGAGCTCGGCAAGGAACTTGTCGGCAAGGTGACCGTTGCGAAGGTGAATGTGGACGATGCCCCCGGCATCGCCGGAGTTCACAATGTGACCTCGATTCCCACCCTGATCATTTTCAAGAACGGCCAATTGGTTGATCGTTCCACCGGACTTGCCTCCAAAGCCGCTTTGCTTGCCAAGCTTCAGGCGCTTTGATTTCCGGCTAACCCCGCGACGCTGCCTCCGGTTGTGACGGACAACGTTGCCACGCCTCGTCTCGCGGGCTACCGAATGCCTGCGGAGTGGGAGCCGCACGAGGCTACCTGGATCTCTTGGCCGCATGCCAACGGCCAGAGCTTTCCCGAGAGTTACGGACGCGTCGTCCCCACGCTGGTCAAGATGGCTTCCGCCCTGGCCGAGTCTGAGATCCTGCGTATTAACATTACCTCGGCAGAGCAGGAACACGAGGTGAGGGGATATCTCTCGAAGTGCGCTCCCATGGAACGGGTGGAATTTCATCACAATCCGACCAATGAGCCGTGGTGCCGAGATCATGGGCCGATTTTTGTAAAGCGTGCGGAGCATCCTGCTCTGGCCGTGAACGATTTCGGCTACAATGCCTGGGGCGGAAAGTATCCTCCCTACGATGCCGACGACATCGTCCCGACAAGAATCGCCCGGGATCTCGGGCTGCCGCTTTTCAATCCGGGGTTCATTCTGGAGGGAGGGTCCGTTGACCCGAACGGGGAGGGCACCCTCCTGACCACCGAGTCCTGTCTGCTCAATCCCAACCGAAATCCCTCAATGTCCCGCGAGCAGATCGAGCAGGGACTCTGCGACTATCTCGGGGTGGAGAAGATTCTCTGGCTCGGGGACGGCATCGAGGGAGACGACACGGACGGTCATGTCGATGACATCACGCGTTTCGTCTCCCGTGACACCGTGGTAACGGTCGTCGAGCCCCATCACGGCGATCCCAATCACCTTCCCCTCAGGGAGAACCTAGAGCGTCTCTCGGAGATGACTCTTGCCGATGGTACTCCGCTCAATGTTCTGGAAATGCCGATGCCTCCGCGCATCGACCGTGAGGGGCTTCGGCTCCCGGCCAGCCATGCCAATTTCTACATTGCCAACGAATCGGTCCTGATGCCCGCGTTCGGCGGGGAATCGGATGTCGTGGCCGCCGATTTGCTGGCGGGCCTCTTTCCCACCAGGATGATCCGGCCCATCGACTGCCGGGAGCTGATCTGGGGATTGGGGGCCTTCCACTGTCTGACCCAGCAGCAGCCCGTTTCCTAAGCCAAGGCGAAAAAGTGTCTCTTGGAGGCTTGCCAAAGAGAAGCGCTCCGTTTGTGCTGGAGAGCCTATTTTATGAACACCCAGATCCTTGAACTCGCCGCCCGCGACGCGCGCGGCCTCGCCATCGACGCCGTTTCCGCCTGCAAGTCGGGCCATCTCGGCCTTCCCCTCGGTTCGGCTGACATCGGTGCCGTTCTCTTCGGCCACGCGCTTCAGATCGATCCGGCCAATCCGCGCTGGATCAACCGCGACCGCTTCATTCTCTCCGCCGGACATGGCAGCATGTTTCTCTACGCCTGGCTTCACCTCTCGGGGTTCGAACTCAGCCTCGATCAGGTGAAGAAGTTCCGCCAACTCCACAGCATCACCCCCGGTCACCCGGAGTTCCACGAGACCCCGGGAGTCGAGGCGACCACCGGTCCCCTCGGTCAGGGAGTCGCCAATGCCGTCGGCTACGCCATGTCGCAGAAGATGGCCGCCGCCCGGTTCAATACCCCGCAGCACACCATCCTCGACAACCATGTCGTCGCCCTCTGCGGTGACGGTTGCCTCCAGGAAGGTGTCTCCGCCGAGGCCTCCTCACTCGCAGGCCACCTCGGCCTTGACAACCTGATCCTCTTTTTCGATGCCAACAACGTCACCCTCGACGCGATGCTCAACGTGAGCCAGAGCGAGGATGTCGCCGCGCGTTACAAGGCCTACGGTTGGGACGTCCAGGAGATCGACGGCCACAACCTCGCCGAGATCCTCGCCGCCTTCGAAAAGGCCAAGTCTGCCAAGGGCAAGCCCCAGATGATCATGTGCCGCACCATGATCGGAAAGGGAATCCCGCAGGTCGAGGGGACGAACAAGGCGCACGGCGAAGCCGGCGTGAAGTTCGCCGACGAGGCCCGTAAGGGACTCGGCCTCCCCGAGGAAAAGTTCTACGTCTCCCCCGAGGTTTCCGCCTACTTTACCGATCTCAAGAAGAAGCGTTCCGAAGCCCACGCCGCCTGGCAGAAGGAATACGCCTCCTGGCGCTCCGCCAATGCCGAACTCGCCGCCCTGCTGGATTCCGGCATCGAGCAGAAAATTCCGAATCTCTTTGCCGCGATTCCGGCCTTCAAGCCCGAGGAGACCATCGCCACCCGCAAGGCCGGCAGTATCGTCCTCCAGCCGATTTCCAAGGCCATGCCCCTGCTCGTCAGCGGCAGTGCCGACCTCTTCGGTTCTACCCTCAACTATATCGAGGGTGGAGGGGACTTCACCGCGGAGAACCGTGAGGGCCGTAACATCCACTTCGGCATCCGCGAACACGCCATGTGCGCCATCATGAACGGCTATGCCTATGATGGCTTCTTCCGCATCGCCGGGGCGACCTTCCTGGTCTTCAGCGACTACGGCCGTCCCTCGATCCGTGTCGCAGCCCTCTCGAAGCTGCCGACGACCTACATCTTTACCCACGATTCCGTCGCCGTCGGCGAGGATGGCCCCACCCACGAACCCGTGGAGACGGTTGCCGCCCTGCGCGCGATCCCCGGCCTCGACGTGATCCGTCCCGCCGATCCCGAGGAGACCGCCGGAGCCTTTGTGGCCGCGATGACCCATACCGACGGGCCGACCCTTCTGTCGCTCTGCCGCCAGAACCTGCCCAATCTCAACGAAATTTCCGTCGAGACACGCCGTCAGGGTGTCCTGCGCGGAGGCTATATCGCCCGTAAGGAGACGGCTCCCCTCGAGGTCATCATCCTCTCCTGCGGTAGCGAGCTTTCGCTCGCCCTGGAGGCAGCCAAGCAGCTCGGCGCCACTGCCCGCGTTGTCTCCATGCCCTCCATGGAGCGTTTCGAGCGCCAGGATGCCGCCTACCGCGAGGAGGTTCTCCCGGCCAAGTGCCGCAAGCGCGTCTCCATCGAGGCCGGTATCTCTGATCCTTGGTTCCGCTTTGTCGGACTTGATGGCAAGACCGTGGCGATCGACCGCTTCGGCCTCAGCGCTCCCGGTTCGACCGTCCTCAAGGAACTCGGCATGACCGTCGAGAACGTGGTGGCCGCCGCCAAGTCTCTCTGATTCACATTCGTTTCAAGAAGCCCCCCGTGGAATCACATCCCCGGGGGGCTTTTCTTTTTGGCGTAACAGCCTAGCTTGATTGAGTGCTCTCCGCTCCGTGGTTCCAGTTCAGCCTGCCTGATTTCCAGTATGCCTTCCTGAGCATCCTGCTCGAGGGGGCACCGTTCCTGTTGGCCGGAGCCCTCCTCTCGGGAATCCTTGAGGAGTATCTGCCGCCGTCCCTGATGACACGGCTACTGCCGGCAAATCCGCGCCTTGCAATCGTGGCGAGCGCCTTTGTCGGATTGGTGATCCCGGTCTGCGAATGCGGCATCGTCCCGGTGGTGCGGCGTCTTCTGCGCAAGGGACTGCCCGTCTCCTGCGGCATCACCTATATGCTGGCCGCTCCGATCGTGAACCCGCTCGTGATTCTGAGCACGATGGCGGCCTTCCGGGGGCAGGGAGCCCTGGAGATGACCATCCTCCGGTTCACGCTCGGGGTTGTGGTGGCGGTCTCCGCCGGATTGCTCTGCACACGCTTCACCTCGTTCTCCATCCTGCGCCCGGGACTTCTCTCTCCCGATGACGGAGATCACCACCATCATGGCATCGAGTCGGGGATCAGGGGGCGTCTCGCGAATGTCGCCGCCACGGCGACGCGGGATTTTCTCGATGTTTCGGTTTTCTTTGTCCTGGGCGCGGCGGCGGCCGCTCTCTTCGGCACCGCCGTGAATCAGGAGATCATCCTGCCACTCTCGACGAACCTGCCGCTCTCGGTCGCCTCGCTGATGGGTCTGGCCTCCGTGCTCTCCGTCTGCAGCACCACTGACGCCTTCATTGCTGCGACCCTGACCGCATTTCCGATGGCTGCAAAGCTCGCCTTTCTTGTCTTCGGGCCGATGCTCGATTTCAAACTTCTCTTTCTCTACGGAGCGGCTTTTTCCAATCGTTTCATCCTGCTGCTCGCGCTCGGCCTCTTCGTGATGATCGGCCTGATCTGCTGGAGGATCGGTTCACTCAATCTGGCTTGGTGACATGCATGCCGTGATCCGCATCCTTTCCGAAGTAAGGAACGCCCTCATCCTCTTGCTCTGGGGTACCGGGATTCTCTGGTTGGCTGGGAGCGGCCGCCTGCCGACCTATCTTCATCCGTCGCTCCAACCCTTCACCGTGGGAGCCGGCTTCCTGCTGATCCTCCTTGCGGGCTTCGCCATCATGGGGTTGGCCACGATGCGACGCGCACCGGGTCACTCCTGTAGCTGTGATCATGATGCACATGGTCAGGTGCCGCATTACCACCATGAGGAGCATCACCATGGGGAGAAGGGGGTGCTTGGTCTGCTAGCCAAGACCACTGTTTTGCTCGTGCCGATCCTCGTGCTTCTTTCGGGGAATGCCGACCGGTTCACTTCGACAACCGTCACCAATCGTGGTGTCGTGCAGGATCTTTCCAAGCTTCCCTCGGCGAATGCCTCAGCCGCCAAGGCCGCCGGGAATACGGCGGTGCCTGAAGCCTCTCCCGTCAAACCCGGTGGAGCGATGCCCCTTCAGGTGATCGATATGCTCTATGCCCTACAGATGCCTTCCTACCGTGAAGAATTCGAGGAAAAGGAAGTCGAGATGATCGCTCAGTATGTCCCGATGACGACGGGCAATCCCAAGGGAGATCGCTTCCAGGCCGTCAGAATGTTCATCACCTGCTGTGCCGCCGATGCCAAGCCCGTCGGTGTCACCGTAAGGGCCTCCGCGATTCCCAAGGTTCCCGAGATGGGATGGGTCAGAATCACCGGCAAGCCGATCTTTCCCATGGAGGGAGGGAAGCGGACAGCCATCCTGGAGGCCTCCAAGGTCGAACCATGCGACGCCCCCTCCGAGCCCTTTGTCTACTGATCCTCTCCGGGGGAGGGCTGCTTCATGGAGGGGAGAGCTGGCGCTCCGCGGAACCGGGGTGGAGGTATGAATTTCCGAAGGACCACGGTCCCCATAGGGAGTTCAAGACCGAGTGGTGGTATGCCACCGGAACCCTCGACGACGGAGAGAGGCGCGATGATGGCTTTCAACTCACCTTCTTCCGGCAGGGGGTGAAGCCCGGTTCGAAGTCGCCTGGATCCTCACGCTTCCGGGTCACCGAGCTTCACTTCGCACACTTTGCCGTAACGGATGTAGCGGGGGGAACCTTCCGCCATTTCCAGAAATCATCACGTGGTGCCTTCGGGGAGGCCGGTTTTTCGATTCCCTCCGCGCAGGAGCCCCGGATGGCATGGATCGAGGGCTGGGAACTGCGTCAGGAATCGCCGGGACACTTTCGTCTCAAAGCCTCGGAGGCCGGACGGGCAATCGACCTGACGCTCGTTCAGGAGAGGGAGCCCCTACTCCATGGCAAGGACGGGATCAGTCCCAAAAGCGCCAAGCCGGGCCATGCTTCCCACTATTATTCGCTCACCAGACTCCGTGCCTCGGGGAGTATGACCATCGATGGCAGGACACGCTCCGTCTCGGGACTCGTCTGGTTCGATCATGAATGGGCCACTAATTCCCTCGACCCCGACGAGGCGGGATGGGATTGGTCGGGTCTTCATCTTTCCAACGGGGAGGACCTGATGCTCTTCAGGATCCGGGACAAGCAGGGAGCCACGGTGTTCTCCGCAGGGACGCTCCGGGATGCGAAGGGTGTGGTCACCGATTTGAAGGACATCACGCTCAAGCCGCAGGGAGTCTGGAAGAGTCCCCATACGGGAGGCCTCTACCCGGCGACGCTGGCCGTGGAGATCGCCTCCAGGGATCTTCATCTGAACCTGACTCCCCGCCTCAAGGATCAGGAACTGCTCCTGACACCCTTCGCCTACTGGGAAGGCGCCGTGAAAGGTGAGGGGAGGTCGGGAACGAACAGCGTGACCGCCGAGGGATATCTTGAACTCACCGGATACGGCGGCCGAATCGTCGGCATCAACGGCCAATAGATCATTGGAGGACCGTTCAGTCGCCTAGAGTTCGCAAGGTTTCTCCCGATCAGCCGCTCATCCGGTTGATTCAATGTGTTAGTAGTTATTGTGAAAGCAACTGGCGTTCCCAAAAATCCGATCACCCTTCCGGGAGAGCCTTGGAATCCCAGAGGGATTTGCTCGCCTCGGGCTTCCTCTCCTGAGCATAAGAAGGCATGTCCGCTTCCCCATATTCGCTCCTGCTGACCATCCATGATGACCTGCGATGGCTGGTTCTCCTCTCAGCCCTCGTGGCCGTGATCGCGGCGCTTTCGGGGCTTCTGGGAGGTCGTCCTTTTCGGCCGCTCGGACGGGTGACGGGGGTCTTTTTCATCTCGATCATGGATCTGCAGTTTCTTCTCGGCCTGATCCTCTTCTTCCTGAGTCCCTGGGTTGCCCAATTCTGGTCATCGCCCACAGCCGCCATGAAAGTGAAGGAAGCCCGGTTCTTCGGGATGGAGCACCTCGTGATCATGATCACCGCGCTCGCCCTGGCTCATGTCGGTGCGGCGCGCAGCAAGAGGGCCGGTGTCGATGGCAAAGCTTATCGCACGGCCCTTGTCTGGTTTTCGCTCTCGTTGCTGCTGATTCTGGCGGGGATCCCCTGGTGGAGACCCCTGTTCCAGATCTGAGAATTCCGAAGAGGGGATTACTCCCCGATAATCTTCACCAGGATCCGTTTGCGCCTTAGTCCGTCGAATTCCCCGTAGAAGATCTGCTCCCACGGTCCGAAGTCGAGCCGTCCTCGGGTGACGGCCACCACCACTTCCCGACCCATGATCGTCCGCTTGAGATGGGCGTCTGCGTTATCCTCGGTGCCGTTGTGCTCGTACTGGGCGTAGGGTTTCTCGGGAGCCAGTCTCTCAAGCCATTTCTCGAAGTCGGCGTGAAGCCCAGGTTCGTTGTCGTTGATGAAAACGCTCGCCGTGATGTGCATGGCGTTCACAAGGCAAAGCCCTTCCCGGATCCCGCTGTCGGTGACGCAATGCTCGATCTCGGATGTGATGTTCAGGAATCCGCGGCGTGAGGAGAGCGTGAAGGCAAGTTCATGGCGGTAAGATTTCATGACTCGGTGGGTTGAAACATGATGTCGGGAAGATTGCGGTAAAGGCCTGCCAGATCGAGGCCGTAGCCGATCACAAAATGATCGGGAATCTCGAACCCAACGTAGTCCGCTCCGAGATGGGCGGCCGATTCCTTGCGCAGCAGCACGCAGGTCTTCACGCGGGAGGATCCGACTTCCAGGAACCGCCCGCGCAGCATCTCGAGGGTGAGGCCCGTGTCGAGGATGTCGTCGATCAGGAGGATCGTGCGGCCCTTCACATCCTCCGGCAATCCCCACGGCAGGGTTACGCTTCCCGTGCTGGTCGTGCTGGAGCCGTAGCTCGACGCCTTTACGGGACGCAAGAGAACGGGGAGGGAGATCTCCCTCATTAGGTCCGCCGCGAAGATCATTCCGCCGTCCATCACGGGGATGAGGCAGGGGGTGGTGTCGCTCAGATCCCGGGTAATTTCTTCGCCAAGTTCCCTGACACGTCGCGCGATGGCATGCCGGTCGATGAGGGTGCGGAATTTCTCAACGCTCATCGGGGTCGATGGTTCCGACGGCCTTCAGTCCGCCTTTCGAAAGTTCGAAGAGTTCCGTGGAAACCGGCATCGGGGAGATCAGATAATCGTCCCGGATCGTCGCGCTCATCTCGGGAATGCGATTGGCGAGTTTCGGGAAGACGTAGACCTTGTTCCGGGAGGGAACGGCGATGAGGAGTTCCGGTCCGAACAGGGCACTGAATTTTGTCAGGAACCCCTTGGTCAGGACGCCGGTAGCGAGCAACGGGGAATCTGCGCTAAGCACCGCCATCTGGAGCACCCCTTTGGAATCACGCACGAGCAAGGGATCAAGAGTGCTTAAGAGCAGATCCGCCCGCTCCAAGGAGCCGGTGATCATGTGATCCCATCCTCCTTTTCCCGGAGATTGGAGGGAGCGGGTGAACCCGTAGGAATCTACCGTGGCGGGATAGAGGATCGTCCGGCGGGAGCCCGGTATGAAGCGCTCCACGGCTGCTCGTTCCGAGGCCTGGCCGAGAAGCAGAAGAGATTCCCCGGGCGTGGCGGCCCGGAG
>Ga0007827_10000251_pt1 | contig 18335 bp, 18 predicted proteins | sample CryBogCBE16Jul07_FD_60332 | JGI IMG/M metagenome (GOLD analysis project Ga0007827, IMG submission 60332) | Freshwater microbial communities from Crystal Bog, Wisconsin, USA - CBE16Jul07 | ecosystem: Environmental > Aquatic > Freshwater > Lake | place: Crystal Bog, Wisconsin, USA | collected...
AAAAATAGTAATGAAAAATGGTAAATTTTAGGCTATAATTGAATGAAAAAAGAATCACGGAGACGATCTTTTATGCCATATTTTCATCTTTTTAACTAAAAAACATGAACTTCCTAGATTTCGTCTGTGCAAAAAATTTCTTAACAAATACTTTTTTTTACGATCGATCAGGAAGGACAGCTTTATTAAAAAAAAAAAGTTGGGCTTAAAATCACAAATTTCCTGGATTTTTTCCTCCAAAGGGGAAAATCTCCCACCCGAAAAGATTCCTCTTCCAAACGTCCTCCTTTTTCTTTCCATTCTCTCCTTAATTTCCACCTTTAATACACCCAGGGATACAATCACCCCGCTTACCCAAATTCCTATCCAAAAATGGCGAATTTCAGGCTAGAATTAACCCTTCTACTCTACGCACCTAGGACAGGTTCTAGTCTCCCTTCCTCTTCCTTTAATTCCTCATTCATACGATCTTTTTTTAAAGAGTTTTTTACTGGATGTTTTATATCCAATATTTCTAAAAGACCTTCATATTTCGTCGCCAAACCTGAATAATCTTGAAGTGTAATTACACAATCTTGAAATTTAAATCTGCCGAACGTCGCATTTTTGCTCGTTATGAAATCTTTTTTTTCCTCGAAACTTTCCGTAAAAAGTTTTTCTATAAAACTAGTTGAGAAAAGGATATAAAGATCTCTAATAGCGAAAAAGTAGTTAATCTGAATTTTCCTGCACGATTCGTCGTCAAATTCATATTTATATCGATTTCTAACGTCTTCGAAAATGAAATTCTTTTCTGATAATTTCCAAGGGATGAATGTTGGAAACGGTGTGTTTTCAGGAAAACGATTTCCAAAATCTTTTAAATAAAGAGGTAGTTTATTCCGAAATAATTCTTCATAATCCTTCTCATAATAAATATACATTTTTTCCATTCCCTGTGTGTTTTTTAGAAGGATTTGACATAATTTTATACTTATTTTATACTTAGAATCTAAATTTAATACAAGAAAATGCCTACAAAAACCCTTGGTGCGTCCCATCAAAAAAGCGGAAATCGAGGGGGACGCACCAACTGGTTAACCCTATATATATTCTAGGTTTAGACGGTATTTCGCAAGCGAAATTTTTCTTATATAGGGGAATATGCCCCTGGGGAAGTTTTTTGCGATTTTTGCAAAAAAAAATGAACTTCCCCACCGTATAAGTTTTTTGCAAAAAACTTATACTCAAAACACCTGCTGAAATTTCAAAGATTTTTCTTATTAAAAAAATTTCAGCAACTGTTTTGATTTCCAATGGATGAAAAAAGAAGGAAAATCTCAATGTTTTGATACGAAGAAGTATCAAAACACTAAGCGTTAATTTTTCTATGATTTTTCTTTGTTTTTTTCACCGGATTTTCTTTGTTTTGTTTTTTTCTCCGGATGAGAACTGTTTATTCATCGGGGTTATCAATGAAAAGTCTGTCAGGAAAAAACTCGGAATCATAAATTTCTTCCTGAGCAACTAATTCTTGACGTCTTTGGACTAAATCGTCAAGAATGTACGAGTAAACTTTCGAAAGCAAAAAGTATTGAAAATTTTCCTTTTCTAAAAGAAGAAGATTTTGTCTCTCAATCTTAAAACAACGTTCAAGTTCACGGTAATACCAAGAAAGTGGAGGAAAATCATCCTCATCCAAAGTTTTCCACAAATAATTTATAGTAGATTTCGACATCTCTCTGCAAGATAAATGAGGTTCTGAAATTAAAAGTTCGTCAAAATAAGTTTCGAGAATTTCAGGAACAGTTTGTATATATTCAGAAATAATTTTAGGATTATAGACTTTAGTTAACTTTTTCATAAAAAAAAATTTTTTTGAAATATTTTTAATAGAAATGAAAAAATCAAATCCCTCTTTAATTGCTAAAAATATAAAAACTAATCATAAAATTTAAGGTCGGTCGACCTTGATAGTAAATGATCTAATACTTAATACAATACCACTTTTTAGAGTAATCGTTTAGTTTTTTTCGTAGTCCATCGGTATCAAAATTAATTAAAAGAGGATTCTCACGAAGTGAAGGATCGTCTTCGCGCATCTGTAGTTCGTTGATTTTTTCCACAGTTTTCTACCCTAAAATTTTTATTTGATATAAAATACTTTTTTGTACCAGTTTTGTGCCGTAACATTTTCTTTTTGACCATATAAATTAAACTCCTAAACAATAATTTTTAATTGATATAAAAATACTTGTTTTATATCAATTAAGACTATATTTAATTTCCCTCCTCTCTAATTTTACAATTATTCTATAATATAATGGGATAGACAATTTGTGGAAGAAAGAATTAAGAGAGAAAAAAATTGGTTAATTTCAAAAAGATGGACTTCGTCAGAAAGTGCGAGAATTCCCATTCTCACGAAGTGCAGGCAAAGACCCAAAAAAAGTGTATCCAAAAAAAGCTAGAAAGAAAGACTAGATAGACTTCGTAAAAATGGAGTCGATTCAATAAACTTCCATCACGAAGTGCAAAAAGTATTCTTTTCTTCAATTTGTGTCAGTTGCGAAACGAAATAGACTACGTACGTTAAAGATCGGCTTCGCGCATTCAACTAAAAGACAATATAAAAGAAATTTTTCTTTGAAAAAATATGGCAATTACAATAGGAAAAGCTAAAGAACAAGGATTATTTAGCCTAGTTGACGATTGGTTAAAACGTGATCGTTTTGTATTTATTGGTTGGTCAGGATTATTATTATTCCCTTGCGCTTATTTAGCTCTTGGTGGATGGCTTACAGGAATTACATTTGTGACTTCGTGGTATACTCATGGAATTGCAAGTTCTTTCTTAGAAGGATGTAATTTCTTAACAGCAGCAGTTTCTACTCCAGCAAATAGTATGGGTCATTCTCTTCTATTACTTTGGGGACCTGAAGCAAAAGGAGATTTTACACTATGGTGTAAAATTGGTGGACTTTGGGCATTTGTAGCTTTACATGGAGCATTTGGTTTAATTGGATTCTGTTTACGACAATTTGAAATCGCAAGACTTGTAGGGATTCGTCCATATAACGCTTTAGCTTTCTCAGGTCCAATTGCAATCTTCGTATCAGTATTTTTACTATATCCTTTAGGACAAGCAAGTTGGTTCTTTGCTCCTAGTTTTGGTGTTGCAGCAATTTTCCGATTCTTATTATTCTTACAAGGATTCCATAACTGGACTTTAAACCCATTCCATATGATGGGAGTAGCAGGAATCTTAGGAGGAGCTCTTTTATGTGCAATTCATGGAGCAACTGTAGAAAATACTTTATTTGAAGATGGAGATGCAGCGAATACATTCCGTGCTTTTACACCAACACAATCTGAAGAAACTTATTCAATGGTTACAGCTAACAGATTCTGGTCACAAATTTTTGGTGTAGCCTTTTCTAACAAACGTTGGTTACATTTCTTTATGTTATTTGTTCCAGTAACTGGTCTTTGGGCAAGTGCAGTAGGAATTGTAGGATTAGCTTTAAACTTACGTGCTTATGATTTTGTTTCTCAAGAATTACGAGCAGCAGAAGATCCTGAATTCGAAACATTTTATACAAAAAACATTCTTTTAAACGAAGGTATCAGACTGTGGATGGCATCTCAAGATCAACCACATGAAAATTATATATTCCCAGAGGAGGTATTACCACGTGGAAACGCGCTTTGATGATCTTGAAATAACAACAAATAAAAGTATTGAAGCTACAGGTTTTGCTTGGTGGGCTGGGAATGCCAGATTAATTAATTTATCTGGGAAACTTTTAGGAGCTCATGTAGCTCATGCAGGTTTAATGGTATTTTGGTGTGGTGCGATGACTCTTTTTGAAGTTTCTCACTTTATTCCAGAAAAACCATTATATGATCAAGGATTTATTCTTTTACCGCATCTAGCTACTCTTGGATGGGGAGTAGGTCCTGGAGGAGAAATTTTAGATATTTATCCTTATTTTGTAGTTGGAGTTTTACACTTAATCTCTTCTGCTGTTTTAGGGTTTGGAGGAATCTATCATTCTTTATTTGGACCAGATACATTAGAAACAAACGCTCCTTTATTTGGATACGATTGGCGCGATAAAAATAAAATGACAACAATCTTAGGAATTCATTTAGTTTTACTAGGGATTGGAGCATTCTTATTAGTAATCAAAGCTATGTATGTTGGTGGAATTTATGATACTTGGTCTCCAGGAGGAGGAGATGTTCGTATAATTAAAAATCCTACATTAAATCCTTTAGTTATTTTTAGCTATGTATTTAAATCTCCATTTGGTGGAGATGGTTGGATTATTTCAATCAATAATTTAGAAGATCTTGTAGGTGGACATATTTGGGTTGGAATTTTATGTATCACAGGGGGAATTTGGCATATCTTAACAAAACCTTTTGCTTGGGCAAGAAGAGCTTTTGTTTGGTCTGGAGAAGCTTATCTATCTTATAGTTTAGCTGCTTTAGCTGTAATGGGATTAACATGTTCAGTTTTTGTATGGTATAACAATACAGCTTATCCTAGTGAATTCTTCGGTCCAACAGGTCCTGAAGCTTCTCAAGCACAAGCTTTCACTTTCCTTGTTCGTGACCAACGCTTAGGAGCAAATGTTGCTTCTGCTCAAGGTCCTACAGGATTAGGAAAATACTTAATGCGTTCTCCAAGTGGAGAAATTATTTTCGGGGGAGAAACAATGCGTTTCTGGGATATGAGATCGCCTTGGGTTGAACCTTTACGTGGGCCAAATGGATTAGACTTAAATAAAATTAGAAATGATATTCAACCTTGGCAAGAACGAAGAGCAGCTGAATATATGACACATGCACCTTTAGGTTCTTTAAACTCGGTTGGAGGAGTTGCTACAGAAATTAACTCTGTAAACTATGTTTCTCCACGTTCATGGTTAACTTCAGCTCATTTTATTTTAGGATTCTTTATTTTAGTAGGTCACTGGTGGCATTCTGGAAGAGCTCGTGCTGCTGCAGCTGGGTTTGAAAAAGGAATTAATCGAGAAACAGAACCTGTTCTTCAATTAAAACCTATTGACTAATCTCCGATTTTTCAGAACATTTCTATTTCTAAATTAAAAAGAACTATTTCTTTTTAATTTAGAAATGGACTTTTCCTGCACTTCATGAGAATAAAATTTCTCGAGTTTTTCTTCCTTACTACGTGCATCAACTTCGTGCAAAAAATCAAATTCATGAGAACTATAAAAAAAAAAATCCGCAATATATTTATTTCTCTCTTTTGGATCTTTACACTTCCAGCGGAAGTTTATTTAAACCGAAATATGGTCTGGACTTACTGTTCGGCTAATGGACTTCCAGAGGAAGTCCCTGCACTTCGTGAAGAAATATTTCTATTAGGGAAAAAAATTTTTCAAGATAACTGTAGCGTTTGTCATATTGGAGGGACAAATATTATTATTCCTGAAAAAAATTTGAAAAAAAATGCATTAGAGGCTAATGGAATGAATAGTCTAAATTCTATTAGTTACCAAATTATTAATGGGAAGAATGGTATGCCTGCTTTTGGGGGTCGGCTTCGAGAGGATGAAATAGAAATTCTTGCTTCCTACGTATTAAAACAATCTTTGACGAATTTTGTCGAGAATTAAGAATGGACTTCCCAAGGAAGTGCACTTCATGCACGTAGTCCAGTGTTTTGATACTGCGTATCAAAACAAGACTTGCAATATTCAAAAAATTCAAGTAATATAAAAATATATACCTTAGCTAGTCGCGAATGGGATAGGAAAAGGCGGTTAGCTCAGTTGGTAGAGCGTCTGCCTTACAAGCAGAATGTCACTGGTTCGAGTCCTGTACTGCCTAGATAGAAAGGGATAAAAAGCTCGTGCTTTCATATCTCCTTTCCCACAGCTTTTTTTGGACGTAGTCCATCTACCTCTTAAGGGAAAAAATTAAATAGTTCGCAAAATAGCTTGAAAGTTTAAAGGAAAAAAATGACTTTAGGTTTATTTAAGGGGAACGACAAATTAAGAGCCGAACTAAAAATAGAAGTCTTAAAAGATTTCAAAAGGGGGGAAAAGTAGAATAGGAAAAGCATTAAATACGGTAAAAAGTTGAGTAGCGCTTGGGTTAGAAAAAGCGAAAAGTCAACCGATCGTATCGATGACTGGAAGGGTCATTCTTTTTCTTCTTATTTGTGGACCAAATCCAGTTCTCGCTCAAGAAATTGATCCTGGAGCAATAGAAAATCCGGTAGGAAATGGTCCGATTGTAGGTCGTGCTGCTCAAAGATTTACGGCTGGGATCTTCAACCCATTTACAGTTTTTCAATCAGATTCAATGATCTGAAGATTTTTTTTAATCCGGATGTTTCGAGATTTGAAAAAAATTATTCTTGGCGGAAAGTACGTCTGCTGTTAGTTTCGCGCAAGTAGCCCATTTCTTTCCAAAGGGGTATGCCATGCAAAACCTAGTAAATGTTTGTTGTGCCTCAAGCTGGGCAGGATACACAGCATTGCATGCATACTATCCAACTAGACCTATGTTTCAACCTAAAGTTCTTTAGGTTGAAATTTCCGAATCCGAAGGAAGTGCTGTACGTGCAAGGTTTTCGGAAAAAGAGCCCATCGTCTAAGGGATTAGGACGGAAACCTTCTAAGTTTCTAATGTAGGTTCGAATCCTACTGGGCTCATAATTCTAATTGTTTTCGTTGCACAAAGTCCATCAATCATCTATCCTTCGCGCACGAAGCTAATTATTAAATAGTAGTACTTGAGAAAATACGTTCAAAAGCAACTTGAATTTTATCTCCAGAATTAATTGATTCCATCGGATCTTTGCGAAGACGATGTCTTAAACATAAAACAATTGTTCTACGAATATCATCTAAAGTAACTTCAAATCTATTTTCAAAAGCAGTTAAAGATTTGGCTGCTCGAGTAGAAACAATATCTCCACGTAAACCTTCAATTTGTAATTCACTGCAAATTTCAGAAATTTTCAATTGAAAATCTTTGCTAATTGTTACTTTGTTTAAATTTTCTTGAGCTCGTATAATTCTATTTTGAATTTGTTCTTGTTCTTTTTCATATTTTTCAAACCATAGATTTGGAGATTGATCAAAATTCATTCTCTCTTCTACAATTCTTACCCGTAATTTTGGATCTCGAATTGTCCGAATTTCTGCATGCATTCCAAAACGATCTAATAATTGAGGTCTTAACTCCCCTTCTTCTGGGTTTCCAGAGCCTACTAAGATAAATTTGGCGGGATGTTTAATAGAAATTCCTTCTCTTTCAACAGTATTCCATCCTGAGGCTGCTGAATCTAGTAAAACATCTACTAAATGGTCATCTAATAAATTTATTTCATCGACATAAAGAATTCCTCGATTTGCACGAGCTAATAAACCTGGTTCAAAAGTACTATTTCCTCCAGAAAGAATTTCTTTTAAATTAATTGTTCCACAAACACGATCTTCGGTTGCTCCTAAAGGTAATTCTACCATTGGAATTTTAATATTTTCAGTCTCATACTGGTTTGGAAGACCTTTAGGATCTGTATTAAAAGGATCATTTTTTATGATTTGAATATCTGGGAGAAGATCAGCTAAAGCGCGAATCGTTGTTGATTTTCCGGTTCCTCTATCTCCCATAATCATTACTCCACCAATTTTTGGATCAATTACATTTAATTGTAAAGCTAATTTCATTTCATCTTGACCGATAATAGCGGCAAAAGGAAAGTTTGTTAAATTTTTTACTAGTGTCATTATGATTTGTTACGTTTGTTGTAAATGAAATTCCCATGTGCGAAGCCGATGCTATGCATAGCACCAAATGGCCTACGTGCCTCTGTGCGAAGCCGATGATAGCATCAGCTTCGCACCAGGAAGATTAATTTGATTGATATAATGAAATTCCTAATCGAATTGAAAATGTCAAAAGAATAAAAGCAACAAAAAGAGAAAGATAGATATTGAATTCAGTTACCATAAGAAATTTTTGGGTTTTTCTAAATTATTATAATATTTTTAAACTATGATTAAATGCTCTTTTGTTTTGAAAATGAGATTATAATATAATTTTCAAATAGAATAATAGAAATAATAGAAAAAAGTCATGATAGATATAATTACGTTAGGTTGGTCCTCTCTAATGTTAGTATTCTCAATTTCCTTAGCTTTAGTTGTTTGGGGAAGAAACGGATTTTAAAAAAATCTACAAAAATTCGTTTCAAAAAGGAGAAAATTCGTGCACGAAGTCGATGCACGAAGTCGATGCACGAAGTCGATGCACGAAGTCGATTTTATTGGTTTACTCATTGAAAAATTCATAAACATTGAAAAATAACTATGTCTGAAATTATAAACGCTGCCATTTGTTCTTTTCTAATTACTCTTTTCGGATTAGCTTTAGGATTTGCCTTTTTACAAATTCAAGCAAAAACTTAAAAGACATCTACTGAATCTGATCCTTCGACAATTGCCAATTTTTAATTGGCATTTGTTCACGAAGTCCATTCGCTACATGGACTACGTGCGCAAAACACAACAAATCCCATTCTCATCGTAAATATTTTTGGTACGATGAGAACCAAAAATATTTGAGGTAAAAAGTGTTTGAATTTTTCAGCCCCTTAACTATTCTTTTACTAATGAATAGTTTTCTTACGATAGGTTTCATTTTAAATCAAAATGAAACTAATAAAGATTCTATGACTCCCCAAAGTTCAAGTTCTTTAACAAATCCTTTAGAGACTTTGACATGGGGTTGTCTTTTTGTTCAACTTTTTCTTTTATTAATCAAAATAAAAATTCTTGAGATTTAAGTGCATAAAATCATCTTCGATGGACTTCGTGCATAGACTTCGTGCACGGAAGTCCATTCAAAGTAATCCATTCAAAGTAATCCAAAATTTATGAATTTTCCAATCAAAATCTTTCTTCTTTGCCCGATTCCCGAAGAACAAAAACCAATAAATGAATATATTCTTTCAAAAGATTTTTTTAAAATTTTTTTGGGAAAAGGAATAAAAAAAATACTCGAAACAAATTCTCAAAAAGTGTTTCTGTTTTCTGTTGTATTTTTCATTTTTTTCACGTTTTGCACTTCCGAGGGACTTCTCGAGGAAGTCCCACAAGGTTCTATTTTTGTTTTTTTCTTTTTCATTGCTTCTTTTTTTTCCTTTTTCCTTCTTTTTTTTAGTTGGTTCCAATTACAAAAACGTTTAAACCAAGCGCAAATTTTTTATGAAGAAGCTTCTTGGTTTGATGGTCAATTTTGGAAAAAACCCCTTTTTCTTTTAAAAAATGATAGGTTTCTTTCAACTCAGCAATTACAACCTTTCCTTCAAAAAGTTTTTACTCTTCTTCTTTTCTTTTTTTCAACCAATCTTGTCTTTCCTCTCTTCTTTCTATTAAAATAATAATTATGTGAGAGAGCGGGGTAGAGCAGCTCGGTAGCTCGTCGGGCTCATAACCCGAAGGTCAATGGTTCGAATCCATTCTTCGCTACAAGTTCTCGGCTGTACTTCCAATAGATCGGCTTCGCGCATTACGTGCAAAAAATTTGAAGAAAAATGACTTACATAATAAGATAATTCGTTAACAAAAAAAGAATGAATTCTAATAATTCCTATTTTCCTGAATTTGGTGGAAGTACTGGTGGTTGGTTACAAGCAGCAGAAACTGAAGAAAAATATGTAATGACTTGGACAAATGAGAGAACAGTAACTAATGTAGAAGAAAACATTTTCGAAATGCCTACTGGAGGAGCTGCAATCATGAAATCAGGTCCTAATTTAGTTTATTTTGCTAGAAAAGAACAATGTTTAGCTTTAGGAAAACAACTTCGTACAGGATTTAAAATTAATGATTATAAAATTTTCCGCCTTTTACCAAGTGGAGAAGTTCAATTTATTCATCCAAAAGATGGAGTTTTTCCTGAAAAAGTAAATGAAGGAAGAATTGCGGTAGGAAAAAGAGAATTTTCTATTGGGAAAAATCCTAACCCAGCGACTATTAAATTTACTGGAACTCGTCCTTTTGAGAGTTAAATTTATGCACTTCGTGCACGTAATCCATTCGTGGACTTCGTGCACGAAATATGGAGAGATGGCAGAGTGGTCTATTGCGTCTGACTTGAAATCAGATGAACTAACCGGTTCCGTGAGTTCGAATCTCACTCTCTCCTATATGGACTGGACTTCCAGTGGACTACGTGCAACGAAGTCCATTATCTATTTTCACAAATATCTCTAGTGCGCGAAGCCGATTGGGTGGAATAGGATTTGAACCTATGTAGACGAAAATCAACGGATTTACAATCCGTCCCCATTAACCACTCGGGCATCCACCCTCTGTCCTATATATTACCACAAAAATTTCAAAAAAAAAATCTACTAGAAACCAGTCTTTCTATAATAGAGATCTAATTATATTATTTAAATTTTTTCCAGCAATTTTCTTTATTTCTCGTCTATTATATTTTATACACTTCACATCAAACTTGAAATCGATGTGTAGTCGGATAGTTAATTATTAAATTTCAAATAACTTTACATATGATTACAACTCCACAAGAACAAGAAGCTAAAAAATTAAAAAAAGCACAAGTACTTGTTGATTTAGATGTAGTTGAAACAAGTTTTGAAAAATGGTCTCAACCTGGTCATTTTTCTAGAACTTTAGCAAAAGGTCCAAAAACTACAACATGGATTTGGAACTTACATGCCGATGCTCATGATTTTGATATTCAAACGAAATCATTAGAAGAAGTTTCACGAAAAATATTTAGTGCACATTTTGGACAACTTGCAATTATTTTCTTATGGCTTAGTGGGATGCATTTCCATGGAGCTTATTTCTCAAATTATACTGCTTGGCTAGTAAATCCATTACAAATAAAACCTAGTGCTCAATCGGTTTATCGTATTGTAGGACAAGAAATCCTAAACGCAGATGTAGGAGGTAATTTCCAAGGAATTCAAATCACTTCTGGATTCTTCCAAATATGGCGTGCGGAAGGAATTACAACTCAGCAACAATTATATTGTACAGCAATCGGCGCATTAGTAATGTCTGCTTTAATGCTATTCGCTGGTTGGTTCCATTATCATAAAGCTGCTCCTAAATTAAACTGGTTCCAAAATGCAGAATCAATGTTGAATCATCACCTTTCAGGTCTGCTTGGACTAGGTTCTTTAGCATGGGCTGGACATGAAATTCATATTGGAAACCCGATTAATAAATTATTAGATGCTGGAATGGATCCAAAAGATTTACCAAATCCACATGAGCTTTTAATTAACCGTGAATTTATTGGAAGTCTTTATCCATCTTTTAAAGAAGGCTTAATTCCTTTCTTTTCTTTAGATTGGTCAAAATACTCAGATATTTTAACTTTTAAAGGTGGATTAAATCCCACTACAGCAAGCTTATGGTTAACAGATGCTGCTCATCACCATTTAGCAATAGGAGTTTTATTTATCATTGCAGGTCATATGTACCGTACAAATTTTGGTATTGGACATAGTATGAAAGAAATTCTTGAAGCACATAAAGGTCCTTTCACTGGATCAGGGCATAAAGGTCTATATGAAGTACTGACAACTTCTTGGCATGCCCAATTAGCAATCAATCTTGCTTTACTTGGATCATTAACAATTATTATTGCACATCATATGTACGCAATGCCACCATATCCATTTATTGCAATTGATTACCCAACACAACTATCTATCTTTACACATCATATGTGGATCGGAGCTTTTTGTATTGTGGGCGGAGCAGCACATGGATCAATTTTTATGGTGCGTGATTATGATGCAACGTTAAATTACAATAATCTATTAGATCGTGTAATTCGTCACCGTGATGCAATTATTTCTCATTTAAATTGGGTATGTATTTTCTTAGGATTCCATAGCTTTGGATTATATATTCATAATGATACTATGCAAGCTTTAGGAAGACCACAAGATATGTTCTCTGATAAAGCAATTGCATTACAACCTATTTTTGCACAATGGATTCAAAATCTGCACTCTGCTGCTCCAGGAACAACATCTCCAAATGCTCTAGCGACAGCAAGTTATATTTTTGGTGGAGATCCAGTTGTATTAGGGTCTAAAATCGCTTTAATGCCAATGAAGCTTGGAACAGCCGATTTCTTAGTTCACCATATTCATGCTTTTACGATCCATGTAACTGCTTTAATCTTATTTAAAGGTGTTTTATACGCAAGAAATTCTCGTCTAATTCCAGATAAATCAAATCTAGGATTCCGTTTCCCTTGTGATGGACCAGGACGTGGAGGTACTTGTCAAGTTTCTGGCTGGGACCATGTATTCTTAGGATTATTCTGGATGTATAATTGTATTTCTGTTGTTATATTCCACTTTAGTTGGAAAATGCAATCAGATATTTGGGGTTCAATTACTCCTCAAGGAACAATTTCTCATATTACTGGTGGAAATTTTGCACAAGGAGCTTTAACAATCAATGGTTGGCTAAGAGACTTCTTATGGTCACAAGCATCTCAAGTTATTCAATCCTACGGTTCAGCTTTATCAGCATATGGATTAATTTTCTTAGGAGCACATTTCATTTGGGCATTTAGTTTAATGTTCTTATTCAGTGGTCGTGGGTATTGGCAAGAATTAATTGAATCTATTGTATGGGCTCATAATAAACTAAAAGTTGCTCCATCAATTCAACCACGTGCCTTAAGTATTACTCAAGGTCGTGCAGTTGGATTAGCACATTATTTATTAGGAGGAATTGGCACTACTTGGGCATTCTTCTTAGCTCGCATTATTTCAGTAAGTTAAAATTTTATTTTTAAATTCGAATAAAAAATCTTTTCTATTAACAGCTATAAATTATTATTAAAATAAAACGTAACGGAGTTTTTTAAATGGCAACAAGATTCCCTAAGTTTAGTCAGGTATTGAGTGAAGACCCGACTACACGTCGTATATGGTTTAGTATTGCAACAGCACATGATTTAGAAAGTCATGATGATGTTACTGAAGAAGCATTATATCAAAAAATATTCGCTTCACATTTTGGTCATCTTGCAATTATTTTTCTTTGGACAGCTGGTAACCTTTTCCATGTAGCATGGCAAGGTAATTTTGAACAATGGATTCTTAATCCATTAAAAGTAAAACCAATTGCGCATGGAATTTGGGATCCACATTTTGGAGAAACAGCTTTAAAAGCGTTTACACGTGGTGGAGTAGTTTATCCTGTAAATATTGCTCTTTCTGGTGTATATCATTCATGGTATACAATTGGAATGAGAACGAATCAAGATCTATATGTTGGTTCAGTCTTTTTACTTATTGTATCTCTACTTCTATTACAGGCAGGATGGTTACATTTACAACCACAATTTAAGCCTAGCATCGCTTGGTTTAAAAATAATGAGTCTCGTTTAAATCATCACCTTTCTGGTTTATTTGGATTCAGTTCTTTAGCATGGACAGGTCATCTTGTTCATGTAGCTATTCCAGAGTCTAGAGGAATTCATGTTGGATGGGATAATTTTATTACTTCTTTACCACATCCAGCAGGGTTAACACCTTTCTTTACTGGAAACTGGAGTGTATATGCTGAAAATGCAGATACAGCTAATCACATTTTTAGTACAGCAACAGGAGCTGGAACTGCTATCTTAACATTTAAAGGTGGTTTTCATCCACAAACTCAATCTCTTTGGCTAACTGATATAGCTCACCATCATTTAGCAATAGGAGTTTTATTTATCATTGCAGGTCATATGTACCGTACAAATTTCGGTATTGGACATAGTATGAAAGAAATTTTAGATGCTCATCGTCCACCTGGAGGAAGATTAGGAAGAGGTCATATTGGATTATATGAGACAGTAACAAATTCTCTTCATATGCAATTAGGACTAGCATTAGCTTGTTTAGGAGTTGCAACTTCGTTAACAGCTCAACATATTTATTCTTTAAATCCATATGCTTTCTTAGCTCGTGATTATGCAACAGAAGCTGCATTATACACACATCATCAATATATTGCAGGATTTTTAATGGTAGGAGCTTTTGCACATGGAGCTATTTTCTTTGTTCGTGATTTTGATCCAGAAGCAAATAAAGATAATGTTCTAGCAAGAATGTTAGATCATAAAGAGGCTATTATTTCCCATTTAAGTTGGGTTTCATTATTCTTAGGTTTCCATACCCTAGGATTATATGTTCATAACGATGTTGTAGTAGCTTTTGGAACACCAGAAAAACAAATTTTAGTGGAACCTGTATTTGCTCAATGGATTCAAGCTGCATCAGGAAAAGCTTTCTATGGTTTCGATACTTTATTATCTTCGCCAACAAGTGCAGCTACTATTGCTGGTGGAAAACTTTGGTTACCAAATTGGCTTGAAGCTATTAATAGTAATAAAAATTCCTTATTTTTAACAATTGGACCTGGAGATTTCTTAGTACACCATGCAATTGCTTTAGGATTACACACTACAGTATTAATTCTTGTAAAAGGAGCATTAGATGCTCGTGGATCAAAATTAATGCCAGATAAAAAAGATTTTGGATATGCATTCCCTTGTGATGGTCCTGGACGTGGAGGTACTTGTGATATTTCGGCTTGGGATGCTTTCTATTTATCAATGTTCTGGATGTTAAATACAATTGGTTGGGTAACGTTCTATTGGCATTGGAAACATATTACTCTTTGGCTAGGAAATCCTGCTCAATTTGATGAATCTTCAAATTATTTAATGGGTTGGTTAAGAGATTATTTATGGCTAAACTCTTCTCCGTTAATTAATGGATATAATCCTCTTGGAATGAATAATTTAGCAGTTTGGGCTTGGATGTTCTTATTTGGTCATCTAGTTTGGGCAACTGGATTTATGTTCTTAATTTCATGGCGTGGATATTGGCAAGAATTAATTGAAACAATTGTATGGGCTCATGAACGTACACCATTAGCAAACTTAGTTCGATGGAAAGATAAACCAGTAGCATTATCAATTGTTCAAGCGCGTTTAGTTGGATTAGCTCATTTCACTGTGGGATATATCTTTACATATGCACCTTTCGTAATTGCATCTACTTTAGGAAAATTTGGTTAACTCTTTAATTTTTGCTATATTATCTTTCTAAATAGACAAAATTTAGAAAGATAATATGGCAAAAAAAAATATGCTTGAACGAGAAGTAAAGCGTAAGAAATTAGTAAAAAAATATTCTGAAAAAAGAAAAATATTATTAAATGAATTAAAAAAAGAAAATTCTTTAGAAGAAATTTTTGAAATTAATGAAAAACTTCAAAAACTACCACGAAATAGTTCTCCATTACGTTTAAGAAATCGTTGTTGGAAAACAGGAAAACCTCGTGGATACTCACGTTTTTTTGGATTATGTCGAAACGCTATTCGAGAACTTGCACATGATTGTTTTTTACCGGGAGTAACAAAATCAAGTTGGTAATTATTAGATTTCTTCTAATAACTACCAATTTTATTGGAATTCCGCCGATAAAAAAATACTTTTTTTCCAGTTTTTTCTATTATGTGATAATCGAGTCCACTTTTATATTTAATTATACAATTTTAACTACATTATCTATTTTGATTGTAGAAGATTACACGGATTCTATTTATTAAAAACTTAATTTTTATTTTTTCTAAATAGCTAACTCATTTCCTCGTTTAAATTGAAGATAGGCTGCTACAAAAAGGCCTAGCATAGTTACGGCCATAAGACCTAAAATAATTCCTGATAGTAGTGGTTCAACCATTTTATATTTTTCTCTTTAATATTTATAATAAATTTTCGATTCTTAATAACCTAGTTTTTTGAAATATTTGATTTTTATTAAAGAAAGTTTTTTCTTTAACTTTTAATAAATAAAACAAACTAATATTATTACTTTTTATCTAAAACCTACACTTGCTTGCCAAACAAAAGCTAATAAGAAAAATAATACAGGAATTACAGGCATGATGTCTGTAAGTGGGCTAAAAATAGCAAAAGCTCCTGGAAGTTTGCTGATTAATAATGTTTCCATAGAAAGTTTTTAATATATTTTATTTGAATTTATAAGTATTATATTTCTATTTTATTATAATTAGAATGGAATGTATAGGCTTTTTTTAATTTCTCAATCTTACTGTAGAAAAACTCAAAGTTTTTAGAAAAAATTTCTTAAAGCTAATGAAGAGACTTGAACTCTTAACCTACTGATTACAAGTCAGTTGCTCTACCAATTGAGCTACATCAGCTAGATATACAACTTAGAGTATAATCTTTTTTGCTGGATTACACAAAGATTATATCTATACTTCTATATATATGTCAATATTTTCGAGTAAAAAATAAAAGGAATCGTCCTAATCCTTAAAAGATTTTTTAATGAATCAGGCGATTTCTTTTATTTGAAACGAATTTTGTTTGTTATTAAAATTTTAGAACTTAAAAAATTTTCTAAATTACTAATTTGGTGGTTGTTCTTAAAGATTTCCTGAACAAAAAATCTTACTAGACGCTAGCGTATAATGGAATTTTTGGAACAACTTTTTTAACAAATAAATTAGAAGTTCTTGACTCTCTTTCAATTAGATTGAAAGAAGATAAATCGTGAAAAGCTATTAATGAGAGAATTTTTCGATCTAAAAAAATATTAATATTACGTAAACATCCAATAAAAATCGAATATATATTTAAACGTGCACGTGTAGCGGCGTTAATTCTATATATCCAAATACGTCGAAAATTCCGTTTTTTTAATTTTCTTCCAATATAAGCAAAATTGAAACTTTGTACTACTTGCTCTCCAGCCATAGTTGAAAGTCTCGAGTTTGCTCCAACAAATCCTTTTGCTAATCCTAAATATTTTTTGCGTCGTTTTGAAGCAATATTTCCGCGTTTTACTCGAACCATGATTATTTTTATTATTTTATTTCTTCCAAAATTGAAATTGGAAAAAATAATTTATGAAGAATAAGGTAACATTGTTTTAAAAGCATGGCTATCAGTTGAATGAATCATCACTGGTTCAGATAATCGACGAAGTCTTTTAGAATTTTTTCTTCGAAGTAAATGAGCTTTATATGCTTTTTTTCGTGCAAAACAATTTTTTTTTACTTTAATTCTTTTTGCAGCCGCTTTGCGAGTTTTTAATTTCATTCTATTAATTACTTAAAAAAATAATGTATAGACTAATTTTAATACTGATTAAAAAAATAGTAAAGCGAATTTTTTAAATAATCCAGCTTAAAATTTTTCTGTCCAAATGTATTTTGTTTCAATTGCAGGAATAAGGAATAATTGAACTAATTTTAAAAACATTTTTAAATTTTCAGGGAATTTTCTAATAGTTTTTACAAAATTTGAAGTTTCTAATTTATCAATATCTACAAAATTTTGGTTTATTTGAGAGCATTCCTCTAAAAGTGTTAAAAATTGAGGATGATCAACATCTAAAATAACTGGAAGAAGAGTTCCTGAACTTTGATTTGTTTTTCGAATAACATGAATGTCAAATTGACGTGCATCTAATCCTATTGTTGAATAAAATTCTGAACGTTGAATATCATTTAAATACATTGTTACGAAAACAGACAGTAAAAAGAATTTTGACCAAAGCCTAGATTCATAAGTATTTAATAAATGTTTTTGGGATTTAATTAAAGCAGCAAAGAAATCTCCATGTCGATTTTCATCTTGACACCAACTTTCGAAAAATCTGAAAATGGGATAAACACGGTAATTTGGGTTTTTTTCTAAATGTCGATAAATTGTAATATAACGCCAGTATCCAATTTTTTCAGATAAATATGTTGCATAAAAAATAAATTTTGGAGCAAAAAATGTGTATTTTCGTGTTTTTGTTAAAAACCCTAAGTCTAAAGAAACATTAAAATCACTCATTGCTTTATTTAAAAATCCAGCATGACGGGCTTCGTCTCGAGACATATAAGAAAATCCTTCGGCTAATAATGGATTGTACTTTTTTAAATTTCTTGAGATTTCTTTATACAGTAAAAATCCTGAAAATTCGGCTGTACATGAACGTTCTAGAAATTCAATAAAAATATTACGTGTTTTTGTATCAAAATAATCCCATGTATTTAAAAATTCTTTATCGCGAATAAAATGATCGCGATTATAATCAATACGAAATTCTTCAACAATTGATTGAATTTCTTCAAGATTTGAACTAACATCTAATTCACAAATTTCCTTGAAATCAGTGGTATAAAATCTTGGAGTTAAAAGAGTTTCCGTTGTTGTCTTTTTACTTTCTAATGTTTTTGGAGTAGTACTAACCATATTTATAAAAAAGTTGTTGAAAAATGAT
>Ga0007827_10000256_pt1 | contig 18188 bp, 22 predicted proteins | sample CryBogCBE16Jul07_FD_60332 | JGI IMG/M metagenome (GOLD analysis project Ga0007827, IMG submission 60332) | Freshwater microbial communities from Crystal Bog, Wisconsin, USA - CBE16Jul07 | ecosystem: Environmental > Aquatic > Freshwater > Lake | place: Crystal Bog, Wisconsin, USA | collected...
TTTTCGTTTGTTCGTGGATCCGGAAAGTGCAAGTCCGCATGGAGCGAAGCGACCCTGCACGCATGTGGGGCGGCGCGCAGCTGTCCATGGGGGTCCATAAGGGTCCATAAGGGCTTATGGTGTTCCCAGGGTGTTTAACGGGCCCCACGAAAGGGGGCATGGCCGAATCCGGAGGGCTCGCGCTCGGCGGGTTTCTTTGGGGGCGATCCGGGCTAGAATATGCCAATGTCTAAACAAATGCTTCAGTCAATGAACGAAGCAACTGAACGCCAACAGATCAAGTTCTCGATTCAAACGGTAGCGTTCGCGATCGAGGATATGAAAAAAGAAGACAAGACCCATCTGTACTATTCGAATATTGTCGAGGGTAGTCGATTGTACGCTCCGGGCATTCTCAAGCATCAACTGCCAGATGTCATCGTGGGCTTACAAAAAAGGTACAGGGGTGAATACGTGATAAGCAGAACACCGGGCGGGCTGGTTGTGGACGCAGTTAAAAAATAATTGTGGGCTGTTGACCCTGTGCCCAAGGGGTGTGGTTAGAGTTCACACAGACTCGTCCTCCTCGTCGTCCATCTCGTCGACATCGCCGTCGATGCCCCCGGTCTCGAGGTAGCGGTTGACCTGGGAGATGATCGTGTTGATCTTGGCGTGCGTCATGTTGCCCTCACCCGGTGCGTGAAGTGCCAGCTTCATCGGCTTGCGCACGTCGTCCGCTCCGCGCAGGCGTCCAATGATGCCCAGCCACTTGGCGAGGATTTCGTCGCGCTTGTCGGCATTGTCCGGGTTCATCAGGTCGCCAAAGAAGGGAGCGGCAACACTTCCAACCGTCTTGAGCTTGCGCTTCTCGGCGTCCGTGGTCGGATACGCCTCGTTCGCATCCTCGAGAAGCTTGCACCAGGTGTTGATGTTGGCGCGGATGGCGCGGTCATCGACAACCGTCTCAAGACCAATCTCGGCGCAGACGCGCACGTACGAGCGGGACATATTTCCGGCGTTGTTGGTGTGGAGACCGGCGACCAGAGCCACCCAGTTCGAGAGGTCCGGGCGGTTGCGCATCGTCAATTTGCCCAGAGCAAGCGAGAGCCGGTCGTTCTTACAAACAAGCCGGTCAACAGCATCCACGAAGGGCGTGTGACGGTTGGCCCAGAACAGATCCGAGTCCTTGAGCGGAACACCGGCGTTCAGGCGTATGAACATCTCCGCAAGGTCGTTGTTCGAGGCCATACACGTGATCGTCACCGGGATGGTGCGCTCCATGAAGATTCGGCGATCATCTGCACAGAGCTCGCTAAACAGCTTGCCACGCCAACGAAACTGATCCGTGTAGTACTTATACAGCGTCTCGATGCGGTGGCGCCCGTCGTAGATCTGTGCGCGCCCGCTAGACCGACGCGTGGTGTTGAGGATGAGGGACGGGATCGGGTAGCCCATGAAGACACTGTCGACCAGCGACTGCATCTTGGCAAGCCCGCGCTTTCCGTTCCAAGCCCAGGTGCGCTGGGACTCGGGCAGGAAGAGCGTGCCTGTGTTGTCAGGAAGGTACTCGTTGACGAGACAGTCAACCGTGTACTGCGTGTTGTTGATGGAGATCCTGCGGGAGTGGTCGATGATGGAAGACATTTTGGAAATTGGAAGTTGAGAGAGTAGAAGAGTTGTGGCTGGGGCCAAGGTCAGACTTTGTTGCGAATCCAGATTTCGTTTTTGACGTTTTGATCAGATAATTTATCCGCAATCGTCAAAAACGAAATCTTTTGAGGCAAGAAAGTTTGAGTCAAGTCCTACATACGACATACTGTATGAGGCATCGTGCAAAATGCGAACCTTCGTTCCGTATTCTGTTGTGATGCGCACCCGTGGCTTCGTCCACGACCCCTCGATCCGCAACCCCTTCGTCTCCGCCTGGGTGCCCGCTGGGCAGACCAAGGCCGACATGAACCGGGCCAGCTTCAACCGCCGCGTCGACCGCACAGTCGACGTTCTGGCCCGCTTTGTCGCCAAGTGGGTTCAGCAGAGCCGCGAGATGCGCCGCGTGGCCCGCATCTACGAGGCAGGCGCGGCATGGACGCGTTCCGCCATGACCCCCAACTGGGGCAACCTCGTGTACGAGGAGGAAGAGCGGGTTCTCGACATGAGTGACGAGTCCTTCAACCGCGAGATTCTCAACCGGATCGACTTCCATCGCCGCAACCAAATGGACGTGGTTCCGCTCATCGAGTGGATCCGGGACACGCGCACCAAGCGCCTCGTCCGCCGCCCTGCAACGGTCACGGTGTATGTTGGATCGATGTACATCGGAGAGTTTGCGCCCGCCCGCCAAGAAATTCCGAGCCGCGCCACCATCGAGTCGCAGCGGCGCGCAGCCGCAGTGCTCAACATCAACTACTAAAACCAAAAAAACAACAAACCAAAAAAACAACAAACTTTTTTTTCGGAAACGGAATCCAGATTTGCACGGTACCTGACAGTACACCCTACAATGTCCGAACCTTTCACTCCTCCAAAGCACAAGATGATTCCCTCTATCTCCGTCAACGCAGCCTTCTACTACATCGAGCGCGCTTGCCCCTACGACGCCCAGCGTACCACGTCGAGCGCATTCTACCGGGAGATTAGCCGCCTTCCCGAGTATGGTGTAGTATTTGCCTTCACTACAGACATCACGGCAGAACTCTTCTTGAGAATTCTGCACAAGATCGTAGGCGACGATGCCGACAGTGTCATTCCCCGGATCATCGGATTCATGTGCGGTGATCGCGTGGCAACCCACGATACACTCGACCGCATGTGGGCGCGTATTGAGGGTGAAGATGAGGATTCAGTGAGTTGAACGCCTGCGCGTCAAAACGAAATCCGGATTCGTAAAACTCACTGACCTTGGCCCCAGCCACAACTCTTCCTCTCTCTCAACTTCCAACTTCCAATTTCCAAAATGGATCCTGTTTACATCACCTACTTCGACACCAAGACCCGCAGCCAGTTCATCAACAGTGCAAAATATTTCCTCGGATCACGATGCAGATCCAATGTTCCTGTCAGATCCATCATCATGCTTTCCGATCTTGAGACGCGTGAGTACTTTGGTATGGCACGTGTCCGCAATGCACCGGATACAAACACGCCTTGTGTCGAGCACTCCTTCATGGATGCAGATACATACTCGACCGAGTATCAAAAGTACAATCGATACGAGATCCACGTCGACAACGTATGTATATTCGGTAGACCGATCACATATGATCAAGTCAAGACGCTCGTAGGTGCAGGTGACATCAAAGGCGCTGGCAATATGTGGAAGGGGTTTCACTGCAACTTTGCCGCACCTTTCCAGGCCGGATGTGACATTTCAATCATTGAGCGATACCGTCTCTACGTCAACACTCTTGCGAACATCTGAAACGTCAGAGGTCAATGAACAATTTTTCAACGGATACATTCGTCGAAAACGAAATCTGGATTCGCAACAAAGTCTGACCTTGGCCCCGGCTACAGCATCAACCCTCTCAACCCTCTCAACCCTTCCTTCCTTCCTTCCAACCTACCTTTCCTACAGAATGCCTTCCAACCAGAACCTCAAGATCAAGGTCCCCGCAGAGCCCAAGCGCACCATGAGCGCCGAGTCCAAGGCCAAGATGCTCGAGACCCGAGCCAAGAACAAGGCCACCAAGGCCGAGTCCAAGGCCGAGCCCGCCAAGCCCAAGGCCGAGTCCAAGACCAACGCCGCCGCCGCGCCCGCGGCCGAGCCCGCCAAGAAGAAGGGCCCGCCTCCGATGAGCCCGGGCAAGCGCGCGGTTGCAACTGCCAAGCGCCTCCAGACGCTCGCAGCCAAGAAGGCCGCAGCGGACAAGCTCAAGGCGGATGCGTCCAAGGTTGTGTCTGTTCGCGAGACCTTCGTTGACGTGCACGACGAGGACAATGAGCATCTCAACTTCAGCATCAACTGCTACACCGCCGCGGCCGCGCGCGGGCTCTGCACGTACATGACCACGGTTTTCATCAAGAACCCGAAGGGGTACGTGAGCATCTTCGAGCAGCTCGAGCCCGAGGCGGACGATGACGAGTCCGTTGAGTCGGATGGGTCTCCGGAGCTGTCGGATGACGGTGAGCTCTCGGACGAGGAGTAAAAAGTTGAACTTCAAGTTCAACTTCAACAATAAAACAATTTTTAACTTGAACTTCAACTTCAAGTTCAAGTCAAAAACGAAAAGTTTTGAGGCACGAAAACGAACCTTGGGCCCTCCCACAACTAATCTTCTCACAACAACAAATCTTTCAACATGCCTCCTCCCATCCACCAGTGTCACGCAGCCAAGGCCAACGGACAGCGATGCAACTACAACTCAAGATTCCATGACAACCGCCTTTGCGCCACGCACGAGCGCATGCGGCTCGAGTACGAGCACCACTGGAACACCAACCCGTGGATCCAAGCCAACCGCCAGCCGTACCAACTGCCAGTTTGGGACGCGCCTGCACCGGAGCCCGAGGTGGTTCCGCCACCGGAGGTAGTTCCGCCACCGGTACTGGTGCGGGATTGCGAGAGCTGCGGACGCGGGCTTCCCCGCTACCGCGTGCAGCAGGGCCTGCGGTTCTGTTCGCACTGCACGGTTCACCGCAACCGCCCGGACCTTCCAGTCGAGCAGCGCTGTGCCTACCACACGCACGGAGGACGCCGCAAGGAGTGCTTCAAGGCACGCCAGACGGACGACATGTGCCGCACGCACTTCAAGATCACCACTTCACTCATGTGCCGGAAGAACATCAAGAACGCCATCGAACTGATCCGGGACCACCAGGCGGATTGGCACCAGATCATCCATGCGGCCTTTGCCGGGCCCGGACGCGAGTCGCCCTGGTGCTTTGGCATCCATCAGCACGAGATCCACCGTGCAGCCGTGCACATAGCCATCGTGTGCCACATCCCGGAGCTGTACAACCAGCAGCAACGGGAGTATTACTACCGCGCGATGCCACACCGCGCACCGCAGATGGACGAGCAGGGTGTCATCCACCGCCCCGTCTTGTTTGTCCAACATGTCGGACTCATGGACCCGGGCTTGCCCCCTCCCCGCACGGATCTCGAGGCCTTCACGCGGGATCGCCAGAACGTGCACACCACGGTCGTCACGGAAATGACCAACAAGAATGTTGAGGTTCTTCTTCAGACGCCCGGAGACGAGACGGACCTTGCCACGCTACTGTCTCAACTGGCAACGGGTGTCCGCGGCGAGAGCTGTGTCTTCCCAACCGTCGGACAGCTCAAGGACGTCTTCAAGGACGTGGCCGTGTGGTGGAACAAGAAGTCATGTCGCAAGGCGAACGACTGGCTGTACAAACGGCTGCTGCAGTCTCTGTGGCTCCGCATCAAGACGTCTGGAAGCTTCAAGGGAGACCTCGAGAAGCGCCTCTGGGAGGAGATGGTGGATTCTCTGGGCATGTGCTGCGACGGGCACATCAACCGCCTGGCGAACGTCATGGTGGGATTCGACGACGCGTTCCAGGCGCAGGTGTCAGCGGGCGAGGCGCTGCAGAACCGGATGGCTTCCATTGCAGAGATGGATCTCACGACCGAGAAGAAGGTCGAGATGGCAAACGCCGTGTTTGCTGAACTGGCAGTTCCCGAGCCGGAGCGCCAGGCGTGGCTCGAGGCGTTCTGATCCGACCACAACAAAAATCTTTTTACATGTAGGTAATGGCAGACAAGGAACTCGAACTGCCGAAAATTCAACGCGTGAAACCTCAACCTCAACCTGAACCGGAAAAGCCAGCGGAACCGAGTCCGCCCAAGAAACCCAAGATTGAGCCGCCTCTGCCGTCGCCCAAACTGCAGGGCCCGCACAATGCGCCACCATCTCCTAAAGGCGGTACGCGGAGACGACTGGTGAAGTTGCGCAAGTCCCATCGCTCCGATAAGAAATGGGATGCAGTGTTTGAGACGCCGCAGGGTCAGAAAGTAGTTTCGTTCGGGCAAAAGGGGTACTCGGACTTTACGAAGCACAAGGATGTGACTCGTAGGGCTCGGTATGTGCATCGGCATTCTGGAATGGGCGAGCACTGGGACAATCCCATGACACCCGGTGCATTAAGTCGATGGATTCTGTGGAACAAGACCACCCTGCGTGCAAGTGTTGCGGATTACAAGAAACGGTTCCATCTTTAAGAACTCCACTGCTTGGGATCGACCGGCGGCGGGATCTTGATCGGTTCCAGTTTCGGAGGGGGAGGGGGGCCGGTAGGTGAAATCGGCTTCTTAACAGGAGCCGGGGGCTTCGGAGGGGCCGGACGTTGAAACAAATTCATGAACCCGCGCATTACTTCATTGTAGCAAAGTGCTTGAAGCTATTTTACCGCTCGGGACATGCAGTGATTCCTAGAGCGGTTAACATGGCTGTTTGCGTCCCGTATGCGTAGTGGGCCACTTCACCCACGACAAACCAAAACACGAGATGGACAAGCAGATGCCCACGAAGAAGCCATGCCGTAAACATCGCCAACAAGACTGTTAGCGCTGTATCGACGACAGCAACGCCCAAGAACCGATACGAATGAGGACCCGTTCCGGGAGCTCCAAAGATATTTGCAGAAGGGCAGGGCATTATCCTAAAAACGGAAATGATTTTAGGGGACCTGATTCTATTTAGCCCAAAATGTCGTTCCTCCACTCTGTCCTTTCCACAAACAACTGCAGCGGTTGGAATAACGGCACCCATCAAATTTGGCAGATCCCCATCAAGCTCTTCAATTCACTCCCAATCAAGCGCTGGAAGTACAATCGCCCACCGGACATTGATCGTGTTGCCGAGATCCGTGCATACATGAACGAGTCCAAGCGTATGGATGGTATGATTTACATTGCAGAGATCGGTTCAGACATTGTGTGCTACGAGTCCAACCACCGCCGCGAGGCACTCAAGGGTCTGGATGACATGGCGGATATCATTGTGGACATTATGTTCAACACGACGCATGACGCCATCAAGGAGGAGTTCCTTCGTCTCAACAAGGCAGTCTCGGTTCCGGATTTGTACGTGAGCGAGGAGCCAGTGTCCAACTTGGGCGATCTGCTAGCTGCCAAGGACGAGTTCTGCAAAAGGTACGCGGACCACAAGAGCACCTCCGGGCGCCCGCAGAAGCCCAACTTCAATTCCGATAATCTCCTGGAGGATTTTGACAAGATCACACGTGAGAAGAAGATCACGGTTGCAACACTCATGACGCGCCTTGAAGCGCTGAACACGGAAATGAGTACCCGCGACCGCAAGGGGGTGTCTGATAAGGTCATTGAAAAGTGCACCAAGTCCGGATTCTGGCTCTTTGCCTGGAATAACCGCCTCGATGTCAAGGACTTCTGAAAACGAAATTGGTCAACAAAACAAACTCATTTTTTAAATGTCGTTCCAACAGTGTGATGGAAATGGTGAATGCCTCGAACAGACCGACGACCCAAACACCTACGGGAAGCGTGCAGACTTCAACTGCGCACACAATTGTCAGCCGATCCCCTGTTGCAACGAGATCATTTGTGGATCCTGGTTTCCACCGTGGTTTCACGGACTCAAGAAAGTAGGGATATGTATCTGTTTCAATTGTAATATGACATTCGGCAAGAAACTCGACATCGTTGAGAATGTCGAGTGTCCTATGTGTTTGGAGACAACCAAGTGCGTAATTCAGCCCAATTGTACTCATCCAACATGTGTGCCGTGTTTCATGCGTTGTCATTATGGTGAATATGAACCCCAACCACAGTTTCCGTACCCGGAAGAAGTTTATGATGAATTTGAAAATCATCAGTTAGATGGTCATGATCCTGCTGAATTTATTGCAAGGTATCCGCTAATCGAAAAGTGGGATAAGGACTGGAAGAAATGGGATCAGGAGAGGGATGCAAAGTATGCGCGTGAACAGAACCTTCGGATTTGCCCTATTTGTAGGCGTTAACACTTACACAGTCTAGTCGTTCCATCAGAATGCCCCCGAAGAAGCAGCCTACCAAGACGGTTGTTATTGAGCGTGTCGTTACGACCAAAGAGACCCGTGTTACCTATCAGCCCAAACCTGAACCCAAGAAGCAGAGTGGTGCATGCCATCGATGTGGTCGGACAAGCCATTGGATTGCTGACTGTTACGCAAAGACCGATAATGATGGAAATGACTTGAGCGACGATGACGACTGAAACCGGAAATGATTTTAGGGAAACTCGATTCTAATTATCATACAATGATCCGTAATGTCACAGAATCGCAAAAGCGCAGAGTAGCTGGGCGACAGCGATTCAAGTGCGCTGAATCGATTCCTGGTTACACATGTCCGTTGAAGGGGGAACCATTTGACGAGTCTGGATATGAAATTGACCACATCCAGGAACTGCGTGATGGCGGTAGCAATGAACTTACGAACCTGCAAGCTTTATGTATATCATGTCACCGTGTAAAGACAACCAGGAACACATCAATGGGAATCAAGAGAGTAGTTGCTGAAATACCACCACCTGTTAAGGTGTTATGTCATCACTGCCATGACCAGCATAACGACACTACTTTGCGAAATGAGAATAGCAAGTGGTTCTGTAAAATGCATTCATCTGGTAGTTGCAATTATATAGGCTGTTTTGGGAAGGAAACCGTTCATTGTTTGGTTATAAAGAAAATCGATCCTCCGGGAACCGTACGTAGTTCCGGAGTGACGCTTGATGGAAAAATATACTATAGTGTTACAAATCCGCGCTAAAAAGGGAGTAGCCGGGGATTCTTGACCATGGCATTGAACATGTGGACGTACGTGATGGCGACGGAGGCAACGACAACCCAACCCCACTCCATTTTTGTATTGGACCATGAAACAAGAATGGGCATCTCAAGCGTAGCGGTGATCCTGATGATGGTGGGGTTTCTGTACATTGGATTCTCAACAGCGAGCCAAGTTGCGACCCAGCCAAAGTTGCCCGAATTCCCTCCTCCCCTGTCCGTGGGTAAATCCCGGAATCTGCAAGCGTCCTCGCAAGATGCAGGAATGTATATACAGGATCTTCGTCGTCAGACCGTTATCCAGGCCGGACGATTGAACAATCAAAGTTTCACGAATGGCGTGTTGGAATTTTCATTGACTACTTGATGAATGTCGACCAAGCGGTCAACCTTGCCGGGAATGCAGGTACATGACTTGGTGGGCGTCGCACACGTCGTAGTCGGTCTAGGAAAGAGTAATTTTTCTCGACCTGTTAAGGTAATGCCAGAGAGGATTGCCTTTCTTGCAGGTGCCCGGTTGGCAAATTTCGTAAATGAAGACGGAAGTATCTATGTCATGTCACCTACAGGGCCAATCAAACGATTGTCCCCAGATGGAATATTGACAGATTTCGCAGGTGTACCGAACCCCGTGAACGGAGAAGCAATCGATGGACCATTGGCAACCGCGCGCTTCCAAAATCCACAAGCAATGACAAGGGGTCCCGATGACAATGAGAGAACATTGTATGTTGCCGATGGTAACTCTATCCGAGTCATCAAGAACGGCCAAGTAACCACTCTTGCCGGACATGTGATAAATTTCGATGATGACGATGATGATTACGGTGTTATTATTGATGCAAACGATATTTGGAATAAACCGGGTAAAGGTCTATTTTTTTGGGATGAAGACAGATTGCGTTCCGTTACGCTTGATGGAAAGGTCACAACAATAGCAAGACCGCCTAAATATGATGATCCTCCTGATGTAGCAACAAAATACTTTAAGTACTGTAATTTGCACATCCCAAACGCAGTATTCGATATCCTAGGAAATCAATATTACAGTAAAAAATGGGCCCTTGCAAGGTCAGGTCGTGCTTGTAATGAGGATCCAGAGTTCCACGGGTACATTAAGATGACGATTACGAATGGTGAGGAAACGTGTATTAAAGGTCCAGATGCAAACACATTTACATACGATTTCAGGGACAAAATACTGTATTTTTCAGATGACACGGGGGTTTGGCGTGAAGGAGGACGTACACCGCGATTGTGGCAAGGGTTTGCGCGAGCGGAAATTGATTTCTTTAACGGCGTCATGGCTGTCCTGCCTCCCGCCCCGAATCCCGATGTGCCGGACACCTTTGATCCGAACCGTGCGAACTTTAGTTTCTGTCCGGTGTGTCTCGGATACGCAACACGTGAGAGTGGTTGTATGTACATGCATCACGTGTGCCCAGCCTCAAAGAGACACCCAGAGCTGTATGGGGAGTATGCCAATCCCGTGGACGGCCAAATCGAGTGGTGTACGGTGTGTGGTCGCATCTGCAAGGGTCACGGGCACATCTTGCGAAATATGCCCGAAGACAGGGCTACTGGACGTGTGCCATACCCGCCGGGAGTCGTAGTCGACTTCTTCGGCAATGACTGCTTTCCCTATGGTGGAGGTGGAGCGACCGAGAAGTTCGTCCGGATGGAACAGATGGCAAAGGCGGCATGTGAAGCAATCGAGTCGGTTGGACGAGATACGGAGGATTCCGTGAGAAAGACGATGATTGAAAAGATATGGCGCGGCGTGAAACCGCTGGACGATCCTGCACTCTATCAAGCAGCAACCGCACGTATGGCACATCCGATTGAAGTACCGTGCGAGCTTCCTGCAGTCATTGCCCAGCCTGCTCGTGCCGCTGTGCATGTCCGTCGACCTGCCGATGAAGCAGCCATGACTCCAACCAAGCACGTTGCCCCTGACAATCGCTGTGCGGTGGAATTGAACGAGCCGCAGCATGAAGGCAAACCGGTCTACCAGTTCCACCACAAGCAACCGGACGGAACAATCTGGAATCACGAAAATGAGTACATTTGTGCAGAGGACCTCCAGGCGTATATCGTACAACAAAACAGCGATGTATTTACCGGATTGTGTCCACTAAACGATCACTGCAAGGCACGTCTGTACCCTGAAGAAATCGAGGATATTATCGAAGCGAGTGTATGGAAACGATACCAAGAAAAGTTCGATGAACATTTTGCCGAACCTGCAGCAATGGCGGGTGGTGGCAGGTCGTCCGGTATTTTCTACAAGATTGACCCTAGTGAGATCGGGTGTTTGCTTCCGCCAAAGAAAAAGGCAGGTCGTCGGACGTACCGCAAGAAACAGAAGAAGACGCGTGGAAAGAGTCGGGCTAGGAAAGTGTAATCTGCTGCGTGCGCGGCAAACGACGGCTCAAGACATCGCGCTTGGTACCGCCCACAGACATGTCGTCTCCCTCCTGGATTCCCTCAATGGCGCGCAGGGCTTCGGCTACACGCTCCGGCTGGTCGGCAAACTGCAAAAAGAGCTGTTGACGGAGGGTTGACCGCTTCAAGGCCGGACGCACAGTACGCTCGGACCGGGTGATGGTACCGACGGCTCCCTCAACTAAAAAGTTATCGAGATTGTTCCCCTTCATGAACTCCAGAACTGTGGCACCCAGCCTGGTCTTGCGTTCACGAATTTCCTTGGCCTGCTTCTGGAGAGTCCGGAGCTCATCGTCTGCAGCAATCCACTGACGGAGCGTATCGCGGATCTGTTCAACCTCCATTTACTGTCTTGTCTGTTGTCGCGAGTAAACCGCATAGATTTTCATTCTTTCAGGTGAAACCTTTGCCATCCGGAGTCGTCTTGCTACCCGTTCACGACGCTGGATTTCGCGCGCTACGCCTACAAGTATGCAGATCAAGACTGCGAGGCCTCCAAGGACACCCCCGACCACAGTGAAGGTCGTAGTTTGAGCCTGTGACTGAATTGCACCAAGATCCACAACCGTCCGGGGTGTTGGCGTCATACTTGGCGTTGCAGAAACTGTCACTGAAGCAGACGGTGTTACAGACGAAGTCACGGACAGTGACGGTGTGGCTGTACTTCCGTTGGACATGGATGGAGTCGGGGTCATGGACGGTGTCAACGACAAGGTCGGGGTCATGGACGGTGTCGAAGAACTCGTGCGCGAAGGCGAGGGGGCTGCTACAATACTGAATTGTGACGATGTAAATGTTGTTGTGTCGACCCGAATGACTACTGCATAGCGCGTACCTCCAAATCCGGGATTGAACGTGGAGGGACACAGGTACTGGACGGTATTGTTCGTATCCGGAACAAATGTCGTATTCAAAGGAGTTCCAACTGTTGTTACTCCGCCGAACCCAGTGCTCTGAATGGAAATGAGGGACTGGTTGCTCGTTGCGTTCGAGACGAGGTATGTAATTGAAAAATTCTGCCCGCATGTTGAGGGCTGCGTAACCCATGCAGTAATGACTGCACCAAGTGTAGCTAGGAGGCGCATTATACCTTACTTCGGCCTTTGGTTATGTGCCTTGTACGCAATATCACCTCCGGCCTTGATCTTGAGTGTGGAGCTGAACAGCTTGCGATCCGTTACAGCCGTTGTGGTGTTCCAGACCTTGATGATGTGAAACTGCCCCTTGGGACTGACTGTCACTCCGGCGATGCAGTCATTGTTGCTCTTGAGAATTGAATTGACGAAACAGTGTGCCATGCAGTCGACGAGCACTGTATGCGTATCGGACGCATCCACCTTCATGGACCATGCGCCACCCTTGTCGTTCTCCGGCGCATCCCACAGGGGTGGGATCCCGGTTTTCATGAAGAAGAACATGCCGGATTCCCACACATCCTTGGGAATGCCGTCAATGACTCCCCAGAACTCATCGACGGTCTTGATCTCGTACACCTTGATGTAACTGTTGAGGGAATAGTTGCTGTCGTTGGGATCGTGATACCAGAGAGTCCACATTTTTGCCACACGGTACTCTTGTATTCGTTCGTCGGATTCCGTTTTTCGCAAAAACGAAAGTTGTCGCCCTAGAAGAGTAGAAGAGGCGTGGCACAAATGGACATCACTACCCTTTACAGTGCCCGGGCTCTTCCCAGGGAACCTCTCGCAGACATTTCCAACATCCTTTCCAAGCTCAAGACGTCATTCCGCCCCATCCGTCGCCCCGTCGTTCTCCGCCGCGAGTTCCATCCCCCACCTGCAGAAGTGGCTCTCAATTGGCGCGACAATGTACTTGTCGAAGTCGTCCGCAAGGTCCGCGAGAAGGACGATCCGGATTACGATGAGATCAATGCCGCCATCAACAAGGTGTCCAAGCAGAACTATGCAAAGATCGTCGAGTCGATCATGATCAAGCTGGCCGCGCGCGACGCCATGTTCCGCCTGCGCATCACCACCCTGCTGTTTGATCGCGGGATCCGGCAGAATTGCTTTGCACCCATTCTCGCGGATGCGTACCGCGACATCACCAAGGCCCACGAGGATGCCCGCCAGGATCTCGTGACGCAAGTCAAGATGTTCGACACCTTGTACGACATGAGCAAGGTTGTCATTGTCCCACCTTCAACGGATCCGGGGTTCAATGACGCAATCATCGCCTGGACCAAGCAGAAGGAAACCAAGCGTGGCTTTGCCGTCTACACATCCGAGCTCTTTACGCGCGGGCTTCTGGCAGACGGCATCATGCAGTCCATGGTGGCGCAGGTTATCGAGGACCTCAAGGAGAGTATCGCCTTGCCAAAGACACCGCCGGGCGAGGAGCATGTGGATCATCTGGTTCGCTTCCTGTTCGCCATTGCGCCCAAGGTGGCGTTTATCAAGCCGCTGGTCACGGACATTCTCAAGATTCCCCGCCCGAACACGCCGAGCCTGACCATGAAGTCCCGATTCAAGCTCGAGGATTGTCTCAAGGCATAGACAATGCCGTGTCCTGCACCGGATAGCGATTTGTCCACGCTCGTAAAATTGAAATATACCAACAAATTGACGAAAGATGTACTGGAGAACTCGTTGATTGTCTACAAGGGGTGTTGGAACGACGACAATGCACAGCTTGAAAAGTATGCTATAAAGTACGAAGATCTTGATTTTTACGTAACACGTGCATTTGCCAATTCTAAAGGAATCGATACAGATCCTTCTCCACCCCCTTCTCCTCTACGCCCAGTACAGCAGGGAGGACGAAGGAAGACTCGCAGGAGGAGGATTGTCTCGAGGCATAAGTAATGGAGATTCCGCCCGATCACGAACTCGTTATCGTCTGCCACTGCAGACCCTGTCGACGCCCGAAGGGGTACGTTCCAAAATACGAGAATGAAGGAGACGATCTGCTCGACATTGTAGAGGATACAGCGGACCAGGATGCAATTCGTACAATTAGTGATGACGCGCATTTTGTGGATGTGAGCTGCCCCGACGCGTCCTTGGAACGAAATAAATGGTCTGATGTTCCGGATGGTACAATCCAGATTGTATGGGGCAAGGCATGCCCCGTGTATCCGGCATTCAGTGCAGGATTGTACTGGGACTTGCAGGATAAAACGTACAAGCAACTGGATCCGAGTCTCTCAATTGAAACCGTAAAGGATATTCTTGACAATTCGTACCCAAAACTGAAACCCGGAGGCATGGTGGTGTTCCCTTTATTTCAACATATGGTCCGCGAAGCGTACGATAAATACAATCCGGGTCCGCAGTGGAGGATGGTGGTTTCAGAACACTTTCCATTCTTGGTGAAGAAATCGAATACTTTTCCCAAGGCCAGTGGCGGGGTCATTGTCTTTACAAAAGTGCCCGCAGGTGGACGTCGGCGCGGCAGGAAGACTCGTAGGAAGACCTTGCGAAAGAGAAAATGAGCAAGATTCCTTCCCCGACCGTCCTCGCCCATGCCGCAAAGCTGGCAATCACAGAGGATCGCCCCATCTATCTGGATTACTACAATGACAGCATCGAGAAGAAGTGCTGCATTGGTGTTCGCGAGGAGGACAAGTGCCTCATCAAGTCCAACACGGAGTACACGTCGAGCATTGTCACCATCACCCGCCTGAAGGAGGAGGGTGTTTTCATCGTGCTCACGGAGAACTCCCTGTACATTGTCTCGAGCGACATTCCTATCAAGCGCATCGTGACGCCGTCTACAGAGACAAGTTCGTAAAAGACAATGGAGTTTCCACCACCGCATCGTATTCTTTTTGAATGTTTGAATGACCGAAACACCCGCGCCTACTGGCAGGATGTGAAAACTACATACGCGGACCGGTGTGATTTTGAAGAGATCGAGGCCACGGAACACAATTCAGTCGAGGAATTCTCGGCTTGGTTGACCCAGTGGCTCTCCTTCGCTCCTACACAACCTCACCGAATCCGGCTTTTGATGATTTGGCATGCCCACTTTTTGAGTGCAGCGTGCCAGCAAATGATGCGTCGATCCCTCGAGACTCGATCCTTCAAGTGTAGAGTCTGGTTTCATCTCGAAGAGCCGACACTGCAGCATGCGATTGTGAGCAGATGCGTTGTGACCCGAATGCCGCAGTATACGCATACCCCGATCGTGCATGGAACGCTCGATACGGCCCTGTGGGATGACCCAGTCGCTTACGAAGTCGCGCTCTCTAGTAAACAATGAGGGTATTCACGGACGGCTCCTGTACGGCAAACGGTCAGAAGGGCGCCAAGGCTGGGTATGCCGTGTGGTTCCCGGACCATCCTGACTGGGCCGAGTCTCATCGTGTCCCCGAGACCCAGTCGCAAACGAACCAGCGTGCCGAGCTGTCGGCGATCCACCGTGCGGCCCAGATTCTGGATTCCAAGGGGTGTGACGAGGATGTGACAATTTATACGGACTCTGCATACTCGATCAGCTGTTTGACCGAGTGGTTCACGGGTTGGGTTGCAAGGAACTGGAAGACAAGTGTGGGCAAGGATGTCTTGCACCGGGACTTGATCGAAGAGACAGCGACCCTGCTGTCCAAGCGCAAATCGTACAAGTTTGTGCATGTCAAGGCGCATACTGGCAAGTCGGACGACTTGTCGAAGCAGAATGACATTGTCGATCGGATGGCGCGTGAATCCGTGGAGGGACGCAAGATTGTTCTGCCGACAGTGTCAACGGATGAGATTGCCCCGGGATGTCCACTGAACATCTTGGGCCCATCGATTGCCCAGACGGTTGTTCTCGATTGGGTCAAGACGCACCTCGATCAATTTGACACGGACATGGTGAACAAGCACATGATGAAGCTCTTTGCAGAGGCGTGCAAATCAAAGAAGGTTAACTTGACAAAACACGTGTCTCAACGCACGACGATGCTTCGCGCGGAGGTTGAAACCGTTTTAATCGAAAAGGTTGTAGTAGAGTAAATGAGCATCCCGGTTACTGTCATTCAGTTTTCGTCGCCCACGTGCGCACCGTGCAATCAGATCAAGCTGGCAATGGATATCATGAAGGAGGAGTGCAACGGCGTCGTGGCCTGGGAGTCGGTGAATGTCCAGCAGGACGTGGCCGGACTCGTTGGTCGCCTGGCTGTCACGTCATGGCCAACTATGGTGGTTCTGGTTGGTAATAGCGATTTCGGACGTGTGGTGGGTACGAACGTTGGCGCATGTTATGCACTCATCAAGCGTGCGGTGGCTGCTGCAGCGCCCCCGCCTACCGAGAACACCCAGTAGGTGCCCTGCCTGATCCGGAGGTATCGTCACGACGGTAGCCCCCACTCTGCGTCTGACCCCCACCAACGCCCCCGCCCGAGCCGCCCCCGCCCGATCCGCCTCCGCTGGAGCCGCCGGACCTCAATGTCGTAGCAACAGAGCTAGGCAAGTACTGGGGGGCCGAAGACTTGAAGATAGCATAGATGGCTCCGGCTGTCAACAGGCCATAGATAAGACCCCACACCGGTCCTGTTGATGGAGAGATCATGCATTTGGAGATGGAAACGGCTTGGATGGCGTACAAGGTCAAGAAGGCAACAATGGTTCCAAGCGAACTCGTCCATCCGAGATTGTCGATCAAGTCAATGACATAAAACCAAAACACGGATGCGGTCATGGTCAATGTCGGTGGAACAGCCACTGTAGTCTTGGTCTCGCCGGAAATATTGCATCCATCGTATGCGCCGCTAGGAGGGATAGCAACAGGGGGAGGAGGAGCTGCAGGAGGGGCACTGCCTGCGCGAGCGAACGCCGAGTTCAAAATACGCATGACAAATGAAAGGATCATATCAAATCCGTACCCGGAGACCGCTCCCATAACGCCCGCAAAGGTTCCGGTCCAGTACACGCCCTGGTATGTGAATGCGTCAGCCAGGACACCAAACAAGAGCAAAAAGTGAGGAATGTAGCGGAACAAGATAGACGGTTGCGCAGCTCCTACTCCTACACCACTTTGCACGACAACTACAGCAATCACTCCCGCCAGGGCAGAAAGACCTGCGAGAATGATTGATTGCCACCAATTTAGTGACCCTGATGGTGAAGCAACATTGATCGGAGGCGGCGGCATCTTGTTCTCTTTCCGATACTTGTTTTGTCTCCTAGTTGACAATGGGTGCGGCATCCTCGTGTACAACCAGAGATATTGTGGACCCATACCCGGGCAATGACGTTATCAACGGTCTTAAACGCGCAGACTCCGAAGGATGTTCTAATTGCAATCTGATTATTGATAACGGAAATACAGTTTCGACGGTAGATTTACACGTCCTTGATAAGGGTGTGCGAATCACACCCGTAATTCCATTAACTGTCACGTTCAATACCCAGCAGTACAAGATCACTGAAATTGACTTCTTCTATCCTGCGCCAATCCGAGTTGAAGGAACGAATGCAGATGCGGTTATGCTTTTTAATTCGATGGATGGCGATGGGCTCGAGCTTTTCCTCCCTTTAGCGTCATCTGTGAACATGTCCACAAATCCCTCGGATTTCCTCACGAAAATCGCCCACTCTCTTCCGGATACAACCAAAACAACAACAGTTTCATCCGTTTCAGTGGGTCAGAACTGGTCCTTGGCAGGGTTAATTAGCCCGAATGATCCGTACTTTACATGGGTCAATGCAGACTATGAACGATACGTGAAGTACACGATCCCGTGCAGCCAGCGCGTACTGGGCTGGCGGCCTCTGCGCGGACCCCGTGCGATTTACATGGCGAATCCAATTGTAGTTCCCGACAGTGACCTGGCAACCCTTCGCGCGTCGGTTCTTCGTTTGAATCCGACGGACGCGATCAAGACATTGCCATATACGTACTTTTACCCTCCGAACGAACCGTGCGCCGACTGCAAGACCCCGGCAAAGGCAACGACGTCGGCACCCTCACCCATGTCGACCGCCCTCTTTAACTGGATCATTGCCATTGTTATTGTCATCTTGTTCTGCATTGCGGTGATTGTAGGCGTTCTC
>Ga0007827_10000259_pt1 | contig 18078 bp, 28 predicted proteins | sample CryBogCBE16Jul07_FD_60332 | JGI IMG/M metagenome (GOLD analysis project Ga0007827, IMG submission 60332) | Freshwater microbial communities from Crystal Bog, Wisconsin, USA - CBE16Jul07 | ecosystem: Environmental > Aquatic > Freshwater > Lake | place: Crystal Bog, Wisconsin, USA | collected...
TTCCACTTGCATCAGACAATACTTCAGTTTCGGTCATAATTTTAAATGATTTAGGAGTTACTTCCAAAACTTTGAAGAGTTCGCCATCTCGGTAAGGATTTGTAGTATTTGTCATAATGTCAAATCGAACCAAGTTTCCAACGAACAATCCGCGTGTACTATTGGTTACAATTTCACAACTTCCTGATGAATTTTTGAATGATTTGACTTTATCGCGCAAGAATGTAGACGCTACGTTATCAAGTTTGTATGAGTCCAAATTCTGTTCACGACGAATACTGAGAAGAACATCAACTGTCATGCGTCCAGGCATTTCAATGTATCGAACTGCAAACTTACCGCTTGCAAGTTCAAATGTCTTCTTCTCTGTCTTGACACAATCATCTTTGCCTCGCCCCCACTGTTTAGCAACGATGCGTCCAAACGATAGAGAAATACGATTAAATTCGGCACGTTCTGCAATATAGCCATCATCAAACCCAAAGGTATTGTAACCGCAAAGAATGTCTGGATTTTCATCACGAATTAAACGTTCAAATCGAAGTAGTAGTTCTTTCTCAGTTTTGCAGCAAATGTATTTTACAGTTGGATCTTCCGATGGAGTTGTTTCACCAATTACGAGAACAAATCGATCTTCCGATTGAAGCATACTATCACTCCAACGCAAACTTACACCAATTTGAATGATTTCATCGGAAGAGTTGGAAGCCATCGGAAACATACCAGACTCAGAGTAGACTTCTAAATCATAGGATGCTACGAGCAACGGAATCGTGATCTTTGAATCGGGAATAATTCCTTGGAAGTTTACAGTATAACAAATATCTACATTCATGTCTTCACCAGGATCACTGCGTTCACCTTCAAATTTGAAGGGTGATGCTGGGCTAATATCAAGAATATGAAAGAGACGAAGTAGAGGTGGTAGATTTGTCTCGTATACCATGCGATCCATTCCTTTAGCGGCTTTAGATACACTCTTAAAGAGCCAAATTGCAGGAGCAATTACTTTCCAAACTTTGATAGGAGCAAGACCTGAAAATCCATTCATGGCATCTAGTTTTGTTTCTTCTAGAAATCGTAAATCTGTAAAAGATAGCTTCTTATCAGAATAATCGTTATACGCCTTTTCAAGTTTAGCTTTCAGTGTTGAAGGAGTATCACCTTCTTTATGCTGAATGTAAAAGTACGGACAAAATCCTGTTATGCGTACTCTTCCAATTTCTCCTTCTTCATTGCGACCGTATGCATCTACGATATACTTGCCTCTGTCATCGGATTCAATCCAATCACACGGTTGGAAGAATACCATTGTTGGATTATATTTGCTTCTGTTGAATCTTATTCGTTTTTTATATGAACGATGTGTAAAGAGATGGCAACAAACGCCGGTCTACCGCAATTTTATGCCAACACGCGTCAAGGAGAAGAACCTCGTCATCTAAATGCCGATTCAAAGTCGTGGTTTCCGTTTTTTCCTGACACGGCTGCACCACCCACTTCCGATTATCGTGGCATGGTCCCCCGTGGTAACTTTGGTAATACCAAGGAAGGTGGCTCAGGAATTGATATGCATTCTGATCTACTTTGGGGTGCCCCGGGTACTGCTCGTAGCAAGGGTGGTAAACAGACATTCGCTCGCCCGTTCGCCACTACACCTTTTCTAGGTCTTGGTACTATCGAAGGTATTGATGATCAGAGTCGTGTTATGTTTGGCCATGCGACGGCAAATCGCAAGTCGATTCAGACTGTGACGGACAAACAGTTTCCTGTGTTTGAACCTTTGATTGCAGAACGGGCAGCTGACATTCCTGAGAATAATTATTTTGTAGAACCGTTTCTCCGCGGTGGACTGGTCTCGAGACTGATACCTCGCGTGCGAGTCGACTTGACGAAGTAGAATACTGGTTAATAGTTGAATCGGGGCGTGCGTCCATTTGCTTATCAAGAACTTTCATTGTCTCACGTATTTTTTCAAGTTCGGAACCAACTTCATCTAACACACGTTTCTTTTTAGGAGGTAACTCTGTCTTGAAAAGAATCTTATCAACTGCTAGGGTTACATCACCTGTTTGTTCAAATACTTCTATGGCCATATCGGATGTACAACCAGTAAGTGTACAAATCATATCAATCTGTTCCTGCATATTTTATTGTTTCAAAGTAAATAGCATGAAGATTGAATTTATCGAGGCTCTATGTCCTCCTGCATTGCTATACCTTCTGTATAGCACCATTCATGTTGCGTTTGATGTTTCGCTAGGGCTATATGCCACTGCTCTTATCAAGCTGGTTATGGCTATTGCTGGTGTAGTCATCCTCGATGCACTTTGCAGTGTCGAATTAGGTGTTGTGTCGTGGGCTATCATCGTGACTCCTTTCATCATGGTTGCACTTGCATCGTCGATTTCTCTAGGTCTAGGTCTAGATCGCATGATGGCGAGTGCTATGCGCGAGGGCTTTTCTACACCGCTTACGGCCGATAGTAGCAAGAATCGCGATAAGTTCGTGACACCTTTAAAGGATGAAGATGCGTTACCTGTACCGAGCACTTCTATCTTTTAAATATAATGATATTGTATCCTGTTTATCTTCAACTTTTTAAGCTGAAGAATATAATTCGCGATATCTTTTGCCCTGTGCGATCTCAAGAAGATATCGAAGTTAAGAAAGTTCCTTGGTTATGGATCGGTGCCGAAGTTACTGCCGGTAACTTTTTGAGTGTTACCGAAATTGTTAATGAACATGTTGAGGTTGGTAGTACTGTGGATATAGAATTTTTAGAATCTGTTACAAATTTAACAGATGTTATTTCTTGGAAATATTTGGACGGACAAACGTTAAAAGAAGAGGAATTCCCTCTAACTGGAATAGTAATATAGGAATGATCCCTGAAAGTTCTGAAATAAAAAAAAGATTAAGGCCTGAGCAGACAATACATTTTGTATTGTATCCTCAGAACTATTTTGAAATAGCAGAAGAATTTATACGTCTTTCAAATTTATTTGTCAAAGAATCTTTTTTTGAAAAAGTTTCACTTTGGGTTGAAATGGTTATAAGTCCATTGATTAGTTTATGTATGTCAATATATTCAAAAACTCCACCCAGTTTCTTTAGTATGATAAGTCTTCAAAAGTGTTTTCAATTATGGCAAGATTGGTTCGAGTTTAGACGATTAGCTATAGTGGTACGCGAATGGACGAATATTGTTCGTGCCGTTGGTGGACCTTTTATTTCAACAAATGACGCAAAGTATCATATTTATGTATATGCGGATGGAATGCAAAGAATTCACAACGCGTTAACCCTGAGCCGGAGGAGCTTCACCAAAGAAAGTGCTAAACGTATTTAGAAGTTCAGCACCCTGTTCAATCGCAGGCTTCATTTCAGCTAGAGACCCCATTAATTCTTTTTGTAACTGAAGAAGTTCCTTTGTATCCCGTCGCATACCACCAATTTGCTCAGGACTTAAATTACGGTAAGCATGTAGAATTGTAGTACCAATATCTACATGTGGATCATCGGTCTTAGGCGGAGCCGGATCAGGAGTCTTTCCCTTCTTGGGTTTAGGATCGTCTTCCTCGTTCTCAAAGTGCTCTTTGGTAACCATTGAAATTAGGTAAACAACAACAAGACCCAGAACAACTGAGAAAGTATGGTTCATCTGAAGACCATATTTGCCAACTAGATATGCAAGAACAACCCATACAAGCATTGAACCTAACTGACGCTGAACAAGAAATATGGCAACCACGATAAATAAGACGCCGGCCACAAGTGTATCCATTATTTAGATTAAAGAATCAAATTTACTTAGCAGGAGCAAAGCTTTTGAAGTCGCCAGGATGGGCACCGCCATCATTCCAAGCACCATGAGCAGCTGAGCCACCACCAGGTCCCTTCGTATCTACGCCGCCGTAATTAGCCATACCTCGGTAGCCCGTTCCGCCGAAGCTAGCAGATACAGCACCATACTGACCACCGCCACGGTGCTTACGGCGTGTTACCTTACGACTCTTCTTACCCTTACGGCGACGAGCACCGATCATTGCGTTACCACCGCGAGTGTTGGTTTGTCCCATCTCTGAACCAGTAGACCATGCCATAGCACCGGGGGCAATGGCGCCCGAAGCACCATAGAAACCACCCTTCATTGTGCGACGCTTTTTGTGGTGAGTACGCTTCGTGTGTCCCTTGCGGTGCATTTACTCTACCATGGGAATGTTTTCTGCAACTGACCATGCTTCTCCCATTTTTACACATTTACAATCAAACTCATCTCCCTTTGAACGCAGATAGAATGATGTAGCGATATCGGGTACTTTCAAAAATCCAGTAAATGGTACACTTTCGTAACAATCAGGCAAATTCATTTTGACAAAGTGAATAAGTTCTGACCCATCGCATTCTACAAAATAACCCGGTTTTGCTACTTCGACCGGATGTTCTTCGTATCCTTTGATCGGTATTCCCGCTGCGTCTGATTTGTGAATAAATTTGACAGTTCCTGGAACATGAGACGTAAACATAGGTAGAAATGTTTTAAGCCAGGTATATCTCTGCTCAAAAGTTGATGTGGCAAAAATACAATTTGAGTTGTACATCCAAATATCTGAAATTACAAAATCAAGTGGACCAATCTTTTCCGCTCGAAAAAATGTGTCACCACAGATACGTTCATCTACAATACAAGGTAGTTTCTTACTTTCAGTATTTGTTACCCACAAACATGTAGGGATATCCTTTTCATATGTCAAAATTAGCCAACCACTTATTCCTTTTGTTTGTGGAACCCTGAATGTTTTAAGTTCCTGTGGGACGGGTTTCTTGAAGACCAGGCGGTAGTTCGGGGTCCAGTCGTAAAGAGTCTGAAGCCGGCTTGCGAGGCTCATACTCTGGCAATTGTATAGAAGGAGGAGGCTGTGTTAAAACAACCGGAGGCGGAGCAGGAGCCTGTTGTTGAACAACAGGTTCAGCAAACTGAACACGTTGCGGTTGTACCGGAGCGTCGCGGTATATGATTCGCGGTTCGGGAGGATATAGTACTCGCGTTACAAAGAAGGCAGTGACTTGAAGAACTGCCATGACTAAAATGGTAGCCAGAGCTGTATAAAATAAATCACTAATTTCCATTTCGCTTTATTCAACCAAAAGGTTTCTTAAGAATGAGCAAATACGCGATGGAACCTATTGTAGTGATTGAAGAAGTCAAGGTGAAGGTTGAACAACAGGTTGAGACTAAGATCGAAGAGATAGTTCCTAAGGTAGAAGAGAAGGTTGTTGAACTAACAACAGTCGCGCTCGATAAAACACAGGATGTTGTTAGTAATACTACACAGCAGGTATCAGATTCTGTTACAAAAGCTGTCGAATCAAGTGCAGTTGTTCAAAAGGTAGAATCTCTCATTGAGTCCAGCCCTCAAGCCAAGGCCGCCGTCGAGAAACTAGAGGCTGCGCTTGTTAAGGAAGTCGATGGTCGCATGTTTACTTGCTGGTGTTTCTGCTGGTGGTCACTGAAACTAAGTCGTCAAGATCCTCGGAAAGTTCCCGCCACATTGTCTGAGAGTACCAGTGTATCTCAATCTCTTCCCAGTGCGAAGGTACCGGAATGGTCGCCTCACAAGGCTGTTGCTCCATCTTCGTGACATTATTGTCGAGAAAAAAACGTCGTCGGACGCGGAGTTCGGGTATATAAGACCAACCGTCGTTGCACCATAAAATTTGAACAGATTGAACTAAAGTAGCTTTCTGTTTAAAATCAGAGGGAAAGGGTTTTATTACCACTTCCATTACTTACAAAACTAGGTTTAACAGGTAAGCCCATTTTTTGACGCAGTTCGTCGCAGTGTTGAATAATTTCTGCGAGAATCAATGTATCATAAATTGAATTATGAAGTGATGTTGAAACAGGTTTACGATGAAACGCAAATTCGTACAATTCACTCAATTTCGGCCAACGCGTTCCCCATTGACCAGGTAATCTGCAAAGATCAGTGGCCAATTTCATTGTACATTTGCGACGATACTGAGTGTCATTTACCATAATACCCAAATCCCACCGATACGCATTCATCAGAACATTGAAATCAAAATCCATATTGTGGGCCACTAAGTAGTCATATTTCTGATTTGTAAACTCAGCCATTGCTTGAGAAAGAGGTGTTCCGTTATTCATTGCAAAATCATGAGTAATGCCATGAATTTTAGTTGAATCAGAAGGAATTGTCCATCCAGTAGGCTGAATTGTAAATGAACGTCTTGCTTCGATCTTATTGCTTTCTACATCCAAAATCACCCAAGAAATGGACACAATGTGTGGCCAGTTATTGGGTCCATTGACTGCTTGTACGTTACGATTTACCGGAAGGCCAGTTGTTTCGGTATCGAAGATAAGTAGCTTCATTTTATTAGTTTACATGTATCTATCTAAACTTTATCCGTTTTATGAAGATGCATGCATTATGTAATAGCTAACAAGACCAAAGACAGCTGAATGAACTAGTAGTCCATAGTTTGTAGGGCAACCAGACTCAGCCACCTTGAACCAATATGTCATTGACGGCGCAACAGTTTCCACAAGACCACCGATTAGCTTATCAACCATCTTGTACGTGAACGGAGAGCTCACAACATAAAAAAGCAACGTCATTGCAGCTGCATGCTGAAACTTACGGCTAAACATTATTACTTTCATAATATTTTAAACGGGCGGCTCTCAGTTCTTCGGGAGTCTTAGCGAGTACCTTTTCGGTTTCAACAATATTTCCTTCTAGTTGACACATAGATGTCCATTCTTCTTTTGTGATATTTTGCAGTGTTTTCAAACAGATTGAAATATCTTTGGGAGTTTTCTTTCCCATATGGCGAGTATAGTCACATGTTGTCATGACAATATATTTCTCATATGGACCCGTTCGCATACACAAGGCATAGAATGTTGATAGCTGTTTCCATGTAAGGATGTTCTTTTTAACTGAAACGTGTTTTTTATACTTGCATTGAACGGCAATAAACTTACCTTGATGTTGACATACAATATCAATTCCAAAGTCTTGACGTTTCAAACTAAGTTGAACTAAAATTTCGTCAGGTACATCTTCAAGACGCCATACAGACTCGTATTTTTTTACAAATTTGAGATACAGAACACAGAACTCTTCAAAGATATCTCCACGTATCTTTTTGTTTTCACGCGTTCGCATTTCAGTAAATGTATGCGCTGGTTGTTCATACCATTTTTGACAGTCAGAAAGAAACTCATCAAACAAATTCTGCGGAGTTTTCAGCAAAATTTGGTGTAGATGTTCTTTCATGGTTTGATTCATTTGACATTAGTTATCATGATTTCGTTTTTAATTACTTGCGCATCTTGCCAAGCTTCTTTAGTACGGAGCCAGCCGTATAGAAAACGAGAAGGGCACCCATGACCGTGTAGACAACCGTCGTGGAATCACGCGCACCCTGCATGAGCTTAGGAACCTCCTGTGTGAGAAGGTAGACACCAAGACCGAGGAGGGCGAGCTTGAGGAGAAACTTGAACATTTATACTTTTAAGCTAAGAAAAAGTCTTTTTCGTTTGGATGATGGCAAGTATCCATGAAGGAATATTGACTACAACATTTTGAACAGTTGCTAAATCGTGGGGGACGGGTGAATGTATATCAATTGTGGTGCTTTCGCAAACAAACACAATCGCACTAATCAAAAAACACAAACGTTGTTTCTGTAACGCAGGACTCCAACGTAGACAATGAAGCTTAAAAACTGCATCTATATAAGGTGCGAGAACTCCAGCTTGAACTGATTTTTTAGATGCTTCAATAACAGCCTCCCAAATCATCCAAATAACTAATGTCGAATAGACTTGATCAGAATATAGATTGGGTCTACTCGCACATACAAGTTGAGTCTTGTTTTGCTTCTTAAATTGACTTGAGTATTTCAAAATCCAACCACACCAATACAGCGCACGTGTTACATCACGAGTCTCGCCTCTCAGACAATATACAAGTTCGTTAAATGGAATATAAATTTCAAGTGGGTCATCATTCTTTGCAAGTTCACGACCGTAATTTGCAGACGGTGATTTCAAATTTTCTTGAATGGTTAACGGAAGAAAATCGTGTTCTGGTTTAATTTTAGGCATTGTAGGTAATTTATGTTTTCTACAAAGTGCTAATGTAGCCGCTGCCTCGCAAATAATTGTTCGAACTTCTGGGTTATTACGTATATCAGTCATATGCATTACGGAATATTGAGATTCATATGGTGCAAACTTTTCATACATCTTGATCAAATATAAAAATGAATTAGGAGCCGCTCGGTTAATATGAATTGCTGCAGATTCAAAAAGAGTTTGCCACATAGAATGGACTAATCCAGAACAAAGAAGTTCAAGAGCCCAATAACATGCGTAATCAGCATGACCTAATTTTACATTTTCATTCAAGACTTTATATACGTGCTGTCTCAAATGTCCAGAGAAAGTAAATTTCTGGAAATCTGCAACGGTTCTCGAATCAATTACGTTCATTAAACTTTACTTATTTTGAAAAACTATTGAAAGTAACTCGCGACAATTAAGAACGAGAGGGCCGTGTCGATAATCAATTCTTTTTACTATTTCTTTACACATTCTAATTAAAAGAACCATATCTGGATCCATTACTTACTAAAATAGACTAGATACTGGTATTCTTTTCCACAGCGAACTAGATCAACTGTTTCTGTGTGACGGAATCCACTTGACTTGATTATGTTTATCATACGCTCTTTGGACGGCATAACCCAGTGGTGTTTATTCTCACGATACTTCTTACCGTCGTTATGATCCTTATCGTAATAAGTTAACGTCTCATTAAAAGTGGTAGTATCTTCATCCTTCTTTTTGTTGAAACGACCAAGGTACTTGAATTTGTCAAAATAAATAGCAGAATCTGTTTGGCGCTCGTATGAATACTTCTGTAGCGAAAAGGCAGCAAATGGACTCGCTAAGTTCAGAACGGGATCAAACTTATCCGGATCAACCATGTGGACTACAAAGAAACCACCCGGCTGCAACCATGCATATGCATTGTCCGATAGTATCTTAGGATTCTCGAACATATAAACTGAGAAGTTTGTCAGAATGCAATGAGTCACTGACTTCTGAGGAAATAGTTGGATGTGTGTTACATCTCCTTTCTTGAACGTGGCACTTGGACAATTCTCTCTTGCTTTTGTCAACATGCTTTCGGAAATATCAACGCCAGTATATTCTACGCCCAAGTTCTTGAACCAGCAAGCGTGAGGTGCTGTGCCGCAACACATATCGAGAACCTTTACCGTTGCAATCGGCCAATCAGCTAATGAGACGTCTTGAATTGATACTTGTTCGTAGTCATTCTTCTCCTTTGAGTGCCAAAGTGAATCATAAATTGCAGCATATGTATCGTCGTACATTTCAACCGGATCTTCATGAGTTACGCTTCCACCATCTTCAAATCCTTCAATTGATGTGTACCACGTGGTGATGCTGTACATCAGAAAAATTAATACAGCAAGAAATAGATACGCTGTTTCCATTATATTATGGTTAATAAAACCTTACATTTGGGCTTGCGAAACGGATTCTAAAAAGTCAGATTAGGAAATAGCAGACGGCTAACGCTGTCTGGTTAGAGTTTGATCGACTATAAGTGCATTGACAAGTGTACTGAGTGGAATTTGAATCATATAGGAAGGTAGTTTAGCGGCTACTGTGAATATATGAGAGAGACTAGAGGTTTTGTAGAAAATCATAGAAATATTGCGGGGAGGTGCAATATGTGGGTGTAATGTACACATAGGGTTACGTAACGAGGTAACATAGTATAATGCAAGGAGGAGCATTGTATACAAAAATTCTCAGACTAGAGTGAATTTTTGTTTTTTGGTCGTAAAACTATGTTATCGCGCTTCGCAAAACGGATGTAAAAAAATCAGATTAATAGATGGCAGAGCAACTAACAGGTTGCTTGGTTTCTCAATTATCGAACAGCTGTTAACTGGCCGATGTTTTAGAGAATAAACGGAACTACGGGACCGAGATTGAAGTGCGCAAACATAACAATTTCAAACGCGGAGTACACTGTCATGCGAAGGAGGTGCATGATGGTATAAGAGGACAAATCTTGTAAGGAAAATTATACGAGTAAACGAAAGTGAACTTTGTGGACAAGGAATTGTTAAAGTATGATTTGGATAGTAAACGATACTACAGATTGCAGAAGACCACTAAAAGAGTGGCTGCAATGACTGGGTGATCTAAATATTCCAAGTTAGAAACAACATAATCCAATACACATTGATCAGGATTGATAAAGTATAACTATTACAAATTAATTGAAAATAAATACAGATTAAACGTATTTATGAATAGATTACGGAGTAACGGAGGTCGGTTTAGCTGATCACGAATGTATGCGAGGTAGGTGCATGCGAGGGGAGTTTAGTGTATAACAGTACGCTAACGTATGGATATGATGATATACATATGTTAAAAACTAAGAGTTACGAATACAGGAGTAACATAGTATTATGCGGGGAGGTGCATAGTATCAAAAACAAGAACGCTTAGCGGTGTTCAAGTTTTTGCCTTTTTACCTCCAAGTATACCAGACTGGGGAGGATATATATAGGTAATGATCTTTCTAAACAACAGATAGACTACGTATAATCCAAGGACACCAATAATACCATATAGCAAATAGAGTATCCAATCAAATTGGGGAGTCGGTGAGCCTTTTATTTCAGTAAGGCGATTCAAGACATCTGTATCTACCTTTTCCTTTCCTGTTTCTTTGTTTAAGAATGCTAACTCTTCTTGGTCACCTACTTCTTGATTTTTCAATGTAGCCGCTAGGTTGACAAATACATCTTGTTCCTTTTTTCTTTTTTTCAATTCATTATACTGATTCGAATACTGAGTGAGAACTGGTTCTATATCCTTCTTTGCAATATTGTCTTTTTCAGTTGCTAACCAGGCATTGCCTTCTAGCAACGTATAATATGCCACTCGAGCCTTCTCATAACCTTCGGGATCAGAATCTTTAGTTATAGTAGCTGTGTCCAGCGCTGTCTTCAGACCATCTAATTGTTTCTGTCTCTGACATGCCATATCACAAACTGGAGGCAATGGAGTTCCAGATTGAACTGGAGAAGTTTGAGATGGCGGTGAAGATGGAGCTGATGGTTGATTGCCCATTATTAGGTGTTCCGGAAATTATATAGTAAGATCCTGTAATTAGAACGACAAATGCGGCAAAATGAACTAGAGAACCAAGACTTGATCCAAAGTAATAGATAACAGCTACAGATGCAACAAGAATTAATAATTGTTGTATAACTGGACCTGTTTGACTTAGCTGGTCAATTATAGACTGAGAATCTGCGATATTACCTTGTAAGTGTGCAATTGTGTTTCTATTTTGAGCAAGCTCGGTCTTAGTTCCACCAAATGCTTTCTTAAAAAATCCAACCACATCTTTTACTTGCTTATTTACAGTCATAACTGTAGTTTGGTTGTTGTAATCGGATTCTACCTTTTTAACGGTAAGATCACGCTGTTGATCTAAATTCGAAAACATTGTACCGGCTGGCGCAGGTGTTTTCACAAGTGTATTGATTTGTTGTGTGATTGTGTCGTAGTCCGACATCCTCTTATCTAATATGTCTTCAAAAAACTTAACGAGATGCCCTTGGATAAGAACGGGCGAATCGGGTTGACATCATCTCCACGCTGCTTCGGGTAGTCTGCAAACGCAGGTTTAGGATGCCCACTGCGAGTAGCGTCGACTAGTTGAGCCTGTTGACGACGCATTGCCGTAATGAAGGATGCATCCGTACCAGGACCTTTCTGGACGCCATTTTTTACATTAAACGACACCTTAGAACTTGACATTTATTTATATGTAATAAAATGTAATGGACATCAAAAAGTTTCAAGATTCTCGGAACACAAAATTATCCAATTTCGAGAAACAGTATGCGTCATTAAAAACACAATACTCTGCTGCATTAGCGGCAGCAATAAATGAACCAGATCTTACAAAACGTGAACCTCTTGTTCAGAAGGTTCTTTCGGTGAATGGTGAAATGTCAGCAGCTGTAAAAGACATTATGTCTTCTCTCAATGAAGGGACTGAGAAGTTTAGCCCTAAGACCCTTACTGATTTAACGAATGATTTAATTCAATATCAAAAAGAATACAATGAAATTATGGAAAGCAAAGATAAACTACAAACATTAAAAATTATACAAAATACAACAACCGATAATTTAACAAGTGCTGAATGGATGTATAATTTTTATTTGTTTGGACTTATTGCATTAATATTCATTGTTATTTATTTAGTTTTTAGTACACCATCTCAGAGTATATTTAGTAGAATGGCAGCAAGTGTGAGCGCTCCAGCAGTAACATAGTATGGAGTATAATTAGGAGCTACTGGTGCAGCAGCTTGAGGAACTAGACGCATTTTTGCAGCTTCAAGTTCATCATGACCGGAAACAACATTTCTTTTTGCATCCATAGTTTTAGATTTTAAATCACGAAGCTTACCTTCTGTGCCTGACTTATAAAAATCTGAAATTGTTTCAGTCTGTGAATCAACTTCGGATTGCATTGAAGCAATAATGTTATCTAATCCTTCTTTTGCGGATTCATAGGCCGTTTGGTATGCAGCTCCGCCAGTTGTTGCATATTGTAAAAAATTGTCATGATAGCTACGAGTTAATGTGGTAAACTGGCTATCCATTATATTTAATGTTCGTAAACATTTGCCAAGCAATAACGATAGTGTACGTTTGTTGCAGATGCTTCATCTAGACCCGTTATTTCAACTAGATCACCTGGACGCACTCCAATCCACTTTCCCATGGCGTCTTGTGAGTCAATCCATGGACATTCGATCGGATCTTTGATGTTATATTTCTTTATTACTGCAGCTCGCTCCTCCTGAGGAAGAATACGATGTTTAGGTACATCACGGTGACGAGGAATATCAATTTGTAGCTTGCGAATTTCAAATAACTGAACAAGCATATTTTCAGGTTTAGCAATGTAGTCACGAAGAAACGCAAGAACTGTCTCAGATGACTTGGACAGTGTAACCACAATCATTCCATGCGTGTGTCCATTATCAGAAGCATACGTAATGAACGAAATCAAATCGTTCACACTGACACGAGTCTTGTTACCAAACACAATAAACATACCACCGAATGTATACATTGTTGTGTCATCTAGCGGAGTGCCAACTAGTTCAAACCCATCACCCTTGAATCCTCGGGCGGTAAGCATTGATTTCAAATTGTCAAGAGCACGGTCCTCGGGACCTTTGAATTTAGCAGGCTCCATACTTGTTATCAACTTGATATGAAAAAAGGTTAATCCATTTTCCACATATAGAGTAAATGAAGGATAACTGGATATATGTGGCTCTTCTTGCAGTTGTTGGATTAGTTGGGTATGTTCTTATGCAGTCAAAGGAAACATTTGTACCTGAGTTTCTAGAACAGGGCAATGTAAAGTCTACTTCTGAAACGCGTCAGTCATCTTATGCACAGAAGACGAATCACTTTGTAATGACGCCGTCTGCCATGGAGCCAGTTCCTGGCGTTGAAACACCTTTTCGTGTCAACATGCATAATTCATTTATGACTTGATTATTTATTTAAAGCTATTGCTAGCTGTTTAAATAAAAATGAGATTTCACGTGTTCTCGTTACCGCATACAATTACACGAAAGGACTATTCTGCATGCGCGTTCACCCAAAAAGTTTTGAAGTTTTGTAAAATGATGACCGAACGAGGTCATACTATTTATCATTATGGTCATGCAGACTCTGAAGTTATATGCACCGAGCATATTGCCGTAACTGATAACGAAGTTCTCGAGAAAGCATACGGAATCTACAACTGGAAGAAAAGTTTTTTCCAACACAACACAGCCGATTATGCTCATCAGACATTTAATCAGCGAGCTATTGTTGAAGTAGGTAAACGTGCTCAACTTAATGATTTCGCTCTGTGTTTTTGGGGATACGGACATCAGCCTATTTTTGAAGCACATCGTCAGTTAATTCCGGTTGAACCTGGCATTGGCTGTCCTAACAAAGTATGTACGCCATATGCAGTATACGAATCATATGCAATTATGAATTTTGTATACGGAAAGTACGATAAGTCTCCTCATTTTTACGATGCAGTAATCCCTAATTATTTTGATAAAAATGATTTTGATTTTTGCGATACACCCAAAGATTATTTTGTTTTTGTTGGTCGTATAATTGATTCCAAGGGTATTGGTCTTGCTGTTGATTTGACGAAACGAATCGGTGCTAAACTTTATGTTGCCGGCCAGGGAGATCTTGCCGCTCTATGTGGCGGAACTATTCCCGATCATGTTACTGAAATTGGGTATGTAGAACCTGAACAGCGCAAGGAACTTATGAAATATGCAAAGGCTCTAATTGCCCCCACATACTACAATGAACCATTCGGAGGTGTAACAATTGAGGCACTTTTCTGTGGAACTCCAACGATTACAACTGATTGGGGAGGGTTCGCAGAGAATAACCTACATGGGGTAACGGGATACCGTTGCCGCACGATGGAGCAATTTATATGGGCATGTAAAAATATCGATCGTATTTCTCGCCAAGATTGCCGTGACTGGGCTGTGAATAACTTTAGCCTGGAACGTGTTGGTCGCATGTACGAAGAGTATTTTAGTATGGTTCTGAAGGTTCACGATGGTTCGGGTGGATTTTACAATGAAAACCCTGGTCGTAGTGATCTAGAATGGCTAAACAGATACTACCCTACAGGATCAATACTACAGCCTCCGATGGCTTCTGAGGAAGAGTCCCAGCAGCCCGGTGTTGTAGAACTAACCCCCACGTAGATTTGAAACTTTCAATATTTTTAATAAGCCAACTCGGGTTGTGATCAACAGTTTGCTGTTGCACTTGTGACAGCTCCCAGTAGAAAATACGATGATCGTCTTCGTTATTGTATATGTCTGATCTCCACTCAGGAACAGTTCTGGTATCTGTAAAATGTTTATATGTAACAACTCCCGAATCAGTAACACCAAAGAATGATTTATACTGAGACTTGGAATCCACCCATTCAGTATAGGTTAGTTCCTTAAACTTCATTTCAACAAATTCACACTTTGAAATGTGAGTACATTCCATTTGAAGTTGCATCTGACACATGTACTGAACAGATATAGGACTGCCATCTAATACACGACTAATTGGGCATTTAATTTCAATTAGTCGATTATGCAATGGATGGTCTACATCTGCAGAGCGCAAAATACCATCAGGCGATGCTCCAAGAAATGAATGCTCTGGGTGAGGAATACATGTTGTGTCTACAATACTAATTCCGGGATTTTGAAAGCAATAAATATCCTTTGCAATTTGTTCAAACCGTGTTCCCCATACTAAAGACCGCGACCCAGATCCTTCTGATGAACGCGGTACAAGTTTTGATACTACAATTTCGTGTTTCATTGCAGGAGTCGCATCTACACATGCTTTAAAGATTTCAGATGCAGTCAACATTTCACCACGTTTTTGGTGCCATTCAGCAGTTCGTTGATCATTTTTTCCATACTTTGCGATTAGATCATCAACGGAGTATTTCATTTATTTTATAACCTATACCACTATATAAACCGAATCCATTTTAATGCTGAAGATGAAAACTATCAATAGAATGGAAATCCAATCACAGGAACAATGGGTTCTATACCGTCTAGAAAAGTTTTATTCAAATGCTGAAAACTTTGACCGCGTAAAAAATATTTTGGATGGCAAATCAAAAATTTCACTTCGATTGATAGACTGGTTTGTTACAAACTACTCAAAAAAGTATAATGTAACTTATGTGACAAAAACTCAAAAACATATGATTGTATATCTTTCTTATAAGTCACATCTTAAGGCATATAGCAAAAAGATGTTTGATCCATTCTGTCGTTGGAAGCGTATTAAGTTTCACGAGATGGAAACAACTGTTGGACAACTAAACTTTTTCGAATGGGCAATCACCGACGATGTTCTTAAATATCTGGAAGATCATCAGGAAGAAGTTCATAAGGACATGGAGAATCGTCTACAAGACTCTAAGAAGAAGGAAGAACAACCGAAGAAACGTCATGAGCTTTCTCATTCTGCTACCAAGTCTATGAAGCATCACGAAACGCGTGTAACTATATCATTTGATTAACTTTAATAGTAACAAATGTTCTCTAAGTTGAGACCGTCGCTTATTTATAAAAATTTATCCCCTGAGATTGCTAACCATGATCAGGACATAGATGCAGATGAATGGGATTATAATGGTCGTACTGTCTACCGTGGAATTGCGGATCCAACGTATCTGGAACATGGACTTTCTGTTTATTGGTTATATGATTCTGATCTAAAGCGTGTTGGTTTATCCGAACACGAAAAAGAAGATGAAGAAAAATTTGAAGCACTTTGGTTTCGTGAGAATGAATTTTCGACCTTATTGCAAGAAGATTGGGTTTCACTTGATAAGACAATTTGGTCTCAATTATCATCCGATGCGTACCAAGATTGTTTGGATGACGACTTTGCAAATGTAATTGATCGTACACTTTCATCGACCGTTCGTCTTATAACTCCTTCATTTATAGAAACAGCACCGTCTATCTACGAATGTGAAAAATGCAAGAAAAGTTCTATTTCAGAGATGAAGAATTGTTCAACCGTGAAAAAAACTTACGTAACTTCTAACTCTATTCTTTTTATTGATTCAAATTATGTTTTATATGTTCCTCCGACAAACTCAATTGTCTGGTCTAAGCTGAAGCTCCAGACGCCTTCTTACGGCGACTCACAGGCTTCTCCTCAGCCGGAGGCTCAGCATGAACCTCTTCCTGTGCCTGAGCAGGAACATCCTCTACAGGAGCATCCTGTAGCTCTGCAGCTTCCTCTTCATCAGGAACCTCATCCTTGAATACATCCTTGGCAGTTACACGGCTCTGAGGATACACACGCGCAAACGTGAGCTTCCATGAGACACCAAATCCACCACCGGACATCGTATAGATGCTACCGCTGATCACTAGGCTCGCGTTAACTCCCTTCGGGAATACGCTGACGATTGACTCCGGAGTTGCATAAATAGGATTACCATTTCCATCTGCAATGTCAGACTTTACACTGCCATCGTAGACAGGAATCTTTACGCGAAAGCTAGGCGGATACTTTCCATTAGGAACCTTCTCGCCGTTTACCGTATCAGTTGAGACTGATACAATCTTCGAGAAGCTATCACGAAGAGCTTCAAGTGAGCGCTTCTTGCCAAACCACTTCGTACTGTTGTCGAATGCCTGCTGAATAACCGTATCCTCTAGATCGAGAAGAAAGTTATAGAGTGCACCAGTCTCAGAACTATCAGTGCTACGCTCCTTTGCGAACTTATCGCATCCATCAAGGGGTAGACTCATAGTATATGAGCTTACACCAGTCTTCTCATCTGTGCGAACCCAGACTCCACCAGGAATCTTGATCTTTGCAGGTAGACGAATCTGGAAATTCTTACCTTCAAACTTCCAATTAATAGGCGGATTGCGGTTTGATTTTGCCATGCCTACTACGAAAGTTAGCTTGCTCGTGTCGATCTTGGAAGGAGATAGGATATCAAAGTTGCTGGCCATTTTATCTTGTTGTACTTTCTATACTATGGATTCGATTTAAATCCGTTTTCAATAAAGATAATAAGATGCCGCTATGCTCAGCGTGCAAAAGTAAAATGTCAACAGAACAATGTACATACAACTGTTTAACTGGAGTTTTGTTCTGTGGTCGTCATATTAAGGTAAAAGAGCCAAGAATATGGGCGGTTGTAAATAACCTAGATATAAAAGTTACATTAATTCAAAAAACATGGAGAGGATACCATATCAGACGTTTATTGCGTCTAGCAGGACCCGGTGTATTAAATCGTAGCAAATGTAGTAATAAAGAGGAGCTTTTTACTTTCGATGAGTGCAAAACAGTTAGTCCATTTGA
>Ga0007827_10000264_pt1 | contig 17780 bp, 11 predicted proteins | sample CryBogCBE16Jul07_FD_60332 | JGI IMG/M metagenome (GOLD analysis project Ga0007827, IMG submission 60332) | Freshwater microbial communities from Crystal Bog, Wisconsin, USA - CBE16Jul07 | ecosystem: Environmental > Aquatic > Freshwater > Lake | place: Crystal Bog, Wisconsin, USA | collected...
GCGGGATCCTTCTCCTTCAGCAGGCTGTTGGCCTTGGCATACTGGTTGATGGCGCGCGTGAGCGCGGTGCGGAGGCCGGTGAGATGCGTGCCGCCGTCGGGATTGGGGATCGAGTTGGCGAAGCAGAGGATCTGGTCGCTGTAGGAGTCGTTGTACTGCAGGACGACGTCGACGAAAATCTCATCACGCTGACGGGAGATGACGACCGGTTTGGGATGGAGGACCTGACGGGCCTCGCTGAGCTGGCGGACGAACTCCTGGATGCCGTGTTTATAGAAGAATGTCTCGGAGCGCGGGCGATGCTCCTCGTCGTCACGCTCGTCGGTGAGGACGATCTCGATCCCGGGATTGAGGAAGGCGAGTTCGCGGAGACGGCCGGCCAAGCGCTCGAACTTGAAGGTGGTCGTGATCGTGAAGATCTCCGGATCGGGAAGGAAGGTGACGAGCGTGCCGGTCTGCTTCTTGTTCTTCAGTTCACTCAGGACGGTGAGCTTTTGGGTTGTCTTCCCCTGGGCGAAGGACATGAAGTGGACCTTCCCCTCGCGATAGACCTCGACCTTGAACCAGGTGGAGAGGGCGTTGACGCACTTGGCTCCCACTCCGTGGAGTCCGCCCGAGTATTTGTAGGCCCCCTGGCCGAATTTTCCGCCTGCGTGGAGGTTGGTCAGAACCAATTCGAGTGTCGGGATCTTGAACTTTGGATGGACCTCGACCGGGATGCCTCGGCCGTTGTCCTTGATGGAGACGGATCCGTCGGAATGAATCGCCACGTCGACGCGGGAACAGAACCCGGCAAGATGCTCGTCGATGGAGTTGTCGAGCACCTCGAAGACGCAGTGATGAAGCCCCCGTTCGTCGGGATCACCGATGTACATTCCGGGGCGTTTGCGGACCGCCTCCAGTCCTTCGAGTTTGTCGATCTGGGCCGCACCGTACTCCTGACCGCCCTTGGTGTCCTGCTTCTCGGGAATGTCGCTGTCGTCGAGGGGGATGATCGGTTCGGAGGGTTCTTTTTTGGCCATGGGAAAGGTGCTGGGGTGCCCGGAAAGGGGCGGGTGAGTCGTTCTGTACAGAGTAGGGAAGGGCCTCGGACCGGGCAACGCATTTTTTGCCTCCGGACACACGATGTGGTGGGGAGGGCTGGAATGCACACCACATCTTGGGGAGGTATGAAATCAGCAACGAAGCCAAGGCATGAGCCACCACGAAAAACTCAGACGGCACCAAAAGGGGGAGACGGGCAGATGGTTTCGCATCTTTTCAAAGGTGGGTGAAGGGATCACCCTATGGTCATGAAGGACTACGACTTTGCGGTGATCGGCGGGGGAAGCGGGGGCTATGCCGCCGCCCGGACTGCCTCATCGTTGGGGCTCTCCACCGTCGTGATCGAGGGAGGAGAGGAGATCGGCGGGCTTTGCATCCTCAAGGGGTGTATGCCGAGCAAGACCCTGATCGAGTCGGCCAACCGCTACCGCGTCCTTCGCCATGCCGCCGAGTTCGGCCTGAGGGCCGGAGAAATCGGATTCGATGCCGGAGCCATCGTGGCCCGCAAGGATCGCCTGATCGGCGAGTTCGCCGACTACCGCCGCCAGCAACTCGAGGGAGGGCGGTTTGATTTTCTTCGGGGCCGCGCCGAGTTTCTTGATCCCCATTGTCTTCGGGTTTCGCTGACGGGGGGAGGGGATTCAATTCTCTCGCTGAAGTCGGCCTGCATCGCCACGGGTTCGATCATCAACCGTCCCCCCATTCCCGGGGTCGAGCTTTGCAGCGTGAGCGACGATCTTCTCACCCTGACCGCCGTTCCATCGCGTTCCGTCGTGCTCGGCGGTGGTCCCGTGGCTCTGGAAATGGCGCATTATCTCGAAGCGCTCGGCTCGAAGGTGACTATCCTCCAGCGCAATACCCAGATCCTGACCGGAAGCGATCATGATGTTGCCGCCGCCTTGGAGGAGGGACTGCGTTGCCGCGGGATCGAGGTGGTCTGCGGCACCTCGCTTTTGGAAATCCGGAAAACGAGGGAGGAGTACGAGGTGCGCTACTCACGAGGCAACGGAGAAGTCGTGATTTCCGCCGATCTTGTCCTCAATGCCCTGGGCCGTCGTCCCGCCCTGGCCGGTCTTGGACTTGAGAAGGCAGGTGTCGCGCTTGAGGGGCCCGCCATCGCGACCGATCACGAGCAGAGAACGACCGCGAGGCACCTCTTTGCCGCCGGCGACTGCTGCGGTCCCTACGAGGTCGTCCACATCGCGGTCTCCCAAGGAGAGACGGCCGGGAAAAACGCCGCTGCCCTTCTGCGGGGCGGTTCACCAGTAAAGTTGGATTACCGTCTCAAGCTTTTCGCGACGTTCACCGAGCCTCAAATGGCCTCGTGTGGGATGACCGAGCAGGAGGCCCGCAACTCCGGGCACGGAGTGATCGCCGCGACCTATCCCTTCAACGATCACGGAAAATCCCTCGTCATGGGGGAGACCGACGGCTTCGTGAAATTGATCGCCGACGCCAGTGACGGGAAAATCCTCGGCGGCTCCGTCGTCGGGCCACATGCCTCGGAACTGATCCATGAGATCGTTGTTGCGATGGCTTTCAAGGCGACGGCCGCCCAGTTGGCCTTGGTGCCGCACTATCATCCGACGCTCTCCGAGATCTGGACCTACCCGGCAGAGGAGATCGCGGAAAAGACGACAGGAGATAGTCACTAAGCAGAAGGCCGCTTCCTCACGGAAGCGGCCCAACCGTCGGGAAAAGGTGGTGGCTTAGCGATTCACCCGCACCGCTGCTGAGCTGCCGTCAGTAAACTTGGCTTGGTAGGTGACAGCACCAGTATCTTGGCTGTGGAATCCATTCATCAATGAAAAGCTGCTGATGACCTTGTTAGAGGACCCAACAGTGATGGATTGGCCCGATGTTACCACGAGATGAACGCTCAGGTCGGAATTTTGAACCCAGATGCCATTGTTGGTTCCAGCCCAACCGGTGAAGATGACACCTCCCACATCCGGCAGCACAATAGTGCCGAAAGAAGTGAAATTATCGGGCAGCCCTGGAGCCGGGGATCCGACAGAGGCAACGCTGATCGGGTTTGTGGAGCCCGGAAGGGCAAGGTAAATCGAACCGGCGTTCGTCGGGGCATTGGTGACGAGTCCATTGGTTGTCATCACGGAATTGGTGGCCATCGAGTATCCAATGAAGGCAACCGCTCCATTGTTGTTGATAACAAGGTTGTTCACCCAATTGATTCCTGCCGATGGGCCCGTCTTGATCATGAGATTGATCGAGCCATTTGTCCCGGATACCCAGATACCACCGTAGGAGGATATACTAGAGAAGACCCTATTGGTAATGATGCTGTTCGTGGTGATTACAGCAACCGGATTGCTTGTAACAATGCAGTTCGTGGTGCAAGAAACCACCGGACGATTGGTCAGGATGCTGTTTGTGGTTATTGAAATGACCGGATTGCTTGTGACGTTGCTGTTCGTGGTGCAAGAAACCACCGGACGATTGGTCAGGATGCTGTTTGTAGAAATTGAAATAACTGCACGGTTTGTAATAGTGTAATTCGTTTGATAGCTAACTCGAGAAATATTCGTGACAAAGCTATTTGTTGCTAAATGATAGCCTTGCGGGTAATTCATAATGTTTGTGAAGGTTCCTCGTGAATTGCTGGTATATTGAATCTGAGCAATTTGATTCACATATGTATTTGTGGATCCATTAACGTTCCAACGGTTGGTTGTGGAGAGAACATTGGTGACTGTGCCATAAAAGTTGATCACAGTGTTGCTTGTCAGAACATTGGTGTATTGGTAATTAACGATATTATTTGTTAGCGAAACTATGTTTGTTATAGGGTTTACAGTGATGTTCGTGTATGGGATAAAATTGGTGTAATAGGAGTAAGAATAATTTGTTAAAGTAATGTAATTTGTCGAATAAATGTACGAGTAATTTGTCGAATAAATGTAATTTGTGGTGTAGGAGTAAGAGTAATTTGTTGAAGGAATGTAATTCGTGGAGTAAGTGTAAGAGTAATTTGTTGCTGGAACGTAATTTGTGGAGTAAGTGTAATCGGTGTTGGTGACCTGATAAGTTACAACATTTGTTTCTGTCGCGTATCCCTGAATTGTAAAGTCACCATTATCGTTCATGGAGGTACCGACGATAGAGGTGATGGTTGCCGGGTTGGACGAAATGCCACCGACTTGATCACCCGTTTTGATGAGAACCATTGAGGACTGAGCGTGGAGGTTCAGGGCCACGCCAAGAATGACCAGGGCAGTGAGGAGGGACTTGTTTTTCATGTTGGTGTAGTGATGATGGATGAGGATGATTCCGGTCAAGAATGAAAGCGGCTAAATCCTTAAGTATTAGCACTTCTAATTGTTTGCCATTTGCGGCGCCCGTCGCATGGGGAGCAAAAATCAGGAAACTGAGTCAACGAAGAATCGCAGACTTCTTAAAAATCTGCTCGCGAGGTTCGATCCCGCCAATGTTCCCAACGATCCCAGTCAGGGGGTCATCGTGACCACCGCTTGGCTTCCGTCGGAGAAAGTCACCGGGGTGACGATCGTTCCGGTGGAGCGGTTGAAGAATCTGGTCTGTCCGCCTGCAGGTTCGTTGCCCTGAGGGACAAAGGGGATGGTTGCAATCGTACGGACCTTGCCGTTTACCGTCAGGGTCATTCCCTCCCTCAGGACCAAGGTCAGGGACCCGGAGGAATTCTGCATCCAGATCCCGTTCTGACGGAAAGGCAGGGAGACAGCGTTTGTCGAGGAGGGATGTCCCCCGCGGGGGACGGGGGGAACGGGGATCTTGTTGGTCGCCGCCGCAGTGGCCCAGAGAACAAGGTGACCCGAGTTGGGAAGAGCCGCGTGATAGAACGAGGAGAAGACCGGAGCGGCACTTTTCAAAGAAATCGCGTTCGTTGACCACGAATAGGGTGAGGGAACACTGATGGTGAGATTCGCCGGATAGCCCGGGGCTGTCTGCCCGAGCCATGCCACGGGATTGGCCGTGTCAGGGGCGATCCAGATACCGGAGCCCCCGGAAAAGGAACCCGGAGGAGTCATGATGAATCCGGCTCTTTTTTGGGCCCGGAAGGCCACCTGATGGCGTTCGTTGTACATGATTCCATCAAATGAGGTGAAGCCGCCGATGTCAGGGACGGGTGGTGCGGAGCGGGCGATCATCCTGAGGACACCGTTGGTATCCTCGGCCCAGATGCCCGTCCACGTGTTGGTGAACGAGTTTGTCGGGAGAGTCATGATGGGGGCGATGACCCCGGGATTGGTCCCGGCGATGGCCGCCGGTTTGGCAACGGCATAAACGATGGGGAATGGCGTGACGCTTCCAGCCGTCGCCGCAAAGGCAACATGGCCCTGACGGTTGATGTCAGGATTCCCGAAGGAGAGGAACCTCTCGTTCGTTGCCCCGCCGGGAACGGGATCCCCCGAGTGCGCGACCATCGCGAGAGAGTCATTCCCTGCCCGGGCGATCAGGAGACCGTAGGAACTGTCTGAAAACCGTGCTCCGAAAGCCATGTCGCCCGTGGCGGGGTCCATGTTCCGTGGTCCGAAGAGAAACGGATTCCCGGCTGCGGATCCCGCGGGGAGATTGGCGGCGGGATCGCAGGCAATTGATGCCACGGTGAGTGTGGAGGAACCGACGACGAGAGGCTCTCCTTCGCGGATGAGGGGGGCGAGCGTTCCGTCCGAGCCTTGGGCCCAGACGCCGTGCTGGAGAAGAGGCTGGATCGCCACATACATCGGCACGGCCATCCCGTTCGAGGAGGGCTGCGGGTAGTAGTAGTTCGTCGCCATCACGGTCGCCGAAAACAGGAGCCTGCCAGTATCGGGGAGGGCGATCCGGTCAATGGAGGAGAAGGAGGGCCAGTTGGTGAAGAGGATTGGGGAGGTGGAGAGTTGGAAGCCGTTTGTGGCGGAGAGATTGGCGAGAGCGCTGAGGGTGCCGACATACGCGGTGAAGGGATTGCTGTACCCCGGGGCCGACTCACCCACAAAGGCTACCGGCGACCAGGTGTTGGTGGAGACCCAGACTCCCTGACCTCCGTAAACCGAATAGAAGTTGGTGATCGGCGCACCGAGAACAAGAGGAGGGAACGCTATGAAACCTGGAGAATAATTGCCGGCAAAGGCACAGAGATTGGAGTTATTGAGGAGAGGGGATCCGAGTGAATTGAAGCCTCCGATATCCGCAGTCATCGGGTAGGACCGGGATCCGGAACTGGCAAGAAGTGATGACGTTCCCTTGCGAGAGAGGGTCCAAATTCCGTTCCACGTATTCGTGAACCTGGGGAGAGAAATCAAGGGATTCGTTACGGCCACGACATTCGTTGCCGCTTTGGAGGGGGACACAGTCCGGTTGAGGGGGATGACAAACAATCCCGAGGATACCGTTGTCACCGAGGCATTGAAGGCAACCGTGCCCTCATCGTTGATCGCGGCGTTTGAGAAGCCGGTGAACCATTCGTTGGTGGAGGCACCGGCGGAAGTGGGCATCCCGCTCCAGGCGATCACGTTGGTGGTGGCTGCACAGACCCCGGAAATGCCCAAGAGAGCCGACAGAGCGGCAGCCAGGAATGCAAGAGAGAGACGGATTCCCATGCGGGAACTTTCGTCCTCTGTCCAGGGATGGGCAACCCTTTATTCGACGGGTAGATCCCGCGTTGGGAATCCCGCGGAACAGGGAGACGGCCTCAGTTTGCGGACTGAGCCGACTGAGTGGCCGCGGGTGGCTGCTGCTGTGCCACCCCTGCGGCCATCGCCGCAACCGATCCCGAATACTGGCTCCCAAGTGCCTGAAGGACCCTTCTGGCCTCCTCGGTCTTTCCGTCCTGGGAAAGCATCCGTGCCTGACAGAAGAGGGCAAAGGGAGCACCGTACGATCCGGCGAAGGAGGCTGCGGCCTGTTGGTAGTCGTTGAAGGCCGTTTCCGGCTTCCCTGCGACCCGGGCATTGGAGGCGCGCCCAAGCAGACCGGAGACCGCAAGTTGGCTCTGAGGGAACATTTCGGCAAACCTGGAATAAAGGGCGTCGGACTCGTCGAACTTGCGCTGGTCGCGGAGGGAGGCTGCCAGCAGCAGCATGGCGTCCGCGGCAGTCGGGGTCCGGGGATAGCGCGCGATGACTTCGTTCAGGGCCGCATCATCGGCGGCTCCCGCGAGAAGCGCCTCGGAGGCCGAGGCCGTGGCGCGTTCCGAAAGCACATAGGCCAGTCCTCCGAAGATCACCACGAGGAGGGCCGCCACGCCCCCGAGAACCGCTGGCCGGTGGTTTGTCCAGAGAACCTCGACGACGGATGGGGCGGCGATGATCTGCTCGGCTTCGGGGGTGGTGAAGGGGGAGGACATGGAGAACGGTGATTAGACTGGGGGCTGTTAGACTCTAGGATAAGGGGAACAGGGAAATCCGCGATGATCAAGACAAGGGATTGGGATGATCGCAATGATCCGCGCAATCCTTTGAGAAAACATGTCCGTTTCAGTCAGCGGGTAACGATTGGCAGCTTGGTTTGTGTGACCCAAAAGCCTGACGGTCTTGAGTCTATCAACCTGGGCGCTGAAAGCGCCTATCCTCCGACCTGTGCTCGGGCTTCCTCAGCCAGGGCTGTCGAGAGGTAGCGTTCGCCCGTGGAGCAGGCGACCGTCACGATCAGCTTCCCGGCGTTTTCAGGACGCTTGGCGAGTTCGATCGCGGCATGGACGTTTGCTCCCGAGCTGATGCCCGCGAGGATTCCCTCCTCCTTGGCCAGGCGGCGGGCCATGGCGAAAGCCTCGTCGTTGGTCACGGTGAGGACCTCGTCGACCGCATCGAGGTGAAGGTTCCCCGGGACGAATCCGGCTCCGGTTCCCTGGATCTTGTGGGGACCGGGCTTGACCGGTTCACCGGCCCGGGTCTGCGTGATGACCGGGGAATCCTTGGGTTCGACCGCGACGGCGCGGAACGAGGGCTTGCGCTTCCTGATCACCTCGCTGACACCGGTGATGGTGCCGCCCGTGCCTACGGCGGAGACCAGGATGTCGACCTGTCCGTCGGTGTCGGCCCAGATTTCTTCGGCGGTGGTCTTGGAGTGGATGGCGGGATTGGATCCGTTCTGGAACTGCTGGGGCATCCAGGCTCCGGGAGTCTCCTTGACGATCTGCTCGGCACGGGCGATGGCACCCTTCATTCCCTCGGCTCCGGGGGTCAGGACAAGCTCCGCGCCTAGCATGGCCAGCAAGGTCCGGCGCTCGAGGCTCATCGTCTCGGGCATGGTGAGGATGAGTTTGTAGCCCTTGGCTGCAGCGACAAAGGCGAGGGCGATGCCGGTGTTGCCACTGGTCGGTTCGACGATGGTTGTTCCGGGTTTGAGAATCCCCTTTTCCTCGGCGTCGGCGATCATGGCGGCTCCGATCCGGTCCTTCACGCTGCCGAGGGGGTTGAAGAACTCGCATTTCACGGCGATCGTCGCCGGAAGACCCTGGGAGATGCGGTTGAGTCGGACGAGGGGCGTGCGGCCGATCGTGTCGATGATGGAGTTGTGGATGGGCATGGCTGGAAGGATGGGAATGGTGCCTAGGAGATCTCAATCACTACCTGCATGGTCGGGATTCGTCCATGCAACTTTTCTAAGGATGTGCCCGGAGAGGGACTCGAACCCACACACCTTGCGGTACCAGATCCTAAGTCTGGCGCGTCTGCCAATTTCGCCATCCGGGCGGATGCCATGCCGTGATGGCTTGGATGAAACCCCAGCTTTCCTGAACGGCAGTGCGGGCACAAGGAGGAATCCCTCCCCCACGGCTTCCGCAAAATCAGGCCGCCAACTCCCCTTCACCGGCGAGATCCTCTCCCGGCCCTTCCCTGCTTGGAAAGGGGATCCCGGGAAGGTTCAGGGATGTCCAGGCGACATACAGGAATCCCGCGAGGAACATCAACAGGAACGGGATCGACATCCACTGCCGGAGGATTCCCGCATTCCAGACGCAGTAGCCGAAATAGAGTGCAAAGAGGATCTCCAGCACGGGGAGGAGGAGTTTCGTGGGACGGAAGCGTACCCTGCGTGCCGACGGGGCAGGGGAAGAGGCCCCGGAGCCCGTCTTGGGAGTGCGGGTGAATTCTCCGCCCCTGCGGGAGAGGGCCTCCAGCACTCCGAGGGAATTGTTGACCGACATTCCGGTGGCCAGGGCCAGAAGCATCGGGAGAAGGATCAGGTCGCGTTTCCATCCCGTGGGATTGAGGTGACGCTGGGCCACGACATAGAAGAGGGCGATGGAGACCGTTGTCGCCAGAAAGATCGGCAGGTCGACCAGGAGGCCGTAGAGGGCCGACTGTTTCGGTCCCATCGAGTGGGGGAGGGTGAGAATGCAGAGAAGGACGAGCAGGAGGTAGCCGAAGTTCGAGGTCAGGTGGGCGGTGGCCTCAAGCTTGTTGATGAGGGGAACAGGCGAGGCCCACACCTGGGGCAGGATCTTGAGGCAGGTCTGGATGGAGCCCTTGGTCCAGCGTTTCTGCTGGGTCTTGAAGCCCCCCATCTCCGCCGGGAGTTCCGCCGGGATGACGAGGTCGGGAAGGAAAAGGAAGCGCCATCCCTTGAGCTGCGAGCGGTAGCTGAGGTCGAGATCCTCGGTGAGTGTGTCCGCATGCCATCCGCCGGCCTCCTCGATGGCCCGCCGGCGCCAGATGCCGGCGGTGCCGTTGAAGTTGAAATAGCGTCCCGAGTGGCACCGGGCCGTCTGCTCGAGCAGAAGATGACCGTCGAGGAACATGGCCTGCAGGCGCGTGAGCAGCGACTGGCTGCGGTTCAGGTGCCCCCACCGCATCTGGACGAGGCCGAGTCCTGGATCGGTGAAGTGATCGACCGTCCTTCGCAGGATGTCGGATGGGGGGATGAAGTCCGCGTCGAGGATGAAGATGAATTCGCCGGTGCCGAGATCCATCCCGTGGGCCAGGGCTCCTGCCTTGAACCCCTCCCTGTTACCCCTGCGGATGTGGCTGATCCCGAGCCCCTGCTTCCTGAGCCTGGCCACCTCGGCCGCGACGACCTCCGTTGTTTCGTCGGTGGAGTCGTCCAGGACCTGGATGTCGAGTTTTTCAGGGGGATAGTCGAGTTCACCGACCGCACGGATCAGACGGCCAGCCACGGCCGCCTCGTTGTAGAGGGGAAGCTGGACGGTGATGCGGGGAGTGTCGGCAAAGTGCCAGGTCGGCTCGATCAGGTCCCGTCGGTGCCTGAGGAAGAGCCAGATGATGCTGCAACGGTGCAGGCCGTACCCGGTCAATCCGAGGAGGACCAGGAGGTAACAGAGATTCCAGAGTGGGCTGCCGAGTGCTAGGGACATGGGTGGCAGTTCCGGGGAAGGAGCCCCCTAGGGAAGCCGAACCAGCGTGTGCGTCAAGGGCAAAGGAGGGAAGCCCTCGGCAGGGCAGGGTCACCTCGGCTCGCCCTATCGCACGGTCAGCGCCACCGGGTCGAGTTCCCGGAAATGCTTTCCGATCATGACGGGATCGAGCAGTCCCGGATCGAGTCGCACGCTCTCCGCGAGGGAGGGGGATGAGAAGCATTCCCTCAGGATCTCCCCAGCGCTGGAGACGCGGACCACGTATCCTTCCCGGAGAAGTTCTCCCGGCGGGCGGGCGGATCCCGATCCCCTGCCCTTGGCTCCGGGATTTTTTGTCCCGGCTCCCTTGGATTTGCAGGAGGGATTTTTCGGACTCTTCAGGGGAATCGGTCTGGCCGTGACGCGGTAGGTGGCATGCGGGCGTGTCACGTCGAACACTGCGGCGTCATCGATCACGGGGGGCGCCCCGTGTTTCCCCTTTTTCAGGAAGAGGCATTCGACGCGGTAGATCCTGTCGGTGCTATCGTGGGAGACGATACGGACATCGAGTGTCTCGATGCTCTCGGGCCCGCGTTCCGTGGAGATTGTCCCGTAGGAGGACTCGTGCACCGAGAGCAGGGGGGCATGGGAAGGGGGAACGGCACCCAGATAGCCGCAGGCGAACATCAGGGACGTCCCGAGGAGCAGGATGGGTCGCCGACCGTGTCGTCGCCCGTGCCCGGGTTTTTGCCGTCTTGATAGCGAGTCCTCGGTTTGCATGCGGCCACACGCTACCGGCGGGAGCAAGGGAGGGAAACCCGTTTCGTGCCGTGACGGGGGGGAGCGGAAGCGATCTGCGGGCACAAGGACCTCTCGGGTGTGCTGCAGGACTAGATAGTTCATGACATTAAGGAATGATCCCTGCATCCTTCGGGCCATCCGTCAGACATGACCGTCGATCCCGCACTCCTGCCCACGCCGCTTGGCAGACGTGCCGCGGAGCGCGGTTGGCTCAAGTGGGCGATCCTTCTTTCCTCCTGCCTGGGAGCCATGATGGAGACGGTCGACACCAGCATCGTGAACGTCGCCGTGCCCGACATGCGCGGCAATCTCGGGGCTACCCTCTCCGAGATCGGCTGGGTCTCCACCGGCTACACGATGGCGAATGTCATCATCATTCCGTTGACTGCATGGCTCGGGACGCAGTTCGGCAGGAAGAGTTACTTCCTCTTCTCGCTCGCCTCCTTCACCCTCGCCTCCGTCCTCTGCGGAATGAGCAACAGCCTCGGGATGCTGATCGCCGCACGGATCTTCCAGGGGCTTGCGGGCGGGGGGCTTCTTGCCAAGGCACAGTCGCTCCTCTTCGAGACCTTTTCCCGCGAGGAGCAGGGGCAGGCGAGCGCCATCTTCGGCCTCGGTGTGATCGTCGGTCCGGCGATCGGACCCACGCTCGGGGGACTCATCACCGACGGCCTTGACTGGCGCTGGATCTTTTTCATCAACGTCCCGATCGGGCTCGCTGCGATCTGGATGATCTACACGTTCCTGCCGGAGGACACGCAGCAGGCGCGTGTTTCGGTCGCCGGGGCGGGGGTCGATTGGTGGGGGATCCTTTGGCTCACGCTGGGACTGGGAACCTTTCAGATGGTGCTCGAGCAGGGGCAGCAGGAGGATTGGTTCGGCTCCGCCTTCATCCGCTGGTCGAGTCTGATCAGCGCCGTCAGCCTGATCCTTTTCATTCGTCAGGAGTTGGGGACCAGGCACCCGGCGGTCGATCTTCGCGTTCTTCGTCACAAATCGCTCATGGCCGGAAGCCTCTATTCCATCGTGCTGGGCTTCGGCCTCTACGGGGCGGTCTTCATCATCCCGGTCTTCGCGCAGGCCCAACTGCATTTCACCGCCACCAAAACGGGATTGCTCCTCATGCCCGGCGCTCTCTCCTCGGCCGTCGTCATGATTCTCTTCGGAAAGGTCCTCAAGGATTTTGACCAGCGTGTCCTGATCACCCTCGGTGCGCTCGTCCTCTGGGCTTCCATGGCCTCGTTGGCGGGACTCAGCCCCGAGAGCAACGAAAACACCCTTTTCTGGCCGCTCATCGGCCGCGGCGTCGGTACGGCCCTCATCTTCCTCCCTCTCTCGATCGCCACACTCGGAGGCATCCCGCGCGCCGAAATTCCGGCCGCCTCGGGACTCTTCAGCCTCACCCGCCAGATGGGGGGGAGCATCGGAATCGCGGTGCTGACCACGATGCTGGAGAAATTTTCCCTCGGTCATCGGGGGGAACTCGTGGAACACCTCACGCCGCTGGGCGTCCCCTTCCAGCAGAGGTCTCTCCTGGCCAATTACAACCTCGCCCCGCAGACCCCCGATCTTCAGGCTGCATCGGCCAAGGCGCTTGCCGTCTTCGACAACATCGTCACCCTCCAGTCGCAGATCCTCGCTTCAATCGACATTTTCCAGACCCTCTCCTGGATGTTCCTCCTGACTTTGCCCATCATCTTCCTGCTCAGCCGCGGTGGAGGGAAACCGGGGGGAGCGCACTGATCGGGAGAAGTTGAAAACGTGAAGGAGTTAGAAAGTAAAAAAACAGAAAGAAGAAGCCGTGTCTTATCTCCCCGCTGCATCCCGGGATGCCAATTTTCTGTAAGCAATCACTCCTCCCTCAGGCGATCCTCTGAACTTCTCGTTCTGACCTTTTAGATCTTCAACGATTTCACCCCTTTTCCCAACACCATGTCCTCCGATTCCGCTCCTTCCGCCCCCGTGACGCCTTCCGCTCCGGCCAGACCTTCCGTAATCCAGCCCCGTCACCGCAGGGGGATCCTGATCGCCATAGCGCTTCTCGGCGCCTTTTTCTTCGGAAATTACGCCCTCCGGCATTACCTCAACGAGATCACCGACAACGCCTATGTCACGGGCCACATCCACTACATCGCGCCGCAGGTCACGGGAGTCGTGCAGAGGGTCGCCGTCGAGAACAATGACCGGGTGAAGGCTGGCGACCTTCTGGTGCAGATCGATCCCGAGCCTTTCGACGCGCAGCTTGCCGACGCGTTGGCGAAGAACGAACGGGCTCAAGGGGACTACGCCCGCGAAGTGGAGCTGGCCAAGACGCGGGTGGTTTCCGTGCAGGATTTCGCCCATGCAAAGAACGACGCCGATTCCGCAGCGGCACAGCTCCGCACGGCCCAGCTTAACCGCAAATACACGACCGTCCTCTCTCCCGTGGACGGCGTGATCGGCGGTCGGAGCGTCGAGGTCGGCAACACCGTCATGCCGGCGATCAACATGCTGGCCGTCGTCGAGGGTCATCCCTGGGTCGATGCGAATTTCAAGGAAACCCAGGTCGCCAAGATCAGGCCCGGACAGAAGGCTGTCCTCACGGTGGACGCCATCCCGGGCCGGACCTTCACAGGCAGGGTCGCCAGCATTGCCCCGGCGAGCGGCAGGCAGTTCGCACTGCTCCCCGCCGACAATGCCACGGGAAACTTCACCAAGATCGTCCAGCGGCTTCCGGTCCGCATCGAGTTCGACCCGGAGAGCATCAGGGGGTGCGAGGACCGCATCGTTCCCGGCCTTTCCGTCATTGCCTCCGTCCGGGTGCGCTAAGATGTGATCGGGGAGTGGCGCGAGAGCGCCCTGGAAGGGCAGGGGACGTCGGGTGGAAGGATCATCCCTCCCGGTTCCGGGGCTGGGGGTGGTTTCAAGGATTTTCCGGAGCGTGCGCCGGGGGGAGGAATCGGACCCTGCGATCGCGACGCGGCAGACGGATCGTGAAGAGAGTGCCCTTCCCCGGCGCGCTCCGGAGCATGATCTCCCCGCCATGGGCGCGGACGATTCTCTGCACGACATGGAGGCCGAGACCCGTCCCCTCCTGCTTGGTCGTGAAGTAGGGGCTGAAGATCGAGTTCACCTCGGAGGGGGCGATCCCGCTCCCGTTGTCCCCGATGCTCACCCAGACATGCGAGTCGTCGCAGGCGGTGGCCACCTGGAGATGGCCGCCCGTGCCCATTGCCTGGAAGCTGTTGCGGATCACGTTGTAAAGGGCTTGGCGGAACTGGTCGGGATCCAGGTCGACCCGCGGGAGATGCTTGCCCGGGAAGAGATCCACCCTGATGCCGCGGTTCTCGACCTCGCTCCTCAGGAACTCGACGGTGTCGAGGACCAGCGCGTTGAAGTCCGTCGGGACGCATTCCGGGGGTGCCGGCCGCACGGCCTTCAGGAACTGGGTGATGATCTGGTCCAGGCGCGCCACCTCCCCCCTGGCGACGGCGACGGAGGCCAAGGCCTCCCTGCGGTCGTCGTCGGTGAGGGAGGGTTTGCGCAGCCGCCGCTCCAGCAACTGGAGCTGGATGCCGAGGGAATTGAGCGGATTCCCGATCTCATGGGCGACACCGGCCGCCAGCAGGGTGACGGCCCCCAGACGCTCGGTTTCAAGCGTCTCCTCGGCGGCCCTGCGCTCCTCGGTCGTGTCCCTCAGGATGATCGCCCTCCCGACCGTGGTGCGGGCCGATTCACCTTTTTCCCCGGAAAGCAGGGGCGTAACATAGAAATGGAGGAAGCGGTGCTCCGGGTAAAAGACCTCCAGGTCACGGCTCATCACCTCCCCCTCCCGGGCCACCGAGCGCAGATCGAGTCCAGGGATCGCCCTGCCGAGTTCCCTTCCGATGTTCTCCGCCCCCGTCATCCCGAAAAAGGAGCCGGCGGCGCGGTTCATGTAGATGATGTGGTCGTCGGGATCGGTGACGATGACGCCTTCCAGGATGGCCTCGAAGATCGTCTCCAGGAATCCCTTCTCCTTGGAAAGGATCTGAAGGTAGTGGCCGATGTCGTCCGGTTCTACGAAACGGATCCGCTCGACCAGCTTGTCGATGAATCCGGGCTTCATCGCGCGGCGCCTTTCAGGAGAGCAGGGACTCGAGTTCGCCGACCCTGCGCTCGAAGAGATCCAGGGCCGCGTTCACCGGGGCGGGGGAGTTCATGTCGACGCCGGCTTCGGCGAGAGTCTCGATCGGGAAGCGCGATCCTCCGCTCCGCAGGAAGCCGAAATACTTCCCTGTCTCCCCGGTGCGCAGCACTTCCGAGGCCAGCGAGACGGCCGCCGAGATCCCGGTGGCGTACTTGTAAACGTAGAAGGCGCTGTAGAAATGAGGGATGCGGAGGCACTCCAGTTCGAGCGGATCGTCGATCACCACGCCGTCGCCGAAGTAGGCGTCGATCAGTCCGCGGTAGGTCTGCCGGAAGCTTTCCAGCGTGAGCGCCGCCCCGGATTCCTCGGACTCGTGGATCATCTTCTCGAACTCCGCGAACATCGTCTGCCGGAAGAGCGTCCCCCTGAGGTCGTCGACCTGACGGTTGAGCAGATAGGCGCGCATCGAGGGATCCTTGGTGCCCGCAAGGAGGTGCTCGGTGAGGAGGATTTCGTTGAAGGTCGAGGCCACTTCCGCGAGGAAGATCGGGTAATGGTAGTTCTGGAAGCTCTGGGCCTGCCGGGAATGCCAGGTGTGCATCGAGTGCCCCGCCTCGTGGGCGAGGGTGTAGATGTCGGAGAAGACATCCTGCTTGTAGTTCATCAGGATGTACGGGGGTGCCTGGTAGGTCCCGTAGGAAAAGGCCCCGCTGCGCTTGTTCTTGTTCTCGTAACGGTCGCACCAGCGCTCCTCGCGGAGTCCCCGGCCTAGAACGGAGACATACTCCCCGCCGAGCGGTGCCAGCGAGGAGAGGACCATCGAGACTGCTTCGTCGAACGGCACGTCCGTCCGGACCGACGCCACCATCGGGGCGTAGGTGTCGTAGACGTGGAGGTCGGGAAGGTTGAAGACCCTCCTGCGGAGGGCGTAGTACCGGTGCAGTGCCGGCAGGCGTTCCCGAACCGAGGTAATCAGGTTGTCATAGACGGAAACCGGGACGTTGTCGGGGAAGAGCGAGGCCTCCCGGGCCGAGGGATAGCGGCGGGCGCGCGCCAGGAAGACATCACCCTTCACCGAGCTTGCCAGCGAGCTGGCGAGGGTGAACTTGTGGGCGTCGAACTCGTCGTAAAACTTCCCGAAGGCCTCCCTGCGCACGGAACGGTCGGGCCGCTGGAGGAGGGAGGAGAAGCTGCTCTGGGTCAACTCCACCTCGCGGCCCTGGTCGTCGGTCACCTTGCCGAAGGCCATGTCGACGTTCGTCAACTGGGAGAACGTCTCGTGGTGCCCGCCGAGGGCAGGCATCGAGAGCGAAAGGAGACGCTCCTCGTTTTCTCCGAGGACATGGGGCCTGAGCCGGCGGAGGCGGTGGAGATAGATGGACCAGTCCGAGAGCACCGGACCGGCGAGGAATGCCCCGAAGGTCTCGTCGGGAATCGCCTGGATCGCGGGGGCCACCCAGGAGCAGGCCTCGGAGATGCGGGCGCAGAGCGAGGAAAAGCGGCCCTCCCGGTCAAGCGCGCGGGCATCGGAACTGTCCTCCGAGACCCTGAGGGCGGCGTATTGGCCGAGGCGCTCGGTGGAACGGTCGAGGGAGGTCTCGAAGGCGAGGACCGAGGCCAGATCGGAGGCGGAGCGGTCGAGACGGCCGCCGAGATTCTGCCGGATCGCCGTGATCCCCTCGAAGCGTGCCGCGAGGTCGGAGAATTCCGACTCCCACGCCTCGTCGTCGGGGAAGATCGGCGAGAGATCCCAGGTATCTGCCTGCGGAACCTCGGCGCGGGACCTCAGGCCCGGGGTGCTGACGGCACCGCTCATGGCTTGGCCTTGCCTTGGGAGGCCACGGCGGCCATCGCTGCCGCGATAGCCTCCTGATCGCCCAGGTAGTAGTGGCGGATCGGCTTCAGGTCGGCGTCCAGTTCGTAGACCAGGGGAACGCCTGTCGGGATGTTGAGCGCCAGGACCTGCTCCTCGGAGAGGTTGTCGAAGTACTTGACGAGGGCCCGAAGCGTGTTTCCGTGGGCGGCGATGACCACCTTCTCCCCCCGGTTCACGGCGGGGGCGATCTCCTCGTGCCAGTAGGGAAGGACCCGCTCGACGGTGTCCTTCAGGCACTCGGTGAGGGGGAGATCGGCTTCGGAGACACCCTTGTAGCGGGGATCATGGCCGGGCCAGCGCTCGTCGCCCTTCTCCAGGGCCGGGGGAGGGACGTCATAGCTGCGGCGCCAGACGAGGACCTGCTCGTCTCCGAATTTGGCTGCGGTCTCCGCCTTGTTCAGTCCCTGAAGGGATCCGTAGTGGCGTTCGTTCAAGCGCCAGGACTTGTCCACCGGGATCCAGAGTTCGTCGAGTTCATCGAGGATGATCCCGAGGGTGCGGAGAGCGCGCTTGAGCACGGAGACGAAGGCGCGGTCGAAGCTGTAGCCCTCCTTCCGGAGCAGTTCTCCCGCGGCCTTTGCCTCCGCGAGGCCCTTCTCGTTGAGATCGACGTCGGTCCAACCGGTGAAACGGTTTTCGCGGTTCCAGGTGCTTTCTCCGTGGCGGATGAGGACGAG